>Ga0335073_10014413_pt1 | contig 11076 bp, 7 predicted proteins | sample Lox_Sample_22_FD_207093 | JGI IMG/M metagenome (GOLD analysis project Ga0335073, IMG submission 207093) | Soil microbial communities from Loxahatchee National Wildlife Refuge, Florida, United States - Lox_Sample_2.2 | ecosystem: Environmental > Terrestrial > Soil > Wetlands | place: USA: Florida... | reverse complement strand
GGCCAGCAAAAGCGTAACGTGAATCGCGATCCATCCGCTGCGCACCAGCGATGACGAGAAAGTATACTTGTCAGGCCCGATGGCTGGAATGAGGATCACCAGAAAAGCAAGCGGCAATGCGAAGACTCCAAAGGAAATCGTTCGGTACCGCAGCCAGATCAACAGAAATGCCGTGACGATCAGCAGCGAAAGAGTCGATTGCACCTGGTGCATGCCGACAGGCATCAGGCGATGCGCCGCTGCCAGCATTTCCACGAAGGCCACGAAGTGGAACAGCCACCCGCCTATGGTTGCCGGCAGGCATATCCGGCGCCAGCGCGGACGGTCGCCGAGCACGGCAGGCAGCGCAGACACGCTGGCCAGTCCGTAGAGCACCGCCGCAACTCTAAGCCATAGCACGTACATACGATCCCTGAACGTTGGTGTAAACGTTAAGTATAGCTTTCCTTCTCGGCCCTGTGCAGCACCGTGCGCTCCGTCACAATGATTGATTCCTGAAAAGCAAAGTCCGATGCACGAGTCCGGCACAGCCCATGCCAAGCAGCACCACAATGCGATATGCTGGGCTTTCCCAGTGTCCGATATTTCTGCCCAATCTGTTGAGACGGCGCAAACGCCGCTCATGCGCCAGTACGCCGCGGCAAAGCAACAACATCCTGACGCGTTGCTTTTCTTCCGCCTCGGCGATTTCTATGAGCTTTTCTTTGAAGATGCGCACGTCGCCTCGCGCGAGTTGCAGATCACCCTTACCGCACGTGACAAAGAGCGCGCCGTCCCGATGTGCGGCGTGCCTTACCATGCGGCGGAGGGCTACATTTCCCGCCTGCTGCGAAAAGGCTACCGCGTCGCCATCTGCGAACAAATGGAAGACCCGAAGCTTGCCAAGAAGATTGTCCGCCGCGAAGTCACGCGCGTCCTCACGCCGGGAACAGCCATCGATCCCGCCCTTGGCTCTGAGCAGAACAACTTCCTTGCGGCTGTTTCGTTCGGCGAAAAGCAGGCTGCGCTGGCGTTTCTCGATCTTTCAACCGGCGACTTTCGCGCCGCCGAGTTCACTGGGCCGCAGGCGACGGTTCTCTGTCTTGATGAGCTGCAGAAGGCTGCGCCCAGCGAGGTGCTCTTTTCCGGCACAAACCCACTTCTGATGCAGAAGACGGAGTTGCCGGCTTCCTTCGAACGCATCAAGACAAAAACGCCTCTCGAAGATTGGGTTTTCGCCAGAGACTATGCTGTGCCGCTTTTGCAGCAGCAACTTGGCGCGGCGTCCCTCGATGGCTTTGGGCTTTCGCAGCATCCTGCGGCGGCCATTGCAGCGGGCGCCATCCTGCATTATGTGCGCAGCACGCAACGTGCTGAGCTTGGGCATATCGACAGCATCCGCTTCTATGAGCGGGCCGAGCACCTGCAACTCGATCAGGTGACGGTCCGCAACCTGGAACTCATCGAGCCTCTGTTCAGCGAGGCAGGATCGGAAACGACGTTGTTTCGTGTCCTCGATTGCTGTCAAACTCCGATGGGCAAACGCATGCTTCGCGCGTCCATTCTGCGTCCCCTTCTTGATGAGCATGCGATCGAGCAGCGCTATGACGGCGTGGAGGCGCTGAAGAACGACCTGATCCTTCGCGAGAAGGTTCGCGAAGCGCTGGAAGGCATTCTCGACCTGGAGCGCCTGCTCGCGCGCATTTCGCTGGACAGCGCCGGCCCGCGTGACCTGCTGGCCCTGGCAGCTTCACTGCAACATTTGCCCCAGTTGCACAATGCTTTAAGCCAAATCAGCATACCGCTCTGGAAAGAGATTGCAGTACGCCTCGATTCGCTTGAAGACGTGTGCACAAGGATTCAGGAGACGATTCAGCCGTCTCCACCCCTCACGCTGGCTGAAGGCGGAGTAATCGCAGCCGGAGTCGACGTAGAACTGGACGAGTTACGAACCCTCAGTCAGAGCGGACGGCAGTCCATTGCTTCCATTGAAGATCGCGAGCGAGCGCGTACCGGCATTGCATCGCTCAAAGTCCGCTTCAATTCGGTCTTCGGCTACTACATTGAAATCACCAAGGCGAATCTCGCCAGTGTGCCGTCCGACTACGAGCGGAAGCAGACGCTGGTCAATGCCGAGCGGTTCACTACGCCCGAGTTGAAAGATTACGAGACGCGAATACTTACCGCGCACGAGCGCTCCGTTGAGATCGAAAAGCGCATCTTCGCCGAGTTGCGCCGCAGCGTTCTCGATCGCGCAAGCCGCATCCGCAAGACAAGCAGCGCCGTGGCTGAGATCGATCTACTCGCAACATTCTCCCACCTTGCAGCGCTTCGGAATTATGCGCGCCCGCGCCTTGACAAGGAATCCGTGCTCGAACTCTTCAGCGCGCGGCATCCTGTCATCGAGCGCCTGATGGAAGAAGCCAGCGAGGGCCGGTTCGTTCCCAACGATCTTTACCTGGACGTTCAAGGCCCCGCCATGCTGCTCCTTACCGGGCCGAATATGGGTGGCAAATCGACCTATCTGCGCCAGGCGGCGTTGCTCGTCATCATGGCTCAGATGGGTTGCTTTGTACCGGCCGCGCGCATGCGCTACGGCCTGGTAGACCGCATCTACACCCGCATCGGAGCGAGCGATAATCTGGCGCGCGGGCGCTCAACGTTTATGGTTGAGATGACGGAGACGGCAACGATCCTCAACACGGCCACCGAGAGCTCGTTGATCCTGCTCGATGAGATGGGCCGCGGCACTGCGACCTTCGATGGCCTCTCGCTTGCGTGGGCTACGCTTGAATACCTTCACGCAAATATCGGCGCGCGGACGCTCTTTGCGACGCACTATCACGAGCTAACCCTGCTGGCCGAACAACTCATGCGTTTCAGAAATTTGCACGTTGCCGTGAAGGAAACGCCGCAGGGCATCGTCTTTTTGCATGCTATCGAGGCGGGCCCGGCTAGCAAGAGCTACGGCATTGAGGTTGCCCGCCTGGCCGGATTGCCGCCGCAAGTGATCCAGCGAGCCCGCCAGGTGCTGAAGCAGCACGAGCGCTCCGAGCGCCACAACGTTGCAGCCGAAACGGAAGCGCCGTTGCAGCTCACCATGTTCACGCCATTATCGCAGCGCATTCTCGACCGCCTGCAGGAAACGGACATCAACTCTCTGACTCCGTTACAGGCACTGAACCTGCTTGAAGAGTTACAGAATGAGATCAAGTTGTCGCAGAGTGGCAAAGCATGAGCGCATCCCTCCGGCATCAGGTAGGACAACTGATGATTGCGGGTCTTGAAGGCCCTGAGCTTACCTCGACCGAGCGCGCATGGCTCAAATTGATCCGGCCCGCGGGTGTGATTCTTTTCCGCCGCAACGTTGAAGAAGCTGCACAGACCATGCAGCTTCTTCGTGAAGCTACCGAAATTTCCGGCTCACCAAACTTCCGCTGTGTGGATATTGAAGGCGGCCTCGTCGACCGGCTGCGCGACCTGATTGCACCGATGCCGTCTCCCACAGCTGTCTATGCAGCGCGCAGACCTGCGCTCTTCAAGAAACATGGCCAGCTCATTGCCCGGGAAGCGCGCACCCTGGGTTTCAACACCGTCTTCGCGCCCGTGCTCGACCTTGCACTCCCGGCGTCCGCCAGTGTTATGCGCACTCGCACCGTGTCCGCCGAACCAGCTGAAGTCGTTACATATGCAGCAGCATTCCTTGAGGGATTTGCCGCCGAAGCTGCGATCGGATGCGGCAAGCATTTTCCCGGCCTGGGTGGAGGCAATCTCGATTCTCATCAGGCGATGCCTGTCATCCATCGTTCATGGGAAGAAATGTGGCAAAAAGATATTGCACCTTTCCGTGCGCTCAACGCGCAATTGCCCATGATCATGGTGGCTCATGCCGCCTATCCGCGGGCATCCGGGAGCGCGCTGCCTGCCTCGATCTCGAAGTTCTGGATTACCGAAGTACTGCGCGGAAGAATTCACTACAAGGGCCTCGTGATTTCAGACGATATGGAGATGGGCGGCATCCTCACGCAGCGGTCTATCGAAGACGCTGCGATCGAGGCCATTGCAGCCGGAACCGACCTGCTTGAGATATGCAAGGACCCGGCACTTATTCTGCGCGCGTATGAGGCATTGCTTTCCGAGGCCGAGCGTTCGCCATTTTTTCGCCGACGCGTATTACGGGCGGCAGGACGTGTTTTTCGTTGCAAAGAAGAAGTGAAGCTGATCCAGCCGCTTAAGCGGCCTTCCAGTCAGCTTCTGGACAATCTCAGGCGTAGGGTGCGGAATTTCGCGCATTCAGTAGAAACATATTCACAGCTGAGCCGGCGCTGAAACAACCGAAGCCGGGGTGATCGCATCCCATCCCGTAACAAGCTTGCTACTGTGATAGTTACCTTTAGCAGGTCTTTCTTTCGCCTTCTGAAGGTATGTAGAAACCAGTAAATGAGTTCCGAAGAGCACCATCTAAAGTAACTTGATATATCCGTTTAGTCGCTTGCATACTGAATATAAGCTGTATGCCGCTAGAAGTCCTATGTATACTGAACTCGACATAGAATCAGACACCATCTCATCTGGCACGATTCCACTTTCCTTTTCTAGGATCGTCGGAATATTCGGGAATTATTTTGATCGGACAAGTGTTCGTCTTCAGGAAATTGATTTCAGGAAAATGGCATAAGACAGCTGGCCAACAACCGGCTGTTTAGTCTTAATTGTCTCGATATCAGTACCGAAACAAAGCTTCCTCGAACCGTGTTTTCAGAAAATATGGCGACATCAGAATACATTCGAAAGAGTGAGCCAGCCGAAAAGCAACCGAAGCGATTGAGCAGCCACCCGTCTGGCAATAATAGACGCAGGGTAGCCGGTCCCGGGTTTGCCTCCAAGCTTTTGCGAATGTCCGGCGATGTGATCATTGTCGTTCTGGCGTTTGCTCTGGCGCTTGAAATCAAGCTGCACTTTTTTAACGATAGCGGCACCTTCAAGTTCCTTCATTCCTACGTTGTCTCTGTTTATCTGGGCTTCTTCGCGTGGTTTCTATGTTGCCTTCTGCTCGTCTCGGAGCACTATGACCTCTACAATCCAATTCTCGCTGCCGGGGGTGCGCGCGAGCTGCGCTTAACTACTCAGGCAACGCTGAATGCTGGATTGCTCTTGTGCGGCGGCCTGTATATGGCGCATCTGGAGCTTGCCTCGCGCGCAGTTGTTATTCTCTTGATCTGCACCACGACCGTCTCGCTGTGTATCTGGCGCGTAAGCATCCGATCAGCCTACTATCGGCTTTTTGAAAAAGGCATCGACACACGGAACATTGTCATTCTTGGAACCAACCACCTAAGCCAGGCGCTGGGCGAGCATGTTGCGGGCAATTACCGGCTCGGCTATCAGTTCCTCGGATATATTTCTCCTTCGGATTCCCCGGAACATGCAGGCGCCGCTCACCTGCAAACCTTAGGCGGGATTGAACGGCTGCGTCAGCTTACGCGTCTGCATTTCATCGACGAAGTTGTGATCGCTCAGGACATTCCTTCTGAACAAGTTATTTTATTGCTCGAAGAAGCTCGCGAACTGGGCATTGATATTCGCGCCATCTCCGGCCTCTATGGCGATCTCTCGGCACATGCTGCTATTGAATACCTTGGCGTTTATCCGGTTACGCCTCTGCATCGCAGCCAATCAAGGACGTTGTCGCTTTTCTTCAAGCGGGTCTTTGATATTTTGTTTTCTCTCGCAGTCATGATCGCCGTCTTTCCACTGATGTTCGTCATCGCAGTGGCCATCCGCATGGACAGTGACGGTCCGGTCTTTTATGTGTCAGAGCGCATCGGCAAGCGCGGACGCGTATTTCCCTGCTTCAAGTTTCGCACCATGGTAAAAGATGCCGAGAAGAAGAAACGCGAATTAGCGGCGCTGAATGAGCGCGATGGAATTCTCTTCAAAGTCTCCAACGATCCACGCGTGACACGCATCGGACGCATCCTGCGCAAGTACAGCCTGGACGAGCTGCCGCAGTTCTTCAATGTCTTTCGCGGCGAGATGAGTGTAGTCGGACCCCGTCCGCCGATTGCCACGGAAGTGGAAAAATATGAGCTGGAGCACTTCCGGCGCCTTGAAGTCATGCCGGGCCTGACCGGATTATGGCAGGTTCACGCACGGCAGGATTCCTCATTCGCCAGGTACATCGAACTCGATACAGCCTACGTCGAGAACTGGACCTTCTGGCTTGACGTAAAAATCCTCTTGCGCACGGCGCACGTAGTTGTCCGCGGCACAGGGGCATAATCTCCCAATTGGTTCGTTAAGCAGCCTCGCGGAAATGTACTACTGGGCTACCGGCTGCGCGATCAACCCATCCTTCACCAGCATCTGCTTGATGCCGCGCAGGGCCTGTCGCGTCCGCTCCTCGTTTTCAATCAGAGAAAAGCGCACGTGGCCGTCGCCAAATTCACCAAATCCAATCCCGGGGCTGACCGCCACCCTGGCTTCTTTCAGCAGCTTGGTGGAAAACTCCAGCGAACCCAGATTCCTGTATGGCTCCGGAATCGGCGCCCACACAAACATCGTTGCTTTTGGCAATGGTAATTGCCAGCCCAGCTTGTTGAGCCCTCCGACCAGCACATCACGGCGTCTGCGATAGTTGTCGCAGATTTCCTGAACACATTCCTGCGGCCCCTCAAGCGCCAGAATCGACGCCACCTGAATGGGAGTGAACGTTCCATAGTCGAAATAGCTCTTGAGACGGCCCAGAGCTGCCACCAGCTTCCGGTTGCCGACCATGAAGCCTACGCGCCATCCGGGCATGTTGTAGCTCTTTGAAAGCGTAAAGAACTCAACCGCTATCTCCTTTGCGCCCGGAACCTGCAAAATGGACGGCGCCTTGTATCCATCAAAGCAGATGTCCGCATACGCCAGGTCGTGCACCAGGCAGATACTCTGCTCCCTGCATAGAGCCACCACGCGCTCGAAGAAACTCGGGTCAGCGCACTGCGTCGTTGGATTCGCAGGAAAGTTAAGGATGAGCATCTTCGGCCTGGGATACATGAGCGGAATCGCGCGCTCCAATTCATCCAGAAACGCCTCCGTGTCATGAATGGCGACGCTGTGTATATTCGCGCCGGCGATCACCGGGCCATAGATGTGAATCGGATAGCTTGGATTCGGCACAACCACCACATCACCCTGATCGAGCGTGGCGAGACACAGGTGCGCGATTCCCTCTTTCGAGCCAATGGTGACAATCGCTTCCATGTCCGGGTCAAGCGCAACGTCGTAGCGCCGTTGATACCAGTTGCAGATCGCTTTCCTGAGCCGCGGAATGCCGCGTGAAAGCGAATAGCGGTGCGTCTCCGGCTTACGCGCGGCCTCGATCATCTTGTCTACGATGTGCCGTGGAGTCGCCCCATCGGGATTGCCCATGCCAAAATCAATAATGTCCTCGCCGCGATGCCGCGCGGCGGACTTCAGCTCGGAAGTGATGTTGAAAACGTAGGCGGGCAGTCTCTTGAGTCTTGAAAATTCTTCCACGCAATCAGTCCTGTAGTCTGCGAGCAGACAGCTCTTTCAGTCGGTGTCTGCTCCCAATATAAAAGATGCCGGAAGGATTTCCTACAAGCCTGAGATGCCGAAAGATTCATGCTCCGCTCAGCGCCTCCTGCAGACGATCGCTGTAGCTGCGGCTCACCCTGAGCGTCGTTCCATCCTTCAACCGCAGGAGGCAATCGCGGTTTGCAAGCGCCTGCATTTCAGAGATTCGATCCAGTCGCACGATCGTGGAACGATGGATTCGGATAAAGGTGGACGCATCCAGCCGCCGTTCAAGAATGTGCAGCGGCTCGCGAAGCAGGTGCGTTTTCCCGCTCACATGCAGCGCCGCGTAGTCGCCTTGCGCCTCAATCCATTCCACTTCGTTCGCGGTCACAAAAAAGATCCGCCGGCCGTTGCGAATCGCGAACCGCTGTTTATTCCCTGTTGCTGCCCGCTTCGAGTGCAGGTCCGAGAGCAGCGATTCCAGGCGCTCTTCGAGCGTGTTATCTTTCTCCATTTGCAGCACACGCTGCACACGGTCTATTGCCTCGGTAAAGCGCTCGTCGTCGATCGGCTTCAGCAGATAATCTGTGGCGTGCACATCGAACGCGCGCAGAGCATACTGATCAAAGGCAGTGAGAAAGATGACCGCAGGCCGCTCATCCGAAGGCAAGTTCTCCAGCATTTCAAAGCCATCCATCTCAGGCATCTGCACATCGAGGAAAATCAGGTCCGGGTGATGCTCCGAAATCGCAGCCAGCGCATCTTCACCATTGCTGCACTCTCCGATGACTTCAAATTGCGGGTAGGGCCGCAGGCGGGATATGATTCCGCGCCGTGCCAAAGGTTCATCATCAATCACGATGGCTCGATAGGTCATTGTGTTCTGTTCTCCTGGACTCTTACGCCTGCAACCTCTGCAGGCGCTATGTAAGTATGCAGGGGAATTCTGATCGTTACCTTGCAGATATCTCCTGCCGAAAAATCAATAGTGAATCGGTGAGCGTCGCCGTAAAGCTGCTGCAATCGCGTGCGAATGTTCGTCAGTCCAATTCCGTATGTGCATGGCTTGCCGTTCAGCGGCGTCAATTCATTGCGCACATGGATCACAAGGTCGTCGCCATCCCGGGAGGCTTTTATGAAAAGCTCGCCGCCATCGCGCCGCTTGGCAATGCCGTGACGCACCGCATTTTCCACGAGCGGCTGCAGCAAAAGACGCGGAACTCCCGATTCCAGCAAGCTGGAATCCGTCTCCTCGATCACGATCAAGCGTTCTCCCAGACGCGTCTTCTCGATCTCAAGATAAAGCCGGGTGATGTCCAGCTCATCCCGCAACGGGCTCTCGTAGGTGCCATTGTCATCCAACGTAGCCCGCAGAAAATCGGCAAGGCGCGCAATCATCCGGTTGGCGGTTGCCGTGTCCCGTTCGTATACGAGCGTTGAGATAGAGTTGAGGGTATTGAACAAAAAGTGCGGGTGAATCTGGTACTGCAGCGCTTTTAATTCCGCTTCATGCACCAGAGATTCCAGATGCAGCAGCCGCGCGCGCTCTTCCGCCTGCGCGCCGTAAAACTTGATGCCGAAGTACAGGGCGCTCCACAGCGCGAGAACAAACGTTGGGCTCAGCGCATTGGCGAAGATATAGTACCACTCGAATTTCTCCCATGAGGGCATCATAAATTTCGCTTCCAGCCACAGAAGCACCGTGCCGCAAACCAGCCCCAGAGAATAACAACTGAGCGCCACCACACGAATAATGCGCGACCACGGCGCCTGCTGACGCCACAAGCGACGGCAGACGATGTGCTGAACAAAGCTCGACAAAAAACAGACGACCAAGAAGACCAGGTGGTAAAGCAATTCGCCGCGGAGTTCCTTCGAGGGCAGGAAACTGAGCAGCTCCAGGATGAAGTAAACGGTCCAGCCGCCGGCCTGAACCTGCCAGAAAGACGGAAGCCGCTGCTCCTCAGAAATTCTCACACTGGCAGTATGTTAGCGGGAAATCAGTCCTTTAGGCTTCGCGGAACGTCGCAAAATTCGCACGGCTCATCGTGCATCAACGCGAAACTGCATACAAGGAATTCTTCACGTGACTTTCTTCCCCGGCAACTTACAATCTGTGACAGCACGCCGGAGACCTTAGATTCCAAATGGAATGGCATAACGTCATCGATGCTTCCAGTCCCGAGTTGGACCACCTCGCTGAGCAGTACCATCTTCATCCGCTGCACATCGAGGACTGCCGGCAGCGCCTGGGCAGCCCCAAAATCGAGGAGGGTGAGAGCTATCTTTTCACCGTGATCAAATGCGTCGAGCTGAGTGCGGACGACAATATCGACGCGCACGACATCGATCTCTTCCTGGGCAAAGACTTCCTCATCACGGTCCTTGAGCCGGACGACAAAGACACGCGGCAGCAGATCGACCGCCTGAAAAGAGCAATCAACCATCCTCGCGCCGATCAACTCTATTACCGCATCATCGACGCTACCGTTGACAACTACCTGCCGGTGCTCGATCACTTCGGCGAAATCATAGACAACCTCGAAGACAGCGCGATGGAGGCCGCAACTCCACATACGCTCTCTCGAATCTTCGAAATCAAACGTGTCCTCATTGAACTGCGCCGCATTCTCGTTCATACGCGCGATGTCACCGCACACCTGCAGCGCGTCGATTCACCTTATATCGAGCGCGATATGTGGCCTTTTCTCCGCGATGTCTACGATCACATCGCCCGCAACCTCGATCACGTAGAGATGCTCCGCGACCTGCTCAGCGGCTGCCTTGATGTCTACCTGTCGAGCGTGGCCAACCGCACCAACCAGGTCATGAAGGTGCTTACGGTATTGAGCACCATCGCGCTTCCCGCGCTTGTGCTTTCCGGAATTTACGGAATGAATGTGAAAGGTTTGCCCGGTTCCGAAGCGCGCTACGGACTTTTTATTGTGCTGGCCGCGATGGTCGCCTGCACCCTCATCCTGCTTTGGATTCTTCGCAAATTTAACTGGCTCTGAGCGCCTGTTCCATTCACGGCCTGAAGGAAGCCGGTTTCGCCGTCCTGAATGATGGAAGGCACCACTTGTCAACAATGCCCGGGGAATTTATTCATCGGCGGGACACCAGCGAAGGTGCGGGCGTCATGAGAAAGAAAACCCACACCATCCGTATGCTAGCATCTTATTATGCGGGTGGTGATTTCCGTCATTCGGCCATTTCACTCAGTGCTTATGGCCAATACCCTGACGAAAGATCAGCATAGCGTAAAGCTCTATAGCGCCGCGCCCCGAAGATTTTTCAAGGGCCTGGCCCCAGAGATAAAAACACGTCTTATTCCTGCTCCGCTGGAATATGTATGCCGTCTCGCGGGTCGTTATTTCCCGGTGGATGTGATGCTCCGCGAAGCTCTCTTTTTCGATCGCGCCGTCTCAGTCCTCATAGGAAATTTCGACGTGTACATTGGCTGGGCCTCGCTCTCGCTCTATTCCGGCATTGCTGCAAAACGTAAAGGCGGCAGATACGTGCTGGACCGCGCTTGTCCGCATTTTGATTTCCAGCAGGACATTGTCCGCG
>Ga0335073_10014412_pt1 | contig 11077 bp, 9 predicted proteins | sample Lox_Sample_22_FD_207093 | JGI IMG/M metagenome (GOLD analysis project Ga0335073, IMG submission 207093) | Soil microbial communities from Loxahatchee National Wildlife Refuge, Florida, United States - Lox_Sample_2.2 | ecosystem: Environmental > Terrestrial > Soil > Wetlands | place: USA: Florida... | reverse complement strand
TTCGCGGTTTCGGCGAAGTTCTCCGGGAATCCGATAGCCGGGCGGTTCCTGCGCCGGATCGGCGCCGAATTCGTCAGCCCCGATCGCCCCCAGAGGGTCAGTTTTCAGATGCCGTTGACACCGATCTGCACCATCAGAGGCGCCTACGCCAGCAGACCTGAGGGTCGAATACGCCGGCGTGCTGGGCTGGTCAGGCGGCGTGATCGTCGCGATGCTCGCTCAGCTGAGAAGGCCAGCGCTCCGCGCAGCGCCCTGCCCTGGGCTCAAAGCCCAGCCCGGCGAGTGAGCGCTGTCGGCCCGCGCCTTTCTCGTCGGCCGTCATCCCGTGACCAGCGCTGGCTGGATCCGCTCAGACGGTGCGGCCGTGCTCCGCCAGGCCGCAGGCTCAGCGGCGTTGATTAGGTCGCAGAGGCAGCTCGGCTGCCGGGGGATGCCCGTTATGACCGTCACGTTCAGCTCGACCCGGCACTGCCTGCGATGGCGTGCTGATGCGCTTTGTTCGCTGCCTGGGGCCGTTCACCCGTTCGCTGGCCAGCCGGGTCTCGCCTTGCGCCGAGCGCTGAGCGCTGGGCTCACGGTGACCGGGGGGCCTGAACTGCGTCGCGCAGCGACAGTGTCGATCGGGCGGCGGGCCCGGCGTCAGCGGTGCGCTGATAAACCGTGCTGAAATGCGGTCGCGTACCGTGCTTGTGTGATTACTGACGGGCACTTTGCCGTGGATGAGCCACGTCGGGCGGAGGCAAGGTGAGGCACGCGATGGCTGGGGAAGTCATGCTGCGTTGCGCTGCGGCTTCCGACACTGGCCTTGCCCGCCAGCGCAATGAGGACTCGGCCTATGCGGGACGGTGGCTGTACGCGGTTGCAGATGGCCTGGGCGGCCATGTCGCGGGGGATCTTGCCAGCGCCACTGTGGTCACGGCCCTGCGAGCCTGCGACGCCAAGGTTGCAGCGGCGCAGCTGCTGGCGACCCTGAGCAAGGCCGTGGGCGCCGCGAACGAGGTCCTCGCCCGCAAGGTGGCCGCAGACCCCGCTCTGGCCGGGATGGGGACGACGCTGACGGCAATGCTGTGGTCGGGCCGTTCCGCCGCGGTCGCGCACATCGGCGACTCGCGAGCCTACCTGCTGCGGGGCGGTCGGCTTCTCCGCATCACCGAGGATCACAGGCTGGACGGGCTGGTGGATGATCCGGGCCGGCTCAGCCCGGGTTTGGTGCGCTATCTAGACGGAAGGCCGGAGCGGTCGCCGGATATGGCGCTGGGCTATGGCCTGCCCGGTGACCGGTACCTGCTCTGCTCAGACGGTCTGAGCAGCGTGGTCAGCCACGTGGTCATCCAGCAGGCGCTCCAGTCGGCCGCCTCAGCGGACGAAGCCGTCCAGAGCCTTATCGCCTTGGCTTACGACGCTGGCGCACCCGACAACATCACGGTGCTGGTGCTCGACGTCGCCGAGGTCAAGGCCGGCACCGGCGTGCTCTCAAAGCCGGTCACGCTCGGCGCCGCCGGGGCGCTGGCCAGATGCTGCCGCAGTGAATCGCTGCGGCCCTCGCGGGACAAAGATTAGGCGGATCCGCTCAAACCTTCCTGCAGGATGCACAGGTCGCGTTTACATAGGCTCGGCTATGCCCAGCTCGGCTTGCTCAGTGACACCGCGGCCGCCATCGGCTGCCTGCAGGGCCTCGCGCCCCAGTTCACGTTCTTCGGATAGCGTGATCACGGCAACGGCTGACAGACGGCCGGTTGAGATCTCGCTCCGCCAGGAAGGCAGGGTGACTCGTGCGGAGGCCAGAGACGGGGCGGGACCAAAGTCCTTCATCTGCCTGGCTCTCGACCCTACGCTCACAGGATGCAGGCAGGGAGGCTGAAGTTGCCTGTGGGGCAAGCGGGGGAGCCGGATCGGGGACCTAGCAAGGAACTCGAGAAGGCTGAGAGGCTGAAAAGCGACCCCCAGTAACCTGATCCGGGCAATACCGGCGAAGGGAAATTGTCTCGCAGGTCTTTTCGTGCCCACCTGGCGGGTGCTGAACGTGCCTTCCTGAACCTCACCGATCGTTGTCGTCTAGGCGCCGGAGAGTTTCGGTGATGCGCTGCCTGGCGATGTCCTGTGGCTGGTCGGTGGCGGTTTGCAGGCTGAGGCTGACCTAGCCATGCTCTTGCGCGCCGTCATCGACCAGGCCGCCCGTCCCGCAACTTGTCCACAATGTCGCGGTCCAGGCCCGCCCGGCCTCCTGAGCTTGCCGCTGGCGGCCGAAGCCGCGGCAGAGCGATGCGGTGGGTGCTTCCTTCCAGGTTGACGATGTCACACGGATTCGGGCATCTCGCGGACGCGCGCGGCATGCTGTGGACCGCGCTGCAGGACCCGGACCCGGTACTGATCTTCGAGCACGGCTCCCTCTACAACCTGCAGGGCACGCTGCCGGCCGACGCGGGAGCCGTCGAAATCCGGTCAGCGGCGGTGCGCCGAGGTCCCCATGCCGTACCCGCGGCACCTGGAACAAGCGGCGCTGCCGCAGGCCGACGCGATCACCGCCGCTGCGCGCCGGGCGGTGGGCTGAGGTGGCTGAGTTCCGCATGCCTGTGCTCGGCGCGGACATGGACGAGGGCACCGTCCTCGAATGGATGGTGAAACCGGGCGACGAGGTACACAAAGGTGACGTGATCGCGGTCGTCGACACCGCGAAATCGGCGATCGAGGTCGAGTCGTTCTCCACCGGCACGATCGAGCAGCTCGTCGTCGGCGTCGGCGAGACCGTGCCGGTCGGCACCGTGCTCGCCCTGATCACCGAACCAGGAGGGGAACGGGCTAAGCCTGCCCGCGCGGCCCCCGCGGCCGCGCGCACCCCCAGGGAACTCGCCGAGCCTGAGCCAACCGCGCCTGCCGGGCCCGCTCCGCACCCGGTGTCCCCGGTGATCCGCCACCGCGCGCACGAGCTCGGGATCGACCTGGCCGCCGTGCACGGCACCGGCCGGGCTGGCGCGGTCACCAGGGCGGATGTGGAGCGCGCCGCCGTGGCGCTGCATCAGGTGCCAGAGCAGCCGGCGGCACCGTCACCGGCGGCACCCGCCCCGCGCCATCCGCGTTCTCGGCCTGAAGCGGAACCTCGCGCCGGACGCGCGCGCGTTACGCCGCGCGCCCGGCGGATCGCCGCCGAACTCGGTGTCGACTTGGCCGCGGTCACCGGCACCGGGCCCGCCGGGGCAGTCCGCGAAGCCGACATACGGCAGGCCGCAGGGGCCGGCACGCCGGCGCCCGCGGCGGCCGCCTCGGCCGCCCGGTCGGCGGCCGAGCGGAACCAGTCCATGCGGCAGGCCATCGCCCGCCTCATGGCCAGGTCCAAGCGGGAGATACCGCACTACTACGTGACCAACACCGCCGACATGACCCAGTCCATGAGCTGGCTCCACGACCGCAACCGCGAGCTGGAAGTCAGCCAGCGGCTCGTACCCGCAGCACTGCTGCTCAAGGCCGCAGCGCTGGCGGCCCGCCAGGTCGCGGAGCTTAACGGCTACTGGGTCGACGGCGCGTTCCGGCCGGCCGAGGCGGTCCACCTGGGCGTGGCCATCTCGCTCCGCGGCGGCGGCTTGCTCACGCCCGCCATTCACGACGTCGCCAGCCTGGAACTAGGCGACCTGATGGCGCGGATGCGTGACCTCGTGGCCAGGGCGCGCAGCGGCCGGCTGCGCGGCTCCGAGCTGACCGACGCCACGATCACCGTCACCAACCTCGGCGATCAGGGCGTCGAGTCGGTCTACGGAGTCATCTACCCGCCGCAGGTCGCCCTCGTCGGCTTCGGCCGGATCACCGAGCGCCCGGTCGCCGCCGGCGGCCTCGTCGGCGCCCGGCCAGTGGTGACAACGACACTCGCCGCCGATCACCGCGCCACCGACGGGTACACCGGCGCGCGGTATCTCACCGCGATGTCAGACCTGCTCCAGCGACCGGAGGAACTATGACACCAGACCTGGCAGAAGCTGCCATCAAGGAGGCCCTCGGGCAGGTAACGCCCGGCGCCGACACCACCGCGATCGACGCGGACGCCGATCTGCGCGACACGCTCGAGCTAGATTCGCTGGACTTCCTTCGCTTTGTCGAGATCCTCAGCGAGCGCACCGACGAACGGATCGACGAGGATGACTATCCGCAGCTAGCCACCATGAGCAGCGCGGTGAAGTTCCTGGCCGGGCGTGCTTCCCGCTAGCCGAGCCGCAGCCGGGAAAGGAGTTCTCTATGGTCTGCCCCTGCTCGTGCCTGACATGCTCACTGTCTTCACCAGCGGCAAGCTGGCCAGCCCCGCCGCCGGTCAGGTCAGCGGGCCGATCAAAGTGGAAGTGCCTGCGGCAGCGCTGCACCGATGGCATCGCGGACAGCTCGCCAAGCATGCGGCGCCGTCGTCGTCAACGACCGCGAAGTACTCCAGGAACTCCGAACTGAACCCTGACTGCGCGGCGATCCGCAGCGCGCCGGCACCCGGCTCGGAAATTTGCACAGTGCCGAAGTCCGCGCTCGTCTGAGCCAGCGCTGCGTCCAGGACCACTGCCAGCAGCGTGTCCAGGTCAGGCGCGTTCTGCACACGCCCGGTCAGCTGGCGCAGCCGCATGATCGCCCCTGGATCGCGGACGCTGAGACACGCCAGAGACGCGAAATGCTCACCCCTGCGGACCAGCGACTCCATCGACACTGCCGCTCGCCCGCCGGAGCTTGCCTCACGGATATCAGCCTGTACTGGCAGATCAGCCGCATTACGGCCGTTGTCGACTGGCACGTACATCACCCCCGCCGACGCATTGCCCATCGACTCGAAAAGCGTGTGTCAGCCACCCGATGCCGCGCGAGCATGGCAGTACCAGGCGGACTTCAGCCCGCAGCAGGCGATCCACGCGGTGGGCCCTGGTCAGGTCCGCCAACCGCACGCTTCTACTGTTATCCGTTGGCCCGCTGCTGGTCTGCGGACCGGCGGCCCGCGCGCTGCGCGGGCGATGCGCGGGTGCCGGCGTACTCGTCGTCGGTTCGCGGGCACCGGCGGCTTTACTGGCCTGCTGCTCGGTTCCGTCGGCCTCCAGGTAGCTGCGCACGCGCTGGCGCCGGTGACCGTCGTGCGGGGCCGCTGGCGGCCGGTGCCTGGCCAGTACCCGCCACCGGTCGTGGCCGGAACAGATGGATCACCTGCGTCGCTCGAACGCCACGTTCGGCTACGTCATCGAGGCTGCCGGAAGGCGGGTCGTGTGGGCACCCGAGTTTCTCGTGTTCCCGGGCTGGGCTGCAGGTGCCGACCTCATGTTCGCAGACGCGGCGGGCTGGGCCCGCCCGATTCGCTTCGCTCACCGAACCGGCGGCCACGCGGCAGCGCTCGCGGTCGCTGAGCAGGCGCGGGCCCAGCGCGTCGGCGTCTGGTGTTCGCTCATATCGGGCGGCCGACGATCCGCGCCATCGACGCCGGGCAGACAGCGCCATTCGGCGAGTTCGGAGCAGACGGCGCCAGCTGCACGCTGAGGCCGGCGCACAGCAGCGGCACGTGAGGCACGTCAGGTCCGCTCGGGAACCATCTCGATGGCGCCGCACGGGCACCCGGCTGCGCAGATCCCGCTGCTTCTTCGATTAGTCCGCTGAGTAATCAGCGTCGGTCACCGGGGCGGCCGGGCGCCGGATACGGCGGTCAGGAAGCGTTCCCGCAAACCGTCGCTGACCCGCGCCCCGGTCAGATCCTGCGTGAGCGCGAGTTCCACGACCCACGACGTGGGAAGATCGAGGCTGACGCGGTCGGCCAGCGTCAGCGGAAGCGGTGGGCCACTTCGTCCACCGTGCTGATCGAGCGGGCCCGCCGCCCGTGCTAGAAGTGGAACTCCGCGCTCTCGCCCGGCCCCAGCTGCCGTGTTTCCTCCCTGACCATGACCGTTGCCGGCGCCGCGCGGCCCGGCCGGCACATGACCGACATGCGGTCCGAGGCGAGGCTGATGTCGAGCCGGTTGCCGCGGTAATGGACGCTGAACCGGAGTTGCCTGACCTCCGGCGGGAGTGCGGGATCGAATCTCAGCGTGTCCCCGCGGGCCAGCATTCCGGTCAGGCCCCGCAGCACGATATCGATCGTGCCTGCCATGGCGCCCAGGTGTATGCCCTCGGCAGTTGTTCCGCCCTGAATGTCCGTGACGTCGCCGTTCAGCGCGGCCAGCAGGCAGCGCCACGCCTCCGCCGGGTTTTGCCGGGCCAGCGCCCAGGAGGTGACCACGCCGCTGAGTGTCGAGCCGCCGACGGTCCTGGCGAGGTAGTAATCGGCGGTCTGCGCCAGCTGTTCGGCTGTCACGTGGTAGCCAAGCCCGCTGAGCAGGTCCTGCAATTCGTCGCTGGGTAGCAGGTACCGCAGCATCAGGACGTCAGCCTGCTTGGAGATCTGGTAGCGGTTGGTGCTGTCACCCTCGGCCTCGAGCACCCGGTCCAGTCGTCGGATGTTGCCGTAGCGGGCGCGGTAACCCGCAAAGTCGAACTCCTCGAGCTGGTCGTAGCCTTCAAACTGGGCTAGCATGCCGTCTGGGGTGAACACGACGCGCATCTTCTTGGTGATGTCGCGCCATCGGTCTAGCTCGGCCGCGCTGAGCCCGAGTTCGCCCGTAACCTCGTGCCGGTAGTGCGGCGGCAGTTCATCGAGCGCCTGCAGGGCCCGGAGCAGTACCCACACCGCCATCAGATTGGTGTAGGCGTTGTTGTTCACGCCGGGCGTGTCGCTGCCGGGGTAGGAGTCGTGGTACTCGTCGGGTCCCATGACGCCGAGGATCTCGTACCGGTCCAGCTGGCGGTTGTAGGCCGCGATGCTGGCCCACAGCCGGGCGATCTCGATCAGCATCTCGGCACCCTGGAAGCGCAGGTACGGGATGCTGCCGGTGATCATGTAGTGCTGCCACACGTTGTAGGCCACTGCGATGTTGACGTGCCGCTGCAGGTGGGAATGGTCGGGCAGCCACCGGCCCGATACTGGGTTCAGGTGCCACCGCTGGGCCTCCTCGCGGCCGTCGCTACCGCTCTGCCACGGGAACATCGCGCCGTCGTATCCAGCCGCGCTTGCCGCCGTCCTGGCCGCGCCGAGGCGCTCCCGGCGATAGTCCAGTAGCGCGCTTGCCAGCCATGGCCGCTGGAGGTTAAGGAACGGGAAGATGAACATCTCGTCCCAGAAGACATGGCCGCGGTATGCCTCGCCGTGCCAGCCACGGGCCGGCACACCGGCGTCCAGGGTGGTGGAATGCGGTGACACGGTTTGCAGCAGGTGGAACACGTTCAGGTGCAGGACCGTCTCCACCCACTTGTTGACGCTGTCGATCTCGACGTCGAACCGGTTCCATAGCGTGTCCCACGCATCCGCGTGCCATCCCTCGAGCCTGCCGAAACCTGGCGCTGTCTGGGCGGCAAGGCGGGCTGACAGCAGACTTTCGGAGATGGCCCGGTCCCGCGAGGTATAGAGCGCTGCGACCTTCTCAACCCTGACTGGCCGCTGCTCGTCAAGTTTCAGGGTGAGCGCGTGCGCCACGAACCCGGGGATGGTGACGAGCCGGCGGTCCGGAGAGACTGGCCTGCCGTCCGTGAACACCCTGGTGCGGGCGGCCAGCGCAATCCGGATGTGAGACTGGCTGGTCTCGGCCTCGAGCTCGATGGTGTCGCGGTCGGCCTCGGCGGTATGCAGCACCGTCAGGTGCCGGCCGTTCAGGTCGCGGTAGCGGCGTACCCCGGAGTTGATCACCCGCCCGTCCAGCCCGGACCAGACCTCGAGCTCCCCTGTCCAGTTCTCGGCGGTGAACACCGTCTCGAGCGCCGCGAGGTGGGGGTCCTTCATGCTGACCAGACGGCGCTGGACCATGCTGGTGCGGCGCCCGTCGGCGTCCCGCCAGCGCATGTTCCTGGTGAGAATGCCCCGGCGGACGTCTAGCTCCAGCTGGTGCTCCAGAACCCCGTCTTCCTGCACGTCGAACCATGACCCGGCTGCCATCCGGAATGACAGCGGCAGCCAGTTGGGCAGGTTGACCAGATCCTCGGTTTCGATCATCCGGCCGGCCACCGGCGTCTGCAACCGGTTGTACAGACCCGCCACATATGTGCCGGGGTAGTGGACGCCGTCGGCGCGCGCCTCGGGCAGCGCGCCGCGAGTCACGAAATACCCGTTGCCCAACGCGCAGAGCGCCTCGCGCAGGCCCTGATGCTCGGGCTCGAAGCCCTCATAAACCAGCGTCCAGGCGCTGGGCGGCCGCTCCCGCTGTCGCCGCGTCAGCTCCGCGGCGAAACTGCGCCGTTCCAGCCGTCCTTCGGCCAGCGCCGCCATCATGACGTGGTCGAGCGTGGTCACGACCAGGTCCGCATCGGCCTGGACTAGCAGCTCCTCATCGCCGTGGCGGGCGACGCCGATAGCAGCCATCCCGCCGGCCTTGGCCGCCTGGATCCCGCTCGCGGCGTCCTCCACCACGAAGCACCGGCCCGGCGCGACGGCGAGTTCGTCAGCCGCGGTCAGGAAGATAAGCGAGTCCGGCTTGCCGCGCGCGATGTCCCGCCCTGAGGTGTCAGCGTCGAAGAGATCGAGCAGCGTCATCCCCGCGTGCAGGAAGGGGCAGTCCAGCCGCTGTTCGGCGGCAAAGGTGTCCAGCCGGATCTGGCGGAGGAACAGCTTCGCGTTCTTCGAGGACGAGGCCGCCGCGACCGGGATTCCCGCGCCCTTGACGGCCAGGATGAAGCGCAGCGCATCAGGGAAGGCGGTGAACTGGCCTTCCTCGATCGGCCTGACCACATGCTCCTGCTTGGCCGCCGCATAGCGCTCCGCGAGGCGACCGGCGTCCGGCACGCCGAAATACTCCAGTGCCGCCTGGGCACCCGCCAAGCGCGGCTTGCCCGCCTGTACCTGCTGATAGACAGCCAGGGTGAACCGCTCCGGGGCGTAGCTGGTCTGTGCCCTTATATCCTGCCATTCGCCCTCCATCAATTCACGGAGGGCCTCTTGCCAGGCCCGAGCATGCGGCGAGTCGACGAGCACACCGTCAACATCGAAGATCGCACCCTGGAAAGCCATGGGCGTCGTCATGGGAATATCCTTCCCGGACCGCTGCGCTGCGACGTGTGCGCGGTACCGGATTGCGTTGTCCGGGATGAGACCGATGACGGCGCGGCCGAGAAGTCGCGGATTGCGGCCATCTCCCGGTCGCGGCCAGCAAACCTCACGCACTGGCGGGAGCATCGTGCCGAAAGCGACGGGGAGCGCTGTATCGGTGTTGGGGGACCACGGTGGTGACTGCGACCCCGAGGAGGAAGAAGGACACGATGTGCCCGGACCCGCCGCGCCGGGGGAAGTATCCGAGCGCTGGCCAGATGATGGTCACGTGGAAGAACGCGACGCCGGTCGCGATGATGATCGCGGCAGATGCGACACTGGTCAGTACTGCGGCACCGGACCGGCCGACCAGTAAGACGACGGCCGCGTTGCTCGGGGTGATCAGGTTCAGGCTGACCAGTAGCAGCAGCGGGACCACCAGGTGTCCCGTGGCCCTGCAGCGTCTGGTAGTGGGCCGCCCCGAGTTGCCGGAGCATGGCGTCCAGGTGGGCATCTCTGCGGCTCATGCCCTCTGGGGGGCCACCATTGCGCGCAAATCCTCACCTCTCGATCAGCGCATTCTGCCTGCTCAACGCGTGCTACGTCACAACCATCACGACAATCGTGCAAGCCACGAGAACGGCGTCCTCAAGCGGCTGCGCGGCACCCTCCTGCCCGCCTGGCCTTAGCCGAGGTAGCGCGGGCAGTGGGCCTGGTTGCTGCCGCCGATGAGCGGCAGGCGCAGACGGCGGATCACCGGACGGAGCCTGAGTGCATGAGTGCCGGCGTGCGAGACTCCCGGCTCCCGGGTCGCCGGTGGCAGGTGCGCGATGTCATGACCACGGAGATCGCATCGGTGGACGAGGTGGTGCCGTGCAAGGAAGCCGTCCAGCTGATGTCGGAGTGGACGGTCAGCGCGATACCGGTCACCGACCAGGACCGGCGGGTCCTGGGCATGGTCTCGGAGGCCGACATGCTCGCCAAGCAGGAACGCAGGTCCGGGCGGCTGGCGCTGGCCCGGCGCACGCGCCGCAAGCGGGCCAAGGCGGCAGCCCTGACCGCAGGCCAGATGATGACCGCGCCAGCCATCACCATCAGGCCCGATGCCCCGCTCCCGACGGCAGCGCGGATGATGAATGCGCACCGCATCAGGCGGCTTCCCGTCGTCGACGGGTCGGGAAAGCTGCTCGGCGTCGTCAGCCGCCGCGACCTGCTGACCGCATTCCTGCGCCCGGACGATGAGATCGCTGCCGACGTCCGGGCTGGCGTGTTGATCCGGCAGTGGTGCTGGCACAGCAGCAGGTCGACCGGATCGCGCCGGGCGCCGGCGGGCGGCATGAAGCCCACAGCCGCAGGCTTGGCCGGGCAGCAGCAGGCACGGTCAGCCCGCTGTCACAGTCCCGGGCCATCGCGCGCGACCTCCGCAGGCAGGGCCAACTCCGCGTAGTAACCCGGTAACCGTGTCACGGCCTTCCGTAGCGGTTCTGGGGGCGGCTCAGGGTGGGGCATGGGCTCCGGCTCTGGCCCGGGTTCTGGCGGGGGCAATGGACGCGGCTGCGGCCTGGGTTCTGGCGGCGGCGCCGGCGGCTCTGGCGCCGGTTCGGGCTGTGGCCAAGGCGGCGGCAGCGGCGGTTGCGGCTGCGGCGCCGGCGGCGGCTGCACCGGTCCAGGCGACGGCAGCTCCGGCGGAGCGGAGTGGTCGGGTACGGTCCGCGCGCGGTAGGGATCTGCTGGCACCCGGACATGATTCCCCGGCCGGGTGCTGGCCACCCACTGTGCCGCTGACGGGACCTTCGGCCCCGGGCAGGCGCGTGGGCTGGTCGAATGTGGCCCGCGGGTCAGTGCAGCGAGTGGAGGCTTGCGGTTATGTGAATGGTGAACCAGTCGCGGGCGGCGGCGGCTGCGGTGGCGAGGGTGGCGGGTTCCTCGAACAGGTGGGTGGCTCCCGGCACCACGACCAGGTCGTTCTCGCAGCGCAGCTCAGCCTGGGCGGCGCGGTTGAGGCCGAGCACGGCCTGGTCGTTG
>Ga0335073_10014411_pt1 | contig 11078 bp, 12 predicted proteins | sample Lox_Sample_22_FD_207093 | JGI IMG/M metagenome (GOLD analysis project Ga0335073, IMG submission 207093) | Soil microbial communities from Loxahatchee National Wildlife Refuge, Florida, United States - Lox_Sample_2.2 | ecosystem: Environmental > Terrestrial > Soil > Wetlands | place: USA... | reverse complement strand
AATTGCATTTTTGGGAGGAATATGGGGTATTCAATTGGATTTTGTGTTTTATTTGTGAAATTAGCACTTTGGGTCGTTTGCTAGGATATATACTTACCCTCTTATGTCTGATTTACTCTTCTTGTCGCTCGTTATGTATATTTTGGGAAGGATGCGAAGGCGAGATGTGATTAATGGGGTTGTGCAGCGTCATGACGATATATTCTTAGGTTCTATTATCTATACGGAATTGGATAACCTACATGGGATCGAGTTTCGTTGAGATGAATCATTTGTTTGGTTGGCACTCCCGATACTACTGACTAACACCGATTCCGAAGATCCATGACACCTCGGATTAGATTCATGTTGCAGAGTATGGTGTGCGACGAGCCTCGGTATGGGTATAGGAATTCGCCAATTCAGCGCCAGCGTTAGGGATCCTTGAGCATCATGGAAGCCAAACCCTTCAATCCGTCATGAAATGTCCTGTCGCTCCTTGGTGCAGATATTGAAAGTCGTAATTAAATTCTTGGACCAATAAATATCCATATTTGAATCCTAGAAGTTAGACATTCATGAAGGAGCATCCGGAATACAGTTTCAAATTTGTCAATAAGGTTCTCTTCCCTAAGCAAGGCACTTGGTCTACGGCTTCGATCTGACGAAGTTCTTCAAGAACGCGGCAATAGACCTCGACGTCTCTGACATTTCGTTCCCATGAGTTAAAGGAGCACTTTCCAATACATACGGCCCAGCAGGAGAGTGCCATCTTGTCAGGAACCGTGAGATGGAGACTCATCGGAATGAGATGAAGATAGCAGAGGACCTACTTGTTCGAATAGAAAATGGTAAGATGACCATTGCAGAAATCAGCAATCGACGTTACCACGCGTTAGTGATTCAACGTTGGCAAGATATGCAAATAGAAGCTCTTTCAGAGGGCTGCTATCTCTCTTGTGAAAGTCGGCCGTAATATCGTGAGATGTAATCAGCTAGACTGGTGCTCCCATCCTGTTTTGGAGATAGAGTGTACTGTACACATCTGTCGTCCAATACAAGTGTGAGTTTTAACAAACTTCCTGCATTTCGTAGGTCGAAGAACCTGGGACTTGGTTGAGGAGCCCGTCTGAGGGCCACAGAGCGGGCGCGGGAGAATTTGCGGTTCAGGGAGCTAGGTACTTGATTGAATAAGATTTGAATACATATATTGCCATCTGATATAACCAGGACTCGCGAGTGAGAATTTGGGTGAGGAAATAGAGCGTATCTTGTGATGGGCAATCGGCTAGCTTTTATAGTGGATAGTACAACACTGAATGCGATTGAATACTGGAGGCCTGGGTTCTAGCCCACGCCCCCCTATAAGAGTCGAACCCCCCCCCCTAATGCCGCGCGCATTTGTGTCACGTGTCGACTGTGGCTATCGAACTCGTCAGCATGAGCCTTAAAGAAGTTATGATATTGCGGTTGAAAGGATTTGCATTTTGCATTCATTAGATAATTCTGTATACCCAGCCTCTCAGACAAAGGTTCTTCGGAACCGGTGTTATAAATATCGATTTCAGACTTTCGCAATTGCTCGCAATGCCACGAAACAAGGTCATGTTTCGTTTCATCACGGATTGCAACTCATTTCAGAATCGATTCCGGCTATGAACTCCTAAGGGGGAAAGTTAGATGGTGGTGGCTGTCCATGAAGTGGAGAACATAAGAGAGCAATATAATAGCCGATTAGCCCGGCCTTGGGCATGCGGTTGAAGGGATGGAAATATGAAGTACATCGGTAAGGACAGAACAAATTCCTACGGACCGACTTGATCCGTCCCAGAAAAGGCGTTTTTGTGTCTATTCCAAGCTGCTCTTGTGACTACCGTTCATGACGTATCTGGAGTATCTCTCCGGAACAATGGACGTCAACGCGGTCATCAGATGAACCCTGGTAAAAATATAATTTCAAATCTTTCAACTGAGAAGCTTTTGTCGTATCTTTCTGGACTATCGGAATGGATTTTACTGAAAAAGCTGGCCCGATGAAATTATAGAAGATATCGCGATTTTGTGACCTGATCAATCAGATAAATCGCTTTTCGTTCGGATTCTTCCCGTAGTCGGGAATACCGATATGATGACAATTTCACCCGATTCACAAAATTACGATTCATTGCCAAAACCTTAATTTCCCTTTTAGATACACATATTTACTAAACATGTTTTGCCCCTGTTTGGTGTTCCTTTCAAGATTGCAAGACACAGCCAAGCAAATGTATTACATATGCATCATATTTGGTGTGCATTTTAAACTCCGAAGTGGAGGTCTCCCCTTTCCCGAGTAGTCGACTGATCGGCGGTTTATTATCGATCGCATGTGGATTGGTTCACTCGTGGAGCTTTGCAGTCTAATCTCCGGAGCGAAGAGCCTCTTTTAGCCGTGCTCAAATGACTGACCACACGGCAACACGGACGGCTCTTATTTCTTTTTTATTTGGGGTGCACCACACCATAACAACACCAATAACGTTTTGAAACTGGAATCATGGGGTTAATATTGTATCCGATGTGGCCAACCAGCCAACGGTTTGGGATCCGTAATAACCTTTTTGTCTAGACCTCGTCTGCCATTCTGCCATTCTGACAATCTGGTCAAAGCGACTACCGGACATCAAGAAGTCAAAAGTATGATTATGTCAACAATTCAGGACCGAAATTTGGGTCTGTGATTTGCGGAATCGCGGATGCGGTTTCCTGGATTGGGTTTCTGTCAGTGCAGCAGAAACAATTGCGCCAATATGATGCAAATTTTTAATTCTGCTGTTTGTATTATTTTCGAGACCACTCCCGACTTTGGAGTGCATATCGAACCCATCGTTGTGTCGTTTTGTATGTAGCAGAATAATTTCGCAATACTGCAATGACGGTCTGATCGGCTATGGGCGTCTAGTAAAAAATGGGGCTGTTTTGTCCGAATTTATAGCCGCAAGCCCAGCTCTAATGTCTGGCGTGCTGAGGGGCCCTTGATTCGTGGGTGTTTTTGTGTGAGGTGACGCAGGTGTTAAATGATGAGTTTACGTTACATATTATTTTGGGGTTGAGAAGCCACAGTGCAAAACAGTGAGTGGCCCGGCCCACACACAGAAAGAAAATAATCAAATCAATACACTGCACAGCACAGCATAGCACACACACACACACACACACACAGAATATAGTGGAAAAGCCGCTTCAGCAGGCGGGCGGTGGGATACCCTTGTGTGGTAATATCGCTTGTTCAAAAGGCACCACCATCTCTTCGCTCCCCTCAGGCCCTGCCTTTCCTACCAAGCTCCAAGGCCATAATACCCCGTCCTCTTGTTGATTTTAAGGACTATCTGAACGACATTTTTCCAAACGAGATTCTCGCATTATTTGGCCTCGTATTCGCGTTCTCGCCACCGGAATCTCAAATTATATATTCGCTTGAGAGCACAAAGCATATCGCACACACACATTCAGGTCCAGCTCTGATATCCACCGCATATATCCCAGCAGAGTGCGATTGCATCTCAGACACTCGTCGAGGCCATTGAGTTGATCGCAATGGCTCAGACGATGACTGCCTCGAGAGCAACATACCAAAATAACTATCCTACTGCATCATCGTCAGTCTCAACAGACGTGCATCATACATGGCATGCTCAAACTCATTCCTCGCATGGGCAATCAAATGGAATCAACGGAGTCAGTCATGTTAGACCGAAACCTGTACAGTCGACAGCAACAACAACAACAATATCGCATCGCACTACACATACAATCAAAAATGGAGTCGCCAGGGAGGTTATCCTGATTGACTCTGTGTCTCCGCCTCCACCCGTCCAATCGTCTTCAAAACGAAAGAGAGAGCATAGCGTGAGTACGGGAACTGCTGGCTCGGCTGTCACAAAGAGAGCTCGCAAGTCTCAGCAGGACCAGACTTCATTACAGTCTACAAGGACTCAAACGACGATTACAAAGCCCCCTACGGTATCATGGTTTAAAGATGAATCAGGAGTCTTCAGGGCAAGAGAAGTCATCGTTCCCAAGGTCGAAGATGTAAGTTCTCCCTTTGTCCTAATATCCCGAAAAAACATTCAATCAGTTCGGTTATGAATGCATTCAACCGGACTTCTTATTCTCTCTGGAAGAAACATCGCTAACGGTGGTTTATAGGATCCCAATACTGTAGCTGCTCTTGATGATTCGGAAGGCCATTATATTGTTGTTGACGATGCAATGCTTACACCTCGATGTAACCCCGTCTTCCGCAATTCCAGCTAATCAAAATAGATAAAATCATAAGACTTCTCGGCCAAGGAACATTCGGAAAAGTAGTCCAGTGCTACGACCGTCAAGAACAACGCTATTGCGCTGTTAAAATCATTAGAGCTGTTCAAAAGTACCGAGATGCAAGTAAAATCGAGCTTCGAGTGTTATCTACCTTATCACGCAACGATCCCAATAACGGAAAGTATGATATCCCTTCCGTTTGTCAATATAGAGATTAACTGGTTTTAGGAAATGCATTCATTTGCAAGATTGTTTTGATTATCGAAATCATATATGTATTGTTACCGAACTCCTCGGAATGAGTGTGTTCGACTTTCTGAAAGGGAATAATTTCATTCCTTTCCCGCCAAATCAAGTTCAGCATTTTGCCAAGCAACTGTTAGAGAGCGTTGCATGTATGCTTTCCTTACTTACGTTGTTAACTTGTATAGTTTTACATTCATTGAACCTTGTTCACACGGATCTAAAGCCGGAGAATATATTACTTGTAGATAATGACTTTGAGGAGGTCAGATGCAATCAGGTATCTTGTTCTCCACGTACTTTCCTAATTTTAGCGCAACCAAAAGCACAAGAAGCTTCTTAAGAATACGGAAATACGATTGATTGATTTTGGAAGTGCAACGTTCAATGACGAATACCATTCTAATCTGGTGAGCACTCGCCATTACCGCGCTCCCGAGATCATACTAGGTACTTGATTCGAAATAGAATGAGCTAACAATGAGGTTGTGGATGGAGTTTTCCGTGCGATATGTGGTCCATTGGATGCATCCTAGTTGAATTCTGCACTGGAGATGCATTATTCCAAACTCACGATAACCTCGAACATATGGCAATGATGGAACCCATTTGCGGAAGAGTAAGCACTAAAATGATGCGACAAGCAAACAAATCATCAGCACAGAAACTCTTCAAAGACTACAAACTCGATTATCCAAATGCAGAAACAACAAAACAATCAAGACGATATGTCAAGGCAATGAGACCTCTAAGAGTATCCCTCCTTCAGAAACAAAGCTGACAATGTATAGGATATAATCCGTCCGGATACGGAATCGAATAGAGAATTACTCGATCTGTTGCAAAAGATCTTTGTCTACGATCCGCAGAAGAGAATCAATGCAACAGATGCCTTACGACATAGATATTTCCGTATCCCCGCTCCCGATGATGCCCACGTCCCGAGACGGTGACATTCCCCTCATTCAAAAGAGAATACATTGTATTCCCAAGGATACCAAAAGCATGGTGACAACCACAGAAAGTTGTCACATCCTACAAATTCATAAAATTTCATATTCGGGGCGATTTGGATACAGGCAAGGTTTCTCGGATGACGGGGGGCCATGCGAGGATTTGGGGCGGGAAATCCATATTTTGCATTTTGATATATTAAGGGTGTTATAATTTCTTGTGTTTTGTTTGTGTTTTTTCTACCTGTTTTTCTCTTTCTTTGATCGGTTTATTGATTACTCTTGACATCAAAGTCATATCATTGCGAGTCATGTATTGTGAGGATTACATACTGAAATTTGGAAATCGAGCAGATTGAAAGATGTGTGTTGTCTTCCTAGGGAATTGTAAATATGGAATTCAGTAGTTTGGAATTTTAGTCTCATCCTTTGCTGTCGGCACTTGTACGCGTCTGGGTTATCTAGTTGGGAAAACGCCTGTATGTAGGCTCAGGCTTGGTTGCAGAGGGGGAGACCCCGCTTTTCCAATCCTTATCGCTGATCGGCGAAATGACGCAACGGCTGAGCCGAGGCGTTGCTCATCGCGTATGTAGACAGAATAAAGACTGTTGAAGGCTATGACGAAGGTGTCTTTATCAAATGCTCTTGAAGCTTATTTAGTATTTAAATGGAGATTGCAGGCGATGAAGATTTCCAACGCAACACATCATGGAGCGCAACGAAAAGCACATGGATATGGGTGAGGAGGACAACATTCGGCCCTCAATAAGTGGTGCCACCGTGAATGGGGCTACCGAACGCAATCTCTATATCGACCATAAAGATGAGAAAAAGTTAATACTCAAGTTAGACATTCACATTGCACCGATTGTGATGGTGTTATACTTGATTGCCTTTCTCGATAGGTACTCTTTCATCAAGTATTCTGGACAAGCTGAGCGTCAGATCGAATATAGGCTACGCCAATGTTCAAGGGTTAACGAAGGATATCGGTCTCACAGGCATTCAATTCAATGTCGCCACCAGTATATTCTATGTGAGCTATGTTCTTATCGAAACTCCTGCGGCGATAGTCGTGAAGAAAGTCAAATTCAGTCGTATGATCCCTGCGATTGCAATGGGATGGGGAATTGTGTGTCTTTGCACCGGGTTTGTACAGAATTATGGAGGATTGATAGCCACAAGGTTACTCCTTGGCGCTATGGAAGGGGGTTTATTCCCGTCTCTTACTCTTTATTTGATGAGCTGGTATAAGAGAGAAGAATTGGCTCGTAGAATGTGTTTCCTTTTTGGTAGGTCTCTTGGTTTTCCTCAGATGCTTATTTTAGGGGCTGCTGCTCTTGCTGGTGCCTTTGGAGGGTTAATTGCCTATGGGATCCTCCATATGGATGGTGTCGGCGGATATGCTGGTTGGCGATGGTACAATAAAATCATCGTTTTGATGCTGATACGCAGGTTATATATTATTGAAGGTCTGATTACGATTGTGTTTGGTTTTGCAGTGTTCTGGCTTCTTCCGGATAAGCCTGAGCATGCCTATTTCCTCAATGTACAGGACAAGGAAAACATGGCCGTTCGAGGAGAACAAATGCGTCACTACCAAGGTGCAGATGTCTTCGAATGGCGTCAAACTAGACTAGCTTTTAAAGACTTTAAACTCTATCTGAGGTTATCATCTCTTGAAGGCGAGCTAATGAATAGTGCGTTATGTCAATTTGGTGCAGATGTGTGTCTATACGGATTCAGTACCTTCCTTCCCATTATCATCGAGGCCATGGGCTACAGCGCCGTCAGAGCACAGTACTTGACCATCCCAGGTTCTCATCACATATAATAGACCCTCTAACAATTAGTCTATCTCTGGGGTGCAATAGTGTATTTCACAGTAGCATGGTGGTCAGATGTGCTTCAAAAACGTGGAATCTTCCTTGCAACATCGAGTTTAATCACCATCGCAGGCTACGTTGTCCTCGTCGCACTTGCAAACCACATAAATCCCGGAGTTCTCTATTTTGCAACATACCTCGTAGCCACAGGACTTTACATCGGTCCAGGTCTCAACATTACATGGCTTGGTGCAAATGTTTGTCCTCATTACAAGAGATCTACAGCCATTGGATTCCAGCAGACATTGGCGAATACAGCAGGAGTTGTGGCTGGACAGATTTATGAGTCGAAACAGGCTCCGGGATATTTGATTGGACATGCTGTTTCTTTGGGATGTATTGCGATGGCGAATATTGGATATTGGCTTATGATTGTACATCTGAAGAGGTTGAACATGAAGAAGGAGAGGACCAAGCAGGAATTGGAGAAGGAGGGGAAGAGTACGGATGTTGGTGAGGGTGACCATAGTCTCAACTTTCGATATCATTTGTGATGGGTTGCAATATGTATATATGTGGGTATAACTGGGGACATGGGCTGCGGGTGTGTAACATAGGTAGTACTGGACGGTCACGATTTCTGTCAATTGGGAATTTTTCTAAATCTGTCATTCAAATGGTTCTCTAGCCGAATTAAATACATCAAGCGTCATTTTATAATTCCGTTTCTGAATCTTTGTCGCGGGAATGGAGCTAGTTCGGGATCGCGATCCGGAAAAGATCCTTTAATATATCGCATTCAATGAACGAAACGTAGTAAGCTTAATCCGAGTCGACTCTATTCCCGTCTCCCCTTATTCTGAGTTATTCGACATGAAGTACCTCAAGAGAGAACTGCTTTTATCCCTTGGGCCTCAGACCTTCTTGGATGCTCCCCCAGGCTATCTTAACTTAATGATCTTAAGGAATAAGGTACGTAGCGACGAGTGTCGCAATTTTATTGGCGCAAATATCCGAGCCATTCGGCCAGCATTTGAGGCCAATCGCTTAATCCCAAGTATCAAAGCAAGAAGCCACAATATTAAAGTCCTCCTTGTCTCGGCTCTACTCGATCCGACCAGTCTTGCTATCAGTCTTCCCTTAACGCGGGGTTGACGCTATGGAAAGTGAATAAACGTCCAGACTCCCAGCAATCTGAACAACCCTTCAAGATGTTCAAGAAGTCTCGTATAGAACTGAAAGACCACAATGGACACGGTCCAGCTGTCCATGCTTTGGAGGAAGCATTAAATCCAATATCTTCGAGTCCCCTATCTGATACAACAATCTACAAAGTATACAAGAGACGATGGATAGGAGTAGTGATCATCATGTTGTTGAATATTGTATCGGCTTGGAGGTACTGTTCATGTTTGCTGCTCTGACGAGGTAGTTGGATTGCTTTTGCACCTGTTGCCACGTTGACGCAACAATTTTTTGGATTGTCTTCAACGACACCAGTGAATTGGTTATCGACTGTTGTACTCTTTATCTATTGTATTATGTCTCCAGTGTCAGCCTATATATTTCACAATCATGGCATTCGGCCTGGGGTACTATCTCTTGATTTGACGCTAATTGCAGCTTATATTGGGAGCAGTTTTCACAGTAATCGGAGGCTGGTTGAAATATGCTGGAGCACAAGCGAGTTCGACTCCATTTTGGTTGGTAATGCTTGGCCAGATTATTGCTGGAGCAGGACAACCCTTTTTCCTTAATGTACCAACACACTACAGCGACAAATGGTTTACGGCAACATCTCGTGTTAGTGCTACGGCTCTCATGAGTTTGTCAAATGCAGTTGGAGCAGCCGTTGGACAACTCGTTGATCCCTATATGGCACCCAATGCTGTCAATATACCTGATATGGTATGGCAAACCAGTCAACGTTACTAATGATAGTTATTATACTATGCTATAATCGCTACAGTCGTGTGTTGTGTAGCTCCTTTCACTCCAACAAGTCCTCCTACTCCTCCAGCTCCTTCAGGAATTGATCAGAAACTTCATCTGAAACCTGCCCTTCTTTCCATTGCTCCAAACATCAACTTCTGGCTTCTTTTCTTTCCCGTATTCTCCTTCTTTAATGCCTTCTAACCAATAGTTTTCTGTATTCGTCGGTTTCTTCAATGCCTTTACTACCCTTTTGCAACAACTTATCTCCCCATACGGCTACTCTGACAACGACGCCGGCATAGCAGGTGCTGTCCTAATCGTCACAGGCCTAGTCTCAGCAGCTATAATCTCCCCGCTAGTGGACCGCTACCACGTCTTCCGTCCCGTCGCCAAATGTCTCCTCTGCATAGCCGGAATTTGCTACCTCCTTTTCATCTGGGTAATCCGACCAAACGCCTACGCCGGAATCTGTGTCCTATCCGCCGTACTAGGAGCAGCCTCATTCGCACTACTCCCCGTCGCCTTAGAAATAAGTGTGGAACTTACACATCCTGTTCCTCCTGAAGTGAGTGCTTCTATTTTCTGGTTAGGCGGACAATTCCTAGGAGCTATTTTTATTATTGTGATGGATGCATTGAGAGACGATAATGGGGATCCGCCGTTGAATATGACGCGAGCTTTGATTTTTGAGGCTGTGATTGCATTGTTTGCTGTGCCCTGGATTTTCTTGATTAAGTGGACGGAAGGGAGATTATCTGTGGATATCAATGCTCGATACCGTTAGGAGAATCGTACGATACCACAAAGTGGGATATGTTTTGATCACAGGAATGACAGATTCCACAAAAAGGTGTGATTTTAGGGTGATTTCAATGAGATCTTGGTGGATTTGTAGCTTTTCGGCTTTTGTATTTGTATTGTTACACGGATGTTCTCGGATGTCTAGTTATTCCCTTTGTTCGGTCGGCTCCGGCCACGTTGGCAATTGTATATGCGAGCCGAACGGTATTTTGTACCTTTATGAGATGAGGCTCCGTAGATGAGTGGATGGATAATCGGCCCCTTCTGACTCGGTAGCATTTAATTTAAAGTCGTTGTATGAAGCCCCTTTTCCAAGTCCCTGGCGTGGGGCTATTCTCGCAAAGAAAATTTTCGCGTGGACACGCACAGACTTTTGAAATTTTCGATTTAGAAGTTCGAGGCGATTGCTTCCGGGGTAGGCCCGTGAAAGCGCATTGAGGGCCCGACAGAGAGTGACTGCTATAAATTTGCGATCAATTCCACTATTTCTCTTCGCGGCGCGCACAATTGAGTTATTCAAGAGTCAATCTACTTCCAGGAGTGTAAAGAAGACGAGACGAGATGTTCACCTTGCAAATGAACGTTCGTAAACTTCGAATGCCTTGTACGGCGTGTTGGAGATGTGGAGCGGCGGCTATCATTGGCAAGAAGTGCATTCGCTGTTCAGCGCAGAACTAAACACGTCTACAATTTCATTCATCAATCAAGTAAGGGTCACAGAAGATCTCAATTGACTGTAGAATCGTTCTATTCTAATCGGCGTTTGGGATTATAGAGGTGAAGGAACTTTTAATGGATAGAGGAAAAGTTTTAGAGTCTTCAGGAAGGCAATTGAGTTTCAAGGCATACATGTATCCGACGGGGTTTCTCCGGCTGAAAGATGTGAACGTCGTTGCAGCCTTGAAACAGTTCTCTCGCTCCAGAGTGCCCGTGTGATGGATCGCAATTCACCAGTAGAATCGTCATCATTTGTCGCAGATCCCTTGCCCCGAGCGTATCACATCAGGTGCCGGGCCACGGTGGTTGCTGCCGGTCC
>Ga0335073_10014410_pt1 | contig 11078 bp, 8 predicted proteins | sample Lox_Sample_22_FD_207093 | JGI IMG/M metagenome (GOLD analysis project Ga0335073, IMG submission 207093) | Soil microbial communities from Loxahatchee National Wildlife Refuge, Florida, United States - Lox_Sample_2.2 | ecosystem: Environmental > Terrestrial > Soil > Wetlands | place: USA: Florida... | reverse complement strand
GTTCGGCCAACGCCGTGGCGGCATCGAGCTCGGCGAGCGATTCGCCGATTGCGATCTGGATCGCCGCGCCTTCGGCCGCCTTGTCGCCGAAGGTCGAAACCTTGGTCGCGGTATAGGCGATGAAGGCATCGCAGCCGCCATGGGCGACGCCGAGCAGCGGGGCGAGAATCCCGATCCAGGTCTGCGCCGTGAACGGCGCCCGGAACATCGGGCCGTCATCGAGGCTGCAGCCCGGCGCGGTGGCGTCGCGCGCGGTCTGCAGGTCGAGCGTGTATTCCGCCGGCACGAATACCGGATCGACGACGATGTTGTTGGTGCCCGAGCCCTTGAGGCCGACGCTGTGCCACACGTCGCGCATGCGGAACTGCCCCGGCTGAAGCAGGAACATGCGCGCGTGCGGCGGGCCGCCATCGGCGCCTGGGATAAGGGCGTTCACCATGGCCCAGTCGCAGTGATCGCCGCCCGAGCCCCACGGCCATTCGCCGGATAGTTCCCAGCCCCCGGCGACCGCGCGCACTTTCCCCACCGGCGCGAAAGACACCACGAATTTCGGATCGGTCGCCGCGGCATAGACGCGGTCCTGCGCCGCGCCGGGGAAATAGGCGAAGATCCATTGGTGATGAATGAGGAAGGAGAAGCACCAGCTGGCCGCGCCGCAGACGCGGCCGATCTCGGCGCACGCATTGAGGAGATCGAGCCAATCGCCGCCGAAGCCGCCGAACCGCCGCGGCCGCATCATCGGCATCAGGCCCGATCCCATGATGGCCGCCACGGTCTCGGGCGGAAGGCGGCGCAAGGTCTCGGCACGCCCGACCTGCGCCGCCGCGGCCTTCGCGATCCCGCGCGCGCGCTCGATCACCTCGTCGCGGGTCATCGTGCGGTCGCTCGCGCCGGACATGGCCAATGCCTCGCCGTCAGGCCGGAGCGGCCGCGGGCTGCGGCCGCTCCGTCGCGATCGGATCGTGCCGGAACGCCGCCTGGGTGCGCAGCAGCAACAGCACGATCGTGCCGAGCAGCATCGGCGCGCCGATGACGTAGCAGATCTCGGACGGCGACCAGTTCAATTGCAACAGGATGCCGCCCAAGAGCGGGCCGCACATCGAGCCGGTGCGCCCGCCCAGCGCATAGCACGCGCCGAGCCCGGTCGAGCGGATCGAGACCGGATAGGAATTGGCGGCAAGCGCCATCAGTCCGGAATTCGTGCCGCCGGTGAAGAACCCGACGACAGCGATGAGGCCGAGGATCACGGTCAAGGGCGCCGTCACGAAGAAGCCGACCGTCCAGGCCGCGAGCGCGATCAGCACGAACGCCGGCGGCAGAACGCGGTAGTAGCCGAACTTGTCGATGAGACGGCCGATGATCGCGGTCGCAAGCAGGCTGCCGATGTTCCACATCGCGAGCGAGGTTCCGATCGCGCTGACCGAGCCGGTCGTCATGCGGATCAAGGTCGGGATCCACGACGTGAAGAACAGCATGAGGAAGAAGCTGAGGAAGAAGACGATCCAGAGCAGGATGGTCCCCACCGCGCGGCCCTCGGTGAAGAGATGCTTCAAGGGGACGCCGGGCAGCTTTTCCTCGGCGATGTAGAGCTCGGCATCGGCCGGAAGCGACGGGTCGATCCGCAGGGCGATCCGGCGCATGCGCGGCTGATCGCCGCCGCGCGCGCCGAGATAGGCCAGCGATTCCGGCAGGATGGCGGCAAGGAACGGCACCAGCACCAACGGCAACAACCCGCCAAGGATGAAGAGCGCGGTCCAGCCAAAGCGCGGCAGCAGCCACACGGCGCTGAAACCCGCGATCATGCCGCCGACCGGCAACGCCATCCAGACGAGCGCCACGATCGTCGCCTTCAACCGCTGCGGCGCGTATTCGGTGGCACAGGCCAGCACCGCCGGAACGATCCCGCCCATCCCGATCCCGGCCAGCACGCGCAGCACGATGAAGGCCGTCACGCTGGTCGCGAACGCGGTCAGGAACGAGAAGAGGCCAAAGATGCAGGCGCTGATGATCACCATGCCTTTGCGCCCGATCCGGTCCGAGACCGGCCCCAGGAAGAACGCGCCCGCCATCACACCGATCTGACCCGCGGTCAGGATGATCCCGAGCGTCGCCGGCTGAAGATGAAGCGTCTCGCGGATGCCGGGGATGGCCGCACCGATCACGATGGCGTCATAGCCATCGACCGTCGCGGCCAGGAAGCACATGATGAAGACCCAGACTTGATAGGAGCCGAACGGCCGGCGATCGATCATCGCCTTGGTATCGATGCGACGGGATATCATGGCTTCCTCCCCTTATTCGTGAATGGCTAGGCCGGCACGACGAGCTCGTAATGGCCGAGCTTGGAGATGGGCGACAGGCCCGCGGCGATGCGGGTCCAATGGGCCCCTTCATCCTCGCTCGAAAACACCTCGCCGTCGGTGTTGCCGGCAAAGAGCGTGAAGCCGGCACCGTGATGGACGATCGACATGGCTTCGAGATTGGCGCGGCGGTCATCGGGCAAGCCCGCGCCGCACTCGCCCCAGGTCTCACCGCGATCGCGGCTCACCATCACCGTCGCCTCCGCGCGATGCGAGCGGCGCCATTGCGTCGGGTCGAGCGATCCGCCGCACATATAGATCACGCGCGGATCCTTGGGCGAGATGACGAGATGGTCGGGATAGCCGATGCGGAACCCGGTATCGGTGAGATGGTCCCAGCTCTCGCCGCCATCATCGCTGCGATAGAGCCCCATGCCCGTCGTCATGAAGAGCCGGCGCGGATCGGTCGCATCGATCACCAGCCGGTGGATGTCGCGATACCATTTGTCGCCCGCGCGGTAATAGCTGTCGAGCTCGCGCCAGCTTTCGCCGCCGTCGCGACTGCGGAACAAGCCGCCCTGCTCGACCGCGACATAGAGAAGCGCCGGATCGCGCGGATCGATCGCGACGCACTTGGCATGGGCCTCGTGCGGCAGTCCGGGAAAGGTCCATTTTTCCTGGCCCGGCACCGTGCGGAAGGAGGCGATCTCCGCCCAGCTCGCCCCGCGGTCGCGGCTCTTGAACAAGGCCGCCGGCAAGGTTCCGAGATAGAAACGGTCATCCTGTCCACGCGCCAGCGCGAAGGCGTGCGGGACGGTCACGCCGGCATCGCGCCGCGCCCACGTCGCGCCATTGTCGGTGCTCCATTCGAGCCCGCCATCGTGAATGCCGGCGAGAACCCACGTGCCTGCGTCATCGCACATCATCGCGCTGACATGACGTCCGGCGAGCGCGCGGCGCGCCACCCGCCACGGCGAGGACGGGCCAGCCCGTTCCAGCACGGAGACGCCGCCTTGCGCCCCTACGTAAAGTCGAAGCGGCGGCGCGGCGGCGCGATAGACCGTGGGCCCGTTCGGCGACAGGCAGGCGACCATCCGTTCCCTCCATCCAAGCCCCCACCAATGGCGAGGGCCGTTCCGTTTCTTCACGCATGCTACATCCGAGGGATACCGCTCGCCAACGGGCCTTGCCCCATCGTCCGGCGCGGGGCATGAGAAGGCGCGAGGGCGGACCGAAAGGAGCGGGCGATGATCGGGTTGATCGGGCTGGGCAAGATGGGCGCGGCGATGGCGCAGCGTCTTATCGAATGCGGCGAGACCGTCATCGCCTGGGACCAGGACGAGGCGCGGATCGCCGCCGCGGCAGAGCGCGGCGCCAAGCGCGCGAGCGGCCCACGCGCCATCGCCGAGGGCGCGGACACGGTGCTCTCCATCATCACCGAGGACACCGGCGCACGCGGCTTGTGGGAAGGGAAGAACGGCTTCCTCGAGACCGACATCGCGAAAAAGCTCTTCATCGAGATGAGCACCTTGCAGCCGATGACGGTGCGCGCGCTGGCGGGGCTCGCGGCCGGGCGCGGCGCCGCCTTCATCGACAGCCCGCTCTTGGGCTCGATCCCGACCGTGCGCCAGGGCAAGCTGGTGGCGCTCGTGGGCGGCGCCGAGGCCGACGTGACGCGCGCCCGCGCGACGCTCACGCACCTGACCGCGCGCATCGAGCATATCGGGCCGGTGGGCGCCGGCGCCGCGATGAAGCTCGTCGTCAACAACATGATGGGCTGTTATCTGCAGATCCTGGCCGAAAGCCTGCTGATGGGCGAGAAACAGGGCCTGTCGCTCGACCGCATGATCGAGGTGATCGGCGCCTCCATCACCGCCACGCCCTGGTTCCAGGCGAAGAAGCCGGTTCTTTTGGGCGGGCATGACGCGACGACGCTCGACATCCGCACCTTGCGCAAGGACATCCTGTCGGTGGTGACGACCGCCGCGGTCGCGGGCGTGCCGGTACCTGCCGCCTCGGTCACCGCCGCCAGCATGTCGGCCGCGGTCAGCGCCGGCGAAGGCGGCAAGGACATCGCCGAATTGGTGGCCTATCTGCGCGCGACCTTGCCGCAGACCTGGTAGCTCAGTCGAACATGAGGACGGTGCGCGCGACCTCGCCCGCCTTCATCGCGCGGAACGCCTCGTTGATGTCGGAAAGGCGGCCGCGCCGCGTCACCATCTCGTCGAGCATGAGCCGGCCCTGGCGGTAGAAATCGAGATAGAGCGGGATGTCGGACCGGAACCGGTTCGAGCCCATGCGCGAGGTCTGCACCTTGCATTCGGGGCGGATCGCCATCCAGGGAAACTCGATCATCGCGTCGGGCGGCAGCACGCCGACGATGGTGGCGGTGCCGCGGATGGCGAGGCTCTCGATCGCCTGGCGCACCAGTTTGGCGTTCCCCACCGCCTCGAAGGCATGATCGACGCCGGCGCCGCCGGTGAGGTCGCGGATCGCCTTGACCGGATCGCCTTGTGCGCCGTCGACGCTGTCCGTCGCGCCGAAGCGGCGCGCCATCTCGAGCTTTGCCGCGACCACATCGACGGCGATGATCCGGCGCGCGCCGCCGATCCGCGCGCCCTGGATGATCGACAGCCCGACGCCGCCGCAGCCGAACACCGCCACGGTCTGCCCCGCCGCGAGCCCCGACGTGCGGAGCGCCGCGCCGACGCCCGTGAGCACCCCGCAACCGACGAGCGCCGCGCGATCGAGCGGCAGGTCGGGATCGATCCGCACCGCCGAGTTCTCGTGCAGCAGCATCTTTTCGGCATAGCTCGAAATGCCGATGAATTGCCGGAACGGCTTGCCGTCTTGGGAAAGACGCGACGGGCCCGCATCGGGCCTTGTCACGATGCCGCCGGTGCAAAGATTGGGATGGCCGGCAAGACATTGCGGACAGGCGCCGCAAAAGCCCGACAGGCACGCGACGACATGGTCGCCCGGCCGCACCGAGGTGACGCCGTCTCCCACCGCCTCGACGATCCCCGCGCCTTCATGGCCCAGCACGATCGGCCGGTCGGTGGCAAAGCGTCCCAACCCGTCGACGACATGGAGATCGCTGTGGCACACGCCGGTCGCGACGGTGCGGACCAGGATTTCGCGCCCTTGGGGCCGGTCGATCTCGATCGTCTCGATGGTCAGAGGTTCATGCACCCTGCGGAAGATCGCGGCCTTCATTTCCATGATATCCCTCCCGGCTCGATGGGATGCTATCCTTCGGCGGATAATTTGGGGAGGCTTGAGGCATGAGCGACGAAAGCGACCTGTTGCGGCTCGAGGACGAACGCTGCAAGGCCATCTTGGCGGGTGACGCCGCGGTGCTGGAGCGGCTCATGTCGAAAGACATCGTCTATACGCATTCGTCCGGACGGCTCGACACCAAGGCAAGCTTCATCGGATCGATCACCAGCGGCACGACCAAGTACAAGCGCATCGAGCGCCGCAGCCTCGCGACGCTCGTGCGCAACGGTTTTGCCTGCCTCACCGGCGCGGTCGAGATCGATGTCGAGACCGGCGGCCGAGTGCTGAACCTGAACCTGCGCTTCTCCAACGTGTGGGAGAAGACGGCCGGCGGCTGGCAGCAGATTCTGTGGCAGTCGACGCCCGTCCCGCGCTAGGGCGTCACCCCCACAAATCGTGGGCGACCTCGACGATGCGGGCGAGCTTGCGCTCGACCGTATCGAGCGGGAACCGGCCGCGCCGCGCGTTGCTCGAAAACCCGCATTGCGGCGACAGGCAAAGCTGATCGAGCGGTACGCTTTTGGCCGCCTCGTCGATGCGGCGCTTCAGCGCGTCCGCGGTCTCGAGCGCCGGAACCTTGGTCGAGACGAGCCCGAGCACGACCCTTTTGCCCTTGGGCACGAAGCGCAGCGGCCGGAAGTCGCCGGCGCGCGGCGTGTCGTACTCGAGAAAGAACCCGTCGACATCGAGGCGGTTGAAGATGCGCTCCGCGATCGGCTCGTAGCCGCCGTCGGCCATGCCGTTGTCGCGGTTGCCGCGGCAGAAATGGACCGCGATCGTCATGCCCGCGGGCTTGTCCTTGATCGACTGGTTGATCGCGTCGATATAAGTGTCGATCAGCTCTTCCGGGTCCTCGCCGCGGCCGCGCACGATCTCGCGGTTGTTGGGATCGCACAGGACCGCAAGCGGCACTTCGTCCATCTGAAGATAGGTGCAGCCGCGCGCCGCGAGATCGGCGATCTCCTCGCGCATGATGCGGGCGAGATCGGCGAAGAACGGCGTCCGCGTCGGATAGACCGAGCGGTCGAGCAGCGTGTCGCCGTTGAAATGGGCGATCGCGGGGGTCGGCACGTTGGCCTTGATGGGCCGCTTCGTCATCGTCTTCAGGACCGAGAAATCATCGGCCGAGAGCGATTCGCGCCGCTTCAATTTTCCCGTGACCTTGGGCTCGCCGGTGGCCGCCCATTCGGTTCCGTCATACATGTGGAACATGAAGGCGGGCGGCGACGGCTCCTTGGAGAAGCCGTCGCATTTCTCGAACAGGAACTCGCGCCATCCGGTCTTCGGATATTCGCCATCGGTCAGCGCGCCGATGCCGACGCGCTCCTGCATCGCGACGATCTGGGCGATGGCGTCATGCTCGACCCGCTTCAGCGCGTCGCGGCTTAGCTTGCCGGCCGCGAAATCCTCGCGCGCCTGCATCAGCGCGTCGGGCCGGGGAAAGCTGCCGACATGCTCGGCGCGGTAGGGACGCTTCTCGTCCGCCATGGCGTTCTCCTCCTTTATTCCGCGGCTTTTGCCGCGGCATGTTGCGACAGGCGCGGCATGACCTCTTCGGCCATGCGGCGCATCGATTCACGCTCCCACGCCTCGTTGGGGCCGCTCCAATCGACGCCGGTGAAAAGAAGGCTGCCGAACGGGCCGGCCTTGTCGCGGAACGCGACGAGCTTGTCGAGCACGGTCTGCGGCGAGCCATAGATGAGGCGCGATTCAAGGATGCCCTCGACGGTCACTTCGCTGTCCGGCATGTCGGGCCGCGGCTTCAACGCGACCAGCCGGCCGAGCCCGCCCAATATCTCGCGGAAATAGGCGAAATAGTGATGATAGGAGGAGCGCGGGTTCATCACGCGGTCGCGCGCCTCGGCATCGCTCGGCGCCACGTGGATGCAGCGTGCGGCGCGCCATTGCTCCGCGGGCGGCGCGCGGCCCGCTTCGGCGGCACCTTGCTGCAACATGGCCCAATGCGTCGCCACGCCTTCGGGCGTGAGGAACGCGCTCGAGATCGGGCCCCAGCCGCGCCGTCCGGCAAGACGCACGGTTTGCGAGTTGGGGCTCGCGGCGGTGACGCAAATGGGCGGGCGCGGCGTCTGATACGGCTTCGGAATGAAGCCGATGCCGAGATCGCGATTGACGGTGCGCGCGATCTGCGTCGACCAGAACTCGCCTTTGATGTCGTACGGCGGGTCTTGCGACCAGATCTTCTCGATCATGTCGATCGATTCGACCAGCATCCGGTTGCGCAAGGCCGGGTCGCCGTTGCCCAAGAGCTCGAAGTCCGAGATGAGGCTGCCGGTGCCGATCCCCAGGATGAAGCGCCCGCGGCTCATATGGTCGAACTGCGCGGTCTCGCCGGCGATGAAGGCCGGATGCCGATTGGGCAGCGAGATCACGCCGGTGCCGAAATCGAGATTCTTGGTCTTGTCGATCAGCGCCGCCATGAACATGAGCGGCGAGGGATAGGGCTCGGACCAGGCGGAATAATGCTCGCCCAGGAACATCTCGTCGAAACCCAGCCGGTCCGCCAGCAGGCATTTCTCGGTATCCTCCGCCAGCACCTCGTGCATCGGCCGGGTCGGCGGATGGACCGGCATCATGAAAAGACCTAGCCGCATCGTTCGCGTCCTTCGCAAATGGCGGAGCGAGCTTGCCTCGTCCCGCCCGTCGCGGCAAGGCACCGCCGGCTCAGGGCCCGGCGCTGCCTGAATTTTCGATGAGAGGACGGACCGCTATCGCGATCAGAACAGAACGCGGATGCCGGCACGCACGGTCTGGTCGTGCCAGTTGCCGGCCACATCGGCTTGGTAATTGGCGAACACCGTCCAAGCGTCCTTGCCGGCCGTGATGCCGGCGCCAAATTCGGCGCTATTCGCGTTGAGCTTGATCGGGCCGCTGGTGAAGCCGCCGCTCAGCGGCACAGCGACGCTTTCCGCGCCGCTGTCATACTCGTAGCCAACCTTGATATGCGGCACGATCGAGATTTGGGAGTCGGTCGTGAAGCGGCTCGATAGATCGGCTTCGAGGAACGGCTGGACGCCGCTGAAATCTTCGCCCGACCCCGAGAGGGTGAAGCCCGTCGCACCGGATTCGGAGAACCCGCCCTCGTTCAGAGCCGCAAAGCGCAGGCCGGCGGCCGGCGTCAGCGACAAATTGCTGCCGACGGCAAGCGGCGCGCTGGCCTGAACCCCGCCACTCACTTCGGTGCCGCTGTGGGATTCATCGGCGGAGCCGACGCCAGTCGCGCGCTGCGTCGTGTTCCAGTCAAAGCCGACCAGGAGGTCGGCATCGAACGCGACATGCCCGGTCGGAAGATGGCCGTAAACGCCGATGTCGAACACGTCGTTGGTGCCCGTGCCGCCCAGGCCGTCGGCGAGCGACGTCTGCGAATAGCCGGCGGCGATGCCGAGCCGTAGGCCGGATTCCCCAAAGGGCCGGTCGATGCCCGCAAGAAAGCCGCCCGTATCGGCCTCGAGAGACGGATTTCCGCCGATCCCATCCTCCGACAGGAACGAACCGTCGCCGTGGATCCAGCCCCCGGCGCCGCAGAACGCATTGCCCAGACCTGTGGCCGCGGTCGAGGCATTGGCCTCGCTACCCGCCTGACCCGGCAGCGATGGCATGATTCCCTGCGCGCACGTGTTGGGACGATTGCCGCTGAGGGCGGCCTCGGACAGCAGCGTCTCGGACGTCTTCAAGGCCAATTTTTCGAGGGCGCTGTCTTGCGCGCTGAAGAGCGAGACGTCGCGCGGCAGCACCACCATCGGCGCGGGGCCGGCGCCGCCCAGCACAAGGGCCAGCGCGGGATCCGCTTCCTGGACGATCGATGCCGTTATGCCGGAAGGCGCGTTCTGGAACACATGGGACGACGTGTCGGTGATCGAGGCGGCCGTCAGGAACGTGGACGTGCCAGGCGCATAGGTGCCGGGCGCGAAGGCGATGGTGATCGTGCCTCCGATGGTGGCGCCACCCGTAACGGCGAGTTTGGAGATCGAGCTCGGCGTCACGCCGATCAGCAGGTTGCCGGTCCCGCTTTGGGTGAAGGTGCCCGTGACGGTCAGCGTGCCCGGCGTCGCGCCGCCTGGCTGCACCGTGCCGAGATTGGCGAGATTGCCGTTGATCGTGCCGTAGCCGCCGAGCATGGCGCCCGTTTCCACCATGGCCGCACCGCCAAGGCTCGCTCCGGGATTGCCTTGATCCCCGACCACCAGGCCGCCCGCTTGAACATCGGTCAGTCCTGTATAGATGTTGACGCCGTCCAGTGTGAGCGTTCCGGTGCCGACCTTGACCAGCGAGCCACCGCCGCCTTCGCCGCCCGATATGGCGCCGCTCACCGTCGTGCTCAGATTGTTGCCGCCCACCGTGAGCTGGTCCGTGCCAAGCTCGATTTCGCCGGCGCCCGCGATCGAACCGGCCGTGATCTTGCCGTCGTCGTCAGTGCCGTTGCTATTGCCGAAATTGAGATCGCCGCCGGCATTGACGATGAAGGTGGCTTGGCCACCGGTCGAAAGGTCCTCTAACGCTACGGAAGCACCGTTGCTGATCGTGACGGTGGCGTTGCCGGCCGTGGAGCTGTCCATAAATGACACGGCAAAACCGCCATTGACGAGGATGGTGGCGTTGCCGGCGGTGCTGTTCTGCTCGAAGTCAAGGGCTCCGAACCCGGAGTTGTTGATGACGCTGATGGTGGCGTTGCCGGCCGTCGCGTTACCCTCGAAAAAGATGAGGCCGTGTTGGTCTGCGCTCGTGTCGGTCTGGGTGATCGTGGCGTTTCCGGCCGTGCTCGTGCCCGCAAATAGGAGCTGGCCCGAGCTGACGTTGAACGAGGCGTTGGCAGCCGTGCCGGCGCCGGTGAAGGAGAGGGACGGATTGTTGCCGGCCGTGCCGGCAATCGAGAAGGTTGGCGCAAAGGAGGAATTGTTGACGATACCGGTGCCGGCGATCGTGAACACGGGGCTGCCGCCGGCGCCGCCAAGCGCGAACGTGTAGGCCGGGGCGCCGGTGTTGAACTGGATCGTGTTGATCGATGTGCTATTCGAGATCGTCAGGGCGGTGGGGGCGTTGCCGGTGAAGGTCGCCGTGCCGTCGGGGACGGTCGGGGTCGAGGACCAGTTGGTCCCCGTGGTCCACTCGGCGCCGGGGCCGTCCCACGTGCCGTCCGTCGCGTGGGCCGAGATCGCGCCGAGGGAAACCCCGCCCAGCAGCGTCGCCCCCAAGTAGCGAAGCGCCGGCGAGCGCCGACACGTGTCGATCCGACTGGCCCCCATGACTTTCCCCCACTGTCCGTACTGCGACCTAGGCCGACATATCCCGAATGACCGGCCCCTCAACAGCGCAACAGCCGAGACTGTTCAGATAAACCGCGCCTCCTTTATCCCGCTTCCAAAGCGTGTCACTGTGACGTTTCCGAGCGTCTCACAACCACCCCCACTTTGTGGTTGGCCCCCCTAACGTGACGGCCGGAGCACCCTGGCGGCAATACTATACCACCGTTGCGTGGCAAAC
>Ga0335073_10014409_pt1 | contig 11078 bp, 18 predicted proteins | sample Lox_Sample_22_FD_207093 | JGI IMG/M metagenome (GOLD analysis project Ga0335073, IMG submission 207093) | Soil microbial communities from Loxahatchee National Wildlife Refuge, Florida, United States - Lox_Sample_2.2 | ecosystem: Environmental > Terrestrial > Soil > Wetlands | place: USA... | reverse complement strand
TACGTGGGTTGGCGGGGATGAGTTGATTAGGGAGATGTTGGTGGATTGTGGGGATCGGGGGGTGGATGGAGTGCTTTGTGTGGCAAGGGGGGAGGGGATTGGAAAGTTGGTGGGATTGTTGGTGTCGGGGATTGTGATCAAGTTGATTCTTACTTCGGTATATCTTTATTCCGGATCTGACTAATTGAAGATTACGTTTGGGGCAAAAGTTCCGTCGGGGATAATTATCCCTGCATTGGATGCCGGAGCGTTATACGGACGATTATTAGGCGTGTTATTGACACATTGGACGGGAAAAGAAGTCATACCTCCAGGTATCCTTGCCATGATCGGCGCAGCAGCATTTCTCGGCGGTGTATCCCGTATGACGGGTAAATCCCCACCCCAGCATCTCACTAACCGCAGTTTCCCTCACGGTCATCATGTTCGAACTCACAGGCGAACTAGACTACATGGTCCCCCACATGATCGCAATCCTCACCTCAAAATGGGTAGGCGACTACCTGCAACCCCACTCGGTCTACTCCCTCTCGCAAGCCCTCCTGGGCCACCCATTTTACGACTACAACGAACCCCCCAAAACACTCTTCACTCATACCCTCGCAGAACTCATCCCCCCACCGCACACTATGAAACAAATCACACTCGTCACGTCCAACGGACGCACCACGCTTGCAGTCCTTCGGGATCGGCTAGCGCTGTTGCATAGACGCGGATTGACGGATGCGGGGTTGATGTTGGTTTCGACGGAGAGGTGGTTGAGGGGGTATATCACACAGACGGAGTTGGAGTATGCATTGGGACGGTTGGAGGGGGTGGACGGGGAGATGGAGTGCTTTTTGGAAGGTGGAGCGGAGGGGAGGAGCGGAGAGGATTTGAGTGTTTTTGTGGATCGGACGCCTATTATGTTGGGGAAGGATACACCTATGGAGGTGGTGGCGGAGGTGTTTGGAAAGGTAGGGTGCAGGTATGTCTGTATTGTGGAGGATGGCAAGGGAGTTGGGGTGGTAATCAAAAAGAGGTTCTTGATGTTCATGGAGGAGATGGTCGAAGGTTGATATGTCGCTTGCAATCTCAGATTTATGAATATGAACGATCTATCATCTGTTTGCTTCATATATCACTATAGCACACATTCTATTCCCGTGAAAATCCCCATATACACACGAACATAGAAAATCTGACTCCCATAATTCATCCATTTATGTTGATCTCGCCATGTAACAAACAATTCAAAAGAGCTGTTAAAAAATAACTCGCACCCAAACTCCCATACAGTAACATAAAAGAATACTCGCTTCAGCCATTTTCCCGTCCACCCCATTTGTGCAGGAGCCGACGACAGGTTTTGACGTCTGTTTAACGTGTGTTTTTCTCGAGACTATGATCTGACTGAGAAGATCGGCGGATTGAGGATATGTGTCTTGACTTTCTTGGAGTTGGGAGATGATTTGGCGGAGGGAAGGGGAGGCGGGGTTTGGACGGAAACCAGGGGCGAGTCTTCCGTAGTCGAGTTTGATTGCAGTGGGTGGTTTTTTTGCTTGTCTTTGTGGCAATGGAGAGGGGGGGACATGACTTTGTGCACTAATGATGAATGAAATACAAGGAAAATCCAAGTCTGTTAATGCTGTTGACGTTCCTATGGCTTGTTTTTCTCCCTCGAAGCCCTCTCTCTGACTTTTTACCTCGCCGACAGCTTGGAGGGGACTCGGGAGGGTGCTTTCTTTTTAGAGTTGTCCTGTTTCCATGATCAGCCCACTTTCCATTTGGGAATACTAACTTTGTCAGGTTGTTCGACTGTGGATTTCGCCATTCGAGGATTGGCAGGGTGACTGAGATAAAACCATGTATGCACGTTGGTGTATGAGGATAGCGCAAAAGATACTGACATTATAACCTTAGGCTCTGAAAATCAGGAACGCAGTTTGACATAGGATGATTTCTTTCGCACCCAAGACTTTTGCCAATACCTTCAGTTTCCTGAGGAGGAGCATACCTCCACAGGCCACCACCACGCGAGCCCAGAAATCACACAAATCCGGTTTTGAACTTGGGATTGGAAGCGACTTTAGAATCTGATTTCATCTGAAACAAGGAATGCTTCATCCTTGGCGTTTCCTGAGAGGGAGCTGTTGATGGGAGGGGATGTTCCTGCGGAGCTAGGCCGGGAGATGGTCATAGCATTTGCGCCGGCAGCTGTGTGCCAAAGGAACAACCAGAGGATGGGGACTAGAGGAGTATTGATTGGTATTGGCGTTTTTGGATGGAGATTTGAGGGAGGAGGCGCCATATGATCCTCGTTCGTGGTTCTTGGATTTGTGTTTCCTTTTTTTCAGAGGTTAATTGCCAACGAGTAGAGGTCGTCAGAGAAGAATTCGGCATTGACTCGATTGCTTTGGGGAGCTGATCATGGACATCCCAATTGTCGGATATAGTTGTACATGGATCTCAACTCCCATAATGCTTTCAACCAACTTTTATCCCTCTTGGATGCCATATCTTTGTAAATGCACCTCTTTCTCACTTCTATTTTTGCGAAATTTCATGTAGACTCCAGCTGCGATGGACACTGCCACCACTGCAGTCATAAATCCTCCCCATGGCGTGTTGTATCTAACAGATCAGACACATGCGGAAAATTATATTAATGAATGCTGCAAATGCAAAAGAGAAATGACGGATGAGAGAGACGCACCTTTGTGCCATGATTGGGGACGTCGCCCCCATTGACCTCCGAATCAGGGACGATGGATCGAGTTCCTTGTGTACTGTGTGGAAGTCGCATTCGATACTCAGCAAGTGGCATGACAGCCATGACGATTTGTTGTTGATGACGGGGAACAACAGAGACACGCTTCAAAGTGCTTGTTGCGATAAACATGTAGGTGACGGATCGAGTTCCTTGTGTATCGTGCAAAAGTCGCATTCGAGAATCAGAAAGCGGGATGACAGCCGTGATGATTTGTTTTTGACAATGTGGAACGACGGAGATTCGCTTCAAAGTACTCGCTGCGATCATCATGTTGGTGACCAATTTTAGAGATGGTGTAAATCTGTTGACCACGATCTTGAGGCGCTGCAGCTGTCATGTGTCTAGTGGTCCACTCACTGATTTTACTTATTTAAAGCGTCAATCGCCGGAGATTTCAAACCAAAATGTTTCGAAGAATCCCATCCCGACCCCGTATTACCTATGTCGCATACAAGGTTCAATTGTGGGACTTGAGTCTCAAGACATAATCCCTCTATTTTCCAAACCAGGTCTATATGGACACAAAACTGTCAAAGGGCAAGATCTGGGGGTTATCGCAAGAAATATTCTTCAACAAACCTTATCCAAGAGGCGCGGAGCTGTGGAGCAGTCAAGATCGATAGACTTTTTAAACGGATGTTCTATGTCACTATGACCTTCGCGGTTGTCTGGAAATGGATCCTTGATCTCTAAGAGTGAATGGACAAAATGAAATGTTTTAGGATGGTTCATGATGCTTAAAGGATTTGCAGTGGCAGGGAGCGTATGATCCAGAAAGATAAAGTCTCAATATAACTAAATGCAATATCTCAAATATGAACTGTCTGACATACTACCTGATTATCATGCGATAATGTGAGATACCGTCTCCTGACTGGCAAATGTGGCTTGATCTCAGGGGTTAAAAAGTTGACTCCCACAAATGGGATTCCCGTGATGACACAACTCCGATGGAGGGGTTTCAGCGCGATGTGCATACTGTGAAGCTGAACTCGCTGATTCCAAACCAAACTCGATCCCTCACCCCTTTCACATCCGGCTTCATGGGGAAGTGAGGAGCTGAAAAATCGTCTGTCGGATTTTCCCAAAGCGGACGATGATGCGTTCGCTTCAATTTATTCTTATGGGTCTGAAATGGCATACGACAGAAGGTCGCCGAACCTGCCGTCATAGTCTGCATTCTTATGTTTTGGTGACTCTTTCAGCGACGTCTCTAATAGTAAATTCTCATCGTTCATAATCTTTTATATAGTACTCTTCGCTGTATTTTGCATATATTCTTTCTCGTTGGTTGTGGGTTATGGGTGGAGTCCGTTTCAACCAGAGGAAAAAGAACTGGTTAATCTTTGCTCGAATAAACTCACTGTATCTTGATTAAATAGCTTGTAGATTCAATGTGACTTTGTCAACAAAAATGACTTGGAATGGTCATGATTTAATTTGCAAAGTGGGGGGAATACTGGACAAATGCATGGCGCAGAAACTACAAGCGCCGACATTTTCTTCCCTCTTGCGGTTGACTTTGCGGGCACGCGGAAGTCGAGTTCAAGTTCTGCCTTACTAAGGGTAAGTTGCGTACTCGAAGTTGCGTACCAGTCCAATCCAGCACCTCGGAGTCAGTAATAGAGCATTTACCTCATTGAAAAACTCCTGGAGAAGTAGAGGAATACCTTAGATGATGGATTGTAGATGGATGAGAGCAGTATTTAGGATTTATCTATTGTGACCAAGCCATTAAGAACTGCTGGTATATAACTAACAAAACCGATTCATTCTGTCCAGAAAACACGACAAGAATGGATGACCAAAAGGAAGAAATAAAGCCTCGCCAATGCGGACACCTTCGTATTTCAAACAGCTCCACGTTACAATACAATATAGAACGGACAAGACTAAGCGTCGTAAACTTCCCCAAATTGGGGGTCAAACGATAAAATAACATTTGAATAGTTGAACACCTGAAGTGTCAATACACTCCGATCAAGGCATCCTCCGCTTCGTCCCACCCGTCGAGGAGAGACCAATCCATATCTGGGAGTGGTATACTCATGGCACTCTGAGTGAGGAGATCTCGACCGTGAAATGCTAAGTTATCCGCTTCCGCCTTATTAATCAATCTATGACCATGTGCGAAGCGTAATTGGGCCAAGGCGTTCTGTGCCCTTGTATATGCTTCGTCCCAATAGTTGGTGGATCTTCTTGGCACATACACTCCCCCAACTTCCGTATCTTCAGCCCGAGCCCGCCGCGCAGAGTAACTTTTTTGAGCTGCCAAACCATTGATATATGCCATAAGAAAAGTATCGAAGATTGCCTCGATCAAACACTTCAAGATAGGACGGTAGGTTGGTGCGCGTTCGGAAGACGGGAGACAGATTTGATAGCCATCCACCCAGGGGATCGCTTCTGTCGGACTTCCAACACCCCTCATCACCTTCCAATCGTAAAAATTAACAACCAAACGGCAGAAACGAACATGAAGCTTCAAGGACGGGTGATGAGTTTGCCAACTGACCTGAGTGTTTTTGGAAAAAGCATGTATCTGCGCAAAATTTAAGATGAGACAAATGCGACGACGACGACGAATTCGCTTGGCCAACGGAACGGGACGGCACGGTGACGAATGATACTGAACAACGGAGTACGTGGACGTGAAGGAAAAATTGTCTCTGCGCGGGCTGAGTTGAGGAAATTTTTTTGGCACAAAATACCAAAATATTTATTGTGGACAGTCCGATCTAAATATGTCTCGCACTGTTGTTAGAGATATTTGGACTGGCACCCACTTTGCCGATCCCGACCTCGCCGTTGACTTGAGGATGAGTAACGAGTATACCGCCAAGTACATCCCCGTCCATCCTCCTGCTTCCTAACATTTGATAGTTACTGCGAGGAGAACATCTACAAGCTCCTTCTCCCGCTCTCCACCTCCCTCCCGTGTCCCCTCCCCGACCTCACCGTCATCTTCATATCCAACCCCTCTCGTCTCGTATTCCCCCCACCTGTCTCCCATCCACCCACTCTCTAAGCCCCCAGATCCCCCTCTGGTGCCAAAAGCTCCAACACGATCCCTCTGTCCCCGTTCTATGGGATTACCACGTCATCCTCTTGCATTCCCAGTCCATGTACGATTTTGACTCGACATTGCCCTTCCGGTGTGACCTCCGCCGGTACATTGCACAAACGCTGCACCCGGAAATTCAATTGCGGGAGGAGTTTGAGCGGTACATCGTTGGAGGTATTGGAATGGGACTGATGGTAGGATGTATCGGGTTGTGCCGGGGGATGTGTATGCGGAGACATTTTCGAGTGATAGGCGACATATGCGGAGGGAGGATGGGGAGTGGATTTCGCCGCCGCCGGTGTGGGACGTGATACGGAATGGGGGTATTTGCCTTGGGATATGCGTGGGAACTGATTTAGATTGTGAGGATAATTTGCAGCGGTTTATTGATATGGGGTTGGAGGGGGAAGGGTATGGGACTGTTTTGCGGGAAAAGGAGTTTCTGGAATTTTGTAAGTATTCACTCGTCGATGAAGATGCTTCCCGCATAGAATCGATGCAACGAAAAGCACAATAATCTCTTGCCATTCGTAACCTATTCCAGTTTAAGGATGCAACGCGCAACCATTCTTTCTATGAAAAGCTAAGACTTGTTTGTATTCATGATTTCCTGGGCCAACGGAGCAATCTGTTTGCAACTCGCACTCAAGTCTTTCATCTCATAAACCCACCACCTCATCCCCCCCTCCATCTGCAACCCATCAACAAACTCCCCATAAATGCCATACTCCAGTCCCCCTCTCTCCTCAAACTTGCTCACAAACTCTGCATTCTCAGCAACAACCATCCCTCCCCTGTGAAACTGCTCCCCTTGTCCATCGACCGTCATCGTAATATGCACTGCCAACCCCCTCTCCATCACAAACCCCGCATAGCCCGTGGCAAAGTCCGGAAACTGCTCACGGAGGGACGCGATTGTACGTGTGACGGTCGACATGCCCAATTTCCCGTCACGAGTATCGTATTCTTTGTAATCGCGACGAAGAATGTCTTGTAACACCATCCCCGCAATAGACATTTTCACATCTCGCATCTGAGAGTAAAACTCACCGAACTGCAACTCGGGGAGAAATTGCGATAAAAATTTCGTGGCAAGGATATCAATCTCACGTACTTTTGACGTCAAGTTTGCAGTGTCAATGAGAATGGCCGAGAGTAACAGAACCGCCATCCCATGCATTTCCTCCGGCTGTGAGCGCAAAAGATCCGGACCAGGAGGTTGCATCATGTGCTTTGTGACGAGGGAACAGCAGGATCCGGAGGGTTGGATGTCATGGACGGACATTGAAGAACGTTGGTCGGTGGAGTAAAAGGGTTCTTGTTCGTGGTGGTCGATGATTCCCTCTACTTGTTGTTTTCGGTCTGGATGGCTGTCGAATTGGAATAGTTGGTGGATTGTGCCGCGGGGGACATTGTGATCTACGAGGAGTAGGCGAGTGTGTAACGGGTCGAGAGTAAAGACGTCGTCGAGGGTACATACGTCCGAGGGGTCAATCCCTGTCTGTTTGAACAGGTACAAGAGTTCTGGACGGAGCGAGAGATCGGCACGTGGGATTGCGAGGAGTGGGATGTAGGTTTTCACGTGTTGGGAGAGGAGGGAGGAGAAGTATGAGGTTGCAATCGCTGATGACGCAGAGTCGAGATCTAGATTGTTAAATAGATTGTGCGGAAGTATGGGAGGGAGGTATTACCGCATGATTCGTTGCCTGTGACGAGGACGAAGTGATGCTGTGGACAGGTGAAGCAGGCGGGGAGACGGACGCGTTTGACGTGTTGCAGCCATTTCCCCAGAGCAGATGTCATGATGGCCAAAATCGACGAAGTTCGGCGTCCAAAAACAAGGATCGACATCGAGATTACGTGTGGCGGCTATGAAGGCGGATTTCAGCGGGGTTAAAGCAAATTAAGGTTCTGAAAATGTTGCACGGGGCAACGACTTTCGGGAGTTTGTTTCGGGAAATGGCCATCTCCAACATCGGAACAATCCATCGACCATTGCAATGACACCTCCCTCCAGATCCCTCCACCGTCTCTCTCGTTCCATCACTCCCCTATTACGTCACCAATCCCGCCATTCAACGGTCCCCTTTAACGTTGTTCAACGTCGCTGCACGAGTTTCTCCCGCATCCTCGCATCGTCTGCCCTCGCAAATCCACCCGAACATATTCGTCCTCTCCCAACCACCATCCCCCGAATCCAACTGCCCCGCGAAATCAACTCCAGCATCGCCGAAAAGTCGACGACGCTTCAAGTCGAAATAGACGGGGAATGGTGTTCGTACGATACGTTGCTGCTGCGCGACATGTGTCCCTGTCCCAAATGCGTCGACCCCTCGACACGGCAGAAACTGTTCAACACGACTGATTTACCCACTGCTACTGTCCCGAGAGCGGTTCAAGTGAAAGCAAAGGGAGTACTAGAAGTAGTGTGGAATTACCCCGAGGAACAGCCTCATGTGAGTCATTATCCTCCAGATCTTTTGTTGCGGTACTCCTCCATGAAGAGGAAGCGGGAGTTTCGGTTTCCGGCGCCAAGACAGGTTTATTGGGACGGTGAGATGATGAGAGATAACATGTTGAGAGTGGATTATGAAGCTGTTTTGAAAGACGATGAGACATTACATCAATTATTGATGCAATTACATTTATACGGATTAGCATACTTTGTCAACGTCCCAAGCGCCAATACCGATGGCAAAGAACTCATCAACCTCGCCCACCGAATAGGCGAGGTAAAACAAACCTTCTACGGAAAAGTATGGGACGTCAAATCCGTCCCACAATCAAAAAACATAGCGTCCCACCTCCCATCTCATTAACCCCAGACCTAACAGAAACAGTTACACCAATCTCAACCTCGGATTACACATGGACTTGATGTACTACGCCTCCCCACCAGGCCTCCAATTCCTCCACTGTCTCCGCAACACCGTCCGTGGCGGCTCCTCCCTCTTCATAGACTCCTTCCGCGCCGCAACCCTCCTCCGCATGTCCCACCCAAAAACATACTTCCAAACCCTCACTTCCTTCCCCGTCCCGTTCCACTACCTCAACGACAATCGGCACTACTACTTTTCCCGCCCCACGATCGTGGTGGACCCGCATGACCCGCATGGCATGGACATTGCGCATGTGAATTATGCGCCGCCGTTTCAGGCCCCGTTTGAGGTGGATACCGCCAATGCAGCGGGCAAGGCGAATTGGAGACGGTTTGTCGCGGCGTTCAAGGCTTTTGCAGAGTGTTGTGAGAGGGAGGAGTTGAGGTTTGAGGAGACGTTGAAGGAGGGTGAGTGTGTTGTTTTTGCGAATAGGAGGGTTTTGCATGCGAGAAGGGCGTTTGAGACGGATGTTGGAGAACGGTGGTTGAAGGGCATGTATGTTGATTATGACGATTTTGAGGTGATCTCAATTGTTATGTGGAGGGCTAATGTGTAGAGCAAGTTGAGGGTGAGTGTGGATAAATTTGGAGCGGATTTCGTCACCAGGAGGGAGTTCTCATTTTCGTGAGATCATGAACCTCCAGTCAAAAGTATTAAGAGATTATCTATCGAACATATATTTAACTCATGTAAAGAACCACAATGTCAGACAGAAGAGACTACTTGAATATGGTGGCAATGAGTTCTCCACAAACGCTCGTATCGTATTTTGACGTCTATTGTTTACGGACTTTAGCTTTTCAAGTCACTAATATTAGGCAACGACTTCTAATTCCAAACTTTCCGATTGGCATGATCTGATTGACGGTGCGCGCAATAGCTATCACCCCCGCTGTCTCCACAAGAATTATGTTATCTGTCGCTCGAAATGTGCTATTGGTATCAACGCTCGCCATTCCGATCCCTTGCAAATTAAAGTTTCTCATGATCACGTCATCCTACGTCACATGCAAGGGGCGCGGATCATGGATGTTGTCGGTCACCGGCTATGACTTAAGCGGAGGAGCGGAAACTGTTTTTGGGACACGTTAATTACCTTCCCCCCACACACACCCTCTTAATATAAATTTAGTATCCCCCAGGTCCCCGGTAAAAGTTCCGTACACGTTAAAGTCGGGTCAAAGTACCATAAAGTCTCTAGAGGAATGCCCAGGCGAAAAGAGCTTAGAATTTGGTAATTACACCCAGCCTTCAAATGAGTGGCAGATCACATTGAACAAGCTTTAATCGTGACTTTGACTAAAACTAGGATTTAGGAAGCAACACCAGCTTTTCAGGGCCACCGTATGGTACCGACCAACAATTGCCCCAGGAGGCCACGCTTGTCGTAGAGTCCCTGCAAGCTTTTGGATATGAACATGAACCGGGGAGGCCCCTCGTTGTTCCTCAAGGGTATCCCGAGCCAGTACGGATCTCAATGAGTGCAGGCGCTCTTCATGCTATTGAAAAGGAGAATGACGCGGGAAGTCTGAAGCATTTGGATTTTGAGGGATAAACGAACATGTCAAACTGTTATAGACTGCCGAGAGTGTAAAGGTTATTGTTTTTGAAGGCATGAGCAAGGTAGAAATTTTCATTGTCTGCAATTCACTTCACTAGATAATAAGATTCCCATCTTCGACGTCACCTGGCCCTATCTACTGTCTGAACTCCTCCAACAATCAGATAGCGGTTTGTAGGCAAAGATACCGTTCAGCAATATTTTGTTCAGTTATGTTGATGTTCACGCTCTCTCGCAATAAAGAGATCGATGACTACCTCCATTCCATTGAAAAATATGGTGATAGTTCCAAGAGAGATGATAATAGGGGGGGAGATGACGGTGTCCGGATTGGCGGCGTATAATATCATCGCATATTGACAGATGCTGCTCGAAATCTTATCTACAACACATTCAGTCTTGATTTGCCTGGTGGGGGTTTTGTACATACGCGCTGAGCATGTTCAAGTGCTGCGAGCTCCCCCATTGTGTGAATTGAACAGGAGTATATTTAGGTCCGTTTTGCGAAATATCATAGCTTGGGAGGTACATATATAATAAATACACGAAGACGGAAGAGAACTAAAACCGGGGATAGCGAAAAACAATCCACCAATCACAAATTCACAATTGCAAGGGAGGGAGCGAACGAACCGTTACTTATCATGAACTAGCCTCTCCGGGGCGCGCCGCGCCGCGCCCCTTTGAAAATCTCTGAGTCAGATTTTAGCTGGTGACCAGTCCAGCGTGACCATTTCAAGCGGTGTCAGACATCTGTCGGACGTCTCCAGAATGTGGTTCCCAAGCTCATTAGAAGTGGTAAATAGAATCATTCAACTAAAC
>Ga0335073_10014406_pt1 | contig 11079 bp, 12 predicted proteins | sample Lox_Sample_22_FD_207093 | JGI IMG/M metagenome (GOLD analysis project Ga0335073, IMG submission 207093) | Soil microbial communities from Loxahatchee National Wildlife Refuge, Florida, United States - Lox_Sample_2.2 | ecosystem: Environmental > Terrestrial > Soil > Wetlands | place: USA... | reverse complement strand
TTGGCCGACCGCCGGGTCGATCTCGCCGCGCTGGTCGAGGACGACGAGGCGCTAGCCGATCACATCCGGGAAAATGTCGCCGGCACGTTCCATCCGGTCGGGACGTGCCGCATGGGCGGCGCCGAGGATCGCAATGCGGTGACCGACCCGACCGGCCGCGTCCGCGGCATTGCCGGACTGCGCGTCATCGACGCCTCGATCATGCCGACCGTGCCGCGCGGCAATACCAATATTCCGACCATCATGGTCGCGGAAAAGCTCGCCGATCAGATGCTGCACGACGTCGGGTGAGCGTTCTTTGGATTAGAACAATTAAATTCGAACGGCCGGCGCCAGTTCGCACAAGACTTGCCGCTCCGTTTTTGTTAGCAGGCAAATGCGCGGCCGATCGCGCGCAGTTGCCAGCGGAAGAAACAGCGATGGACGAGTTGAACGGCCGCATGATCGCCTGCCAGATCCTGATAACGGGCCTGATCGCGCGCGTGGCCAACGACGCCAAGGATCCGCTGCGGTTTCTGTCGGACTTCCGCGACGAAATCCACGCGGTGGTCAAACGGATCAGGATCGCCGGTTCGCTCGATAACGAGCGCGTGCGCGTGATCGCAGCGCGCACCGTCGACGAGCTGTTCTCGCTGATGAAGCCGCCGAGCGAACCGACCGACGACGAAATTCTCTGATCGGTGCGGCGAGGTGCCGCGGCTCTCTCGACCGCACATCGTTCGCGCCATGCCCGCACCGACCGACAGCTATGCGGCGGCGGCTGCAAAAAAGTCTCGTCGTCGAATAGCTTACGGCGGCGCCCGGAACTCCGCGGGTGTCTCGCCCGCGTGGCGCGAAAAGAAACCGGTCACGGCGTCAACTGTTTCGGCCCGATCTTAGAATGCCTGCGATCTGCCTTCTCTACCCGTGCCTTGGCGACATCGCGCCGATGTATCCGCAGCCCCGTTCAGCTTCGAATTGTTCTAGTTTAAATCATTGATTTCATTGACTTTATTGACCAACGCCTCGCGCGGGCCGTAAATAAAACCCGATCAAGGCCGGGGCGCGCCAAATCGGGGGCATCATGACTGAAGCGAACGGACAACCGGCTCAATCCATTTGCCCTCCCTCTTTGTTTGCTTCGTCCTTGGCGATGGAGGTCGTCTCTTCCGGTCTGCGCGACGCAGCCACGCCGAAGAAAGTCACCGTCGGCTGTTTGATTGCGGTGGCCTCGATCTCGGCGGCGAAGGCACAAGACTCCATGCTGCCGCCGGTTACCGTCGATGCCCCGGTGGCGCGCAAGAAGCCTGTCGCCGCCAAGCCCAATGCCGAACAATTGCGAGTGCGCGCGGCGCTGCGCCGCGCGGCGCGGGCCAAGCAAGCCGCCCAAGCGCAACAGGCGGCTGCCGCTACGCCACCCGACCGGGACCGCTATGCCGACCCGGCAGCGCCCTACAAAGCAGATCGTCTGGCGTCGCCCAAATTCAGCGAGCCGATCGTCAATACGCCGAAAAGCATCACGGTCCTGACCAAGGAACTGCTCGAGGACAAGGATGCGACGAGCCTCAAGGAGGTGGCGCGCACGACCGCGGGCGTCACGCTTGGAACCGGCGAGGGGGGCAATGCCTTTGGCGACCGCTTCTTCATTCGCGGCTTCGATGCCCGCAACGACGTCTTTGTCGACGGCATCCGCGATCCGGCGGTCAGCGTGCGCGAAAACTTCTTCACCGAGCAGATCGAGATTCTCAAGGGTCCGTCGGCGACCATCGACGGCCGCGGCACCACCGGCGGTGCGCTCAACATCGTCACCAAACAGGCTACCGACAAGAACTTCTACAACAGCGAAACCACCATCGCCGGCGACGGCACCCGGCGCGTAACCTTCGATGTCAATCAGGTCATCAACCCGACGCTGTCGTTCCGCATCGACGGCATGTGGCAAAACGCCAATGTCGCCGAGCGCAGCGACACTTTCGACGATCGCGGCGGCGCGCTGGCGGCGATCAAATGGACGCCGAACGATTCCTTCAAGTTGACGGCCAATTACATCCACACCAATCTGTGGTCGCTGCCGGATTTCGGGGTGCCTTACAACAATATCGAAGGCGCTCCGGTCACCTCGCTCGGCGTTCCGCGCGACACTTATTACGGCTTCGTCAACCGCGACTTCCAGAAAGTGCAGCAGGATTTCGGCACCGTCGACAGCGAATATATCGTCAACGACTTCATCACGCTCAACAACAAGATCAGGGACGAACAATCGATCCTGAACTATGTCGGGACCATCCCGGAGCAAAGCACGTCGTGTAACGGCACTCCGACGAGGCTCGCCGGCTCGAATCCGGCAAACTGGACGGTCTGCCTCAATCCGCTCAGCCGCTATCAGGTGACGACCGTCCAGGCCGATCAATCCTCGGCCACGATCAAGTTTCCCGTCGGCCCGGTCAAGAACACAATCGTGACCGGCGCGGAAGTCGACTACGAGAAGGTCAGCATCGACAGCTACAACGGTCTCGCCTCGGAGGCGGTCGGCCCGGGAGCCTTCAGCGGCGCCGGCAGCTTTGGACCGGTGCCGGTGCTGGATCCGCCGAACGACCTGCCCTTCAATACGTCACCGACGCTCATCGGCAACCCGACCGTCATCCCGGTCATGACCGAGAGCGGCTATGTGCTGGAGACGGCCAACTATCACGACTTCATCATCCTCAATGGCGGCGTGCGGTTCGATCAATACAACGTGGCCGCCAAAAAGGGCGGCAGCGAAATCTCCGCCGCGTCGGGCATGTGGAATTACAATCTCGGCGCCGTGTTCAAGCCAATCCCGATCACCAGTCTCTACTGGGCCTACGGCACGGGCTCCGATCCCGTCGGCTCCGAACTCGACGGAACCTCGACCAATTACGGCGGCCTTAACCCGACATCTCCGCTCGCCCAGATTTTCGGTCCGGTGGAAAGCCGGGCTCAGGAAGTCGGCAACAAATGGGAATTGTTCGGCGGCCACCTGCTGGCGACCGCAGCCTTGTTCCGCACCGACGTCAGCAATGCCCGCGAGCTGGTCGGCTCGTCGACCACGGGGACCATCTCCGCGGGCGCCGCCTATCACGTCCAGGGCCTCGATCTCGGTGCCCAAGGCAATATCACCGACCGCTGGAGCGTCTATACCGGGCTTGTCCTGATGAAGACCCGGGTCGATCGTTCGGCGGTGGCGTCGAATATCGGGCTGCCGCTCGCCTTCGTTGCCGACCAATCCTTCAACATCCTCAGCAAATACAAGCTGCCGATCTGGGCGCTGCCGTACGACGTCGAGGTCGGCGGCCAGGCAACCTATCGCTCCAAAATCTACGGCGGCACCCTGCTGGCCGCCAACCAGGGCACCGAATTGCCGAGCTATTGGCGCTTCGACGCATTCCTCGAAGGCAACGTGAGCAGGAATCTGAAGTGGAAGCTGTTCGCCAACAACATCTTCAACAAGCTCTATTACGACGCGATGTATCAGAGCGGCGCGCCGTTCGTTCTGGTGGCGCCCGGGCGCGTGCTCGGCGTGGAGCTTGCGACCAAGTTCTAAGCCCGCACCAGCCAAAAGCGCCAGCGCATGCTTGTCTGCATACCCGAGGTGTTGAGCAAGGCGGAGGTGGCCCGCTTTCGGGCCGCCATGGATTCCGTTTCCTGGGAGGACGGCCGCTCGACCGCGGGCGCGCAATCGGCGATGGTCAAGCGCAACGAACAGCTGCCGCCCGACAGCCCGCTGTCGCGCCGGCTCGGCGAAGAGGTGATCAAGGCGATCACCGCCAATCCGCTGTTTATCTCCGCGGCCGTTCCGCTGCGGATTTTTCCGCCGCTGTTCAACCGCTACGGCGTCGGCCAGCATTTCGGCCTGCACGTCGACAATGCAGTGCGCGGCGACCAGCTCACCGGCTTGCGCATCCGCACCGATCTATCGGCGACCCTGTTCCTCTCCGAGCCGGACGATTACGACGGCGGCGAGCTGGTCGTCGAAGACCACTACGGCGCGCAGCGGATCAAGCTGCCGGCCGGCCATCTCGTTTTGTATCCGGCCACCAGCCTGCATGCGGTCACCGCGATTACCCGCGGCACGCGCGTTGCCTCGTTTTTTTGGCTGCAAAGCATGATCCGGGACGAAGCGGCCCGCCGGATGATCTTCGATCTCGATAGCGCCATTCAGGGTCTGGTCGAGCGGCTTCCCCGCAACGATCCCGAGATCGTCAGGCTGAGCGGCCTCTATCACAACATGATCCGCCATTGGGCCGAGCTATGACGCCAGCCCTTGTGCCGGACTGCACGCCGGAATTTGCGAAAATATCGTTCGACGAAACGTTCGGCTCGTGGCCGCGCCGCTGGGTGATCGGTGCGCTCGGCGCGCTCGCGCTCCACCTTGCCGGCGGCGCGCTGGTGTTCGGCTATCTGCGCGACACCACGGTCGACCTCGGTGCGCCGGGGCTCGTCGTCGACGTCGAACTGACGGCGCCGCGCCGCGATCCGAACGACCTGCCGGTCGGGCTCGACACCGAGGCGTCGGCCCAGGCGCCTTCGGTTGTCGAACAAAAGACGGTGGTCCAGAAGAACGACTTGCCAAAGGATACCCCGACCGACACCGACGATCCGGACCGGTTCGTTTCCAGCGAGGACGTGAAGCAGCCCGTCGACCAGGACCCGAAAATCACGTCGGTCCAGGCCGCGCCGTCAAATCCATCGATCGCGGCGCAAGAGACGGCCATTCCCAGCGTGGCCACCGCGCGCGAATCGACCGTGTCCGTCACGCCGTCGCCGGGCACCGGCGCGAGCACGATCCGCGAGCGCGTCACCTGGCAGAAGGAGCTCGCGGCGCATTTCGACAAATACAAGCGCTATCCCGAGGACCGCGCCGAGCGGTCGGCGCAAGTCATCGTCAACTTCGTGCTCGACAGCGTCGGCCACATCGTGTCGTCGCGCATCGTCAAAAGCTCGGGCGATCCGGTCTTCGACGCCGCCGCGCTGTCGATGCTGCAGCGATCGGATCCGGTGCCGCCGCCACCGCCGCTTGTTGCCAGCGCCGGCCTGAGCTTCACCATGCCGGTGATCTTTCACGTCAAAGCGCCGCGCTGACGCGGTGGGTTGCGGTCACCCGGGAACGCTGACGTAGATCTCGCCGTCGCGAACGGTGACCGGCACGGTGGTAAGCCGCACCGAGGGATCGCCCGGATGGCAACCGCTCGCCAGGTCGAATTCATAACCGTGCCAAGGGCAGACGATGTGGCGCTCTCTGCCGAACCGCAAGCCCGCGCTCTTTTTGTCGGGGGTAATGACTTCCTCGACTTGATTGAAGATTTTGCCCTGACAGACCGGACCGCCGGCATGCGGGCAGACGTTCTCATAGGCCAGCACCTTGCTGCCGGTGCGAAAGATGCCGACTTCGATATTGTCCAGGGCGAAAACCCGATAGTCGCCATCGGCAATATCGGTCAGCCTGCCAACCGCGATTTCCTCCATCCCCACTACCCCTTTCATTCAATTCCCGGCGGGCGATGAAACCAAATCGCCACGTCGAACATATTGAGATCGGCCGCACGAATAAGTCCGCAGGCGGTCACGACGGTTTCGGTCGCCGTCACCGCGCCTTGCGCAAAAGGCGCCACGTCATGGCCGCGCCGCTCGACCTTGGCGGCATAGACTTTCACCGCAGCGGTCAACACGTCCTGCAACGCCCTGTCGGAAATGGCGTCGGGCTCGCCGCGCTTGAGCGCGGTGCGCGCGATGGCGCAGAAATCGGCGCACGCGCGCTGGCCGCCGCGACCGCCGCGGCGGCGTACCGATTTGCCGCCGGGTTTGGCCGCGCGCTCGGCCACTTTCGTCTTCGGCACGGCAGTCTAGGCCGTGACCGGCACGCGGACCGCCGGCGCCTTCTTCGTCTTGTTGGCCGCGATCCGCTTGTGCTTCGGCACTTCGAGGTTGAACAGCCGGGCTGCGTTGAAGCCCAAAATGTTGCGCTTGGCCTGCTCGTCGAGGAACGGCAGCGTCGTGATCGAGTTCGGCAAATCGAAATCCCAATGCGGCCAGTCCGAGGCGAACAGGAGCTGCGTTTCGGCCTTGATCGCTTTGAAGGTCGCTTCGGTGAGATCCAAATTGGAGCGTTCCAGCGGCTGACTGGTGAAATACATGTCGGCGATGTATTCGCTCGGCCGCCGCTTCAACAGCGGCGCTTCCGAGGACCGCATCATGTATTCGGAATCGAGCCGCTGCATCAGGAACGGCACCCAAGCCAGGCCGCTTTCGATCCACATCACTTTAAGCTGCGGGAAGCGCTCCGGCAGCCCGTTGATGATCCAATTGGTGAGATGGATGATGTTGTAATAGACGAACGAGATCGAGTGCATGGAGATGAAGCGATTGCACTGCTGCATCGACTGGTCGCCCCAGTGGAAGCCGGAATGGAAGGCCAGCGGCTTTCCGGTCGCCTGGATGGCGGAATAGAGCGGCATGTAGCTGTCATGATTGACGGCGCGAAAACGCGTCGAAGTGACCGAATAGCCGATGACGCTTGGATTATCGGCGTATCTTTCGACCGCCTTGAGGCTCTCTTCGGGATGATTGAACGGCAAATACAGCATCGCTTTGATGCGTTGGTCCTGCGGGAGGATTTCCTCGGCCAGCCATTTATTGAAGGCATTGCCGATCACGACCTCCATCTCGATCTGCGGATGCATGCCGAGCACCAGCATCGGGGTCGGGAACACCACCATGTAGTCAATGCCCATCGAATCCATCGCGCGTTGGACCAACGTTACCTGGGCATGAGTGCGGCCGCCGGGCACCGCTTCGGCGAGGCGTTGCTGATGTGGAATTCGGCCGAAAACGTCCTGGTGTAAAAATCCCGGCGTCGCGTTGAGAAGGCCCGGCGCCGGCCCGCGATCCTTGAACGCACGCGCCATCTGGCGATAGACGTCGCTGTCCATGCGGTCGACGACCTCCGACCAGAACGCCGTTTCAGTGACGTGGGCGTCGACGTCGACAATGAAGTAATCCTCCGCCCGCGCCTCCTTGGCGGCGTGGGCGAGGATTTCCCGCGTGTCGGTCAGGGTGGTGATTTTCGGCAGCTCGCTGACGCGCGGAACGTTATTGCCGTTCTTGGCCGCTTTCTTGCCGTTCTTCCCGTTGCGCGGTGTTTTGTTCAGCATCGGCTTCCTCCACCTTGGGGCGCTCTTCACAGCGGGCGTCGTCGTGGGCTCGCACTGAGTTGCAAGCTACCAGTATTCGCGCGCGTTGCACATGGCGTTGGAATTGATCCTGCCGTTGACCGTCGATCTGGGCGAGTGCTACGAAACGGCTGAATTATCTGCCGTTTTCGCGGGTCGCGACGGACGCGTCGGTCGGAGAAGCGGTCATGAAGCTTCCGTCCTTCGAATACGCCTGCCCGACAAGCCTATCCGAAGCGGTCGCGCTGTTGGCCTCGCATGATGGCGAGGCAAAGCCGCTTGCCGGCGGTCAGTCGCTGGTGCCGATGCTGGCGTTCCGCGTCGCGTCGCCGGCGCTCTTGGTCGATCTGCGCAAACTGGCGGCGCTGCGGCAGATCAAAATCGCCGGCAACGCCGTCACGCTCGGCGCCATGGTGCGTTGGCGCGACATTCTCGAATATCCGGGCCTATCGGTCGCGCATCCCCTTCTGGTGAAGGCCGTCGAGCACGTCGCGCATTATCAGATACGTAATCGCGGCACGGTCGGCGGCAGTCTGGCGCACGCCGATCCCGCCGCTGAGCTGCCCGGCATCGCCGTCGTCTGCGCGGCCAAGATCGCCGTTGTCGGCAAAGCCGGTGAGCGCGTCATCGAGGCCGCGGATTTCTTTCGCGGGCCGCTGATGACGGCGCTGGGCCCCGACGAGATCATTACCGAAATTCGCTTCCCGGCGTGGCCGCAAGCCCGTCGCTTTGGGTTCCGGGAATTTGTCCGCCGCCGCGGCGATTTCGCTTTGGCTGGCGCGGCAGTATTCTTCGAGCCGGTCGGAGGACAATTTCGCAACGTCGGCATTGGCGCAATTGGAGTTTCTGACCGTCCGCTACGGCTTGCCGCGGTCGAGCGATCTTTGGAGGGCAGCGCGATCACTCCGGCAGTCATTGCCAAATCCGAAGCCGCCGCTTCGGCCGCGGTCGAGCCGCCCGACGATATTCATGCCTCCGCCGCCTATCGCAAAACACTGATCGGCGTCATGGTCGAGCGGGCATTACGCGACGCGGCAACCGCGCCGCATGTTGAGGTTTGAGCGTCGCGCCAATAGGCTCACGTTAATTCAACGCTCAGGGAGTACCGATCATGAGTGTCGCTCGGCATCCGCGCCCGAAAGAGCTTGAGGGCGTTGCGCTCGAAGAGATCATGAAAAAATATGTCGGCCGCTTCAAAGACAAAAAGCCGGACTGGGCCGCCTTCGCAGATTCCAAAATCGAAGGTTTCAAACGCGCCCAGCACCGTTTCATCGGCGCCGGCGGCTCGGGCAAGCACGACGATCCGACGGTGATCCCGCCCGGCAACTTCACGCTTTCGATCGTCTATTGCGAGCCCGGCCAGGGTAACGCCGCGCATACCCACGAGGTCGAGGAATGCTTTTTCGTGCTGCAGGGCTATCTCGATGTTTTTGTCGAGGACGAAGGCGGCAAGCGGATCACGACGCGGCTTAGTCCATGGGAGTGCATCTGTTGTCCGGCGGGCGTGATCCACGGCTTCCAAAACGGCTCGCTGGCGCCGGTCTATTTTCAAGTGATGCTGGGCCGCGGCAAGCCGGAGTCGATGGGCTACGCCGACGACGATCTCTACCAGCGCAAGGACGCGCACCTGAAGGCGGTATGAATGAGCGATGGTCTTGACGAGGCGCGCTATGAGCTTGCTCTTGCCAACCGCATCATAGCCCATGAGGGCGTGCTCGACGGCTTCGGCCATGTCAGCGTCCGCCATCCGCTCGATCCGACGCGATATCTGTTGGCGCGCTCACGCAGCCCGGAATTGATCGAGCCGTCGGATCTGCTCGAATTCACCCTCGATTCCGAACCGGTAACGCCGCCCAAAGACACGCTGTACGGCGAGCGGGTGATTCATGGCTGCATTTACCAAGTCCGCCCGGACGTGAATGCCGTATGCCATCACCATTCGCCCTCAGTGCTGCCGTTCTGCGTCACCGGCATCGCCCTTGAGCCGGTGTTTCACATGGGTCCGGTCATGGGCCAAGTGGTGCCGATGTGGGACAGCCGCGATGAGTTCGGCGACACCGACCTCATGGTCGTTAAGCCGGAGGAGGGACGCTCGCTGGCGAACAAGCTCGGCTCGCACTGGATGGTGCTGATGCGCCGCCATGGTGCGACGGTGGCGGGCCGCACCTTGCGCGAGCTCGTCTTCCGCACCGTCTATTCGCATGCCAACGCGGAAATCCAACTGCGGTCGATGACGATCGGCAAAATAGAACCGTTGAATGAGGCCGAACGGCAGCGCGCCGAGCCGCGCCAGTTGCAGCCGCGGCCGATGGCGCGGGCTTGGGAATATTGGACAATGCGGCTGCAGAAGGCTGGAGCGCTGCCACCTCGGCCCAAATCGCGGCGGTCCGCCGCCCGCTCCGACAGGCGGGTCAATAAGGGCCCCGCGAGGCGATCTCGGCGATAACCTTGTTCAGTTGCTCGATACGTTCGGCGTAGGCCCTGGTCAGGCAGGCGACTTTACGTCCGCAGGCGTCGCGCCGGGCGATCCATTGCCTTTGCGTGTCGCCGAGGTCGCCGCGTTGTCCCATCGCCACCAGCGATGTCGCAATGCCATAGAGAGTAGCCATCCGCGCCTCCGCCTGACCGAGCGAATAAGTCTTGCAGATCGCAATTTCCGCAGCTGCCATCGCCTTGGCGCAATCGAGTGGCCGATAATCAGCGGCGACGGCGGCGCATGGCTCGCACACGATCAACAGACCGATTGCAGCGTACAGCAAGCGCTTCATCGACGCCCTCCCACCCGACGTTTGCGGCCGCGCTTTATCCGTAGGTCGGAACGAACAGTTTTTCGATTGGAATAGACTCCGCGATCAGGCCCTGCTCGGCCATGTAGGCGACCAGCGCCTGCAATGTCGGCCGGTTGGGCTCGACGCCGTAAGGCCAGCAATCGCCGCCGAACAGTTCGTCGATCTCTTCGACGTCGTCGGGCAGCCACGGCAGCATGTAGCGAAGCGTGCCGGAAAATCGCATCTTCGCCAGGGCGCGGTCCTTGGCGGCGCAAAAGGCATCGTAAAGGCTCGTCGCCACGAAGGGATGGCGCTCGTAGATATCGTTGCGGATCACGACCAAGTGCATGATCGGAAAGATACGGGTGCGGCGGTAATAGTCTTTCTCCTGCGCCCGATAGTCGGGAAACAGCCGCACCACGTCCGGATTGCGCTTGAGCGCGCGCGGCAGGTTGGAGCCGATGATGGCATGGATTTCGCCGACTTCAAGCAGATCGCTGAGCGACTTGCCGCTTTGGTTCGGGGTGATGTTGACCGGCTTGAGCAGCGGCATCACCGATGGATTGCCGTAGCCGCCTGGCTCGTTGATCGCGCCTTGGACCCACTCGATCCCCGACAGATCGACGCCGAGATCGTGCTGCATCAAGCCGCGGATGAAGATGGCGGCGGTTTGGGTATAGAGCGGAACGCCGATCCGCTTGCCGGCAAGATCCTTCGCCGAGGCTATGAATTTGCGGTTGACGACGATGAAGCCGTGGCGAAATACGCGCGAGGCAAAGACCGGCAGCGCCACGAAGGGCAGCTTTTTCGCCGCGTAGCGGCTGACATATTCGGAGCTCGACATTTCGCAGGCGTCGAATTCCAGCCGGCTCGACATGCGGTCGAAAATCTCGCGCGGACTGTCCATGACGAGGAAGTTGAGATCGATACCGTCCGGCTTGATCTCGCCGGTTTGCAGCGCCAGCATGCGGTCGTAGAGACCGCAGGCGAAAGTGATCGGCAGAGCAGGCATCGCAGCACCTATCCGGAAGCTCTCAAGCGCAGCGACGCACTATCGCACACCGTGAGGCGATGCAAAGTGGCGAACGCGCGCCGCTCCAAGGTGACGCCGCGCGAAAAAGATTTCGCATGCCTGACGAATT
>Ga0335073_10014405_pt1 | contig 11079 bp, 8 predicted proteins | sample Lox_Sample_22_FD_207093 | JGI IMG/M metagenome (GOLD analysis project Ga0335073, IMG submission 207093) | Soil microbial communities from Loxahatchee National Wildlife Refuge, Florida, United States - Lox_Sample_2.2 | ecosystem: Environmental > Terrestrial > Soil > Wetlands | place: USA: Florida... | reverse complement strand
GCGTAGATGGGCTCGGCATGCTCGGTTTCGCGCAGCCGGGCGGCGACTTCCGCCAGGTAGGTCAACGTCACGAGCCGCTTGCTGTCCATGGGCAGGGAGAACTCGGACTCTGCCATCTGATCGAGACTGCGGCGGGCCTGCACCTCGAAGCCGAGATCGCTGGCGATCAGCATCAGGCCGGGCCGCCAAGTCGAGTCCTCCGGGTGATCGTCGACGAACCGTTTGAACAGCGGCGCAACCTCGGCGAGCCGGCCTTGCTCGCGGCGGATGGTGAACATCTGCATGCCATAAACGCCGGCGGCGAATTTGGCTTCGACATTTTCCGCCATCTGAAAGGATTCTTCCGCCTTTTTCTCCGCAAATCCGAAGTCACCGAGCAGGATGGCGCGCATGGCCTGGGCGCCGGTCACGCACCACTTGTGCACGAACTCGCGCGCAGTTGTGGCGACGCCGTCATAACGTTCCAGAGTCTTCTCGAAGCGCTCGAAATCTCCGATCTCGAGGTAGCCGGCAAGCCCTCGGGCGCACGCTTCGCCAATTGATTCGCTATCGCCGAGACGCTCGCCGAGCTCGCGGAACTCCTCCAGCAGGCGCTGGCGGCTCAAGAATTCGGTTGCGGTCAGATGGCGAGCGCCAACATGCATCATCTCGTAGGCCAAGGCGTCGAACAAGCTCGGTCCATCGCCAAGGCGGCGGGCGAGCGCGGTCGCCTGGTGAGCGATTTCGCTGGCGCGCTCGAACGAACCGGTCATGTGAAGCGTGCGCACCAATCGGTTCATCAGGCGACAACGCTCGATGGTTTCCCCGGAACCGATCGACGCGAGCGCCTCTTGCAACAAGGCGATCGACGCTTCTCCCGAGCCGGCGAGAAATATCTCCGTACTGTCGAAGGCCAGCGTCGCCTCCACGAAATGCGACGACAGTTTCTCCGCCCGAGCGATCTGCGCGGCCTGGTGAAAAGTTTGGATCGCCTGCCGACTCCCCAAGCGGTACTCGGCCCGGCCGCGGATAAAGAGCAGCGGAAGCGTGCGGGTGGCGCGATCGTGATCGCTACAGGCGAGGTTTTGCGCCAGGCGAAGTCCGCGTTCGACGTGCGCAATCGTCTCGTCGAAGGCGGCGCGCGCGAGCGCGCGCTCGCCGGCGCGCTGCCAATAGAGAAGGGCGCGGTCGAAGAGCTCGCCCGCGGTGAGGTTCTGCGCGATCAGCTCCGGTTGCCGTTCGGCGATCTCGGGATAATGGCGTTCGAGCGCGTCGGCGATCAAAACATGGTAGTGGCGGCGACGCGCCAGCAGCAGCGACTGATAGGCGATTTCCTGGATGAGGGCATGGCGAAAGACGTAAGCGCCGCCCTCCGCGGCCGAACCCGGAGCCGGCAGGATGATTTCCGCGGCCATCAATCGATCGAGCGTCGCCTGCAGCTCGCCCTCGGGCCGGGCGGCGATCAACGCGAGCAGCTTGCGGCCGAATTCCCGCCCGATCGTCGCCGCGATCTGGGCGATCTCCTTGACGCCCGGCTCCAGGCGATCGAGGCGCGAGAGCAGCGAGCCCTGGAGCGTGTCCGGGATCGCTATCGCTCGCGGCGCGCCCTTCAATTCGTAGCGGCCGCCGGCCTCGCGCAACAGGCCGCCCTGGAGCACGGTCTTGGTCAGCTCCTCGACGAAGAGCGGCACGCCGTCCGTCTTCGCGACGATCTGGTCGAGCACGAAGGCGGGCAGCGATCTGCCGCCGGTCAGCTTCTCGATCATGGCGACGCGATCGCGCCGCGAGAGGCGATCGAGATTGACCTGCACGAGGTGGGGGTAGGTCCATCCGGGCTTGAACTCGGGCCGGGCGGTGAGCAACAGCAGCAGCGGCGCCGCCACCAGCCGTTCCAGCATCAGTCGCATGAACTCGAGCGTCGACGGATCGATCCAATGCGCGTCCTCGAGGATCAACAGAACCGGCTGAGCGCTTGCCATGCGCTCGACAATGGTCACGAGCACATCCAGCGTTCGCCGCTTGAATGATGGCGACGAAGCGTCGATCGACGGATACCGTCCCGCCGTCGGCAGCCCGAGCAAGGTGGTGAGAACCGGCGCCGCCTCCGCGGCATCGATGCCGAGCGCGTCCAGCGTGGCCTCCAGCCGGTCGGCGTCGGGTGCCGCAAAGGTCTTTGCATCCAGCCGGAACGCGCGTTGCAGCCGCTGCAGCACCGGCCAGAACGGGCTGTTGCGATAGTAGGACGAGCAGTGGAACGGGATGATCTCGTAGACATCGCCGCCGATGCTGTCGCGGAAGGCCCGCAAGATGCGCGATTTTCCGATGCCGGGCTCGCCGACCAGCAGCACGCAGCGCATCTCGCCGTCGCAGCTCTGCTTCCAGCGCTGCCGCAGCATGTCGAGCTCGGCGGTCCGGCCAATCAACGGCGTCAAGCCGCGGCCGGCGCGGATTTCGAAGCTATCGACGGCATCGGTCTGCGCCAGCACGCGATAGATGTGAATCGGAACCGAAACGCCCTTCAGCTCGTGCCGGCCGAGGTTTTCCAGCAAAAACGAGCCTTGAATCAGCCTTTCGGTGGCCGGACCGACGATGATGGAGTCCGGCGGCGCCAGAGATTGCAGCCTTGCGGCGAGGTTCGGCGTCTCGCCGACGACGGCCTGACGGTCCCGCGAGGAGCCTGCGCCGATCTCGCCGGCGACCACCAGGCCGGTCTCGATGCCGATGCGCAGCTGCAAGCGCACGCCCTTCTCGGCGTCGAGGCGGTCATTGGCCTGACGCAGCATCGCGATCACGGCCAGCCCGGCGAGCACGGCGCGCACTGCATCGTCTTCATGCGCTTTGGGATAGCCGAAATAAGCCAATACGCCGTCGCCGATATACTGCGCGATATAGCCGTCATGCGCGTCGATCGCGCTCACGCAAGCCTGATGGAAGATGCCGAGCACCTGCCGCATGTCCTCGGGATCGAACCGTTCGGCCAAGGGCGTCGAATCGATCAGATCGATGAACATCACGGTGAGCTGCCGCCGCTCCGCCTCGACCGAAGGGTGCGCCGAGGAGGGCCGCCGCTCCGATCGTTGCGGCTCGGCTCTGAGCGCCGCGTCCCGGCTATCGGTCAGTGTCGCAAGCGCTTTCAGCAGCCGCTTGCGGTCGCCGAGCGAAAGACCCAGCTCCTTCAAGTCCTGATCGCAGAGGTCGCCGAGGACGTCCCAGTCGATGCCTTGCGCAGCGAAGGTCGCGGCGTGCTCGCCGAGCCCGCAGCGCTCCAGCCATCGCTTCAGATCCTCGGCCATGTCGGCTTCCGATGCTTGCGAACGGTGCCGGCTTCCTGGTCTCCTGCACCTGGCTATCAACTCCAGGTTGGGCAACGATCGTGGAGCCCATGGGCGTGCACGTTCGCGTTCGCCCTGATGATACGTGCCAGGAGCGGCTGGTAAAATACCCTTGTTCGCGACGGACTCGGCGGCGTCGAACGGATCGAGAGACCGGGCGAACCCCTAGCACTTCACCGTTGCGGGCATCCACTTCACTGCGCGTCGCGCCAACCGTGCCTCAGTCGTCTCGCCCTCATAGTCGGAAGCAGCAGGAACTTGGGTGAATGAAGCACGATCGGCAAGACAATTGACGTTGACCACCGCGCGCATCCCCGCACTCGTTTCGCAGATTGCTCCGATATAGACGCCGCATCGCCGACAGACGATGTAGTCTGCCGTGCGCGATCCGAAGCGGTAGCGCTCGATCAAGTCCCAATCGTCTGCGGTGAGTTCGAGCAGCCCGGCGCCGTCGGCCACCGTCCGGGTACTGTGAGCGCGGCAGAACGCGCAGGCGCATGCCCGCAGCGGAGTGTCCTGCGGAAGCTTGGAGAGCCGCAGACGAACGTGGATGTTTCCACAATGACAGCCGCCCAAATGTTCCATGATGCGCTACGCCAACCCCAACTCTTGCTCGAGCGCGCCGCACAGCATCTGGCCGAGCAGGATGTGCATCTCCTGGATGCGCGCGGTGGTGCGCGAGGGGACGACGAGCAGCGGGTCGGCGAGGCCGACGAGCTGGCCGCCGTCATTGCCGCCGAGGCCCGCCGCGGTCATCGCCATTGCGCGCGCTGCTTCGAGAGCGAGGATGACATTGCGGCTCTTGCCCGAGGTGCTGATGCCGATGGCGAGATCGCCCTTGCGGCCGAGCGCGCGCACTTGCCGGGCGAACAGCTGCTCGAAGCCCAAATCATTGCCGATGGCGGTGAGCGCCGAGGTATCGGTGGTGAGCGCCACGGCGGCGATCGGCGCGCGGTCCTTGATGTAGCGCACGGTGAGCTCGGTGGCGAGGTGCTGCGCGTCGCCGGCGCTGCCGCCATTGCCGAAGAAGAGCAGCTTGCCGCCGTTGCGGATCGCCGTCACCGCCGCCGCGACGAGCTGCTCGAAGGGCTGCGCGCAGGCGGCGAGCGTCGCCCGCACCACCTGCTCATGCTCGGCGAATTCCGACCGGTAGAACGCTGCCAGGTCCATGCTCATCCTCTCGCTTGCGGCCGGCGGATCATCGGGGCGAGGGCGGCCGGCGGCAAGGGCTATTTCCGCGGCTGGTAGCTGCCGGGCGGGGTGCGGAAGGTGGCGGCGAGCCGGTTCCAGCCATTGATGGCGATCACCGCCATGGTGAGATCGACCGCCTCCTTCTCGCTGAAATGCCGCCGCAGCTCCTCATAGAGCCGTTCCGGCACCGGCGCCTCGGCGATTCGCGTCACCGCCTCGGTCCAGGCGAGCGCCGCGCGCTCGCGCTCGCTGAAGAACGGCGTCTCGGCCCAGGCGGCGAGGGCATAGAGCCGCTGCTCGGTCTCGCCGCGGGCGCGGGCGTCCTTGGTGTGCATGTCGATGCAGAAGGCGCAGCCATTGATCTGCGAGGCCCGCGTCTTGATGAGCTCGAGCAAGCTGCGGTCGAGGCCGCATTGGCGGACATAGGTCTCGACGCCGCGAAAGGCGGCAACCGCCTCGGGCGAGGCCTTGGCATAGTTCAACAATTCCTTCATCGCTGCGTCTCCATGATCCCCGGCATGAGCTTCAAGATAGGCCGGCGGCGGCGCGGCGCCAGCCTTGCCTTGCCGCGGACCATCGGATAGGGGTAGCGCATGGCGACAGCAGGAGGCGGCGGGCGGCGCGGTCTCATCCTCGACCGCGACGGGGTCGTCAATCTCGATCCCGGCTATCTCTACCGCATCGAGGAATGCCGCTTCGTCGAGGGTATTTTCGCGCTGGCGGCGGCTTTTGCCGAGCGCGGCTTCGTCCTGGTGATTGCCACCAACCAGTCGGGAATCGGCCGCGGCCTCTATACCGAGGCGGATTTCGCCGCGTTCATGGCGTGGATGGCGGGCGAGTTCCGGCGGCATGGGGTGAGCCTGGGCGGGATCTATCATTGCCCCGACCATCCCACCGCCGGCATCGGCCGCTATCGCCGGGCCAATCCCTGGCGCAAGCCCGGCCCCGGCATGCTGCTGCAAGCGGCGGCCGATCTCGGTCTCGATCTCGCCCGCTCCTGGACGATCGGCGACAAAACCAGCGATATCGAAGCCGGGCGCGCGGCGGGGGTCGGCACGCTGGTCCGGTACGATGCGACGGCGCCGGCGGTCGAGCGGCGCGAGGATGTCTGGGTCGTGCCGCGCCTCGCCGACATCGCAGCGCTGCTCGAGCGGGAAGAGGGCATGAGGGGCGGATGAAGGTTCTGGTCACGGGCGGCGCCGGCTTCATCGGCACCTCGGTCGTCCGCCACCTCCTTGCCGAAGGCTGCGCGGTGGTCAATCTCGACAAGCTCACCTATGCCGGCTCGAACCCGCCGTTGGGGGCGTTCGGAGAAGGCGGGCGCTATGCGCTCGAAGTGGCGGATATCGCCGACCGCGCCGCGGTCGCGGGCGTGTTTTCCCGGCACCGGCCGGAGGCGGTGCTCCATCTTGCCGCCGAGACGCATGTCGACCGCTCGATCGACGCCGCCGACGCTTTCGTCCACAGCAACCTCGTCGGCACGTTCAGCCTGCTCGAAGCGGCGCGCGCTTATTGGCAGACGCTGTCGGGCGACGCGCAGGCGCGCTTCCGCTTCCATCACGTTTCGACCGACGAAGTGTTCGGCGCGCTCGGCGCCGCGGGGCGTTTCACCGAGGAGACGCCCTATCGGCCCAACAATCCCTACGCCGCCAGCAAGGCGGGCGCCGATCATCTCGCGCGCGCCTGGCACCGGACCTACGGGCTGCCGGTGGTGACGACGAATTGCTCGAACAATTACGGGCCCTGGCAGTTTCCGGAAAAGCTGATCCCGCTGACCATCCTCAACGCGCTCGAGGGCAAGAAGCTGCCGGTCTATGGCAAAGGCGGCAATGTGCGCGACTGGCTCTATGTCGGCGACCACGCGGCGGCGCTGTTCCTGGTGCTGCGCCAGGGCCGCATCGGCGAGACCTACGCGATCGGCGGCGGCGAGGAGCGCGCCAATATCGATCTGGTGCGGCTCCTCTGCCGCCTGCTCGACGAGGCGCTGCCGCACGCGCCGCAGCGTCCGCATGAGCGGCTGATCGCGTTCGTCGAGGATCGCCCCGGCCATGACTGGCGCTACGCCATGGATGACGGCAAGCTGCGGCGCGAGCTCGGCTGGCGGCCGAGCGAGAGCCTGGAGACGGGTCTGCGCAAGACGGTGCGCTGGTATCTCGACAACCGCGCCTGGTGGGAGCCGATCCGCAGCGGCCGCTATCGCGGCGAGCGTCTCGGCCGCGGCGCGCGCCCGGCGGAGCGCGCGCGATGAAGGGCATCCTCCTCGCCGGCGGCAGCGGCACGCGGCTCTATCCGCTGACGCGCGTGCTGTCGAAGCAGCTGCTGCCGATCTACGACAAGCCGATGATCTTCTATCCGCTGTCGGCGCTGATGCTGGGCGGCATCCGCGACATCCTGGTGATCACCACGCCGGCCGACGCGCCGCTCTTCCGCGCGCTGCTCGGCGATGGCCGGGATTGGGGCGTGACGCTCACCTATGCCGTGCAGGCGAAGCCCGAGGGGCTGCCGCAGGCTTTCCTCATCGCCCGGGATTTCCTGGCCGGCGAGGGCTGCGTGCTCATCCTCGGCGACAACCTCGTCTATGGCGACGGGCTCGGCGAGATGATGCGGCGCTCGGCGGCGCGGCAGAGCGGCGCCACGCTTTTCGGCTATCGCGTCGGCGATCCCGAGCGCTACGGCGTGGTCGCGTTCGACGCGGCGGGAAATGCGCGCTCGATCGAGGAAAAGCCGGCGACGCCGCGCTCGAACTGGGCGGTGATCGGGCTCTATTTCTATGATGGCGATGTCGTGCGCAAGGCCGCGGCGCTGAAGCCTTCGCCGCGCGGCGAGCTCGAGATCACCGACCTCAACAACGCCTATCTCGCCGAAGGCAAGCTCACCGTCGAGCGCCTCGGCCGCGGCTATGCCTGGCTCGACACCGGCACGCATGAATCGCTGCTCGAAGCCTCCGAATTCGTGCGCACGCTCGAGAAGCGCACCGGGCAGAAGATCGGCTGCATCGAAGAAGTCGCCTTCCGCATGGGCTTCATCGACGCACCGCGCCTCAAGCAGCTCGCGCGCCTCTACGGCAAGTCGGATTACGGGGAGTATCTGGAGCGGCTGCTGGAGGAGAAGGCGTAAGCGCTTCATCCGTCTCTATCATGCCCCTCCCCCCCCTTGAGGGGGAGGGAAGGGAGGGGGGTGTGGCAGGGCGCCGATGGTGAAAGCTCAATTCGATGATGGCGACGACCGAAGACGTGTTGTCGAGCAACTGTGCGGCTGACCCCCCTCCCTACCCCCCCTCAAGGGGGGAGGGGCTAACCAACCAAGCTAAGATTTATGCGTCTGCGTCGCGCGCCTATTGCATGAACCACCCGTGGCTTACGACCAGGGATTGGCCGGTCAGGGCGTTGGTTTCGAAGGCGGCGAAGAAGAGCGCGGCCTCGGCGACATCGGCGACGGTGGTGAACTCGCCATCGACGGTGTCCTTGAGCATGACGGTCTTGACCACCGCCTCCTCGGAGATGCCGAGCTCCTTCGCCTGCTCCGGGATCTGCTTCTCGACCAGCGGGGTGCGCACGAAGCCGGGGCAGATGACATTGGCGCGCACGCCATGGGCGGCGCCTTCCTTGGCGACCACTTTGGCGAGGCCGATGAGCCCGTGCTTTGCCGTCACGTAAGGCGCCTTCAGCAGCGAGGCTTCCTTCGAGTGCACCGAGCCCATATAGATGATGCTGCCGCCGGTGCCCTGCTTGTACATCTGGCGCAGCGCGGCGCGCGTCGTCAGGAACGCACCGTCGAGATGGATGGCGAGCAGCTGCTTCCATTTGGCGAATTCGAACTGGTCGAGCGGCGCCACCGTCTGGATGCCGGCATTGCTCACCAGGATGTCGAGACGGCCGAAGGTGGCGACGGTCTTCGCCACCGCGGCGTCGACCTGCGCCTCGTTGGTGACGTCGACGGCGACGCCGAGCGCGCGCTTGTCGCGGCTGCCGAATTCGGCGGCCACCGCCTCGGCGCCTTGCTGATTGAGGTCGGCGATGACCACCTTGGCACCCTCGCGGGCGAAGGTGGCGGCGATTTCCTTGCCGATGCCGCTGGCGGCGCCGGTGACGAAAGCGACTTTGTCCTTGAGGCGCATCGTTACTCTCCTTGGGGCTATCAGCGCAGATAATCGTGGACGACCTTGCCGAGGCCGAGCGTCAGGTCGGTGAGGATATGCGTTGCCGACACCACTTCGAGCACCGGCAGCTCGGCCACCGGCGCGAGCGCGTGCGGGGTGAGCGCGAGGGAGGCCGGACCGGTCCAGGCGCCCTTCACGGTGATGTCCTCGAGATAATACTCGACCAGCTCGCAGATGCGCGGCGTGCCGTCGACATGGGGAATGATCTTGAGCAGGAAGTTGGGCGCCGCGAGCGCCGCGGCCACGGTTTTGACGTCGAGCTCCTTGTGCTTGTAGCCCATGGTGCCGGTGACGACGCGCACCGGCCCATAGTCGAGCGTGCCGACGACGGTATCGATCTCGGTATGGAGCGTCGGGCTCGCCAGCTTCTTCGGGAAGCCCCACAGCTCGCGGCCGCCGGCGATCGGCGGATCGTCGTTGAGGAACATGGCGTGGCAATAGCCGCCCTTCCGCCCCTGGAAGGTCACCGGGATCACCTGTCCGGTTTCGGTGTAGTCGCCGAAACCGGTCGAATCCGGCATGCGGATGAACTCGTAGCGCACCACCGGCTCGGCGAGCTCGAGCGGCTCCGGCACCACGGCGCGCAGCTTCTCGGGGTCGGAGCGATAGGTGATGATGAGGAACTCGCGATTGTAGAAGCGATAGGGGCCCGGTGGATAAGCCGGGCTGGTCAAGGGCATGGCGAAGGCACGTTCGCGGACCTCGGACTGCTTCATCACACGCACTCCCCTCCTGATGCCGCTAGCGCGGCGGGCCTCCTGATGCCGCTATCGCGGCGGGCCTCCTGATGCCGCTATCGCGGCGGGCCTCCTGATGCCGCTATCGCGGCGAGCCTCCTGATACCGCTATCGCGGCGAGCCTCGTGATGCCGCCATGGCGGCGAGCCTGCGGACGCCGCGAACGCGGCGCGGTGTCAGTCGATGCCTTGATTGGCGAAGTCGAAGATGCCGACGCCGTCCATGCCGGTCGGCCGCGACAGGCATTCGGGATGCCGGAGCGCGCGCCGCGTATCGTTGTACCCGGCGCGCCAATGCTCCTCCATGCTGAGGCGGGAGAATTCGTAATCCTTTGAATCGCCCTCGTAGCGCTGGGTGCGATAGATGAGATGGACGATGTTGTAGACCTTGCGATCGCCGAACTCGAGCAGCAGCTTCGCCTCCGGCAGCTCCTTCAGCTCCGTCGGCAGCTGCTCCGCGATGCTGCAGACGGCATGGCGCAAGCACTGCAGCTGCTTGAAGCGGTCGGTCTGATCGCGCGTCCGGCTCGAATAGGTGATCTCCTTCTGCCGCGTTGCCACCTCGGTGAGGTTGGCGGGAAAATCGCCGCGCGCGTTCCAGAGATCGACCTGGAAGGCGAGCGTGTCCTGGCGCGGCCCGTTTTGGATCACCCATTGCAGCGGCGTGTTGGAGACGAGGCCGCCATCCCAATAATGCTGGCCTTCGATCTCGATCGCCGGGAAACCGGGCGGCAGCGCGCCGCTGGCCAGCACGTGGTCCGGCCCGATCTCCTGCATCTCATTGTCGAAATAGACGAAATTCCCGGTGCGCACATTTACCGCGCCGAGGCTGATGCGCGTCGTATCGTTGTTGATGCGCTCGAAATCGACGAGCCGTTCGAGCGTCGTGCGCAGCTGCGCCGTGTCGTACCAGCTCGTCGCCTCGGTGCAGCCATTGGGATGGAGCCAAGGCGGGGGCATCCGGGGCGCGAAAAAGCCGCGCGCGCCACCGACCAGCACTGTCGCGGCGCTGGTCTGATTGAAGAAGCGCCGCGCCATCTCGCCTTTGGCGAAGCGTGAGGCGGGGTCGCCGGTCACCGCCCAGTGCGGGGTGCTGGTGACGCTCTCCCAGAACGCGCGCAGCTTGGCGACACGCTCCTCGGGCGGGTTGCCGGCGATGATCGCCGAATTGATGGCGCCGATCGAGATGCCGGCGACCCAGTCGGGCAGGATCTCGGCCTCGGCGAGCGCCTCATAGGCGCCGGCCTGATAGGCGCCGAGCGCGCCGCCACCCTGCAACAGAAATGCAATGCACTCGAAATCCGGGCGGCCCCGGACCCCGGATTTCCTGACGGCGGCAGGTTGATTAAGCGGTCTTGCGCGTCTCGCCATGAGGCCTCCATCCGTCAAAGGGGCGCGCCGATGCTCGGCCGCGGTCGGCATAGCCGGTTAATTGGCGTTGCCCGGGCCAATGTCCAGTTAAACTTCGTTAAGCGCGTTCAATTAAGTTTGTATCCCCCGCTGCCGCTTTGATGTAGGGGCGGCATCGGCGGGGGTGAAGGCGGCAACGCCTGCGAGAGGAGTTGATTTGCGCGAAAAAGAGCTGCGCATCGCACTCGTCTGCTTCGGCGGCATCTCGCTCGCCGTCTATATCCATGGCATCTGCAAAGAGGTCCTGAAGCTGGTCCGCGCCTCGAGCGCGT
>Ga0335073_10014404_pt1 | contig 11080 bp, 4 predicted proteins | sample Lox_Sample_22_FD_207093 | JGI IMG/M metagenome (GOLD analysis project Ga0335073, IMG submission 207093) | Soil microbial communities from Loxahatchee National Wildlife Refuge, Florida, United States - Lox_Sample_2.2 | ecosystem: Environmental > Terrestrial > Soil > Wetlands | place: USA: Florida... | reverse complement strand
ATCTTCGGGAACACGACAACACTAGAAGGACTGGACGGACTAGACGGACTAGACGGACCTGTGACGTCTCCCCTTTATCAATCTATGCCCACTCGCAAGAAAGTCTTGGCGGGCTCGCCAAATGTAGGCCAGGGACTCGACTTCGCGATGGACAAGAGGATTCGGGGGATGACGTGGTCAATTCGATGATGATCATCCTGCCCAAACTAGCTAGAAACCCATTTTCAAGCCTCCGACATTCCACCGTACGACAGTTTCTTTCTAAGCGTTTCATGTCTGGACTCCCAGCTCGGAGGAGATAGCCATTCAAGAAAGTCTCTTGTTTGTACTAGAACATCAGCGCATAATCGACTTAGGACTGGCACGCTGTATTGCTATTGTGGACGATTCTAACCGCCAGACATCGCAGTCAAGTCGAATACCTGTGCTCAACGACTTGATCAACTGCTCAATCCTTGTCATTCTCGTGTCCAGTATTCCGGTAGCATTCCTTGTGGTTAATTTGATAGCCGGTGATACAACCTCTGCTCGATGTACATGATTTGATGGGCTATCATTAGTCATAAATACTGGGGGCAGTGATTAGGTTGGAGTAGTTCTGTGCGGAAGTGATGCAAAATGTATTTCTGAGGCGGTGCAGACCCAATTTGGTCCATATCTCAATCGGGACCCAGCTAAGAAGCTGGCTCGCGCAGGCGCTAAAAGCTTGACCATCGGCATCACCGGATTTCACTTTACTTTCTTTCTGATCTCTCAAGAATAGCCGCCTGCCGCGTTGCACCCCCAAGTCCGGCCGGATAAAGCTATTTACGATACTATTTTACATAGTCATCAACACCGCCTTACCCTGCCTCCCTCACCGCCGGGCTTGTGATTGGATGGCGACTAAGGGACCATTCCTTAAATAGACGGCATACTATTTACGACCCAGCCAATGAGGTTTCCTTGAGCGAAAGACAACGATGTATCCAATTTTAGTTTGCAATCGCTGCTTAACCCCGCTCTGCCATCTCGGAAAATAATAAATACAGTACGGTCCCCTGAACTCAGGGTAACGGTCAAAATGACTGCAGCAAACGGAACTCGCCCTGCAGCGGAATATGTCAGCTGCGCAGACAGTTTGAAGTCGCTTTGGAAACAAGCCACCCCGTGTCCTCCCGACTCAACGGACGTCACGTTATGGGGACTCGACATCCCCTTCCAATACTGCCATTCATGCGACGCACCCCGGCAGCCCGAAAATGAGCTGTTTGGCCTACCGCTTACATGCAAAGACGGTTACTTTACCTGCAATGCCAAGCGTTTTTGGGTGCATATAAACGGATCCCGACGCGATCTGTCCACACCAAGCCTTTGCTGCCAAACCGGTCAACTGTGTTTCCCGTCCCCATTTCTCCGCGTCCTTGCAGGAGCACATTGTCTGGATATCCCTACCAACACCGAGAATCTGACAGATCAAACCTTCAATCATGCAGCTTCAATCAAAGCGACTATTGCCCTCGGTACGATAATGGGCGGTAACTTCATACGTCGATTGCATACTAACGAGCCAGGCGTTTGCTTCTTCCTTGCTGCCATTGCGATTTTTAGAGTCATCAAGGGGAAATCAACCAAAGTCGATGGCGACTATTTGGAAATGTTTTCCACACGATCGGGTGGTGTTGACGATTTATATAAAAGTCTCCAGGAGGAGCTTCCGATTGAGCGTAAATTATTTGCAACCGGATATTGGAGCATGGCGGCGTGCATTTCCTACTCTCTTCTATTGTTGGGTTGCGCTGGCATAATACTCTCTCTATATTTGATGGCTCTGGCTCAAAATGGTGGCGACAATTCGGCGAACAAGTATACAAATTCGGTGGCTTTAATCAGCGCTCGTTGCAATTCAAGATCTCTTGAATATGCGTCTGTTGCTTCACAGATTTTACACATCATTATCGGCGCGTTTCTCACTGGTACTTCGAACTACCTTCAACAGCTGTGTACTAGTCCGACTTACCCCGATATCAAGCACGGGATTTCCTCTGGGAAGGATGTGCAGTTTGGGTCGAATATGCCCACAGCACTGCTCAGACGTCGCGGAAAGTTGTCTCTCTTGATTCTGTGGGGAACACTAGCATTAAGCGCATTTCCAATCCATCTTGCACTTAGCGCCACGACCGGGATTGCATATTTTCGTGAAGCTCCTAGCGTGGCGGGCGTCAGGGAGTCTGATATTGATCACAACAGTACGCTAAAAATACCCCTCCGATCCCGGTACATTGGCACCGGATGGACCAAAATGCCGATGGACGTCGTTCAATCCACTTGGGAAAAGTTGACATCCGAACAATGTCAAGAAATCCCAAACTGGATGGGGCCCCTCGGGGATGAAAGTCCACAGAATATCCTAGTCGTATTAAATGAAGACAGGTTCAACGTTGTTCGATCAATGTGGAGTCACGTCTATGGACCTTCAGCGGGATTCGTCGACATTGGGCTGCCTCCATTTACGGTGGGGAATCCTCCGTTTAACATCGATCCGGAGTATTGTTATGTGCAGTCCGCGCCAAGCATTTGCCATTTTACCGTCCGTTGGTTACCCGGGCTGATCGTGGCCATTGCACTGATTTTCAAGGGGATTTCATGTACGATTGCACTACATTTTCATTCTCACTTTCGACAACAAATCTTCAATACCGTTGGTGATATCATTGTACTGTCAGCCAAGCATCCAGAGTTGGGTAAAGCATCCAGAGTCGGGTCAGCCCCCGAGTTGCGAATCAAAGGTCCTCGAAAAATCGCGTGGCATCAAGCGCTGACAGCCGTCGACTATTCGGTCCTCGTTTTATGGTGGGCATGCGCAATTCGTCTGCTCTCGTTGGGATGGGAAGGATCGTTGAGGGAAGATTCAAAATTCGGCTTACATCCTACGATGGCACGATATTCTCCAATCTCCTTTAATAAGACTTTGCTGCTGTCAAACATCCCTCATGTGTGGGTCTGTGTTGCGTATTTCATCTGGAACAATCAAATCTCACGGCTACTGATGGAACGAGAGTGGCGGGCCTATTTTCAGATCCGTCGTAAACCCAGGGTATCATACGAGACCAAGGACCCCGCCCTCCAATCTACGAGTTGGCTTCAAATGCCATTTAGCGCTTCCACCATTCTCATAATCACCAGTATGGTAGTCCACTGGGTCGTGTCTCATGGAATGACTGTCGAAGAATCGGTCGGATCAAGCCACATTCTCCAACTGTCTGCAGGGACTGCTTTATTGACCGGGATCATTGCCGGCTTGCTAGTGTTCATCACGACGGTATTTTATCTCATTCCGATGCATACCTGGATGCCCCTCATGGGAGGCTCGTCAAGGGTTGTATTTTGTTTTGCGTGTCATCTCAGCCTACCCTTGCCAGCTGACGGAGTCTCATTCGGCGAGATTTCTCCCCGGACAGGTGGTTCTACCTCTCTACCCGCAGATCGTGTAGCTGCCTTCGGGTCGGAAACAGAGCCACTAGACCCAGACGTCGACTATCCCGCAATCGTCGGCAAACACGACTCCGAATCAAACCGTGGAAAATCGGAACCAAATGAGCGGGTTGGCCCCTCCAAATCTTTTCAGCTAATGACGCAGGAGAAGAGTTGTTGGTCAAGGACTGCTTCCCTTCATAAAGTGTTGATTTTTGCAAGTGTATTGGTTCTTCTGGCGGCTTTGTTGCCGGGCGGACTGTTATTCTGGACGATTAGGTGGCAGAACGGTCTTTATGACCAAACGAGGGGATGGAGCCGACGATTCATGTTTCCGGGAGTGGTGTTGTAACTAGATCAGGAGACGGCTTATATACTTGGTCGATATTGTGTTAATACTTGTCTCCACGGTTCCAATATTGATTTATGGGGTTGATTTTCCAAAATGCCGTGCTGAGATACATCCAAGCAGCATCCATTAGCCTACCTACAGGCCAGCCTAGATGAACTGCTAACTAACTCGAATCAAGCCAAATAAAAAGTAAATATCTCAAAGCCAAGTCAAATCCACTAAAAGTAATCTCCGCAGTAAATTCCCACATCCACAGACTTCACGAAGGGGATATGGATTAGAGGCGGGAGGATTCAGCATTAGCAATTCATTCAATTCTAGCTCTACAGCGTGCACTAAGAGTTCCTGGCCTACACCAACGACGCGGGGAACCCGCTCCACTGTATCAAATCGCCGAGATCAGCTCTCAACGGCGCCAGTTAGGGCGAGAATTGCGCTCAGATCCGGCTCTGCTGGCTCCACCCAGGGCCGGAATTATTTTGGTTTAAGTTATTTAACGGATTATCAGCTTGATTTCAAGACAATTACTGTATAAAACCGCTCCGTAGATTTTAGATCAAAACAAGTACTTCCTGCGACGATTTGCAGTAACCACACATTCTCACCAAGAGCAACCATTCCAGTCACCTGCAGTACATTAGAATTGAGCATGACCCATGAAAATACAGCCCCATGACCAAAACTGTATTCCCACAGCCGAGCGGCCAATTGGGCTAGGGGTAGGCCTAGGGGAACTCGACACGCTATTTCAACGTTTCATCGAAGTTAAAACAACCCAGTCCCGTCACCACTCGTTTACTATGCCTGACGACGGCAGTCTCTTCATCGACAAGAACTATAGGCCTTTATTGATTATGTGGGCCATTCAGACAGAGCGAGAGGACAGAAATCCTTTCCAATCGAGGAGGGTATTGTGGGGCCTCGTCGACCGACTCTCCTTTAGAATCGACGAAGAATAACGGGTATGAGTACGTAATAAAACTAACTTGAAGAGTGGCGTGGAACAAAGCATCAGGAGAACGTACGGAAGAGTGAGGCAATAGTTCGTGAATGGAGTGGCACGTATTGTGTGTGTGTGTGTGTGGGGGGGGGGTGCTGGCTAGCACAGCTTTGGACAGGACAGGACTAACATTGGTTTCGATGGACGCCGAGACGTCGGAGAAGCCAACAGGCTTTGGCAGAGGTTGAAAAACGCCCACAGCAGCTCAGGCTGTTGGTGAACAATCGGAGACAGTGGTAATTGAAAGCACATAGCTTGACCGTACTGTGATTCCTTTCAGGAGCCTGCGGAAACTTTTGTAAATTCATGGAATGATTGACATACAGATTCTTAATCCCCTAAGCCTCACCTAGAAAAAATTCAGACGCCTTTTTCGCTCTATCAAACCACATTAGTTTAGTCTCATGTGGCCATTTCGGACTAAAGGTGAGCAGCCACTCCTCGTACAATTGAGGGGCTATTAAATATTTGTAAACGAACATTCCTATCGACCACCCAACATTCCCGACAGATGAAAGAATAATGAAAACATAGTCCAGAGTGGAAAGATTCCCGATGCCCTTTGCATAAACATACATGGCTATGCCAACAACATGCGTAGGACTCATGTACGCGAGACGATCAAGGAAGAAGAAGAGGGATCCATGATAAACGAAGAAGAAGAGCATGATCGCCACTTTCACAGCCAACGACGAGCTCCGGAAGGATATGACAGTAATAAAAATGAGTATCAAATAAGAAATGAAAGAGACGAGGCCAAATATTCCATACGTTATAACACCCAACACCCAAGTATGTATTATAAAGTCGAATCCTCGGGGGCGAGTCTCAAGGCGTGCTGTTTCCGGGCAGCCTAAAAATAACAAGTAAGCCTTGAATTTGATGAGCTTACCATGACGCATTTTCAAAGACCACTGCTCTTCTGATTGGTATGGAACGATGGAATCGCCATCGCGTGCTCTAGAGAATGGCCAAATACGTATTGGACAGTCATATAGGGCGGTAACTTGCATACATCTCTCACCTCCCGCATCAAGCAATTTGTCTTCGTATTTTATGTCCAAAACGCGCATACAAGCTCCTCTAAGCTCCATACCCGGAACGAGATCAAGATCTAGCCGGAAATCATCTCTTTCAATGAGAAGACAGATCTTCCCACTGTGAGCCTTGGAAAAGCTGTCATTCTTTGGTCGCATGAACTCAACTTGATATTGGTGTTTCTCTAACTTCGCATCCAGAATGAGATCGCCGGTCTTATTGGCATTCCATAACTCGGGATCGATTAAGACAAGGTCCGTCCAAGTCGGTTGTTCCAACTCGAGCCATTCATTTGTCCATGTCATGAATGGCGTAGAAGTCAGTTGCCAACTACTTGGAAGAAGAGGAAGCCATCTGTTGGACTCATCTTGAGCAGCTCTTGCTTTTCGATCATCTGAAGAAAGAGCGTTTTCCAATGGCTTTTTAATCTTCTTTCTTACTGCTTTTTCATTCTTCTCTTCTGAATCAGACCTTATGATGTAGAGCAACGACAGGGGCAGAGCAGGCAAGCTCCTCATCAGAGCCACCATTGGTGATTTGAATTTTTTGACCTGAAACGTGTTCAGATCGAGCAAGCTTGCCAAGATCATCACTCTGTCCGTTGGTTTGGACGTTTGACGTCTGCCGAGAGCATTCCAACAAGACACGAATTGTTCCAAACACTCTTCATCACTGAACTCGTCTCGCAGTCCGCTCTGCCACTCCTTAAGGAACGTAGTCTCCAATTCTCTCTCTAGAGGAATTTCCATCATTCTCCTTATCCTCCTATCAAAATTCTGCGCATATCTGGTCTCACCATATGTCTTACAGCAGAATCGCTGCGAAACCATATTCGCGGTTGCATCCCAGGCATATTTTACTAGGCCAATGGCGATCGATGCCAGAGTTGGACTCGAAATTATGGATTCCAATCCTGAACGATTGCTCACTATTACATTGGAGTCGAATGAGCCGTGAGAAGATTGTATGTGGCATGCTCTGTTAAGAGCCCCTTCTTGGAGAGTCCAACATCTTCCCGCCCAGGCAGAGAACAACAAGCGCGTTGCGGTTTCACACCAATCTGAACGTTCTGGCTGAAAGCGCTCCATCTCGTAATCGAGAACGATAACTCGAGATGCACGCGCGAAGGTTGGAGTAATTTTTTCAATCGCCAGTTGTTTCAGATAATCGTCCTTTGCTTTACGGCCCTTACGGCCATTATGACTGACAGGAATACAAAGAGTATCAATCCAGAAGAATTTTGAGCGAACTATTGAATTCATTCTCATGAAATCAATCGAAAACATGTAGCCCCTACTAAAATCCGATATTGGCAATGGGGTGCGCTCAATATATCTGGCCAGTCTCTTAAGTTGACATTCTGGGAGCGAGTTTGCAGATTGATTTCCGAGTCCATCCGACCACACATGAGAAAATGCAACGTACGAATCGACGGCAGTCGCAGCTTTGACTCCGAGAGAGAGGTTTCCGTTGTCCGTGTGTTTCAGAAAAACCAGAGGGATTCCTCCTCGGTCTAATATCTCTCTCATCTTAGAGACAGGTATCGAGATGAAGGAGCAATTACAACCATCCTGTTCGTGACGAGTCTTGTATCTTTTTTGGTTTTCTTCACGACTCTCTTGTCGGCTTTCTTCATCGTCTTCGTCGTCTTCACTATCGTCTTTATCGTCCTGTTCATCGCCCTCTTCATCATCGTCTTTTGGGTCATCTTCTTCATCGATATTGAAAGCGATACACACATCCTTGCACTTCTCGTGGGTAATCTCGGGTCGATGCTGTCGACGGATCTGAGAAATGAAACAGACAAGTGGAGAACTGAAGGAACTCAGAATGTGATTAATATGAACAGGACACCAATTTTTGATTCTCGCCAAACGGATGAATAGCTCCTTCGTTAACGTTGGTTCGACGATGTTCGCCGTAAGTGGAGTCATTTCAGTTGTTAGGGACCCAACACACACGAAGCGTAGGGTGTCGACTAGGACTCTGATAGACAGGAGAATTATAGCCAAGGGCTTAAACGACGATTGATGGTTCCTTTTATCGATGTTGATGCATTGCTCCTGTACAAAGTCCAGAAGCTTTGAAAGCCGAACTTGTTCTTGCACATCGCTGCCTCTTGGTATGTCATCTTCCTCGTCCTGCAATGGTCCCAGTAGTGGCTTCAATTTTTTCAGACCGAGAGCAGACGACACAAAATGCGTAATCCTCCCATCTTCTGCCATCTCAGGATGCAGGAACATGGATCGGTCAATAGGCTTCTGAATGAATTCTGTCAAGAGGCCAAAATACAGCCATGCCTGAATGAAAGATGCGATTTTTTCTGCAGAATGGTGGTTATCTGCCTCCTCGAAGTTGAATCCGTTGCGGGCAGGAAACGACTCAAAACCCTTACCATCGTACTCGATGTGGGCGAGGAGAGGGACCTTGAATGGTCTTGAATCCGTATTCTTTGGTTGCGGTATATGGTCCATTATGACCAAGACTGCACAAGACAGTGCTAGGCTGTCCTCGCAGTGACTGGCGTGTATTATTTCAGGAAGCTCGCCGCTTCATGAGGACTGAAGATTGCGTGTAAGGTTGGCTGCGGGACTAGGCGAAAAATCAACCGATTGCGCTTTGTGGAGGGAGTTCGCTGGGTTTGTGCGGTGGGGATTTCACCACGAAAACTTTGCGTGGGGTCGCAGTACCTTTCCAAAAATATGGTTGGTCGAAATTAGATAATATTTTAATTACCGCTGTCGCAGTACCCTTTCTGACTGTATGTGCGGTTTGGAGTAGGATCTATAAGGTGAAAGCCGGGCTACATCGAAATTCAAGTGCGGCTCGTAAATTTTCACCTCCAAAAATGGGAAATGTGGGAGAATATTTTCTATGGCGAAGCGACAACCAGCTGTCCTATGGACAAGTGGGGGCCACAGCTGAATTCAGTGCGTCGAATAGATCTAAGGAGCCACTCTCACAAATCTTCTGACAGTAGTGTTGATGGTCTTTATGGGGGATAAACTTGTGGGGGCGGAATTCCGAAAATCGGAAAGTGGGAGAATGTTTTTAATCAAGCCTTGATTTAAGATCTGCATAGTGATCAGCTTATCTTGTAGAAATCTACCTCACTTGCTATCACCCGTCGTGACCGATCGAATCCATCCATCAACGCTTTCATCGCGCATCGCTGCAAAGCTCAATAGATTTGGTCGATTTGTCTAAGCTACCCCTCACCATCAACTATATTCAAATCCATATACACTGACCATTCCTCTTTGACAACAGCACTCACTGGGCGTTCTTGCGCGGCGAGTTGGCGAAAGCGGCGGCGCAGCTCTCTCCGAAACTACCGAACACGCGAGATGGGTGTCGATTGTGGTTTCGACATCTACCCGCCCTTGGAGCGCACGCGGGCAAACCAGGAGCGGTACGAGCTCTTCCTCCGCGAGGTGCTCGATGCGTACGGGCCGCGGGACGGTGACGATGCAGACCGGGGCGGCGGTGACGGCGGCAGCGTCGTGCGCGTGGATGCTGAGTCGGAGGGTTCGTATATCGAGTTCATGGTTGGCGAACATCCATGCATGCCGCGCTGGTGTGTGCACTTCCTGCGGTTCAGCTCCAAGGTCAGCGGCGGGTCGGTCGCTGAGCCGTACATACGAGGAGTGTGCAAGATTGCAAAGCAGTGGCTAGGGGACCGCATTTACTTTTGGCATGAGAGGAACGAGTCTAGCGCGTATATTTGCCACTCCGGCTGCTATAACTGGAATGAGATTCATGCCGCAAGCAGGAGAATAGGGGATCACAAGCAGCAGGCAGAGGAGCGGGAGTGGGAGGAAACGCAGATGCAGGACGAGCTGGACCAAGGTGGCGATAGGATGGATAGGACGGCCGATGTGCTGGCTGGCGACGACAAACTGTACGCTATCAAACCTATCCCGGGCAAAGGTCAAGGCTTCATCGCCACCTCCAAGATTTCCAAGGGCACACGCATACTGCTGGAGGCACCGCTCTTCAAGATGCCAGGTTCCGTGGAGGATGTTGGCTCCGCCGAGAGCATCGTCTTGCGAGAAGTGAAGAGCCTTACAAGAGACCAGCAGCGAGCCTTCCTTGCGCTACAGAACGTTAAAGGACGCAGGTACAGCCCCTTCCTTGGCATCGCCCAGACGAACATGCTGCCGCTCGGCGCCGATGATAGCAGCGGCGGACTGTTCCTTGAGGCGTCGCGCATTAACCACTCGTGCCAGCCCAACGCGCAGCACACGTGGAACGCCAGCCTCAGACGCCTAACCGTGCATGCGCTGCGCGACATCGAGGCCGGCCGTGAGATTACCATCTCGTACATAAGCAGCGTCTCGCCGGGCTATGCGGAGCGCCAGCGCTACCTGAGGGACGAGTTCTCCTTTGCCTGCGCGTGCGAGCTCTGCTCCCTGCCGTTGCCGGCGCGCATCTGTAGTGACCGCCGGCTAGTCCAGATCCGGTCCATCGACGGGGAGGATGGTGCCACCACCAACCTGGACCGGGTCCTCGAGTGCCCCGCCGAGTCGTTCCGCCAGGTGCGTCAGCTGTTCAAGCTACTGGAGGAGGAAGGCATCTGGGACATGAGGATCTCGCGGGCGTGCTTCAACGCCTTCCAGATTGCAGTCGTGGTCGGGGACAAGGCCCGAGCCAAGGTCTTCGCGGAGAGAACGTACACCGCCCGAAGGGTGCTTTCGGGCAATGACAACCCGGCAACCATCATGTTCAAGCGCCTCGCTGAGCGACCTGTGGAGCACCCCTTGTATGGTAAGGGTATGAAAAGCTATGACGATAGCTGGGAGGTTCCGCGGGGTATGAGCGGAGAGGAACTCGAGAACTGGCTCTGGAATACGGACGGGTGGTCGAGATAGGGCCCGTCGGTACCCAATGAGACGTCTCCACCTTAACCATAACCTATTATATCTTCCTATACTTAAACCTCTCTTCCTATAATCCAGCCCCTATTATATCTTCCCAACATCAGACCCTATTATATCTTCCCGTGCTTGAGCCCCTCAAGGACACTTTTTTGTGTGTGGATTCGAATGCTCGACTTCTGACCTGAGTTCCTTGTTTGATACGAGTCTCACGCCTGCAATATTCCTATTATATCTTCCTACAATATCATTCCAACAGAGAATTGATAGGGTTAGGATTAGGATTAGGGCTTGGATAGGAGTTAATAAATCCAGAGGATTTTGAATTGGCATGAAGCAGTGGATCTCGTGTGATGGGAG
>Ga0335073_10014403_pt1 | contig 11080 bp, 8 predicted proteins | sample Lox_Sample_22_FD_207093 | JGI IMG/M metagenome (GOLD analysis project Ga0335073, IMG submission 207093) | Soil microbial communities from Loxahatchee National Wildlife Refuge, Florida, United States - Lox_Sample_2.2 | ecosystem: Environmental > Terrestrial > Soil > Wetlands | place: USA: Florida... | reverse complement strand
GGTGGCGACTTCGGCCTTGACGGCGATTTCGCGCATGGTGGCGGCGTCGAATCCGCGTTCGCGGAAGAGTTCCAGGGCGGCGTCGAGGATCTTGTGGGCGGTGGCTTCGGCTTTGAGTGTCGTCCTGGTCATATTTGAACTCGTTCAAATTATAGGGAGATGCTCGGACCCTTGTCAAGGGAATTTGCCGGCGGTTTGCGGGCAGGCTAACAGCCATTCCGGTGCGATGCCGCCTATGATTGCTGACAATTCGGTCAGGCCGGCAATGGTGTCCATAGCCAGTCTATTTTGCCGGTATAATCACACCAAATGCGCCGCCGGGCCGCCATCGCCGCACTATTCCTGCCGGCCATTCTGCAAGCCCTCCCGCAGGACGCATCGCCCGGCCCCCTCACCCTGAAATCGGCCTCACACGCCGTGCAACTGGATGTCTTTGTCAGCGATTCCTCAGGACGGCCCGCGCATGGGCTGCAAAAGAGCGATTTCGTCGTGACCGATAATGGACTTCCGCGCGACATCCGGATTTTCTCGGGCGAGATCGGCGCAAATCAGAAGACGACGTCGTCCGCGGGGATGGTCCCGCAGGGCATGTATTCGAATCGCCTGGGCATGCGGGATGCGCCCATCGTTACGTCTATGGTGATCGATGCCACTCCAAGACCTGAGGGCCTGCAGAAGAATCCCGGCATGTTCCCGTCGAACAGACCGAATTTCTGGTTTGCCCTGGTGCGCGGGCAGGCGATCAGCGCGATCCATCGGATGGAACCTGGTCAGACAATGGCGATCTACGCCTCCTGCCCGGAGCTGCGTGTCATTCAAGATTTCACTTCCGATCCCGAACGCCTGGCCGCGAGCCTGAAAGCATTTGTTCCTCCGCGTGTTCCTGACGCCAATAACCGGCCGCGGACGGTTGCCGCATTGGTTCCGCCGTTGCTCTCGGTACTCCGCGACGTGGTGGGCCGGATGGGAGGAGCTGCTGGCCGCAAAAGCGTCGTATGGATTTCGCAGGCTTATGGCACCGAACTGAAACTGTCCGCTATCAGCGATGCGACGGACTCAACCATAGCTGCATTCAACGACGCAAACGTGCCGCTATATGCGGTGGATACTCGCTTTAACCCGACTTGCATGGGCCCCAGCGGCCCGGTCGATAGTCCGGTGGGCGGACGATTTGATCCAACCAACGTCGGCACGCTCTCTTGCTCCCAACCTCCGGATATCAGCGATAAGTGGATGGAATACCTGGCGCGGTCAACCGGCGGACGGGCATTCAGCGGGGGCAAAATCTCTGGTTTTCGAAGTTACGACCCTCAGACCAGAACCGGATGGGGCCACTATGAGTTACAGAGCGATCACGGTCTTGTGAGTGACGCGCTCCAATTCGCCGATGATGAGTCGCGCTACGCGTACGAAGTGGGGTTCTACGTCCCAGAACCGGAACTGGATGGCAGGATCCACAGACTCGGCGTAACTCTGCCCGGCAAACCGCAGTTGGTGCTGCGTTACCGCAATGGATACACCGCGTCCTCCAATGCCACCGCGCCGCCTGACGCGCAGGGGATGACCGCGCCCGATTCCAGCCAACAGCCCGCGAGACCACTGAATGCCGATGAGCTGGGGATCGATGCCAGGATCGATATGGCGGCTAAAAACGAACTGCGAGTTTCCTTAGCGCTGACGCCCAAGATGCTCGGCAGGTCGGCGGATGGTGTGGTCCTGCTCGATGTGACTTTTACTCAGACGGATGGATCCGGGAAGCAACTGTCGAGGGTCCAGGAAACGGTGCCGGCGCCAGCCCCGGAAACGCAAAGCGACATGGTTCGATACTCCCGCACCTTGAAGCTGAGCAACGGGGCGGCCCTGCTTCACGTCAGAATTCGCGATCAGGCCACGAATCGCGCCGGTTCACTCGCCATTCCGATCGGCAAGCAGTGACTGACAGTTCGGTTCGATGGATGCGTTTAATTCGCCGACGGCGTCCGCTCCACATGGTCGATCACGACGACGTCGACCAGCCCTTTTTTGCGTTCCAGCTTTAAGCCGAGCTGCTCCTGCACGGCCACAATCAAATCCGGGCCGGTGTCGCTGTCCGAGTCCGGCCGGCGCATGCTCCAGAACAGGTCGAAATCATACATACCGGTCAATTCGGTATCATTGTGCACCGGCGCGCGCAATTGTCCTGCCAGCATGCCGGATAGCCTATCCACGTCCCAATCGGGGTACTTGACGCGGGCGCGCCCATTTATCACCGCCATCCCAGCGCGCGGAATCACCGGATAACCGTCGTTGTCGGTCTTGGAACCGAACGACTGCGGCGTATCGGGTTCGGGCGTCTCGACGTGTGCTTTAAACTTCGGACCGCCTTTCCCCACGGTCAGTGAATAGCGCTCCATTTCCTTCTGATCGCGGTGAACCTGCAATTTGAACCGGTCGATCAGCAGATTCCGGAACATCATCTGGAACTGCTCCTTGGTGGTCCCTTTGGCCAGCGTGGCGGCAAGCTGATACCGCTGCATCTGGAGCCAGTCCGGCCCCACAAGCTGGTAATACTCTACGCCGTAGGCCCGGCAAATCAGATCGCTCAAGGAGGTGTTATGGAAATCGATGCGGGTGGGGTCGTCCGTGCCCGGCCCGCCCTTGGACCACGCGGTATATCCCTGACCCGGCACAATGTCCGACGGTTTAATCGACGCCGCTTCAAAGGTCGGACCGTCCTGAGCCCAGCATCCAATCGTGATCGCCGCCAGAATCCATATGAGCTTCATGCAATCCTCAGACCTAAGACGTTGGTAGCCCACGAAAGGTTGGGGTTGTCCGGGCCGGGAACTTCAGTGCACGAAGACCGCTCGATGTGGTCGCCCCTCCGAAAGCCGGGCCCCTGTTGCTACGCCAAGCTTTCGGTGCTTGAGTTGGAAGAACTCGCGAGTGCCGTGGGTGGCTTCGCCGAGGGCGACGATGCGGGCGTTACCAACCACCTGTTTCAACGGCTGCATGTCCTCGAAACCGTGGCCGGCTTCCGGCGTGGTGAGACGGATCGCGTGGCCGGCGATCGAGTCGATCCGGCCGTTTTATCTGGCCTTCGACGCCGCGACCGGGAAGAGCCCGTTCAGCGGGGCGAAGTGACGGGCGGGCAAACGACTTGACTCGTAAGCCGGGTTAGAATTTCCTGTCTCCCGGAGTTCAGAACGACCCGCTTACCTCACCTATTCGAAGCGGAATTTCCGCGCCACCACCCAACCGGCGGCGAGCGCCAGCACCAGACTCACGATGATCTCGGGTACGGCAACCGCGGGCGGAGCATTGAAATTCACCAGTTGATGCATGGCGTGCATGGTCCAGCCGGTGGGTAGGAAGATCGCCAGCTTCTGCGCCCACAGCGGCGTCACTTCCACCGGCCACCAGCACCCGCCAAGACCGGCCAACAGATTGGATGCGGTGACTCCGAGGCCGATGACCTGCGGGATACTTCGCCCGAAGTTCCCCATCATCATGGCAAGGGTGGCCACCAGGCTTCCATACGCGAGCATCAACACCAAGACCATCGGCAGGTTCGGACCCCAATCGACATGGAACAGCAGGCGGCCGCAGATCAGCGCCGCCACAATCTGTATCGACCCCAATGACATGCGCGCACCCCACTTGCCCAAGACGATCGATCCGCGGGAGATCGGCGTATAGGCGAGGCGGCGGAGGATGCCGGCTTTGCGCTCCATGGTCAGGCTGACGGCGCCGGCGGTGAACAGCACCGTCAGCGTGAACATCACCATGGTGCCGGGCACGGATTGTTCGTAGCCCGACGGCGGAACGAGGCGGTGTCCGGCGGTCTTCACATCCAAGGTGAGCGTGCGCGGAGCGGCGGCGAGTTCGCGGAACCGGCCGGGCGTCACGTCGCCGCCGGCGCGGCGGATGGCGATCAGATCGGCCAGCAGCGTATACACGGCGCGATCGATGCGGACGCGGTCGTAGTCGGCGCTGGAATCGTCGCCGCGGCGCGTAAATCGCACTTTCATCGGATTGCCGGCGAGGATGGACGCGGTGAAGCCGGCGGGGATTTGCAGACGGCGCGAGAACTTGGGGAAATCGTTGGGCGGGGGATGCTCTATCGCGTAGCCGAGACTTTGCAGACGGCTGGTTAACTCGTCGGCCAGGAATCCGGCATCGGGGGAAGCGCTCACGGCCAGAGGATCGGCGCGATCGGATGAATCGTAATACTTCAACTGCCCCAGAAAGTAGAAGAAGACCACCGGCATGAGGAAGGTCCAGAGAAGCGTCTCGCGGTTGCGCATCAGGTGTGAGACGTCCTGCCGTGTGAGGAACCAGGCGTCGCCGAACCGGATGTTCATCGGAGGAACTCGCCTTTCAACCGGCGGACGGAAAGCCAGAAGGCAAGCATGCCGAGCAACAGCAGCGCCGCCAATACGGCGGCACCATGGCGCCAATCGGCTGTTCCGCGCAGGAGGTTTTGAAACTGGATGACCGCCATTCCGTTGGGGGTCCAGCGGCCGATGCGGACCATCCAATCGGGCAGGACGTCGAACGGGAAGAAGCAGCCGCCGAGCATGGCGAGCGGAAAGACCAGCAGATTGCCGCGGACGTCGGCGAAACGCTGCCCGGGCGAGGTCACGGCCATGGGCAGGAGCAGCAAATAGAAGACTGTGCCGGAGACGGCGGCCCACGCCGCGGCGATGAGCATGTTCGGCACGGCGACACTGGCCAGATATTTCGCCACTACCAGCGACACCACGGCGACCATGGAATACGCCAGCGCGACCATGAGGACTCGCCCGGCGAGAAAGGCCGCCACCGGCGCCGGCGACACGGCCACGCGCCGCAGTGTTCCGAACAGCCGCTCCTTCCAGATCTCCGTGGAGAGCCCGTTGGCCATCAGCAGGAGCGAGAGGAAGATGAGGTTGGGGAAGAAGCGGTCGCCGACGGTGAGGCGGTTTCCCGGCTCCTGCTCGGCGATGGTTTCGACCGCGATCAGGGGCGGCGAGAAATATCCGGACAAGTCCCGGGAAAGATGCCGCATCTCGACGGCGTTGCGCGCGACCTCAGCGTCGGTGCCACTCCCGGTTGCGTTGAGCGATCGAAGCTCGTTTGAAGCCACCCGCTGGAGGTAGAACGCGCCATCGACCATGACGCGCAAGCTCTGCTCGATGATATTGGGAAGAATCTGCTGGCCGGCATTCTTGAACAATTCGAGGCGGCACGGCTGGTTCTTGAGGAATGCGTCCTGGAGGCCCGACGGGATCACCAGCAGCGCCGATCCATCGCCGCGATCGATGCGCTCGCGGCCGGTCTTGGCGTCGACGGTTTCGACCTTGATCATTCGACCGAGTTCTTCGCTGCCGAAGGCGTTGGTGAGGAAGCGGCTGGCGATGGTCCGGTCCTGGTCGGCCACCAGCAGGACGCCTTGCGGGTGGGCGCCGCCGCCGCCGAATATGAGCTGGATCAACATGCCGATGCAGAGCGGGATGCCGACCCAGGTTGCCACGGAAAAGGGCTCGCGGCGGAGAATCCGCAGGTCTTTCAGGGCGGCGATCCAGACGAATCGCATAGATTACTCGCGCAGCTCCTTTCCGGTGAGCTTGATGAAGAGACTCTCCAGGCTGGGCTGGGTGAGGGTGGTGCCGCGGACGTCAGCGCCTGCATTGGCAAGGGCCGCGAAGATGGCCGGCAGGTGGCGGGAGGCCTCCACCACGGAGAGGATCAAGAGGGCCTCGTCGGCCTGCACGATCTCGATGCCATCGGCGTGTTCGATGGCGGCGCGCGCGGCGGGCTGCGGAAAGACTCCGGAGAGCCGCAGCAGATCGCGCTCGGCGAGCATCGAGCGCAATTCGGCGAGCGTGCCGGCGGCGATGATGCGGCCGTGGTCCATGATGGCGAGGCGGTCGCAGAGGGTCTCGGCTTCTTCCATGTAGTGGGTGGTGTAGAGGACGCAGGCGCCGCTCTGCGCCTGGGAGCGCACCAACTCGAGGAGGCGGACGCGGCTCTGCGGGTCGACGCCGACGGTGGGCTCGTCGAGGAGGAGACCCTGGGGGGTGTGAATGATGGCGCAGGCGAGGTTGAGGCGACGCTTCATGCCGCCGCTGAATCGCTTGACGGGTTCGCGGGCGCGGTCCTGGAGGCCGGTGATTTCCAGCACTTCCTGGATGCGCTGCTTCAGACGGGGGTTGCGCATGCGCTGCGTGCCGCCCCAGAAACTGAGGTTTTCGATGGCCGAGATGTCTTCGTAGAGCGCGACCTCCTGCGGCGCCACGCCGAGACATTCGCGCGCGGCCGGGCCATCAGAGACGGCGTCGTGGCCCATGACGCGGACGTGGCCGGCGGTGGGGGTCAGCAGGCCGGAGATGCATCCGATGGTGGTGGTCTTGCCGGCGCCATTCGGCCCCAGCAGGCCGAAAATCTCGCCCTTGCGGGCGGTGAAGCTGACGCCATCGACGGCGGTCAGGTCGCCGAAGGACTTGCGGAGCTGGTCGACCTCGATCATGGAACATCCTACGGTAGCGCAAGGCTGGGGCGGGTGGTATGGCTTGGGGCGACAGGCGACGCAGGTTGTCAAACCCAATGCCACTTAGCTTGCGTGCATTCAGCATTTTTTGTGGGGCAGGTTTTCGACAGTTTTCGACAGTTGCGGCTGGCTTGCAGCCCGGCCTGGCCAGCGAGAGGCGAGAACTTGACTAAAATGCACCGGAACTTCCTCGAACCACTGCGGTATGCGGAATTTTCGGAGCGTTGGGCCCAGGCCGATTGAACATCGGCCGCAGGGTCGAAAACACGGTTCGCGCCCGAACTGCATATGCAATCTCACCGTGTAGGGCGGCGGATTGCGGAGGCCGACCCGGCCGACTGCCAGCCTGCCCCATAAGGCTGCGCGGGTTTCATGGCCTTTGAGGGGGCCGAAGGCCGTCTGTGACAGGTTGGAAACCTGCCCCACAGAATTGCAACGGCTGCTAATTTCCGGGGTGGTATTCGCGCTCGGTGTGGCCCTTTAGCTGCGACTTGTAATAGTAGACTTCGCGGAGATTGCCGGTGGCGTAGCGCTGGGCTTCGTCGTTGAAGTGCTTGCTGCCGACAGCTCCGCTTTCGCCGCCGGCGGTCACGGCGCGAGCCTTCACCTGCGGGCCGAATTCGACTACGGCCACGAAGCTGTTGCCGCTCGTCCCGTACCACTTTTTGGTGTTGGAATACGCCCGCGCTCCGAACGAAGCCAGCGAGCCCCAGGTGGCCGAAGTGAAACCCACGGGAATGCTCGGGGCCGAATCGTCAAACCTGGAGTTGATATCGTCGTTCAGGCGCTGGAAGCGGTTGATATTGCCCCACGGCGTTTTCCAGGTGCCGAAGTCGGCGGTCAGGCGGCCCGAGGCGGCGACGAGGCCCTGGAGCAACTGCTCGGCCGGGGCATCTTCGAGAGCGCCTCCGCCACGGCCGCCGCGGCCACGCCCGCCGCCACCGAGACGCCGCGCGTCTTCCGCCCAATAAATGGCCAGAGAGGTCGGAATGCTATCCACGCCCCAGCGCAGATCCCACTTGCGCAGCATGGCGATCTGCTCGGCGGTCTTGGCTTTCAGGGGATTGGAATCGGGTGTGGAATCCCAGGCTTTGAGGAGCGCGGGAATGGGCTTTTCGAACCAGGTCAGGTAGCTGTCGTAGGCGGCGGCGAGGAACGAATCGAGCGTGAAATCCTTTTTCGCCGAGAGCACGCGCACGGCGTGCAGGCCGCGGGCAGATTCGCCGCCAGTCTCGACATATACGGGGTAGTCCTCTTTCTTGGGACTGCTTTCGCCGGCCGCCGACCACGGCGAATTGTTGGAGTTGTAGAGCCAGCCGCTCTTGGGGTTGAACAAGTGCGGCGTTTCGTTGACATCGAGCAGGCCTTTCCAATCGGTGGCGGGATTGCTGCCGTCGACGGGACGCGTGAAATCGAAGCTGGTATCGCGGCGGGGAATGAAATTGCCGTGGAAGTAGGCGATGTTGCCGTCGGCATCGGCGTAGATGGTGTTGTTGGAGGAATTCGCCTTCAGCTCCATGGTCTGGAGATAGCTTTTGTAGTCGTGGGCTTTGGTGCGAAGGTAGGATTGCTCCAGCGCCTTGATGTGCTCTTTCATCATGCGGAACGCCACCCATTTACCGTTTGCCTCGCGCGTAATCGGCCCGTGATGGGTGAAAAAGACCACGAAGGTCTTGCGCGACGTGCCACTGGCGGTCTTATAGGCAATGGTGATTTCCTTGGTGGTGACGGGCCGTTCTTCGTCGCCGAACTTATAGACGTACGCGTCGCCCTTTTTGTGGACGGTCTCGAGGTATTCGTCGGTGGCGTCGACGCCGCTCGAAGTGTGCATCCAGCCGCAGCGCTCGTTGAAGCCCTGGTAGACGAAGAATTGCCCCCAGGTGACGGCGCCGTAGGCGTTCAAGCCCTGCTCGCTGACCATCTGCAGCTCGGAGCGGAAATAGAAGCTGGTATGGGGATTGATGAGGAGGAGAGAGTGGTGCGAAGCGGTGTTGGAGGGCGCGACCGCCGCGCCGTTGGAGCCGCCGGGCTCGTGATGGAATTCATCTTCGTCCTCCGGCTCGGGAATGGGGATGGGAGTCTGGTCGGCCATGGGGGTTTTCGCATAGAATTGCCCGAGCTGATTGAGATTCACACGGTCGACGTCGCCGCCCAATGGGACGCTGCCCTCGGTGAGGCTGAGGGCCATCCACGGCTCGAAATGGGTGATCAGGCGCGGCTTCACCTGGGGATGCGTATAGAGATAGAAGTTCAGGCCGTCGGCGGCGGCGTCCATCAAAGTCCGTAGCCAGGCAGGGCTGGCGGCGTACTCCTTCTCTAGCTCAGCGGGATCGATGAATAACCTCATGCGCAGATCCTGGATGATGCGGGCGTCGCCTTCCACTTCGGCGAGGCGGCCGAGAGTGCTGATGTAGTTCGTCTCCACGCGATTGAAGTCGTCTTCGGCCTGGGCGTATTCCATGCCGAAGACGGCGTCGGCGTCGGTCTTGCCATAAATATGGGCGATGCCCCAGTCGTCGCGAATGATGGTGATGTTCCTGGCGTGCTGTTCCCAGCGGGCGATGTCGGAGGGGCTCGATCCCTGGAAGGCAAATGCCGCGGCTACGGCGACCACGGCCAGAGCGATGCGCGGAAATCGATTTGTCATGTTGCGATCCATTCTATCCGAGATTCAACGAAGTGCCGGAGCGCACCATCCCGCCCCCCCCCGGTTTCGAGGCCGGTGTGAAAAACGGTACCGGGCCGAATGAAAAGAGTACCGGTTGCCGGAGCCTTGCAATCGATTCCGTGCGAGAATTCAACACGTGACGATTCGCACTCTGATCGCGTTGGTGGCGGCTGCGGCCGCTGCCGGAGCCGCTGACTCGGGGAAAGTTCTGTGGGAAGGCATGAGTGGAGGCTATTCGATTCGCTGGACCACCGCCGATCTGAGCGCGCAAAAAGCCGGCTCGCCTTCCTTCTCGCTGAAGCCGATGGTGGAACGCGGATTCGCCGCGTATCGCAGCGCCATGGCGGGCGATGGCGCGGGTCACTGCATATACCAGCGGACGTTCGAGGTAATTTCGATTGTCGGGCCGCTGATCGGGCTCCGCGACCGGTATTACACGTCGTGCGCAGAGGAGGCGCACCCGTCGGTAAACAGCCGTCTGACCACCATCGATCTTACGAAGCCCGACGACGGCGGTTATGGAGGGCAGGCGGATGAACCGCTGCTGACGGATTCGCGTCATCCGGGGAGAGTCGTTAGTCTGGAGCGCCTGTTTGCGCCGGACCGGATTCTGGCGGCGCTGATCGCCGACCCGGTGTTGAAATCGCAAGTCGATACGGGTGCGCGGACGCTGCCGCTATTGATCGAGGGGCTGGACGGAGAGGAACTGGAGATGCCGCGCAGCCCGTGCAAGCAGTCGGTGCCCAAAGATATCCTGACGCGCTTTGCGATTCATCACGTGGAGACGGCGGGTGTGGCGGTGCGTCTGGCTCTGGAGCCAGTGGGCGGCGCGTGCCAGTCGTCGCCAGCCGACTTGGGACTTCTGATGCCGGCGCCCGACCGGTTACGCGAAGCGCTGCGACTGGCGGCTGAGCGTAAAGAGGGATTTCTGCAGTCAGGAAAGGCGATTACCGGGAAAACCACGATCGAATATTCGCTGGAAAGCCGCCGCTCTGCCGGCAAGTAAAAGGAGGACAGACATGCAGTTACTCAAACTCGGCTCTTCGGGGAGCAAGGTCAAGCTGCTGAAACAGTATTTGAACCGGCTGGTTACGCCGTCTCCGAACTTGAAGGAAGACGATCCGAAGTTCGATGCGGCCACGCAGACCGCGGTCATCCAGTTCAAGACGCTGTGGGGCGTGACTCCGGCGAACGGCACGGTCGACGCCAAGACCTGGGGCGAACTTGGCGGCGCCGCCGGGCTGCAAGTCTGGCCATCGGACGCGCTCGAGACGGTCCCGGACTGGTTTTTCAGCCTGATTCAAGGCAAGACGATGCTGACCGGGGCCTTCGGGTTTAATCGCAGAAAGTTCTTCGAAGCCTACATGGAGCATTATGGGCCGCTGAACCAAAGTCAGTTCAAGGGCCTGGATGCGCTGCTCAGCTTCATCGAGCGAGACCCGGATATTACGGATGTCCGCTGGGCGGCGTACATCCTGGCCACGGTGCGGTGGGAATGCGCGGGAACCTGGCAACCGATCGAGGAATACGGCAAGGGCTCCGGTCATGCCTACGGGAAGCCGGTGACGGTCAAGAAGGACGGCAAGAGTTACACCAACACTTATTATGGCCGAGGCTATGTGCAGCTTACCTGGCATAAGAACTATATCAATGCGAGTAAGAAGCTCGGCCTGGGCGACGACCTCGAATTACATCCGGAAAAGGTCCTGGTTCCCGACATTGCCTACCGGATCATGTCTTATGGAATGGTGCACGGCGAGATCTTCGCCAACGGCCATAAGCTGGCCGACTATTCGAAGAAGAAACAGATGGACTATTCCGGCGCGCGCCATATGGTAAACGGCACGGATCATAACTCGGACATCGCCGCGATCGCCACGCAACTGGAACCCATGCTGCGA
>Ga0335073_10014402_pt1 | contig 11080 bp, 8 predicted proteins | sample Lox_Sample_22_FD_207093 | JGI IMG/M metagenome (GOLD analysis project Ga0335073, IMG submission 207093) | Soil microbial communities from Loxahatchee National Wildlife Refuge, Florida, United States - Lox_Sample_2.2 | ecosystem: Environmental > Terrestrial > Soil > Wetlands | place: USA: Florida... | reverse complement strand
CTCGGCATCATTCCCGGGGAGCAATTCGTGGTCACGGATGAGCTATCCGGCGACTCCTACCGCTGGAGCCAGGCCAACTATGTGCGGCTCGATCCGGCCACGACCCCGGCGCATATCTTCAGCGTGAAGGCCGGCCAGCCGGGCAGCTAACCGGGGTTGCGGCACGTAACGATTTGCAGACATGTAACGAACAGCAGCACACGAGACACAAAGCTTGACCGCACCTCGGACCAGGGAGACCGCAGTGGGGACACAGCCGCGGCCGGCGTCATTCGGCGCGATCGGCCAGCCGCTGCCCGCCTTCAAGCCCGGCACCGCCGCCGCCCCAAGCGAGCCGGTGCCCGACTCGTTCTCGTTCGCCAAACCGCGTGATCCGCGGTGGTACCAGCACGCGGTGTTCTACGAGGTGCTGGTGCGCGGATTTCACGACTCGAACGGCGACGGAACAGGTGATATCCGGGGCCTGACCTCCAGGCTCGATTACCTGCAATGGCTCGGCATCGATTGCATCTGGCTGCTGCCCATTTACGATTCGCCGCTGCGCGACGGCGGGTATGACATCTCGGATTTCATGACCGTCCTCCCCGACTTCGGTAACATCGGCGACTTCGTCGAACTCGTGGAGCAGGCGCACGAGCGCGGCATCCGGGTGATCGCCGATCTTGTCATGAACCACACCAGCGATCAGCATCCCTGGTTTCAGGCCTCGCGGACCGACCCCGACGGCCCGCTCGGCGACTTCTACGTCTGGTCCGACACCGATGACCGCTACAGCGAGGCGCGGGTCATCTTCGTCGACACCGAGCAGTCCAACTGGACCTTCGACCAGGTCCGCGGCCAGTACTACTGGCACAGGTTCTTCTCGCACCAGCCGGACCTGAACTACGAGAACCCGAAGGTCCAGGACGCGATGCTCGAGGTGCTGCGGTTCTGGCTGGACCTCGGCATCGACGGCTTCCGGCTGGACGCGGTGCCCTACCTGTTCGAGCGGGAGGGCACCAACTGCGAGAACCTGAAGGAGACGCACGAGTACCTGAAGCGGATCCGGGCCGAGGTGGACCGGCTCTACCCGGACCGGGTGCTGCTCGCCGAGGCGAACCAGTGGCCCGCCGACGTGGTCGAGTACTTCGGCGACCCCGAGGTCGGCGGCGATGAGTGCCACATGGCGTTTCACTTCCCGCTGATGCCGCGGATCTTCATGGCCGTGCGCCGGGAGCAGCGCTACCCGATCTCGGAGATCCTTGCCCAGACCCCGCCGGTCCCTTCCGGCTGCCAGTGGGGCATCTTCCTGCGCAACCACGACGAGCTCACGCTGGAGATGGTGGCCGACGACGAGCGGGACTACATGTACGCGGAGTACGCCAGGGACCCGCGGATGAAGGCCAACATCGGCATCAGGCGCAGGCTGGCCCCGCTGCTGGACAACGACAGGAACCAGCTCGAGCTGTTCACCGCGCTGCTGCTGTCGCTGCCCGGCTCGCCGGTGCTCTACTACGGCGACGAGATCGGGATGGGCGACAACATCTGGCTCGGTGACCGCGACGGCGTGCGCACGCCGATGCAGTGGACCCCGGACCGGAACGCGGGCTTCTCGGCGTGCGATCCCGCCCGGCTCTACCTGCCGCTGATCATGGATCCGATCTACGGCTACCAGGCGCTCAACGTCGAGGCGCAGGAGCGCAACGGCGGCTCACTGCTGCACTGGACCAGGCGGATGATCGAGATCCGCAAGCGGCACCCGGTCTTCGGGCGGGGCGGCTACGAGGAGCTGAACTCCTCCAACCCGAGCGTGCTCGCGTTCGTCCGCGAGTACCAGCATCCGGACCCGGACGCCGAGGAACCGGACATGGTGCTGTGCGTCAACAACCTGTCCCGGTTCCCGCAGCCGGTCGAGCTTGACTTGCGCCGGTTCAAGGGCATCTCGCCGGTCGAGTGCATGGGCGGGGTCGTCTTCCCGCCGATCGGCGAGCTCAGCTACCTGCTGACCCTGCCCGGCCACGGCTTCTACTGGTTCCAGCTCCCGGCCGTTACCCAGCCGCGCTGACCGCCCCGGCCCCGGCCCCGGCCCCGACTTCGGCCGCGACCGCCCGCCAGGCCGCCAGCGCGGTCTCGACGTCGGCCGCGGTCACGTCGGCGTGGGTGAGCATCCGGACCCGCCCGGACACCATCGTGACCAGCACGCCGTTCGCGGCCAGCCGCTGCCGCCATTCCCTCGCGTCGTGGCCGGTGCCGCTGACGTCGGCGAACACGATGTTGGTCGGCACCTGAGCCGGGTCCACCGCCCCGGGCAGGATCTCGGCCAGGCCCGCGGCGAGCCTGCGGGCGTTGGCGTGGTCCTCGTGCAGCCGCTTCGGCCCCTCGGCCAGGGCGATCAGGCCCGCCGCGGCCATGATCCCGGCCTGCCGCCACGCCGCGCCGTACAAGACCTTCAGCCGGCGGGCCTCCCTGATCAGCTCGGCGTCGCCGGCCAGCAGCGACCCGATCGGCGCGCCCAGGCCCTTGGACACGCAGAACATCAGGGCGTCCACGCTGGCCGCATAGTCGGCGACGGTCGCCCCGGTGGCCACGGCCGCGTTGAAGATGCGGGCGCCGTCCAGGTAGAGCGGGACCCCGCGCTCGGCGCACACGGCGGCGATCGCGGCCACGTCCGCGGGCGGCATGGCCGAGCCGCCGCCGCGCTGGTGGGTGTTCTCGATCGCCACCAGGTCCGCCACGTCGACGTCGTACGGGTCGGGCGCGAGCGCCGCGGCGACCTGGCCGGCCTGCAGCAGCCCGGCCGCCCCGCCGGGCACCCGGCGGAACGCGACGCCGGACAGCACCGCGGCCGAGGCCGCCTCGGTGCCCCCGACGTGAGAGGTCGCCTCGCAGACCACGAACCGCCCCGGCCGGACGAACGCGTGCAGCGCGATCTGGTTGCACAGCGTGCCCGTGGGCAGGTAGATCGCGGCCTGCCGCCCGGTGAGCTCGGCCGCCGCGTCCTGCAGCCGGTTCACGGTCGGATCGTCGCCGAACCAGTCGTCGCCCACCTCGGCGGCGGCCATGGCGCGCCGCATGGCGGGCGAAGGCCTGGTGACCGTGTCGGACCTGAGGTCGACGTAGCCGGTGGTCGCTGGCGGCATGGCGGATCCCGTCTGATTGGCTGGTCTGAACCGGAGCGCTCCCGTCCCGGTTTGCCGGGATGACTGACCATGCGCGGGGTAGACCAGGAGTCATGACATTTGAGGACACACTAGCGGCGTGGCTGCCAGCCCAGCGCTGGTACTCCGGCAGCGGCGCTACGGTCCGTGACCTCGTCATCACCAGCGATACCACGCTGGCCGCCGGCGACCCCGAGCTGCGGCACCTGATCGTCACCGTGACCGCCGACGGGCGGGCCGCCCGCTACCAGGTCCTCGCGGGCATCCGCTCGCAGGTCCCGCAACGGCTGAGGCACGCGGTCATCGGGCCGGCCGGGCCGGACCGGACCGCCTACGAGGCGCTGCACGATCCCGAGCTCACCAGGGTCCTGCTGCGGGGCATCGCGGACCAGCGGGTGGCCGGCCCGGTGCGCTTCGTGCGGGAGGCCGGCGCGGACATCGACACCGGCCTGGACAGCCTGATGCTGGCCGCCGAGCAGAGCAATACCAGCCTGGTCTTCGGCGAGTCAGCCATACTCAAGGTGCTGCGCCGGCTCTTCCCCGGCCGCAGCCCCGAGCTCGAGGTGACCAGCGCGCTGGCGCGCCGCGGCTCGCGGCACGTGGCCGAGCCGTTCGGGTGGATCGAGACCAGCGACGGCCACGACCCGGTGCTGCTCGCGATCTTGTCGCGCTTCCTGCCCGGGGCCAGCGACGGCTGGTCCCTGGCGGTTACCAGCCTGCGCGACCTGTACTCGGGCGACATGGTGCGCGCCCAGGGCACGATCCGGCCGGACGAGGCAGGCGGCGACTTCGCCGGGGAGGCGTTCCGGCTCGGCGTGGCCACCGCCGAGGTGCACGCCGACCTCGCCGCCGCGTTCGGGGTGACGCAGGAGCCGCCGCGCGCGTTCGCCGACATGGCGGGCCAGCTGGCCCGCAAGCTGGAGGGCGCCAGCGCCGAGGTGCCCGAGCTGCGCCCGTACGCGGACAAGCTGCGCGGGTACTATGCCGAGCTGGGCGCGATCCGCGCCCCGCTGCCCGTGCAGCGGATCCACGGCGACTACCATCTCGGCCAGGTGCTGCGCACCGCGACGGGCTGGGTGGTGCTGGACTTCGAGGGAGAGCCGATGGTGCCGCTGCGGCTGCGCCGCGCGCCGGCCGTCGCGCTCCGGGACGTGGCCGGCATGCTCCGCTCGTTCGACTACGCCGCCCGTCAGCAGCTGCTCGACCGGCCCGACGGCGAGAAGCTCCGCGACACCGCGGCCGAGTGGGTGGAGCGCAGCCAGGCGGCGTTCTGCAAGGGCTACGCCGAGGCCGGCGGGATGGACCCGCAGGCCAACGCCACGCTGCTGCGCGCGCTGATGCTCGACAAGACGGTTTACGAGGTGGTGTACGAGGCCAGGCACCGCCCGTCCTGGTTGTCCATCCCGCTCGACTCGATTGCGGACTCCTTATGCCGGAACAGACCAGTCAGCAGTCCAGCCCGCCCGAGCCGGCCGGCCGCGCCGAGATCGACCGGATCGTGGACGGGACCCACCACGACCCCCATTCGTTCCTCGGAGCGCACCAGGCTACGGACGGGACGGTCGTCCGCGCCCTCCGCCCGCTAGCGGCGTCGGTCGCGGTCGTCCTTCCCGACGGGCGCCGGTTCCCGATGGCCCACGTGCATCAGGGCGTCTTCGAGGTCACGCTCCCGGCCGGCGAGATTCCCGACTACCGGATCGCGGTCGCCTACCCGGCGCCAGGCTCGGACGGCGCGCAGACCCTGCCCGAGACGGTCTGCGACGACCCGTACCGGCACCTGCCAACGCTCGGCGAGATCGACCTGCACCTGATCGGCGAGGGCCGGCACGAGCAGCTGTGGCAGGCGCTCGGCGCCCACCACAGCGAGAAGGCCGGCGGGACCGCGTTCGCGGTCTGGGCGCCGAACGCCCGCGGGGTGCGCGTGATCGGCGACTTCAACCACTGGGACGGGCGGGCGTACCCGATGCGCTCGCTGGGGAGCTCGGGCGTCTGGGAGCTGTTCGTGCCCGGCGTGGACCCGGGTGCCCGCTACAAGTACGACATCCGCGGCCCGGACGGCAGCTGGCACCGCAAGGCCGACCCGATGGCCTCGCTGGCCGAGCGGCCGCCGGCGACCGCGTCCGTGGTCTGCGAGTCCCGCTACGAGTGGGGGGACCAGGCCTGGATGGCGCAGCGCGCCGGGCGGGAGCCGTTCGGCGCGCCGATGAGCGTCTACGAGGTGCACCTGGGCTCGTGGCGCCCGGGGCTCTCCTACGCCGAGCTCGCCGACCAGCTCACCGCCTACGTCACCGATCTCGGGTTCACCCACGTGGAGTTCATGCCGGTCGCCGAGCACCCGTTCGGCGGCTCCTGGGGCTACCAGGTGACCTCGTACTACGCCCCGTCGGCCCGGTTCGGCTCGCCGGATGACTTCCGCCGCCTGGTGGACCGCCTGCACCAGGCCGGCATCGGGGTGATCCTGGACTGGGTGCCCGCGCACTTCCCCCGCGACGAGTGGGCTCTGGCCCGGTTCGACGGCACGCCGCTGTACGAGCACGCCGACCCGCACCGCGGCACGCACCCCGACTGGGGCACGCTCATCTTCGACTACGGCAGGCGCGAGGTCCGCAACTTCCTTGTCGCGAACGCGATCTACTGGCTGGAGGAGTTCCACGCCGACGGGCTGCGGGTCGACGCCGTCGCGTCCATGCTCTACCTGGACTACTCCCGGGACGAGGGGCAGTGGACGCCGAACGCGCTCGGCGGCCGGGAGAACCTGGACGCGGTCTCGTTCCTGCGCGAGGTGAACGCCACCTGCTACAAGCGGGTGCCGGGCATCATGATGATCGCCGAGGAGTCCACGGCCTGGCCCGGGGTGACCAGGCCGGTGCACCTGGGCGGGCTCGGGTTCGGGTTCAAGTGGAACCTCGGCTGGATGCACGACACGCTGTCCTACCTGTCGCGGGACCCGGTGTTCCGGCAGTACCACCAGAACGAGATCACGTTCTCGATGGTGTACGCGTTCAGCGAGAACTTCGTGCTGCCGCTCTCGCACGACGAGGTGGTGCACGGCAAGGGGTCGCTGCTGGGCAAGATGCCCGGCGACCGGTGGCGGCAGTTCGCCGGGCTGCGGGCGTTGCTGGCCTACCAGTGGGCCCACCCGGGCAAGCAACTGCTGTTCATGGGGTCGGAGTTCGGCCAGGAGGCCGAGTGGTCCGAGCAGGCCGGCGTCGACTGGGCGGCGCTTGACGACGCGCGGCCGGGCAGCGGGCGCCATCGCGGGGCGCAGCGCCTGGTCCGGGACCTGAACCGGGCCTACGCCGGCAACCAGGCCCTCTGGCGGCAGGACTTCACCCCCGAGGGGTTCAGCTGGGTCGACGCGAGCGACGCGGAGGGCAACGTCCTGGTCTTCCTGCGGCTGGCCGACCGTGCGCACACGGGCCCCGGGGCGGGCGTCCTGGCCTGCGTGGTTAACTTCTCCGGCTCCCCGCACCACGACTACCGGATCGGGTTGCCCTCGCCGGGCCGGTGGCGCGAGGTGATCAACACCGACGCCGCGGAGTACGGGGGCAGCGGGGTGGGCAATTACGGCGCGGTCGAGGCCGTCCCCCGGCCGTGGCACGGCCGGCCCGCCTCGGCCGCGCTCAGCCTGCCGCCGCTCGGGGTGCTCTGGCTGGCGCCCGAGGGCTGAGCCGGACGCGCGGCGCGGTTCGCGCGGGCGCTCGTGCCGCGGTCAGGTGACCGGCACCAGCTCGGCGCTCACCAGCCGGCCCGCCTCGATGCGCAGCACCCCGACCGTGCCCATGGGCTGGCGCCGCCGGTCGGTGGGCGATCCCGGGTTGAAGATCCGGATCCCGGGCGCGGCGACATCCAGCGGTATGTGCGAGTGCCCGAACACCACGAGGTCCGCGCCGGGGAACCGGCGCCGCAGGCGCTGCGGCCGCCCCGCCGCGGGGCCGCTGTCGTGGATCATCGCGATCCGCAGGCCGTCCAGCTCGGCCCGCAGCGCGGGCGTTGCGCCCCAGGCCGCGACGTCGGGGCCGTCGTTGTTGCCGATCACGGCGAGGACCGGCGCGTACCCGGACAGCTCCTCGAGCACCGCCGCGGTGCAGACGTCCCCCGCGTGCAGGATGAGGTCGGCCCCGCGCAGCTGCCCGGCCACCGCCGGCGGGCAGGACTTCCACCGCCGCGGCGCGTGGGTGTCGGCCATCGCCACCACCGCGACCATGCTGGGATGCTACCGGGAGGGACCGTCCGCGCAGCAGGCTGGGAGGAGCCATGGACGAGGAGCTTCGCGCCGAGGAACCCGAGCACGAGCCGGTGACACCCGACGCGGGAGCCCTGGTGGCCGGGCTCGCCGCGGCGGGCACGGCGCCGGGCCGGATGCCGGCCATCTACCTCGGCCACGGCGCGCCGCCGCTGGTCGACGACCCGCTCTGGGTGGTCCAGCTCGCGGCCTGGGCCGGCGCCATGCCCCGGCCCAGCGCGATCCTGATGGTCTCGGCCCACTGGGAGTCCGCGCCGCTGACGATCGGCGCGACCGACGACGGCGTGCCGCTCGTCTACGACTTCGGCGGCTTCCCTGAGCGCTTCTACCACGCCCGGTACCCGGCCCCGGGCGCGCCCGGGCTGGCCGCACGGGTCCGCGGGCTGCTGGCCGGGAAGGAGCCGGTGACCGACCTGCCGGGCCGCGGCCTGGACCACGGCGCCTACGTGCCGCTGAGCGTCATGTACCCAGGCGCCGACATTCCCGTGCTGCAGATCTCGATGCCAAGCCTGGACCCCGGCCGGCTGCTGCGCATCGGCCGGGCGCTGCGCCCGCTACGCGACGAAGGCGTGCTGATCATCGGCAGCGGATTCCTCACCCACGGGCTGCCGTTCCTGCGCGACTTCCGGTTCGACGCGCCCCCGCCCGGCTGGTCGGCCGAGTTCGATCACTGGGCCGCCGAGGCGCTGGACGCCGGCGACCTGGACGCGCTGGCCAACTTCACCGCCGCGCCGGCCGCTCGCTACGCGCACCCGACCACCGAGCACTTCGCCCCGCTGTTCGTGACGCTCGGCGCGGCCGACGGCCTTCCGGCCCCGGTGACCACGATCACCGGCTACTGGCTCGGCCTGGCCAAACGCTCCGTCCAGGTGGCCTGAACCGTGGTCAGCGGCCATCCCAGCGCACGTGCAGCGCGGCCGGCTTGCGGAACACCACGCCGCGCACGGCCGCGCGCTGCGCGGGATCAAGCCGCAGCCCGCGCAGCCGCAGCAGGGCGGACACCGCGGCGGTGGCCTCGATCCGGGCCAGATGTGCCCCGAGGCAGAAGTGCGGCCCGTGCGCGAACGACAGGTTCTGCCTGGCATTGGCCCGGCGCACGTCGAACCGGTCCGGGTCGGGGAAGTGCGCGGGGTCCCGGCCGGCCCCGGCCAGCGAGACCGTGACCAGGTCCCCGCGCCGGACCTGCGCGTCGCCGAGCGCGACGTCCGCGGTCGCGTAGCGGTCCACGACCGCGGCGGCGGGCTCGAGTCGCAGCGACTCCTCCACCGCGTTCGCGATCAGCCGCCGGTCGGCGAGCACCTCGCGGAGCTGGGCCGGGTGGGCGAGGAGTTGCTGGACCGCGTTGCAGATCATCCCCTCGGTGGTCTCGATGCCGCCGAACATCAGCACCGCCGCGTTCGAGATCACCTCGCTGGTGCACAGCCCGCCGGCCCGGGCCGCGGCCGCCAGCAGCGAGCCGCCGCGCTCCGCGGTGATCACGCTCTCCAGGCTCGCGCTGAGCTTCGCGAACGCCTCCGACCCGCCGGCGCCGGCCGGCTGGCCCCCTGGCTGCCCCGGCTGCGCGGGCCGCCCCGGCTGCGCGGGCCGCCCCGGCTGCGCGGGCCGCCCCGGCTGCGCGGGCCGCGCGGGCTGCCCCTGCTGCCGCGGCTGCCCCGACTCGCCGGCCAGCGCCGACACCGCTCCCACGATCTCGTCGTACCAGGACAGGACCTCCGCCGGGTCGGTCGCGCCGAGGCCGAGCACCTCGGCGACCACCGCCACCGCCAGCGGCCCGGCCAGGCCGCGGCGCAGCTCGGCGCCGCCCTCCCCGGCGAGCCCCGAGATCAGCCTGGCCGCCTCGGCCTCGGTGAACTGCTCCAGCCGGGCCTGCACCTCGGCCAGGCGGAACGCCTCGGCGAACGGATCCCGGTGCCGTGCGTGGTCGGCGCCGTCCAGCGAGAGCATGCTCGGCCCGATCACGCGGGCGGTCGAGAAACGGGGATCGTCGACCGTGAACGCGCCTGGGTCGCGCAGGACGCGCAGCGCCAGGTCCCTGCGGGTGACCAGCCAGCCGCCGAGGACCGGCAGCCAGGACACCGGCTCGCTGGCGCGCAGCCGCCGCAGCAGCGGGTGCAGCTCGCCGCCGAGGTCGCGCATGGTGACGGTGGCGCCGATCGGGAACCTGTCCCTGCGGGCGCGGCGGTCGCGACCCTCCTGCCGGGCCTCCCCGTCCTGCCGGGCCTCCCCGTCCTGCCGGGCTTGCCGGGCCTGCCGACCTGAGCCGCCCCCCGGCCCGACACCGGAGGCAGGCTTCCGCTCATCGCTCGGGCCGGGCATGCTCCCGACGGTACACCGAGCTGCGAAAATGCGGTCAGAGCAGGGCGAGCAGCCAGCCGGGGCCGGTCACCGCCGCCCCGGCGGCCACGCACCGTCCGCGAAGCTGCCGGTCGGCGGTCACCACCAGGCGGCGTCCGTAGACGTCGCGGGCCAGCTCGGCGATCGTGTCGTCGCCCGAGCCCCGGGCCGCCACCACCCGCACCTGCGCACCCTTCGCGCCCGGCGCACCCTTCGCGCCCGGCGCACCCTTCGCGCCCGGCGCGGCGCCGGGTCCGGCGTCGTCGCCGCGGGCCGGCCGGGCAGACCCGGCGGCGTGCCCGGCGGCGACCGTCCGCGCCGCGCCCTCCACGACCAGCACGAAATCGGGAAACCACCGCTCCAGGTCGGGCACCCGCACCGACTCCGGCAGCGCGGCGACGCCCGCGGCGGCCAGCCCGGTCAGCTGGTCGCGCAGCCGCCGCGCCGCGCCGGCCCGGTCTCGCCACCAGCCGTCCGGCCGCGACCCGATCACGTTGGCCCCGTCGACGATGATCGTCAGCGGCCGCAACGTCTCCCGCAGCACCGGCCAGCGCGCCGCGAACCCCGGATGCAGTGCCAGCGCCCCGACCTCGGCTTCGGGCACCCAGGAGACCTGGCTGGTCTCGCTGCTCACCGCGCGGACCGGTAGCGGACGCTCGGCCGACGCGATCACCGTCTGGTACGACCAGCCGCCGTGATCATCCCGCAGGATGCCGCGCACGGTGACGGCGCTGGCCGGCAGCGCGCTCTCCTCCTCGGCCTCGCGCAACGCGGCGGCCACGGCCGACTCGTGGCTGTCCCGGGCGCCACCCGGCGGCCCCCACATGCCGCCGTGGTTGCCCCACCAGCTCCGGCGCTGCAGCAGCACGCAGACGGGGCCGGCCGGGCCCGCCCCGGGCCGGCACGGGGCGTAGGCCAGCAGGCCGGCCGCGCCGTGCCGCCCCCAGTGCCGGTGCCCCTGGCCGCAGCCAGCCCAGCCGTTGCCATCCCGATTGGCCATCGCGCCGACCTTAGCCGACGCGGCCGTTCCCGGCGCCCCTACCGGCCCCGCCCGCGCTCCGCACGGCCGGTTCCGGCCGCCGGCTGCCACGCTGAGCCGGTAGGGGTCGCATTCGTCCGCGAACTCGGCCGGCGCGCGGGGTCCGGCTTATCGGGGCCGGACGCCAGGCAGGTCGCAGCGGGCAGCGGCTGGCCCCAGCCTCAGCTCGTGTAGACCGCGGCGACGGGTACGCCCGAAGACGTGATCAACTCTTCCGGCGACCAAGGCAGCGGCGGCACCCGCTACCAGCTCACCGCCTCCTTACCTCGGCTGACATGACACCGGCCGGGTCCGGCCGGGTTTCGGACGGGTTCCCGGTAGCGG
>Ga0335073_10014400_pt1 | contig 11081 bp, 10 predicted proteins | sample Lox_Sample_22_FD_207093 | JGI IMG/M metagenome (GOLD analysis project Ga0335073, IMG submission 207093) | Soil microbial communities from Loxahatchee National Wildlife Refuge, Florida, United States - Lox_Sample_2.2 | ecosystem: Environmental > Terrestrial > Soil > Wetlands | place: USA... | reverse complement strand
CGCCGGAGGCGCCGGAAAAGCGCGACCCCGCTTCGACAATCGAATTCCCTGCCGCCAGTTCCGCATCCAAAATGACGCGCAGGGCGGGTGACAGCTTGTCGGCCTCGGCGCGAAATTCCGGCGGAACCGTCAGCGGCATCATACCTCCGCGTGCTCCACGAATCCTTACGCGAAATCGCGGGCCCGTTCCCCGTCATTCGTCGAGTTTTTCGAGAGAATCGGATGCCGGATCGCGTATTACCTGATGGGACCGAGAAATGAGCACCTGCCATGCTTTCCGCGATAAGAACCTATTGGCCGGCAATCATCCTGGTTTTGTTGGTGGTGGCAGCATGGTTATCCATGGGCCGGCGCCTCGCAGAATGCCTCGATCGGCTAGTCACGGCGCGCGCGCAATCGCTGCCCGCAAGTCCGATCGAGTACGACGGTGGGGGGTTGGTCATTGGGGAGCAGTCGATGACGTTCGGCCAGAGCAACAACCTGAGAGCCGATCTGGAATTGGTAACCGATTTCCCGAACCGAGTTGTCTTGTGTGCCCGGCAGGGCAGGTTCATACTCGGACCGCGGACCAATCCAGTCGATTCGTCCGGCCGGCCCGAGATCTCATTTGTTCCGGAGCGGGGCGACGAGCTGTCATTTGTGAGCAGGGCAAGCCTTCTGCCGTGGCGTGCACCGTTCGAGTTTCCGGTTTTCGGCGGCCCTTCGCCACGGTGGGACCGCTACGTCTTTTACACGCTCGTCTGGAAGAAATCTTCGGGAGCCCGGCTGGAAATGTCGTGGCGTTACGAAATGCAGTACTACGCGGAGCGGGGCTGGACGAGGCCCGTGATGAGGTGGAATTCGCACACCGGCCTGCTTTCCGTCCGGATTCAGTAGCCGGGCCGTGGGCCCGGTTGTCAACTGAGTGCGAGTTGTCTACTCGCGCTGGTGTGCGTGAGGTGAAAATGACCAGAAGGGGATGTCTCACTGTAATCCGAGGGGCCATCGCGGTCCGATCCATAGTCTTTGCATCGGAAGGCAACAAAAAGCGTGAACTACTCGAAGCCAGCCAAAACGACAAGAAGAGCGTAATGGTATACATGAAGGGCCAGAACGTAGGAGGCAGCCGGGAATATAGCCGTATCGTCGTGCGCATGGATGCCATCGACGCTGTGGCCATGATTTGACGAGGAATTCCAATGGGTCTGAACGAACGACGCAAAATCAAGGAACTCCAGGATTCGACCTTTCCGGGTCGGGTCAAGGAGATCGAAGAGATCTGCGGCAAAGCCATCCCGTATGAAGTCGATTGGGAAAGCCTGGCTGACGACGCCGCGGCGCTCAACTTCATCGACAACATTTCGTGTCACCGATTGAATATGGCGCTGCGCGTGATCTGCCAGGACGATATGGGCAAACAGGCGGTCCGCGATGGGTTGAAGCTGGTGAAGTTGAAGAACGTGAAAAGCGAAGCCGACAAGAAGATGAGTTTCGCGGCCGGCGTGCTCGAGATGCACGTCCCGTACGCTCTGGGCGCGTCGGGAATGTTCAACGACAACGAGATCCGCCGGCTGTTGGAACAGAATCTCTAAGCGGCGCAAGACAAATCGGAGGAAAAAAGCGATGCATTACAAAACCAATACCCCCTCGCCTTGGGAGGCACTCTATGGGTTCGGCTGCATCATTTGCGCTGGATACGCAGCGGCGCTTGGAGCCGGCGGGACTCAGGTTGCGCCTGCAGTGCACTCGCCGGCACGCCTGCCGTCCGCTCCCCGGCAGGCCCGCGCGCTCGGAAGTTGCAAAGGAATCTGACGAACGATGTGGCGCAAGCACTCTTGCTTGCCGCGCCGGGACTCATTCCCGGCGCTTGTGGCCTGCGGCCGCACATAAGGGCGTCGAGACGAGCCTCGACGCGGCAGGCACGAGTTCCACCATCTGATAACTTAGTTTCCAGTCGGGACCTTATCAGCGGAATCGACAATCAGCCGCTTCACCGAAATCTTCTGCGGTTCCAGATTCAAGCCCAGTTGATGCAGCGCTGTGAAAATCGATGGCAGCGGCGAATCGGCATGCGACCCAAAGCTCGGCAGCCCTGGCATCGAGTCCGGCGCGGCATCCATCGTGATGTCGTAGACGCCCGACAGATCCGTCTTATTCGCCACCTGCTTCCCCATATCGACGCTGAGGCTGGACGCGAACTGATCCATCGTCGTGGCTTTGAACGTCAAATGTCCGGAAGTGTTGAAAAAAGACGATCTCTTCGTCGAGACCTCATCTTCGGGAATGTCGCTCTTCTTCAGCTTCGGCCCGCCCTTGCCGACGCTGAGCGCGAAACCCGTTTCCTCCTTGGTTTCCCAGTGCACCGCCATGTGGAATCGATCGGCCAGAAGGCTCTGCAGCATCTCGGGGATATGGCCTTTCGGCGCATCGTCCGGAACCTTGGCGTTGATGATATAAAATTGCGTGCGCATCCAATCGGGGCACTCGACCAAGCGCGGTGCGACTCCGTAGGCCTGGCTCAACACACCGAGCAGAGTCACGTGGGGAAGGCTGACGTGCACTGGATCGCCACCCACCGGCGAAGCCATGCCGGTCGCGCGAGGGCCAGGTCCGGCGATGGATGGATCGGCCGGGTCCAGCGGCTTCACCGACGCTACCTCGAAGGTGTATTTGGGAGCAGCCGTCTGGGCGGCCAAGGCGAGCGCCGCTAAGGCAAGAACAGCAAAGGGACGCATAACATATTATTACCTCCGAAACTCCGGCGGGGTTCCTGAATTTAACCCACCAACTCCAGCTCGCCTTCCCGGTACGCCGTCAGGTAACTAACGCAGCCCTCGTCCCGGCCCAGCAGCATGTCCAGCGCCAGCTGATACTGCGGCGAGCTCTTGTCCGAAACGAAAATCCGGTTCAGATTGCTTCCCACCGGATCGACGATGCCGCTGTCGGCGCCCGCTTCCACTGCGAGATTGATGAACGCTTCGTTGATCAGCTTTCGGCAGGGCATGCCGAAGGAGACATTGCTCAGCCCCCCGGTCAGGTGAATGCGCTCGCCGTAGCGCGACCGCAGCTGCCGGAATGCGTCCAGGCACTGCAATCCGAATTGCTGGTCCACCGAAATCGGAAATACCAGCGTATCGATGAACATCCTCTCCAGCGGAATTCCCATCGCCAACGCCGCTTCGATCATTTCCGTTGCGTGCTCCACGCGTTCTTCGGTATTGGAAGGCATGCCGCTCCGGCCGGCGGCGGTGATGACCACCGGCAATTCCCGCGACCGTGCAACCTCCAGCGCGTCGATCCGTTCCAGCGATGCGGAATTGAGCATCTGCTTGCCCGCGAGACCCTGGCAGGCCTCGATGCCGGCCAGCAGGATTTCCAGGTTCGAGGAATCGATGGAGAGTGGCACCGGCGACATTGGTTCCACGACGCGAACCAGCCACGCCATGGCAGCCTTTTGCTCCTCGCGATTCCAGGAAAGCTCGTCGACATTCAGGTCGAGATAGTCGGCGCCGCCTTTCACTTGCCGGTCCACCAGCGATTGCAGATACAGCCGCGCCTCTTCCGCGCTCTCGCCGCCCGACATGCCCACCCGCACCGCCACCATGACGTGCTTGACCTTGCCTTCCCGGTAATCCTGGCGTTCCTTGAAATCCTCAGGAATCGGCAGATAGCGCGCCTCCCCGTTGCTCGCGGAATACCGGACGGATTCCTGGCCGCTGGGCGAAATCGCCACCAGCTTTCCCGCGCGCAGGACGACGCGCGTGGTATGAATGTTCTCGCCGATCACGTAGAACGTCCGGCTGAGACCTTTTGGATTCATGAAGAACCTGACTCCTTGCGATGGTCGCGTTTCAGAAACGCGTTGCCCCAGGCGCTCGATCCGCGCAGCGCCCCGTTTTTGTAAACCACCGGCCCCGCCAGCATGTGCTCCGCTTCGCCGCAGGCTTTCAGCCGGTCGTAGGCTCGCGCCCAGATGCATTCCTTATCGCCGACCTCGCACATGCCCTGATGCGTGCCGCCGCACGGTCCGTTGCGCTGGTTCTTGGCGCACTGCGATTCCGGGCACAGGTAGGCCACTTCGGGAAGCGAGCAATCGCCGCAGTCGCGGCAGTCGAATGCCGCCAGTTTCACCACTTGTTCGACGGCATGGGCGATACGGCCGAGGCGTGGCGAGTGATCGAGGATTTGGTACAAGTTCTGTCCGGCGCGAAATCCGGCGGTGCCCTCCTCGAAGCCCAGCCTATGTACCAGGCGATTGGCCCGATACGCGAGCGGTGCCGCGGGAGGATGCTCTTTCGATCGCCGGTACTCGCGATTCACTTCGGCAGAGCTCAATCCGCTATCGCCGTCGGGCTCGAAGTAGTAGAATTCGCCTGGCTGCGAGTACCGCAGGTCGCGGGCGAATTCGCGCCAATCGTTCGGGCCGAAGCTGTCGAGGATGCGCAGGATCCGGTCGTAATCGCCGAGCGCGAGATGCCCGCCGAGATACATGCCGCGAAAGCCCAGCCCGCGCGCGATGGCGCATTGCCGCGCCGCGAATTCCAAAAAGAAGCTCTTGCCCTTGTCGGGCGACGCGGCCTGCGTTTCGGCTAACGCCAGCAAATCGTCGGTGACCACCACGCCGGGAATTCTCCCGGCATGAAAGGCGCGGGCCGCCGGCGCGCTCAGCACGAAGATGTTGCCGATCGCCGGAACATGCAGTTCGTGCGCGTCTATATATAGCAGCAACTCGTGCATCTTGCGCGCGTCGTAGCCGATCTGATTGATGATGAACCTGGCGCCGGTCTCGATTTTGCGTGCCAGCTTGAAATACTGCGGCATGACTTCGCGCTCGTCGCGTTTATAGTTCGAGACCACCGCGCCGGGAAAGAAGTTGCCGCCGGGAATTTCGGTCATCATTTTGAGAAGGCCCACAGAATCGGTATCGAATACCGGTGCGGCCTGCCCGTGGAAGCCGGTGACGGGGTAATCGCCGGAAAGCGCCAGCACATTGCGAAACCCTTCGCTGGCCAGGCTCCAGCAGCGGCTTTCCAGCGCGTTTCGGTTCCAATCCTTGCACGACAGGTGAATGATCACCTCCTGCCCGCGATAGAGGAGGTCGGTGCCCATAGTGTCGGAGCTGAGCATGGCGTTGCCGCCGGGATTGTCGGTGATGCTGAGAGCGTGGAAGCGCGGATGCTCCGCCAGCGCGCGCGCCAGCACGAGCACTTTAGAACCGCTGGTATCGGTAATGAGTCCACGCGAGGTGACCAGTTCGGCGACGGTCACAAAGGTGTCGGTCTCTTCCAGAAGATGCTGGAGAGGGCGTTTCGTCCAGGCCGTGGTAACGGCGGAAAGAGCCACAAAAACTCCCGACCTCCACTTTAGTACGAGTCTCGAACTAATTCAAGCACCGGGCCGCTCGGGGCTTCGAATCGGCGCGGCAGGTTTCATTCGTAAAGGTCCGTGTCTTTAACCGCTCCGTAACATCATTGGAATCGTAATTTCACCGAGACTTCCTATAATCAGCGAGTCTCGACCATCACCAATAACTATGATGCGCCAAACACCGTTTCTTTCGCTTTGCCTTGCCGCCGCCTCTCTCGGCTTCGGCCAGCAGATCTCCGGTGGAATTGCCGGTTCCGTTACGGATGGCAGCGGGGCGCCCATTGGGGCCGTCGCCGTCACCGTCAAGAACGTAGACACCAACGTCACCATCAAAACAACCACCCAGGGGAACGGCTCTTACCTCATGCCTAACGTTCAGGCGGGCAATTACAGTGTCACCTTCGCCAAGGACGGGTTTAAGACCGAAACGCATCCGCAGATCCTGGTGGAGAGCGACCGCACCGCTACGGTCAACGGGCGACTGGAAGTCGGTACTTTGGCAACGTCGGTGGAAGTGACCGGCACTCCGCTCTTGAATGAAGTCGACACAACCAGCGGATATGTGCTCGATTCGCAGGCTATCAACAGTACGCCGCTGGGCACGGGAAGTTTCACCCAACTCGCGATTCTCTCACCGGGTTTGAGCGCTGACTTCCTGAATACGTCCGGGTCTAATTCCGGTTTCGGCAACCAGGCAATCTGGGCCAACGGCCAGCGCGATTCCAGCAACAGCATTATGGTGAACGGCGTCAGCGCCGACAATCTGTTCAACGGCAAAACCACCAGCCAGGTAGCGTCCTCGCGGTTCATTTCCAATACAGGTCAGACCAGCGCCACGGCCGGCGATACCCAGACCAGCAGTTCCGCCTACGATTCGGTGGGGCAGAGCATCCCCACGCCGCCGGTCGAGACTCTCCAGGAAATGACCGTGAACGCGGCCATGTACGACGCCTCGCAGGGGAGCAAATCCGGCGCCCACATCGGAGTCACAACGCGCTCGGGCACCAACCAGTTCCACGGTCAGCTCTATGATTACCTGCAAAACAACATGTTCAATGCCGCCGAGTTCTTCCGCAACGCCAGCACCGCTATTTCCGAGAAGGACAAGGTGGCGGCTCTGCACTACGACCGCTATGGCGCCACTTTCGGCGGTCCCATTAAGAAGGACAAGCTTTTCTTCTTTTCCGCCTACCAGGGTCTGCACGATTCCGACGCCCTAAACGGCACCAAGACACTGACCGTTCCCCTGCATCTCACTGACGACCGCAGCGCCCAGGGGTTGGCCAACATGCTGCAGGCCGATTTCGGCAAGACCATCGCCCCCAGCCAGATCGATCCCGCGGCACTCAAGCTTTTCCAGGCGAAGATCGGAAATCAGTACATGATTCCGACTCCGCAGATCACCAACGCGGCGTCCGCCGCCGCTCTCGGATACGACGTGGCCCTGGCCGCCCCGGCGGTCTTCAAGCCGCAACAATTCCTGGTGGATCTGGACTATGACGTGAGCAGCAAAGATCGGATCGCCGAAAAGTACATTTATCAGGACAGCCCCACCGACAACCCCTTCGGCGGCGGCAGCACACTCGGATTCCCGAAGCAGGCGCTCACTGGAGCACAGAGCGGCAGCATTCAGAACAGTGTGATTGTGACTCCGTCACTCACCTGGAGCCAGATCGTCGGCATTTCGCGCCAGTACAACTATTCGCAGACCGGAGAGCCGTTCACGGCGACGTCCCTGGGAATCGACCCGGACGGCGGCGCCGGATTCCCCTCCCTCAGTATCAAACTCGCCGACCCCACCATTAATAAAAGCCTCTCGATCGGCCCCAGCGGCAACTTCGCCAACACCGGCTTCTATCAAAATCGCGTTGCGCCCGCCACTAATATGAACTGGGTGAAAGGCGGCCACACTTTCGCCGCCGGCTTCAATCTTGACTACACGCAGTTGAATATCATCAACAACACCAATTCGGTGGCCACGGAATCGTTCACCGACATGACGGCGCTTCTCGCCGGAAATATCACGGGCGGCACCAGCAGCAATATCTTTTATGGCGCCACCAATCGCTATATGCGAGCCACACAAATCGGGGCCTATGCCAACGACAGCTACAAAGTGGCTTCCAACCTGACCGTAAATGTGGGCGTGCGCTGGGATTACAGCGGGCCTTTCTCCGAAAAGTATGGTCTGCTGACCAATTTCCATCCGGACGCCTATCAGTACAACGCATCCACCGGCGTGGTCACCAACACGGGCCTGGTTGTGGCCGGCAACAACAAGACGCTGGGCACTCCGGGTGTCAGCGATTCGACACTCACCGGCCGCCAATGGGGATTCGGCCCGCGCATCGGCATCGTCTGGAGCCCGACACACCTCAAGAACGTCGTCGTCCGCGCCGGGTTCGGACTGTTCTATGATCGCGGCGAGTACTTCACCTATCTCTCACCCGGCGCCGGAGCCGGTGTCAACGGACCGTTCGGAGTCACCGTGGCCGCACCCTTCGCGCAGCAGGAATCGGCGACCAACCAGGGCACGTTCTCCAATCCGTTCCTCGGCGCCACCATTCCCCCCGTAGTCACCAACAATACGCTGTTCGCCGGTTTGATCCCGACCAAGGCTCAGATTATGTCGAACACGTCGGCCAACAAGACATACACCTTCAGCGGGTACGACCCGGCCAACGTCCTGCCGTATAGCGAGAATTGGTCGCTCGACGTGCAATGGCAGCCCGTCAACAGCGTCCAGATGACATTGGGCTACGTGGGTAATCGCGGGCTCCACCAGATCCTGCCGATTCCGTTCAACCAGCCCGGTATCGCCACCGCCACCAATCCGATCAATGGCGAAACTACATCGTACGGCTTCAATGTCGTGCCCTCGGAAACCCAAAAGGAGTACGACGGCGGCAACACCGACCTTCGCACACCGTTCATCGGCTTCAACAACAATTCAGCCTTCTACAAAGCAGAGGGTGTCTCCAGCTACAACGCCCTGCAATTCAGCCTGCGCAAGCGCTTGAGCAACGGCTTGCAGGCTACCGTTGGCTACACCTGGTCCCACACACTGGATATGCAGAGCGGCCTGGGCCTGTTCTTCAACGGCAACGATCCGTTCAACCTCCACAACTCTTACGGCACTTCGGTATACGACCGGACGCACGTCCTCACCGCTCAGTACCGCTACGACATCCCGTCCCTGGCCCCCAAGAGTTCGGCCTGGGCGCAGGTTGCCAACGGCTGGTCGCTCAGCGGAATTATCGTGCTGCAAAGCGGATTCACCTACGGTCCCATCGATTTCTCCGGCGCCGCGGGCGGCATCTACTACTCCAGCTTCGTCGAGATTCTGGACCCGGTCATGCCCCTGAAACCGGGCATCACGCCGCAGCAGGCGCAACTGCAGGGCACCACCGGCATCAACGCCGGCAAACCCGTAATCAGCTCAGCCGACTTCTTCGTGCCCACCGTGGCGCCAGGCACGCTTGGCATTCCGGCGGGAGACACCGTGGAAACGGTCTTCGGAGCCACCGGCCGCGACAGCTTCCGCGCGCCGTTCCAGGAGAGCTTCGATGTATCGCTCTTCAAGGAGTTCAAGGTCAACGAGCGGTTCCGGGTCCAGTTCCGCATGGATGCGCTCAACATCTTCAACCACCCCGATTTCGACGCGCCCAACGTGTCTTCCAGCCAGTACAGCACTTCCAACGGCGTCCCGACGGTGCGCGCTCTGTCGTCCTCGTTTGGGTACATTCAGAGCACGCTGGGCTCGCCGCGCATCCTGCAGTTCGCGCTGCACCTCGTGTTCTAAACGCAAGCCAGACCCCAAAAAATCAACTATCCCACCGGCGCGGACTACAATCCGCGCCGGATTTTTTGTCTGGTCTCCGCCGGCAATTTCGCTGAAGTGACCTAAGTCACTGCCCTTCCCACCGGTGTCCCGTAACCTCAGATCAGGAACAATGAGCGAACTGATCGATAACCGGGCACAGCGGGTACGCACCCTGAAAGGGATCATCAAAAGCCTGCACGCCGGCGCCCCGCAAAACGAAGTCCGGCAACGCCTGAAAGAACTGGTGGGCCAGACCGATTACTCCGAGATCATGGCGATGGAGCAGGAGCTGATCGCCGAAGGCATGCCCGTTTCCGAAATTCAGGGCATGTGCGACCTGCACTCCCAGGTGACTCGGGAAGTCCTGGTGCAACTCGCGCCGACCCCGCTCTCGCCGGGACATCCCGTCGATACTTTCCGCCGCGAAAACGAGGCCCTTCGCGAGTCGATCTCGGGCATGCAGCAGGCCATGAATCAAGTTCTGGAGCTGGGCAACACCGACGACCCTACCGCGGCCCTGCTTGCCTGGCGACACGTCGTCAACGAACTTCACGATGTCGACAAGCATTATCAGCGCAAGGAGCATCTGTTGTTCACCTGCCTGGAACGCCATGGAATTTCCGGACCTTCCAAGGTGATGTGGGGCAAGGACGATGTGAATCGGGAACTGCTGAAGGATCTCAGCGCCGCTCTGCGGGAACCGCATCTGACCGCCGCCGAGGCGAAGCTGCTGGCGTCCACCACCGGCGCCGTCATCGCCAATGCGCTGAAAGAGATGATCTACAAAGAGGAGCAGATCCTCTTCCCGATCTGTCTGGAAAGGTTTACCGCGGACGAATGGGCCGAGATCTGGGCGTCGTCTCCTCGCTACGGCTGGTGCCTGATCGAGCCGCGCCAGGGGTATCGCCCTACGGTTGGTCAGGAACGCATCGAACCGGCGGCCAACAACAGCGTCCAGTTGCCCACCGGCAATCTGGCGATCGAACAGCTCACCGCGATCTTCTCCACCCTCCCGGTCGATCTGACCTTCGTGGGCGCTGACGATCGCGTAGCCTTCTTTTCCGAAGGGCCGAACCGTGTCTTCGCCCGCAGCCGGGCAATCATCGGCCGGAAAGTCCAGAACTGCCATCCGCCCCGCAGCGTCGATGTGGTGGATCGGATCCTGACTGATTTTCGCGAGGGGCGGCAGAACGTCGCTGAATTCTGGATACAGTTCACCGGCCGCTTCGTGCACATCCGTTACTTCGCGGTCCGCGATGAGGCCGGCAGATACCTCGGCACGCTGGAGGTCACGCAGGACGTCGGCCGGATTCGCGAACTCCAAGGCGAGCGCCGGTTGCTGGAGTACGATACTTCCGAAGTTGGAGCCACCCAATGAAGCCGCCCATCGGGCCATCCCTGACGGTTGGAGCGCTGCTGGAAGCGTATCCGGAGGCCGAGAAGGTCCTCATCGAACTGGCGCCCGCATTCGCCAGCCTGCGCAATCCGGTGCTCCGGCGAACCGTGGCCAAGGTCGCGACCTTGGAGCAGGCGGCGAAGATCGGGAGCATCAGTCTTCGCGTGATGATCGAGGAGTTGCGGTCATTCACCGGCCAGCCCCGCCCGAATGAGGACGTCGCTCCGTCGCCGGCAGACGACCAGAGCGAAATCCCCGACTGGGTATGTCAGGGCAGCATCGTGGAGGAGGTCGATGCCGCGGCGATGCTCCAGCGCGGCGTTCACCCCATCGGAAAGATCCGCGAGGCCGTAGGGGAGCTTGGCCCGGGAGAACTGGTCCGGCTCCGCGCGCCGTTTCGTCCCCAGCCCCTCCTCGACACCATGCGCCAGGCGAGCGTGCGGGTCTATTGCACCGAGGATGGCCAGGATCACGTCGCTTATTTCGCGCGTGCGTGACCGGCTCCGCTCACCCCTT
>Ga0335073_10014399_pt1 | contig 11081 bp, 12 predicted proteins | sample Lox_Sample_22_FD_207093 | JGI IMG/M metagenome (GOLD analysis project Ga0335073, IMG submission 207093) | Soil microbial communities from Loxahatchee National Wildlife Refuge, Florida, United States - Lox_Sample_2.2 | ecosystem: Environmental > Terrestrial > Soil > Wetlands | place: USA... | reverse complement strand
TGTCGCCGCCGGAGACGTCGCCGGCGGAGATGTTCACCGGTACGTTGGCGTTGACCGCGGTCTGGTTGGCGTTGGCGCATGAAGAGGCCAACTGACCAGTGAGCGCCTCCTGACCGCTCGCCTGATACTGACCCGCGCCACCGCAGCCCGCCTGGCAGTTGGAACCTGCGCCCTGCGTCTGGGTGTTGTTCTGGGTCGTGTTCGCGTTGTTGCCGGCGAAGCTCCCGGCCCCGTTGATCGCGCCCTGGTTGGCGCTATTGGAGCCGCCCGACACATTGCCGGCGGCGATGTTCACCGGGACATTGGCGTTCACCGCCGTCTGGTTCGCGTTCGCGGATGAGAACGCGCCCTGGAGCGTCGTCGCACTCTGGCCCGAGGCCTGGTACTGCCCCGCGCCACCGCAGCCCCACTGGCAGTTCGAGCCTGCGGTCTGCGTCTGGGTGTTGTTCTGGGTCGTGTTGGCGTTGTTGCCCGCGCCACTCAGCGCCCCATTGACAGCACCCTGGTTGGCGCTGTTCGAGCCGCCCGAGATGCTGCCTCCGGCGATGTTCACCGGGACGTTGGCGTTGACCGCGGTCTGGTTCGCGTTCGCGGAGGATCCCGCGAGCTGACCGGTCACTGCCTGCTGCCCGTTCAGTTGGGCTTGGCCCGCGCCGCCGCAGCCCGCCTGACAGGCCGAGCCTGCGGTCTGGGTCTGGGTGTTGTTCTGGGTTGTGTTGGCGTTGTTGCCCGCGCCACTCAGCGCCCCGTTGATCGCACCCTGGTTCGCGCTATTCGAGCCGCCCGAGATGCTGCCACCGGCGATGCTCACCGGGACGTTGGCGTTCACCGCGGTCTGGTTGGCATTCGCCTCCGACAGCGCTCCCTGGAGCGTGATCGCGCTCTGGCCCGACGCCTGCGCCTGGCCAGCCCCGCCACAGCCCCACTGGCAGCTGGAGCCAGCGGTCTGCTTCTGGGTGTTGTTCTGGGTGGTGCCGGCGTTGTTGCCGGCGCCGCTCGCTGCTCCGTTGGCAACACCCTGGTTGGCGCTGGAATCGCCACCCGAGGGATCGCCGCCGGTGCTGCTCGGCGTGTTGCCGTTGACGGCCGTCTGGCCGGCGTTCGCCGAGGATCCTGCGAGTTGACCCGTCACGGACTTCTGGCCGCTCCCTTGGGCCTGTCCGGCTCCGCCGCCGCCGATCGCGCCGCCGGCGTTGGCCATCTGGGTCTGGGTGTTGTTCTGGGTGGTGTTGGCGTTGTTGCCCGCGCCGCTACCGGCCCCGTTGATCGCGCCCTGGTTGGCGCTGTTTGAACCGCCGCCCTTGGGCAGGCCGCCCATCTGCTGTCCGCCCTTCGGCGGGCCACCGTTCGGTGAACCGCAACCACACGGCTTGCCACCGCCCGAGGGCTGACCACCGGACACGCTCGCGGGCGCGTTCGTGTTGATGGCAGTCTGCTGGGCGTTGGCGCTCGAGAGCGCGCCCTGCAGTGTGGTCGCGGCCTGACCCGCGAGTTGTGCTTGACCGAGGCCACCGGCCCCGGAGCTGCCCCCACCGTTGGCCATCGCCGTCGCCGGAAGGGCGAGCGCGATGACGCTGACGGCGGCAGCAATCAATTTCGATCTCATGCTGCTTCGTTCTCCTTGTTGGGTTGGATCGCCGCCCCCGTCCTGCTGCCCCGAGCAGCGGCGATGTGTGGCGTGTGTGCACTCAGCCGGACTAGCCAGGCCGTTCCAACCTCAGGACGAGGAGAGCCGATCGCGCTGGGGCGAGCCCCAGGCCTAGGAGCCCCGGCAACAGGGCTCGAAGCATGCATACGCCGACGAGCGCGAGCAGCGCCACAGCGGTCGCGCCGGACGCACCGCCGGCGGCGCCCGCGGCGCTGCCTTCCGCGCCGCCGGGCGGCAGGATGGCCGAGACCGGAGGCGCGAGCTGCGACGTTGTCACCGCGCTCGAGCGGCGGGACGGAGGCTCAGCGACACGACGAGTGCCGTGCGAAGCCTTCCGGGTGTCAAGGTGATGAGCCGGAGCCACCGCCGACCGGCTCCGGTGTTCGGTCACGGCATGCGCCGGCGGCAGAACCGCCGACCGAACGGGGCCGGCGAACGCCAGGCGGCGAGGTGTGGCCGGCGGCGGAGCGATTCGGTGTCGGCCCCTCTGCCCGGTCCGGTGCCCCTTCGGACGCGAGACGCGCTGTGCGTTCGCCTGCCCACCGAGGGACGTGCCGGACCGGGCTGGAGCGGGCGGATGCGGCCGCTTGCCCGTCGTGTGTACCGAGACAGTCGGCACGGAAACAGTCGGCGTCGGGACCGCGCTGGCGGGCTGAGGCGCGGGCTGCGCCGCGCGCGAATCGACAACGGCTGCAGCCGCGGGAGCCGGGACAGCCGGCGGCGGTGCCGTGGGTGTTGGAGTTGCCACCGCCACAGGCGGAGGGGACGGCGCCGCCGCCGGAACGACGGGCGGCGATGGGACCTGCGCGAGCGCGGCGGCCACGGCGGCCTGCGCGGGCCCTGGGACGACCGAGCTGAGCTGGCTCAGAGCGCCATAGCCGGGGCCGGAAGCCTCCGCGCCTGCCGGGGCGATGAGCGCCAGCGTGAGAAGCGCCGCGATGAGCGCCGCATACAACCCCCAAGACTTAGTAACCAGATGATCAGCCATGATCAGGTTCTGCGACTTAATGTGTGCCGAGAACCCCGATTCGATCCCTAAAAAGGCTCGGTATCCCGTGCTATCTCTGGTACTTTCACTGTGGTATCGGTCGCAAGGGGCGAAGGCGACATGGTTGGGAAAGCTCATGTCCGGCGCGCGAAAGCGCCGCAATCGAGCCGAAACGGGTCGGAGCTTCGCGATGCCGAGAGGCAGGAGCTCGTGAGCTCGCATCTGCCGCTGGTGCGTGCGATGGCGCGCCGCTACGCGGGCCGAGGCGCGGAGGTCGACGACCTCGTCCAAGCCGGTTCGGTCGGATTGGTCAAGGCGTCAACCCGCTTCGACCCGAGCCGCGGGGTCGCGTTCGCGACCTTCGTCGCGCCCGCGGTCGAAGGTGAGATCCGGCGCCATCTTCGGGAGCGCTCGCCCGGGGTGCGGCTGCCCCGCGATGTACAGCGCATGAGCACCGAGTTCCGGCGCACCCGCGACGGGCTGGCCGGCTCGCTCGGACGCGAGCCCGAGGTAGCTGAGGTGGCCGCCGCGCTCGACGCCGATGTGAGCGAGGTCGAGCGCCTGATGGCCGCCGACCGCGCCCGCAACCCGGTGCCGCTCCCGACCGCCGGAGACACCGAGGCCGAGCGTTCCGGCGAGCCTGACGCGCTCGTGGAGAGCGAGTACCGCGTCCTGCTCGAGGGCGGGCTCCGGGCGCTCGACGACAGGGAGCGCCGGATCATCTTCCTCCGATTCCACGCCGACATGACCGAAGCGCAGATCGCACGCGCCCTCGGGATCTCTCAGGCGCATGTCTCCCGGTTGCTGGACGGCGCGCTGACCAAGCTGCGTGAAGAGCTCGAGGGCCGTGATACCACGAAATCTCCGGCGATATCGCGCCCCAAAACGCAAGAAACTGCGGCATCGGATCGTAAGATTTCCGAGGTGGGCGCGGATGAGGGACTGGACAAGAAGAAGACCGCCGGTTACAGCGGCCGCTTCCTCGTGCGGATGCCGAGCGAGCTTCACGAGGAGCTTGCGCTCGCCGCCGAGCGTCAACGGGTGAGCCTCAACCGGTACGTCACCGACACGCTGTCGAGCTCGGTCGGGCTGAACGGCTCGGACGCCCAAGCTCGCGAGGAACGATCCACGGGCCTCCGACCGCGAACCCTCCGCATGGCTCTGGCGACGAACCTGGCGGTCGTGGTGCTCGCGGGTGTTGTCGCGGTCGTGCTGCTCGTGCTCGCGCTGCAGCGCGGGATCTGACCGGGTCTGCAAGCGGCCGGTCGCGGTGAAGGATCGCCGCCCGCGAGGGCGAACCCGCCCACGTGCGCAACGGAACGCTACATGGGGTGATCGAGGCGTTCGCGGCGGAGGCGGCGATGGCGCTGTGCGCCGAGACCGCGTCTGGCGCCGAGATCCCGTTCGAACTCGTCGACGCGGCCGCCGGCCCGCGCGGGCGCGTGCCGCTGTACTGCTATCGCCCGCTGACGGGCGCGTTCATCCGCGAGCGGCTCGGCCTCCTCTCGGCGCTCCCGACTTACGCCCCCGCCGTGCGCATGCTGAGCGGGCTCGCGGGCGCCGACGCTTACCTGCGCCAGCGCGGCGAGTCGCGGATCCCGTCCGAGCCTCGCGAGTGCGCCGACGCGGTACTCCACACGTTCCTTTCGGTCGTGTACGCCGACCGCGCGAATTTGGAATTTGACGAGGTGAGGTTCGAGCAGGCCTACGAGGAGCTCGAGCTGTCGTTGTATGAGGGTCGCGCGATTACCACGGTGGTGGCGCCGCTGCTCGGGGTCGAGCTCGACGACGCCACCACCGAGGTCGCGCTCGGAGACGGACTCGCGCTCGTCCGCGGGGACGCCCTCGACGACGCGCCGCCCGATGCCATCTGGGGGGATGGGGAAGAGCCCCATGTGCTGATCGTGCTGACGGTGGCCCAGGACCGCGCGGCGCCGCCGCCGGTCTCGGTCGCGCGAGTCCGCTTCCGCCGCACGCTCACCGCGCTCCGGCTGTTCGAACGCGGGGGCTTCGCGCTCGGGCCGGTCGCGTGGTCGCGAATCGACGCCGGTACCTGGCGCTCGGTCCCGCTCGGCGGTAGCGGTCGGCCACGCCTGGTCACGCTGATCCCCGCCGAGCACGAGGACGAGCTGCGGGCGTTCTGCAGCCTGGTCGCGCGGCGAACGCCGAAGGGCGGTGAGATCGCCTGGGCGCTGGCCCGGTTCGAGATGGGCTGCGAGCGGCTTGCACCGTTCGAGGCGCTGACCGACTATCTGCTCGCGCTGCGGGCGCTGCTCGAGCCCGAGGGCCCGTCGAGCGGACGGCTCGCCGGGCGCCTGGCCGCGATCTGCGCCAAACCTGAGGATCGGGCGACAGCGGCCGAGCGGGTCGCGTACGCGATCTCGCTCGAGCGGGCGGTGATCAGCGGGATCGCCCCGGCCGAGCCCGGCGTCGACGCGCTCGTCGCGGAGCTCTCGGAGATGCTGCGGGCGCTGCTCCGGGACGTGCTCTGCGGCCACCTCGACGCCGACCTGTGCGCGCTGGCCGACGAACTGCTGGCGCCCGCGTAGCCCCCACACTCCCGCTAGGCTTGAACAAGACCGCTCCCTACTCGGTCCGGTGACGGGCCGGGATTGTCTTGCCGCCAGGCTCGACAATGTAAGTCCTGGCGCTCTAATGCAGTTAGGGGGAGCGCGATCGCAGTGGCGAGCGGGCGTTCAGCCCGCTCGTGCTGTTTCTGGGGTTATGCTGGCACCGTGCCGCCGGTAATCGCGCCCAACGTGCACCCGCGCTGCCTCAACGCGCCGCGGATCAACGACGACGGGTTCGAGGAGCTGTGCCACCTCGTGACCGAGGAGGATCCGGACACCGCGCTCTGCGGCAAGGACGTGACCGGGTACCCGTGGGACCCGCCGTGGCCACGGTGCGAGGCCTGCCTCGCCGTCGCCAGAGGAGACATGAACTGAGCGATTACGAGCTGACCTGCATCGTCGAGATCCCGAAGGGCAGCCGCAACAAGTACGAGTACGACCCGAAGCTCGGGGGCATCAAGCTCGACCGCTTCATCTCCGCGTCGGTCGTGTACCCCACCGACTACGGCTTCGTGCCCGATACGCTCGCCCCCGACGGCGATCCGCTCGACGTGCTCCTGTGCGTCTCTGAGCCGACCTTCCCCGGGTGCATCGTCGTGGCCAAGGCGGTCGGGCTGTTCAAGATGTCCGACGAGAAGGGCCCCGACGACCACGTGGTGTGCGTACCGTGCGGCGATCCCGGCTGGCGCGACTACGACCATGTCAACGACCTGCCGCGCTTCCTCCGCGCCGAGATCTCGCACTTCTTCGCGGTCTACAAGGACATCGACGAGGGTCGCTACTCGAAGGTCGGCGGCTGGGCCGGTCGGGAGGCCGCGCTCAAGGCGATCAAGAAGGCGCGTCGGGCGTTCGAGTCTCAGCAGAAGTAGCGGCCTCGCTTTCGCGCCGCTCGCGCCGCTCCCTGCGCCACCGCCACACGTGCCGGCCGACGAAGGCCAGGATCACCAGCCCGACGAGGATCCCGAAGTACAGCTCGTACTTCGTCGCCGTGTTGTAGATCGTGTCGATGTTGCTGCCCGAGAAGTATCCGATCGAGACCCACACGGCGACCCACAGGGCGGCACCGAGCGCGTTGAACACGACGAACTTCTTCCAGTGCATGCCGGTGATGCCGGCGATGATCCCGTTCGCCTGCCGCAGCCCCTCGACGAAGCGCGCGACCACGATCACCTTGCCGCCGTGGCGGTTGAAGAAGTCCGCGGTCTTGTCGAGCCGCGCGGGCGTCAGCAGGATGTACTTGCCGTAGCGCTCCGCCAGCGGGCGGCCGCCGAGGTGGCCGATCGCGAACCCCACGTTGTCTCCGAGGATCGCGGCGATGAACCCGATCAGGGCCACCAGCCAGATGCTGAGCCGTCCCGTGCCGGCGTAGATCGCCGACACGATCAGCACTGTCTCCCCGGGGACCGGGACGCCGAAGTCCTCGAGGAAGATCAACCCGAGCGCGAGATAGCCGAACCGGTCGAGCGTGGGCTCGAGGCTGTGGAGGACACCCGGGAGATGCCCGGGCTCGGTGGCGGCCGCCAGAAGTGGGTCGAGCACGGTAGGTGGCACCCTACCCGCGCGCTCTACGATGGTCGCAGTATGAGTGTGCTTAGGCTGACGTCGCTGTCGCACGGGGCAGGCTGCGCGTGCAAGGTACCGGCGGCGCTGCTGGCGCCGATCGTCGCCGCGCTGCCGGCGTCATCCGATCCCAATCTGCTGGTGGGAACCCAGACCAGCGACGACGCCGGCGTCTACCGGCTGCGCGACGACCTCGCGCTCGTGCAGACCGTGGACTTCTTCACCCCGATCGTCGACGACCCGTACGACTTCGGCCGGATCGCCGCCACCAACGCGCTGTCCGACGTGTACGCGATGGGGGGCCGGCCGGTGAGCGCGCTCAACCTGGTGGCCTGGTCGGTCGCGGACCTCGGCTCAGAGTTGCTCGGCGAGGTGCTGCGCGGTGGCGCCGACGTGGCGCAGGACGCCGGCGTGGCGATCGTCGGCGGCCACACGATCGACGACCCCGAGCCGAAGTACGGCATGGCGGTCACCGGCGTCATCGACCCGGCTGACGTGATCACCAACGCGCGGGGCCGCGCCGGCGACGCGCTTGTCCTGACCAAGCCGGTCGGCGCCGGCGCCGTCACGACCTCGCTGAAGAAGGACCTCGCCTCGGACGAAGTGCTGGCGGCCGCCGTCGAGGTGATGACCACGCTCAACGTGGATGCGGCCGCGGCCGCGCGCGCGGCGGGCGTGCGCGCGATGACGGACGTGACCGGCTTCGGGCTGCTCGGCCACCTGCACGAGCTGGCGCTCGCGAGCGGGGTGTCAGCGGTCGTGGACGCGGCCGCCGTCCCGGCGATCCCGGGCGCGCTCGAGCTGCTCGAGGACGATCGCGCGGTCGCCGGCGGCAGTCGCAACAACCGGCGGTACGCCGAGGAGTTCGCGTCGTTCGATGCGAGCGTCGACGAGGTGTATCGGCGACTCGTCACCGACGCGATGACCTCGGGTGGACTGCTGGTGGCGATCGAGCCCGCGCGCGCCGGTGAGGTACCCGGTGCCGTGGTCGGCCGCCTCGTGGAAGGCGAGCCGGGCACGATCAGCGTGCACTAGGCCGCGGCGCGCTCGAGATCCTCGCGCGACGCGACGCCGAGCAGGCGACCCTCCGGGGTGGTCACGATCGCCCAGCGAAGGTTCTTCTCGGCCAACACCCCGACCACGTTGTCGACCGAGTGGTGCGGGCGGAAGGTCTTCGGCCCGGGCTCCGCGACGTCCCAGACGGGCCCGTCGGAAGGCGGGTCGAGCGCGCTCTTCGGCACGCGCCCGAGGACGCAGCCGTCGTCACTCGCCACGACCGCGAACGGATACGGCGAGGCCTTGATCAAGTCGAGCACGGCGGTCCCGGGGTCGGTCGGGGCGCAGCGGACGACGTCGTGGCGCATCACCCGCCCCACCGTCGGCGCGTTCGCGTTCTCGCCCTCGACCTCGAGGTTGTGGGCGAGCCAATCCACCTTCCCCGGCACGTAGTCGTACACGTTGGTGAACCCAAACGTTTCGAGCCGGCACGCGGCTCGTGGACTCAGGTCTCAGAGCGAGTCCCAGCAGTAGACGACGATCGGGCGCGTGCGGTCGAGCGCGGCCACGGATCGTTCGTCGAGCTGCCTGAGCGGCAGGTTGATCGCGCCGGGAAGATGCACCGGGGCGTAGTCGTCCTTGCCCAGGACCTCGACGACCTGCGCGCCGCGATCGATCAGCTCCAGCAGTCGATCAAGCCAGATCTGCGTCGGCATCGTGGTTTCACGGTAGCTGAGCGACGGCGTCCGCCAGGATCGCCCGCGTCGCCTCGAGCGCCTGCGGGATCACGTGCGTGTCGGCGAGCAGCGGCATGAAGTTCGTATCCCCGTTCCAGCGCGGGACGACATGGAGGTGGAGGTGATCGGCGATCCCTGCGCCCGCGACCTTTCCGAGGTTGAGGCCGGTGTTGAACCCGTCGGGATTCATCGCCGCCCGGATCGCGAGGATCGACCGGCGGGCGAGGCGCATGGTGTCGAGCATCTCCTCCTCGTTCAGGTCCTCGAGCGTGGCGACGTGGCGGATCGGCGCCACCATCACGTGCCCGGGGGCGTACGGGAACGTGTTCAGGATCGTGATGCAGTGATCGGTGCGATCGATCGGGGCATCCGGCGAGTCGGCCTGAGTCGAGGCGGCGGCCGCGCAGAAGACGCACTCGCCGTCCTTGGGTCCCGTCACGTACTCGATGCGCCAGGGCGCCCACAGTGGCCGGTCGGTCATGACGGGGCAGCGTACCGGCGCGCGGCGTGGGAGCCTTTCCGCGTGTTCCACGTCGAGCTGCGCCAGTTCCCGCACCAGACCCGGGCGTTCAACCTAAGCCGCGACGAGCTCGACGCGCGCATCGTGGGTCCATGGATAGCGGGTGACGCGATCGAGATGGACGAGTACCGGTGGCTGCCCGACCGGGCCACGCTGACGATCTACGAGGGTCCGCTGCTCGGCATGGCCGACATGGGGCTCGGCCGGGGATGGCAGAACGTGACTCGCAAGGGGAGGGACGTCACCCAGGAGGTGCTGATCGAGGCGCGTAACGAGGGCGGCGAGCTGCCCACCGCCGACGACTTCAGGGCCGAGGTCGCCGCCCGGTCGGCGGCCGGCGCGATCGCGATGTCCGGTCTCGTGGAGCTCGCGGCGGAGTGGTACCCGCAGTCCCGGGTGAGCGAGCGGATCGCGCTGTGCGAGCAGGCGGTGTGGGAGTTGCTCCACTCCGTGCCGGTGACGCTGTCGCGTCGCGGTGAGCCGGTGCCGGCGTACGAGTGGCAGGCGGTGCTGCTGACCTGGGCGACGTGGACCGACGACGGGCCCGACGCGGTGTCGCTCGGGCCGCTCTGAGCCCGCGCCGCCCACCGCCGCCCGTTCCGGTTACCCCCGCACTCGCCGCCCGCCGCCGGCGATCCCGGTTAACCCCGCACTCGCCGCCCGCCGCGCGGTGAATTCATATTCACCCACCTCGGGTGTGGGTGGATTCATCCGGTCGTCGCAACACGATCTGGTTTTCGTGTTCTGCGAGGGGAGGTTCGGGTGGGTCGCTTGTATCGGTGGTTGGGTCCGGATGAGCGCAGGTTGATCGCGGCGAGGCTGGCTGCGGGTGCGTCGATGGGTGGGTTGGCGGCGCAGTTTGGGTGTGATCGGGTGACGATCGCCCGGATTCGGGATGAGGCGTTGATGCTGCGTGCGCGTGCTGGGCATTCGCGGTTGCGGCTGTCGTTTGAGGAGCGGGAGCGGATCTTCGTGGGGGTTGCGCAAGGGGAGTCGGATGCGGAGATCGCGCGGGCGATAGGGCGGCATCGCTCGACGGTCGGGCGGGAGATCAAGCGGACGTGTGAGGAGCGCTGGCGGTATCGGCCGCTGGCGGCCGAGCGGCGGCGAGCGGTCCGCGCCCGGCGGCCGAAGTCAGGGAAGCTTCTCAGCGACCCGAGATTGCTGGCCGCGGTCGAGCGAGGTCTGGCGGCATGCTGGTCGCCTGAGCAGATCTCGGCCAGACTGAAGCGTGACCATCCTGACGATCGGGGGATGCGGATCAGCCACGAGACGATCTACCGCGCTCTGTATGTCCAGTCCCGTGGGGAGTTGCGCCGCCAGTTGACCAAACAGCTCCGGACCGGGCGGGATAAGCGCAAGCCGCACGGGCATGTGGAGCGGCGTGGGCATATCCCCGACATGGTCTCGATCTCCCAGCGCCCGCCGGAGATCGAGGACCGCGCGGTCCCCGGTCACTGGGAGGGCGACCTGCTGGTCGGCGCGTATGGCCGGTCGTTCGTCGCGACGCTGGTCGAGCGTCACACCCGGTATGTGATGCTCGCTGGGCTGGGGCACGATCGCCACACCGAGCGGGTGATCGAGGCGCTCAAGACACAGATCCAGACGCTGCCCTCACACCTGGCCCGCTCGCTGACCTGGGATCAGGGCAACGAGCTCGCCGCCCACAAGACGTTCACCGTCCAGACGGGCGTCGACGTCTACTTCGCCGACCCGCACTCCCCCTGGCAGCGCGGCTCGAACGAGAACACCAACGGTCTCCTGCGCCAATACCTCCCCAAGGGCAGCGATCTGGCCACCCTCAGCCAGCCCGAGCTAGACGAGATCGCCCGCCAGCTCAACGGCCGGCCGAGAAAGACCCTCGAGTGGATGACCCCGGCCGAGAAAATGGACGAGCTGCTCATCGGCGCCCCCGGAGGCACGGCCAGTGCTTAAGCGACCATCGCCGCTCCGCCTCGCCCTACGGGCTCGGCTCCGCGACGACGGTCGCCATGCCCGCCCAACCCGTGCCAGACTCCACCACCAGTTGTTGCGATGACCGCCTGAACCGAAGGGGGATAAC
>Ga0335073_10014398_pt1 | contig 11081 bp, 8 predicted proteins | sample Lox_Sample_22_FD_207093 | JGI IMG/M metagenome (GOLD analysis project Ga0335073, IMG submission 207093) | Soil microbial communities from Loxahatchee National Wildlife Refuge, Florida, United States - Lox_Sample_2.2 | ecosystem: Environmental > Terrestrial > Soil > Wetlands | place: USA: Florida... | reverse complement strand
CCCGCATCGCGAATGGCGGCCAGATCCGGAGCGGAGGACCAGTGGTGGTTCAGAAATTTGCGGAGGTGTTGCTACTGGTCCCAGCCGCAATGGCGACCGGGTTTATGCTGTTCGTTGCGGATGTCGTTCAGAGCACCATGGACGACATGGAGGCTGCCGAATTTAAGTGGTTCCTCGCGAACCTGGTCGGTCATGCGACCAGGTCACCGGTCGCGATCCTGGCGAGTACGATCACCTTTGGGGGCATGTTTCCGTACTGGTACTTCTACGGATTCAATAATCTGTGGTTCACAGTCGGGCTGATTCTCTGGGTCATCACCTCGGCTGTCTCAAAGCAGATGAGCCTCCCGATCTATTCGCGCGTCACTGGCAGAAAGTTTCCCATGTACCAAGCGAGACCTGAAATTGACGCGACGGATGCGGCGGCGCTTGAAAAGGAACGCCGCAAACTCCGTAAGGCCAATCTCGTTCGAGGAGCACTCTCGCTTGCATCGGTCGCGGCAATGGTAATTGGCTTGGCATAAGGCAGGGGCAGATTCGCTGCGGGTCCGACGCCGAGGCCGGCACCTGACCTCGGAGCGGACGTTGAGTTAGTAAAACCAGCGGCCAAACCCACCAGCGCACCGCGGCATACGATCGATGGAGCACCGCGGCGCACGGGGTGCGGGCGGCTGGCTTATTATCAGGGGAGGAAGCGGAGGCAGATGAGGACGTAGAGATGATTTTCAAAACGTGCAGATCGGACAACGATTGGGGCGGCCAACCCAGGAAGCGACGTTTTGCTGCTGGATGCACTGCGGTACCGGCGCTGAGGCAGGCCGTGGATCCGGCCGGCTAGAAGTCCCACGGACAGACGAGTTCAACCCCCGTCGTGGCGAAATCGGCCAGGTTCCGTGTCGCGAGCCGGGCGTCATTGATACGGGCGATGGCGGCGATCATTCCGTCGGGCGCCGACATCGGCCGCCCCTGCCGCAAGGCCGCGGCCATGATATCGCCGTAGGCAAGCGCCGCCGCTTCGGTGAAGCCGAAGATCCGATCGGCAAAGCGGTGGCGCCAATCGGCCAGCCCTCGTTCCAGCCGCGCCGCCCGCTCGTCCGGAGCGATTTTACGGATGCCGAAGGCGATCTCGCCGATCGTCACTGTCGGGAGTCCCAGCGCCGCGTCGTGGCGCTCCAGCCAGGCGATCACGGCGGGGTTGGGCGCCTTGCGCAAGGTCTCCGAGACAACGTTGGTGTCGAGGAAGATCAAAGCTCCGGCCCGGGATGGACCTGCCGGCTCTCGCGGATGACGGCATCAAGGTCGATGTCGGTGCCGTAGTCGCGCGCCAGGCGCGCGTAGAACGCCTGCGCCGGCTCACGCCCGGCTTCGCGCACCTCATAGGCCTCGAGCGCGCGTTCGACGATGTCCGCGACAGAGCGGCGTTCGCGGCGCGCCAGCCGATGGGCGAGGTCGCGTGCCTTGGCGCTGCGGACTGAGAGCTGCGGTTCCGGCATGGCGGTGGTCCGATGTGATGGTGGCGGCGGGTCGTCGATATGGGCGGATAAACGACAGATGGCAAGGTGGCAGCAGATGGCTGGCTGTCATGGCGCGTGTCGGCCAGCCGCTTCGCGGTTTCGCGCTGTGACTGGCGTCAGTTCCTTATCTCACCGGCACAGGCGTCATGTGTCTTGTAGAAACCGATAATGTGACCTTGGTCGCCGATGCCATACTCAAGATAAAGAAAAGCGTTGTCGGCGGTGTGTGCTGGTACAGCAAATGCGATATCAACGGCATTGCGCCCTTTGACCCTGTCAGCCAGATCAATTGGAGGTCGTTTTGTCTCCACGCACTGCATCTGGTCGGAATAGTAGTCCACGTACCAGCTTTTGCCACTGCGTGCTGCGATGCCGATGGCCCGTTCCCTGTCGCCCTGCGACGGCGGATCTATCCCGCCACAAAATTTGTTTGTATGATAGTCGTTGTAGAATGGCCTGCCATTGAACTCATATTCGACCACGACGTCGCCCGCATTAAGACCCCAGTCGATTTCGATGTCTCGCGCTCCATTCGCCTTTGCCGACTGAGCATCGCCCATTGGCGTGAGTTTCGACGGCTTGCATCCTTCCCATAACTTCGTGCCGTCACTCACCCACCAAGGTCCCTTATCTTTTGCACGCCTCAATACCTCATCAGACCGTGCTTTGTCGATTTTGCCTTGGTCAGTGTTCACTGGATGATGAATCGTGCTAAAGTCCGACTCCGTATAGTCGGGAGCATCCAAGGGGTTACTACATTTCCCGTGGGAATTGTAAAACAAGTAGGATTCCTTCTTGTTTTGTAAATCAAAAGTGATAACGGCATCCGCCCCCGAAATATCGTTGCCCGTGATCTCCAGGCCTGCGGCACCCCGTCCAACCGCGGCATCGGCGAACTGTTTGGGAGTTCCTGACAGCTTTTGACACTCAGCCAACTCTTCGTTGCCGCCCGGGTAGTTAGCATCCTTATAATACCAGTCCGACGTGACGCTTGATATTGCCTGGCCGGCGGCGAGTGCCTCTTCATGGGTCTGGGTTAGTGCCGCGAGCCCGGCGTACCAGTCAACGGAGGCCTTTACAACATAGAAGAACGACGGAAAATCGGATATGTTATTCGCCAGCATCTGCCAGTAATTGGACCGCTCAGTGTCGTTTGCGGAAGGTATCCATTGGCAAGTATACAATTTCTCGGAGACCTTGCGGCACTCAAGCGGATGATCCCGATCGGCTCCATTGTCAAGGGCGGCATTCTTAAGGTTCACCCACCAAATGCGAGTGCCGTTTGGCATGGTGCCCGCGTACCTAACCGCGGCGGCCTTGGGATCATTCATGCCGGTCAAGCCGCCTACAAATTGCGCCGGGGCAAGGTAGGAATACGCTTCATCTACGGTCATGCCAGCGAGATCCAGGCAGGGAGACGGACTCCATGCACCCCCCGTAAAGTTGCTATTTTGCAGGCAGACGAATGCACCTGCGAATTTTCGACCGCTGGTGTCACGGCTGGGTGTCGTCGATTGTTTCGCAACCAAGTGAGGCGGTGTTGGCTGAACTGGGGGCGCCGGCGCAGGCCAACGCGAGGTGAGCGCATTCCATAAGAGCACGCTCCCGATCAGGACCATGGCGATCAGAAGTGTCCTGCCCTTGTCCATAACGGCCTGCCTTCTTGCGGGAAACTACCGAAATGCAGCCAGTTCGCACACAACAGCAGCCCACCGCATTTCCATGCCGCTTCCATCGTGTCCTTCGCATTAAACGCGGGAGATTAAGGAAGCGTGAAGTCGCGGGACGATGCAGGCGATTCCCGAATAGTCGACCGCCCCTGACGCTGGAGGTCTGCCAAGTCCGTCGCGGACCGCGCGTCCTAGTGGCGCAATCCGGCTTCGCCGGCTGGCTGGCGCCGCCGACGCGGTGACCGATCCCGCTTGCACTCGCCCCGCACCTTCCCTACCCCACCGCCGCAGCAGCGGGGGGAGCAAACCCATGGTGAGCCTGCAGGACATCCGCTGCGTTCGCGTCGGCACGGCCGATCTCGCCAGCGCCATCCGCTTCGCCACCGAGGTTCTTGGCATCCAGCTTGTCGCCCGCGAAGGCAGGGCGGCATGTTTCTGCACCGACAAGGTGGCCGTGCGCGGCGGTATCCGCGACCACACCATGGTCTACGTCGAGGGCGATCCCAAAGAGCGAGCGATCGGCTTCGACCTGCGCACCATCGCTACCCCTCCTTCTCCTGATGCGCTAATATCCTGCAATGGATACCGACATCCTCGATCTGCCGCATCTTACGGTCGATGGCTACCACCGGCTGGCGGAGGCCGGGGCGTTCGACGGCATGCGCGTCGAATTGCTCGACGGAAGGGTCGTTCCGATGTCTCCCATGAATCCAGCGCACGCGAGCGCCCTGACAAGGCTGTCTCGTCTGTTCGATGCGCTGTTTGACGAAGCCACCGCGGCAGTCAGCAACAATGTCCCGTCAGGCTGGAGGAAACCTGGGAGCCGCACCCCGACCTCGTCATCGCCGCGCCGGGAGAGTGGGAGCACGCGCATCCCGGCGCCGCAGACATCTATCTGGTCGTCGAAGTCTCGGATTCGACGCTCCGTGGCGACCTTGCCCGCAAGGTGCCGCGCTACGCCAGGAACGGAATTATCGAGATGTGGGTAGTTGATCTGACGACCAATGTGGTCAATGTCCATCGCGATCCTGAACCGTCGTCCCAGTACACAACCGAATTCGACGTCAAATTTGATGGCGATATAGGGATGATAGCGTTCCCTGGTGTACTGCTTCCTGTCGCCAGACTCTTCCCCGCTTCTCGGGCCGGCAGGCCAAGAATCGCGCCATCCGGACCGCGGTAATTGCCTGGCGTTGTGAACGGACCGCGCCCACTGTCATTGCGAGCGTAGCGAAGCAATCTGGTTCGGAATATGTGCGAACTCTCGAACGAGATTGCTTCGCTTCGCTCGCAATGACAGTTGGACCGCTACGGCGTCGGCGCATCCGCCCGCAGCAGGCCCTCGTGTTTCAGCTCCGCCCACAGCGCCGCCGGGATCGGGTGGCGGAACGCCGCGACGTTCTGCCTCACATGGTCCGGCGCCAGCCCGCCCGGGATCACCGACGCGACCGACGGATGCCCGAACGGGAATTGCAGTGCCGCCGCCGCCAGCGGCACGCCATGCCGCGCGCACACCGCCTCGATGCGCGCCACCTTCGCCAGCATTTCCCGGGTTGCCGGCGCGTAGGCATAGCGCGCGCCCTGCACCGCGCCGGTCGCCAGGATGCCGGACGCGAACACCGCGCCGATGACGAACCCGATCCCACGCGCCACGCAGCGCGGAAACTCGCTGTCCAGCACGCCTTGCTCTAACAACGTGTAGGGCAGCGCCACCAGGAAGAAATCGACGTCCACCAAATCCAGGAATCGCGGGATCATGCCTTGCTCGTTGATGCCGGCGCCGAACCCGCCGATCAGCCCGCCGGCTTTCAATTCCATCAACGCGCGTGCGCCGCCGTTATGCAGTTCGGTCAGCAGCGCCGAGACCCGCTCCGGCGTCTGGTGGTATTGCAGGTCCAGGTCGTGGATCACCAGCAGGTCGATGCGCGGCAGGCCGAGGCGTTGCAGGCTGTCCTCGAACGAGCGCATCACCCCGTCATAGCTGTAGTCGAACCGCACCCGGAACGGCAACCCGCCGGACCACATGCCGCGGTCATAGCTCTCGGCGTGGTGCACCGCGTGCATGGTGCGGCCGACCTTGGTGGACAGCACGAAATCCCGGCGCTTCTGCCGATACAGCGCGCGCCCGAAGCGATGCTCGCTCTGCGTCAGCCCGTACCACGGTGCGGTATCGTAATAGCGGATGCCGGCGTCCCAGGCGGCCTGCAATGTGGCGGCGGCCTGTGGCTCGGGCAGCACCTCGAACAAGTCGCCGAGGCCGGCACCGCCGAAGCCGAGCATTGTGACCTCGACCTGCGTCCGGCCGAGGCGGCGGCGGGCGAGTGGATCCATGCAATTGCTCCCGCGTTTCGGGCAAATGCTTGCGCGGCAGCCGCCGCGTGCCATGCCTTGCGACCGGTGCGCTCGCCGGTCCGTGTGCGCAAAAGCACGCTGCACGCGGCCGATCTGCGTGGCAATCTCCACCCGGCGGCGTGCCGGACGCCGGCGGGTGGCGGCATTCCCGTGGCGTTCCGGTGGCCTTCGCGATCATCTCGTGCAATGGAATCGGTCGAACCCCCGCAGAGAGGGAGGAGGCGCATGATCGAGGTCTGGACCTGGCCCACGCCGAACGGCCACAAGGTGCACATCACGCTGGAGGAGCTCGAGCTCCCCTACAAGGTCATCCCGGTGAATATCGGCAAGGGCGACCAGTTCAAGCCGGAGTTCCTGGCGATCACCCCCAACCATCGCATCCCGGCGATCGTCGATCCCGATGGCCCCGGCGGCAAACGCCTGACCTTGTTCGAATCCGCGGCGATCATGATCTACCTGTCGGAGAAGGCCGGCGGGAAACTGCTTCCGCAGGATCCGGTCGGTCGCTACAAGTGCCTGGAATGGATGATGTTCCAGATGGGCGGCGTCGGCCCGATGTTCGGCCAGTACAACTACTTCGCCAACTATGCGGTCGAGAAGCTTCCCTCCGCAATCGATCGTTACACCAACGAGGTGGCACGACTGCATCGCGTGCTGGACAAGCGCCTGGCGCAGGCGACCTGGCTCGCCGGCGACGAATACAGCCTGGCGGACATCATTACCTTCCCCTGGATCCGCAATCCCGAGCGCCGGAGCATCGACCTCGGCAACTATCCGCATCTACGACGCTGGCATGATGCGGTGGAGGCGCGCCCGGCGGTGCAGCGGGGACTCGCCGTGCTTGGGGAGAAGCAGCGCAAGAACGCGATCTCCGATGCCGAGCGCGAGATCATGTTCGGCAAGACGCAGTTCGCGCCGCACTGAGCAAGGGAAAGGTGCCTGACAAGGACGCCGCTACACGAAGCCGGGACCATGAATGCGAAGCCCTGCCGTGCGTGCAAGTGCCGGGCTTCCACCGCGGCTTGGTGTTTCGGTGTCTTGGGGGTGACTTTGCTCCGCGCCCTGATGCCGACGCTCGCGCGAGTCGGCGATGTCGCGGTCGGGTATGAAACCTCAGGCCACTGCGCCCGCCTCCAGCACCAGTGCGGCCTGCAGGCCGTTCGGGCTGCCCAGGCCGGTGCATGCATCCCATCCCACTGTGGCCTGGTAGTTGCCATTGTTGCCTTCGGCGATGTCACGCAGTGCGCCCGGCGCGCGATACAGCAGCGGATTGATCAAACCGGCAGAGCACCCCTTGGCGGCATTGATGCGCGCCACCAGGCCCGCCCAGAGCGGTGCGACCGCGCTGGTGCCGCCGACGACCGATGCCATGCCGTCGACGCGGATCGCATAGCCGGTGTCCGGATCGGCGTTGGCGCTGACATCGGGCACGCCGCGCATGGTCAGTTTGCCGGTCGAGTCCCGCCGCGTCACGTTCAGCCCGATCTGCCAGGACGGCATGGCGAAACATGCGCTGATCCCGCCGCCGCTCGCGCCGCCCGCGGTGCCGTCGTTCCAGACCGCCTCGCCGGCGATCGCGCCGTCGCGGGCGAGCAAACGCGTCCCGCCACAAGCCAGCACATGCGGACTGGAGGCGGGGAAATCCACATGGTCTGTCCCATCATCATCCGCGTCGCCGGAGCCATTGTCGCCCGCCGCGACGCAGACCGTGATACCCATCGCGGCCGCCGCCGCCAGGGCGGCATCGAACGCGACGATGGCCTGCATGGTCCAGCACGCCTCCGGTCCGCCCCAACTGATGGAGATCACCGACGGCCGGTTGACAGTGTCGTGAATCGCCGTGGTCAGGGCGTCGAGGAAGCCGGCGTCGGTGTTGGGTGCGAAGTACACCACGATCTTCGCCGCGGGCGCGATGGCGCCGGCAATCTCGATGTCCAGCATCACCTCGGCGTCGGGGCCGTTGGGATCACCGGTCGGGGCGTTGGTCGCACCATCCACCGATACGAAACTGACGCTGGGCAGCGGGCTGATGCCCAGGCCGGAAAAATAGCCCTGCAGATCGGACATGCGGTAGCCGCCGCCCAGCTCGATCAGCCCGATGCATTGCCCGGCGCCATCGCCCGGCGGGAAGCCGTACAGCGCCGCCACGCTGCGCGGATCGAAGCCGGCGGCCTGATTGGCCGCGGCATGCGGCAGGCCGGGCGGGGACCGATGGCGGAAATGCGGCCGCGCCACGGGCCGGTTGTCCAGGCCGAGCACTGCCAGGACCGAATCCTTCAGTTCGGCAGGCAGGCGAACGGGACCGGTGCGGCCACGAAACGTCCCCGCCGGATGCTGGACATGTTGTAGCGACACGCCAAACGCCTGGTTGAAGGCGGCGACCCTGCCGGACAACAGGACGCTGCCGCGGGCGGCATCCGCCTGCGCGACCGACAGCCGCCGCGCCGCGGCGAAACTGCGCAACGCAGAGACATCGGCAGGATGCACACCGAACCTGCTGGCAAAGGCCTCGCGGGTGAGATGCTGCGCCGGCAGTTGGCCGACGGCGCGGCGCAGCACCACAGTGGCCTGGCATGGGTCGGCGGGATTGGCGCTGCCAAGCGCGCGGGCACCGCGCGGCATCTGTCGCTCGCTGCCCGGCAATTCATATGCGGCCATCAGGGAATCCCTCGATTGGAAATTGGCGGCAGGCTGCATGAGGCGGCCCTTGAGGCCGCGCTGCCGGTCACTGATACTAACGCAAGCGGCTGAACAAATGGTTAACGCCGTGCCCCACGGCGGTGGCCGCCCATCAGCCAGCAGCCGAGCGACGACACGGCGAGGCCGACCACCGAGAGCATTGCCAGGGACTCGCCCAGCAATGCCCAGGCCATCAGCGCGGCGGTGCCTGGCATCAGGTAGAAATTGGCGGTGGCGCGTGCGGCGGTGCCGCGCCGCAGCATGACGAAATACAGCACCATGCCGCCCAGCGAGACGAATGCCGCGTTCCATGCGATCGCGCCGATGGCCCCGGGCGTCCAGTCGGCATGCGGCGTCTCGAACACCGCCATTGCCACGGAGCATGCCGCGGCCGAGGCGAGGAACTGCACTGTCGTGCCCTCCAGCAACGGCACGCCGCGGCAGAAGCGGCCGAAATACAGCGTGCCGCCGCACAGCGCGAGCACGCCCAGCACGGTCAGCAGCAGCAGGTGCAGTTCCACCTGGCTGTGCAGCGCCGCCAATCCCACGATCAGCACGACGCCGGCGGTCCCCAGGAGCAAGCCGAGCCATTGCACCGGCCGCATTTGCTCGCCGAGCAATGGCCAGGCCAGCGCGGCGGTCAGCAGCGGGTTCAGGGTCTGCACCAGCGCCACCGGTGCGGCCGGCAAGCGGGTCATCGCGACATGCGCGGTCATCAGCAGCACGGCGTTGATCAGCACGCCGGCCACAGCGCAGTGCACCCACACCATCCCGCGCAGCGGGCGCCACGAACGACGCAGCAGCAACATTGCGGCCACCAGCGTCGCGGCGCAGACCCACATGCGCACGGCAACGAACAAGAGCGGGGAGAGATGTCGCAGCCCGACCCGGGCGGCGATGAAGGAGGAACTCCACAGCAGCACGAAGCCGAAAGGCGCCAACCGGTCCAGCATGGACTCCATCCGCTCACGGCGGATGGTCTGTCCGCCCCAGGCCGCGGTGTAGCGCCTGGCGGCGGATGGCCCTTGGACCAATTCCGCCGCCGCGCATAGGCCCCGCGTGCCGGTTGCGGTCCCCGCGGCGTTGCGCCGCGGGGACCGTCGCACAGCGTCCCGTGACGCTCCGTTTTGCCGCGACGTTCCCCGTTGCCGCGAGGTTCGCCATTGCCGCGAGGTTCGCCGCTGCCGCGACGTTCCCCGCTGCTGCGAGGTTCCCCGCTGCTGCGAGGTTCGTCGTTGCCGCGAGGTTCCCCGCTGCTTCGACGTTCCCCGCTGCTGCGACGTTCCCCGCCGCTGCGAGGTTCGTCGTTGCCGCGAGGTTCCCCGCTGCTTCGACGTTCCCCGCTGCTTCGACGTTCCCTTTTGCTTCGACGTTCCCGGTTCTGCCGTGACGCTCGCTGGTTCGCCGTCACCGCGCGTTCGTGGCTGGGCCCCCGTCGGTCATCCCCGCCGCGACGTCGCTACAGCGCCGGCGCATGCGCCTGGAATTGCGCGGTCTCGGTGCTGCCCGACAATGCGGTGGTGGAGGACTGGCCGCCGCCCGCTGCCGTCGCCACCATGTCGAAATAGCCGACACCCACTTCGCGCTGGTGCCGCGTGGCGGTGTAGCCTTGCTGTTCCGCCGCGAATTCGGCCTGCTGGAGTTCCGCATAGGCCGCCATGCCATGCTCGGCATAGCCGCGCGCCAGCCGGAACATTGCCAGGTTCAGGCTGTGGAAGCCGGCCAGCGTGACGAACTGGAACTTGTAGCCCATGCGGCCGATATCGGCCTGGAAGCTCGCGATCTTCTCCGGCGGCAGTTTTTTCCCCCAGTTGAAGCTGGGCGAGCAATTGTACGCCAGCATCTTGCCGGGGAACTGCCGGTGAATGGCATTGGCGAAGCGTTCCGCATCCGCGAGATTGGGATCGCTGGTCTCCCACCACAGCAGATCGGCATAGGGCGCGAAGGCCAGGCCGCGGGCGATGGCATAGTCCACGCCGATGCCGGGCTTGATGCGGAAGAAGCCCTCCGGCGTGCGCTCGCCGGAGATGAATTGGCGGTCGCGCTCATCCACGTCGCTGGTCAGCAACTGCGCCGACTGCGCGTCGGTGCGGCACAGCAACACGGTTGCCACGCCCTCGGTGTCGGCGGCGAGGCGGGCGGCGTTCAGCGTGCGGATGTGCTGCGCCATCGGCACCAGCACCTTGCCGCCGAGATGGCCGCACTTCTTCTCCGAGGCGAGCTGGTCCTCGAAATGCACGCCCGCCGCGCCGGCGGCGATCATCGCCTTCATCAGCTCGAACGCGTTCAGCGCGCCGCCGAAGCCGGCTTCGGCATCGGCGATGATGGGCGCCATCCAATAGGTATCGTCGCCGCCCTCGGACTGCCCGATCTGGTCGGCGCGGCGCAGCGCCGCATTGATCCGGTGCACGACGTTCGGCACCGAATCGACCGGATACAGCGACTGATCCGGGTACATCTCGCCGGCGGTGTTGGCGTCGGCGGCGACCTGCCAGCCGGAGAGGTAGATTGCCTCCAGTCCGGCCTTCACCTGCTGCACCGCCTGGTTGCCGGTGAGTGCGCCGAGGGTCGGCAGATAGGGGCGCGCGCGCAGCAGTTGCCACAGCCGGGCGGCGCCCATCTCGGCCAGCGTGTGGCGGATGCGGAAGCTGCCGGAGAGCCGCGCCACATCCTCCGGCGTGTAATCGCGCCGAATGCCGGCAAAGCGGTCCGGATCGCCGGCCGGCGCCGGCGGGATGCCGGAGGAACCGTCGGGGGCGTAGGTCGGGCTGGGCTGCGGACGCATCGAGCACTCCTGGGTTGGGCTTGCGATGCGTGAATATTTGACATTGCATCCGCGAAGGTCAGCCGAAATCTGATCATCCTC
>Ga0335073_10014397_pt1 | contig 11082 bp, 18 predicted proteins | sample Lox_Sample_22_FD_207093 | JGI IMG/M metagenome (GOLD analysis project Ga0335073, IMG submission 207093) | Soil microbial communities from Loxahatchee National Wildlife Refuge, Florida, United States - Lox_Sample_2.2 | ecosystem: Environmental > Terrestrial > Soil > Wetlands | place: USA... | reverse complement strand
GAATTCACTAGTTGAAGCTCGAGGAAGGGAGTACGATAGTCGTAAGCACTACTCCGTACTATTCGGACCAACATCCTGAATTAGGGTGAAATTATCAGCTTTGCTTCAATCGCTTCAATCGCTTCAATCCATTGCTTTCGGACAAGAAGATACCATTTCCATTGCTTGTTTGCACTTTCCTTAATTGCTGACCGGATCTCATTCTCTCTGCTCAGCTTACGAAGTACATATTCTAACGGCATAGTTTCATGAGACAAGACCAGCCAGAAACATCGCCAGCTTTCTCGACTCCTTATCAGCTGATTTCTCTTCAACGTCTTCGTAATCCCATCTGTCAATTGGTACTTCTATCACTGAGCTGCTACAACCTGCAATCATGACATCTCAGACGCTAATCCCGACTCTCCACCACCTTTCGTCATCTCAGTCGATGCGCATTCTCTTTGCATTCGAAGAACTCAATGAAGCCTACGGAGTGCAATATAAGATCAAGAAATATGGGCGCCAGCCCAGAAGCTCTCAGGCAGCACTCAAAGAACACTTCCCACTCGGCAAGTCGCCCATCGTCACGCTCGAAGAAAACGGTGCACCAGCAAAGGAAATCTACCAACTGCCACAGTATCCGGGTGTTCTCACCGAAAGCCGACTGGTGCTTCAGTTCATGTCGGACACGTGGTCGAAAGGCATGTGGGAGCCGCAAACCGAGATGGACAAGCGCCAGGATGTCTTCATGCAGGAGTTCGCGCTCAACACGTTGGCTGTCAAGTGTGACTTCGCCTTGATTTTCGAGCTTATCCCGACACACTTACCGTGGGGACTGCGACACATCGTTGCCGCCATGACCAGCCCCATCGTCAGCTATTGGAAGTCGGATATAGACCCTATTTTTAAAGTGATGGAGGAAACGCTGTCGGAGGATCGCCCGTGGTTTTCCGGTGCGAAGTTGGGCCTTGCTGACCTTAACATGGTGTGGCCCGTGGATATTGCGTGGCAAAGAAAGTACCTCAACGGAGAGAAGTATCCCAAAGTTGCTAAATGGTTCAAAACGATAACTTCGAGACCGGCATGGAAGAGAGCTTTGGACAAGGGAGGTAAGCATGACTTGATAACCTTCTCATAAACCAAGGCTTAAAGTTCGAGCTTCTCTACTGTACTTTGTATATTTCGAGTCTATTTGACATAACAAGCCGGACTTGTAGGCTCTCACAAGCCATAGATAAAGGTAATCTTCTTGTCCGAATAACGAGTATTGTCCGCCCGCTCAAATTCAATCTCCGCAGCCATCATCCTTTGCAGCTTCCTTTCCTTTCTCCTGTTGACAGCAGCAAGGGTGAACCGGTATGACACATCCCGCAAGTGCAACGGCAATGAAGCCGAGAGTTACGTAGAATGGGAGTCTGTAGCCTGGAGCGTACTTGGACTGATATTGCTGCGAACCGATTACGCCAGCGAAGTTACCAAATCCATTGACACCAAGTACAAGAGCACGCATACCAGGTTCAGGAGTGTTTCCAGCCAGCCATACTACAGTAAATGGCGCAGAGACGTAGCTACTGAAGAGAAAAACGCCAAGGCCAGCGTATTTTTCACCATTAGAACCTACAGTTACTGTGACGATGAGTCCTACAAAGCAAATAACAAGACCATCAAAAATATGAAAGCCACGCTCGTTCCTGGTCGTTATGTCAGCAAATGACACAGCTCGATGAATGTTTTAATGACTTACATTCTATCAGAGCCGAGAGCAAAGATGTAGAGGCCGACAGCGCCACAAATGTAAGGTGGGACGGACATCAAGTTCGCCCGGATAGACGTGAAGCCAAGACCTTCGACGACGAGTGGTAGGAAAACAGAAAGCTTGGCTCAATACGCTTGCGCAGATGTTGAAGAACCGGACATACCACAACTTCCAGTCCTTTTGCAGTCTCTACGGCATCGCGTTTGGTTAGGCATTCTCGTTCAACGCCCGTACTGCCGTGAGTGTGTTGAATATAAAGCTCGTTGTCGATCCGAATGCGTTCCACCGCGTATTCTCTTTCCTCTTGACTCAAAAATCGTGCGGATCCTGGACCGATCGGCAGCCAAAATACGGGGATAAGTGAAACGAATCCTATAATGGCCCCTTCTATGATGAAGAGGTATTGCCACGTATGCAGAGGTGCATTTTTGACCTGGAATACGCCATATGCAATGGCTGCGGAAAACGCACCCGCTATCGCATACTGGCCGTAGAAAAGACCAATACGAACTGCAAGGTCGTATCGGGTGTAAAAGAACGACAAATACGCAACTGCAGTCGGATAGAATCCGGCTTCGAAGGTACCAATGAGTAGACGCGTCGCTATCAAGGTTCCACGACTTTTGATCCAGGCTTGGCAAATGGTTATGATTCCCCAGATGAACTACTCATCGTTAGTAGGCCGACAAAGCCCCACTCGACCTGCCTTACCATATGAAAGGGATCCAATATTTGGCACCAATCCATCTGCCCATCGCCGCCGATGCGGTTGAAAGAGAATAAAGGCGGTGAAGAACAATGAAGTAGCGAGATTCAGGTCACTAGATTTGGCGCCTATGTCCTTCATAAAGCCTTGAAGATTACGTCAGTATCGCTTGGAACCTGATATCCGCAAAGGGCCGAAGGAAACAGTACCCTGAGTTTGAGCATTTCCTACGTTGCCACGATCTAAACCATTGAAGAGGTAAAGAAGAGCAAGCGCTGGAAGAAGATAAAGTCCAATTTCCGATTCAATGCTCTGTTTCTGGCCCTCTCTGTAGTTTTACCCACATAGCCTGCTGGAACGTTTTCCTTTCGTTCGACATCAAACAGCATCTTTAAATCTCCATTGTCCATTTGCGCTTCAAATGAACTGGATTCATGATCGAAAGCAGATATTATTGTCAAATATGCCGATATCAAACGTCTGATAAGACAAGATGTTTCCTAGGACCACCGAGGTGGACCACCAAAGTCTTATAGCGGCCAGTTTCTTCAGCCTTTTCAACGCGGCTGGCCACTGTTGATACATCGTGGCATTTTGCGTTCGCGATGCACAACCGTGAATAGTAAGCATTGTTCTCCAGTACAAGCTCCCGAGACTATTAAGAAGCTCTTTGCTAAAGAGCACCAAAACTCTCGAATTACTTCCATTGAGCCACCTTTTAGCTGCCTCCGGAGAGTGTGGAGAACAATGAGGAGAGGCGAGCAATTTAAAACCTACTCCTACCGGCACTGGTGCCGATCAATGCGAGGCTGGAAGGGTATGAAGCTTGCTAAACAATAGAAATCAGGGAAAGCCTTGTATGTTTGTGGGCATAAAGTGTTGGTTAACCCCGCAACTTGCCGGGTACGGCACCCGGAAGGCTCCACCAACGGAACTTCCGAAAGCAAGCTATTTGGATAAGACTGAGGCGACTCGAGCGATACTGTCGTATGGAGGAAATACAAATGGCCATCGAGAGCTCGGCTGTGGTTTCAGTGGAGCGATCGAAGGTCGAACGATTTCAACTACAACAACCCTCAAGAACTGAATGCTAGATGCATCTAAGCAAGATGAGGTCTTTGGAGTTTGATCTCACTCGAGAGAAGCCGTCAAAGACGCTCGATATCGGTCTGAATGGCACCAGCATTTCAGCTGATCCTCTGGGTCGGGTAAGTGATGCTTATTGGTGTTATATAAGCTTTCCATGACGGCTAATGGTTGCGTAGATGCTCCAACTGAGCGGTTTCCACCCTAAACATGGCATAATCGTTGCCGCTCCTTATGAGCAGTTCGATGGGAATAGATTCTACGAGCCGACGTACGTTCGAGCGTACCGTGCTCGTATGTTAAAGATGATCCAACTTGGGAGACCAGGATTTGGTTTGCGGTTTGAAGGACGTCCGACGGCTGTGTCGATTGAGAACTGCGACTTGAATGTTGCGTTAGTAAAATACCAACTTCGGAATGGTGTTTCGGTCGTCGTGACTTTGAGCGTTGATGAGACAGGCAGCGTAACCCAACAAGCGACCATTTCACCCTCGACGGCTGAAGAAACTCAAATTCAATATACTCTGGATCTCGGTATAAGCGTCAATCGTGCTTCCTACGGCCAGCTGACTGAAGGTGGACCTGTTCCAATACCACCGTTGGAGAATGATCTTCAGATTCTTGACAACGGATACCGTTACGCGATTGTCAATCGTCACCTCGGCGCCCACCTTGAAGGAAGTCTCGCGATAGATGGTGTAGCCGTAGGTATGAATCTCGTAAACGAGACTTTCGTAGGAACACCTGTGGTAGGAAGCGTCTCAGGCGTAATTAGCATAGCAGCTGATGCTTCACGATCGATTACGGCCAGATTCCGACTGATTCCTGATGTTACGATTCGAGATAGAGTTGAGGTACCACATTCAAACGGACTGCCTGTGCTGTCTTCAATCCGTAATTGGAGCAAATCGGAGAGCGAAGCGCTGTTTATCATCCGAAGAAACTTGGAGTATATCCTGGGTAACTGTACGTTTCCAGTATCCGATACCGAGGTGGCTGTTGTTACAGATCATGTTGCTCTGCCGCTTGGCTGGAACCGGGATAACTAGTAAGCATTACCGCGATGCTAGGAAGTGGTGATCATCTCTAACCGGTGGTACAGTTGGCAAATGCGATTTTTGCTTGACGTCCATCGGAACATCCATCGATTGATGGATGCCGAAGCTGCAAGCTGGTATAGCTCACTGATCCACAAAACAGTCAAGGGACATCTAAATTGGGTCTTCCGTCGAGCAGAGCGTCCTTATTCATTCTGGCATCGGTCGTACTTGGTGACTGGCCCTCCAAAGGATGGTCCGTTGTTTCAACTCGATCAGCAATGCTACCCCTACTTGGAGCTGTGCGATTTCTTCGCCGAATTTCCAGAAGAGTCGGCGTTTGTTGAAGGCATATGCAAAGAGCCAGGCACATCCGTAACCCTCGCATTGCTTGAATCGAAGAGAGACGCTGTTACAGGCCTGTTTCCCACGGACGAAACCCCCGGTGATGATGCCGTCGAGTATCCTTTTCATTTCTCCAGTCATATCCTGCTATGGTACACCTTCGCACGATTTCACGATCTCACGAAAGCTATTGGCGTAGACTCGGAATATAACAATTTGAATCTGGACAAGGTCGCACAAGAGGTCCGACATTCAACAATTAGACATTTCGAGACTGTGAACCCGAACACTGGCAAACCATTGTTTGCGTATTTGACGGATGGAGCAGGCAAAACGACTCTATACCACGACGCGAATGACATTCCGACGGTGTTGGCTCCGATCTGGAGTTTCGTTCAGTCGAAGCTCGAGCTCGAGCTTTGGCGGAATACCATGGAATTCGGGGTCTCACCGTCAAATGAAAAGGGATACTTTATCGGCGAACCGTTTGGTGGTCTTGGAAGTGTGCACACTCCTGATCCATGGCCACTGGGCTTCTTTCAAGAGTTCGTTTTCGCGCAGATGACGGGTAATGCAGAAGCGGAAGCAGATGCGTGGCGTAGAATTAAGGGTACTATGATGTGGGATGGTTTGTTTTCCGAAGCTATCGATCGTAGTACTGGCGAGTGTACGAGTAAGGCCTGGTTTAGCTGGCCGGGATCCATGATAAGCGGTGCACTCGTCAAGCCGAATCGAGGCAAAAACTATTTGGAAGCTTGATGGCAGCGCAATTAGGGTATTTTTTGAAGTGATGGAGTTCGGGAGATGTGCTAAGCCTTAACCAAGTCAAGGCCTCACGTAATTGTTGCGTAGGTCCATCCAGATTGATAGAGCTCAAATGCTATACAGTTGTAGATCATCTCCATTGAGCCAAGTCATGAGCTCCGGATATGCGGGATCTTGCTCGTTGATGGTGGAATTCAATGCTGCAGCTTGGCTCGTGGTTGGAGGACGCCATTGGAAGCTTCTGGGCGTGCTTATATCGGAAGCAGTTGCATAAACGTCGCTATATGGACTAGTTTGGTTGGGAAGTGATGCTGCATGAGGAGATGTGGCCAGTTGCTGACTGTTGAAAAGAGTTTGGCCGCGCAACTTATGCACAAGTAAGTTTAGGTCTAGAAGAACTCTTGTGCAGTCTTCAGCATAGATGTTGCCGTTTTTGGCCTCGTTTTGGAAAGCTCCAATGGCGAATGATATGTCTGACTCGTCGGATTCATCTTGCATATCATAAAGGAGTTGGTGAAGTTGAAGAACCACGGCGGCGTTGAAGACGTTGTGAAAGCCACCATGCAATAACCTTGGAAAATGACCAAGTCCAGACATGTACCGACCAAGATTCAAATTTCGTCTAGCCGCGGCACTGCACTCCATAATCTTTTGTAAATGTGGATGGGATTGAAGATCAGATCGTCCGTTGAGATATCGATCTGCGACCGCCTTTTTTACTGCTATGAAGTAAATTGGTCGAAGAGTTAGAATGATAAGCTGTAACGTCTTAGAATCTGTCGCAATTATGAAGGATAGATGCTCAAACCTGGTTGTATGACATATGAAGTTCACAGCAAGCTCTATCATTGCTTAACCCGTTTTCTGCGGGCCGTAATTCGGAAGGCAATCCTTGAGACCACTCATTCAGCATCTGCAACGCGTTGTCGACATAGATGGATCGATCGTCGCTGGTAGTTTGAGATGCAATCTGATAGACGTTGCAGACAATGTATGTTGAGATTCGAGCGAGTTCAATGTTGGCTATCATCCCTACCGCTGAAGGGTATTCACTGCGTTAACTTAGTGTATAGTTCATGTTTTAAGTGTGAGAGCTTCCACATACTCCATATTTTCTGGAAGCTGAGTTCTGATGGCGAGATCTGATATCAATGGTGGACGTCCCATAAGAATACTCAGTCGACTGTGATGGGATCAGCAACATGAATTTGCGTTAAAATGAATCTAACATACCGCTCGAGAACGTAGATTGTCCAGAATATCCTCTTTGCAGTCTCATCCGTCATTGATGCTCGGTGATAGCCATGCATAATTACTATATGCACAGCTATGCTGACAAACATATAAGCGGAGTCTCGGCGATTCCTCTCCATCAAGTAGAATGCAAGCAGCCCAAGAGCGGCGGCGTGGTCAATGGTAATGTAGTCGAGAGGATTTCCGATTAAATATCGTGCCCGTGCAAAGTATGGGTCTCCGTAGGACGTTGATTCTGCGCTTGGATTAGCGCTTTTCCTTGCTTGAGACGCAATGGCAAAAGCAGCATTGAGAATGGCAAAACTTGGTGGAGGACGGATATCAGCCGAAGGACGAGCATCTTGCAGTAACTTTTCCCAATCACCCCAGTAGTAGATACCGCCGCAAGGAAAGTCTCCATTGCCATCCTGGGCGAGATATCGAAACTCGGCGACCAAAATAGAAGCCTCCGTTCGGGACGGGAACCATTGCCAATCGACATCTGAAACGAGCAACGGTCTAGAATCATGTGTCTGATAACGGCCCCGGGAAGCTAAGAATGCAGTCTCTGGGTTCTGCATGCCAGGCCAGGAGTTGTGGAACGCGAGCGGAAAGACGGTAGACATGAACTCCTTCAGATAGTCGAGGAACACGGCACCTGAGGACCCACCCAGGTAGCGGGGCGTTCCATCGGTATCGTGAAGCACGCGACCCTCATTTGGAGATATTTGGTTATTGGAGAAAGGTTCTGAATGAGTTGTCCCTTCGCTGGTAACAGTTGATGTTCGCTGACTGACAAGATCTGGATAGCCATCTCTGTGAATCTCCGGTTTGGCTTCATCCAGACGTTGCTGTAGCTTAGCGCATCGAGCCTGAAGCTCTTCGAACTCTGCGCGACTGACGGAGATCTTGTCATCTGCAGCAGGGTATACACAATCTCTCCCGGACTTCCGGCATTGTGCACACGGGTGCTCGCCTGAGCACTTCACGCGTCGCACATTGCAGCTGTTACAGCTATAGTCGAGGCCATGTCAGCGCCACCACGGTGCTACAGTTAGAGAGATCTTACGCAGTCGGCACGCGCTTCCTGTTTTCAGGTGCAACTTTCGCTCGACGGCGGTTTGTAGGAAGACGATGGCTTGCCGTATCCACAACTTCCAGAGGTTGGGGCATCTAGGCCATTCGCTTAACCGAATCTCAAGGAGCGATAGTGATTAACGATGCTAAAGGTGCTGGTTCGCCCTATGGTTTGCAATCGAGATGAATTTCATAATCATCAGATCACTTTTGATCAGTTTCGTGAGCTGTAGGATGCATTGCAAGCGTTTCACGGCGGCGCCGAGGTGCTGAAGTGTGAATATGCGAGTTGTAGGCTTGACGAGTGCCGCCACCCCACAGTCCGTAAGTGGTCGTTCATTGGCTCCGCCGCCAAAAGCAGGGTGACATTCACGTTACGAGGTAGTACAGAAAGCGAACATCAAAAGAAAATGGCCTCCGGGAGGCTGAGAGATTGGGAGAGTTTGACATGGAAATATTTAAATCAATACTACTTATATCATTGCGTGGTGGTGGCCTTATTAGTACATCAACCAATGCGCGGGAGAGCACAGCCGTTATTCGGGTACAGCTGGGGCTTAAGTGAATACGAAACCATAATTCTTCAAAGCTTGGAGATAAAAACAATGCGAAACACTGTGAAGGTCACAATACGAGTAATGGCGTCCCAGAATGCAAGTTTAAATGTCGTCGAATTCCGCCGAGCAGCAAAGACAGTGCATCAGCAAAAAGGTAAAGGATAATTGGCGAATTGATCCAAACCGAGCGCCAAATCATGCGTCGAATGTCGAGGGTTTGCTATTCCTTGCCTCCAAGGTACCTATATACAACTGAGAAATCCTTGCCCTTGCACTGGGCGTCTTTCTCCACTTCGTCATACAACCCCTTCGCAACTGGTCCCATAACAAGCTTGACTCCAAACTCGTCCGCGCTCTTCAAGGCTAGCTTCAAGTCTTTGTTCATCAGACTGACTCCAAACCCTCCTGCATAATCCCGTCCTGATGGAGCACCTTCGATAACGCCAGGCACGGGGTTGTTGATTTCACTCGGCCAGCATCGTCCAGTGCTGATGTTAATCATGCCGGCTAACGCCTTGGGGTCCAGGCCCCATTGGATACCCATATTCATGGCCTCAGCAGTAGCAATGTTGTTTAGAGCAAGAAGGTAATTGTTAGCGAGCTTGGCCTTTAGACCTGCGCCTTGGTCGCCCATATGCAATACCCTCCTGCCCATCATAGAGAGGATCTGGGTGACGCGGTCCACGAATTCTGGAGCACAGCCGATCATGAAGGTGAGTGTTCCAGCTTCGGCACCTACGACTCCGCCAGACATTGGCGCATCGATGAACTGGCCCTGCGCGCTCGAGACACATGAGTTAGAGACTTCGCCAGAGGTCATTGGGTCGATGGTGGAGCTGTCGATGAAGAGACGAGGCTGAGCGACCCCATCTTTGAGAAGTGTTGCGGGTTCTAACATTGCTTTGTACACGGCTTTGACATGCTGTGGCTCCGGTAGCGCGGTGATAATGGTTTCCTTGGAATTTGTTAGCGATATTGTCATCCATAGCTGAGATAAGCTTATGACAATGGATTCAATGCAACAGGCTCAGAGGATTGGCTTTGATTGGTTCAAATCACAAAAAGAGTTGCGAATAACTCTCAACTTAGATCATTTCTCTAGGAAATAAATTCATCATAATACAGTATGTTCATCGCAAGGAAATTGTACATACCGCCCTCTCAGCTACCTCACGTGGAGAGTCCGCAACAACTACTTGGAACGATTTTAGTTCATCTGCAAAATTCCGACTAGCGTCCTTGTTGATGTCCTCAACAATGAGTGTATCATCGCTAGGGAGCTTCTGTCGAAGATTTTTGGCCATTCGGTATCCTTCGTACGCTCAGCAATAGCTCTCACTGGATCGCAGAGAACTAAACTCACCCATTTGACCCAATCCGACGAAGCCGTACGTTGCTTGCGGAGCTGGCGTGTTCGAAAGCCATCTCTTTCCAGGCAAGCTACGAATGTGCGTAGACTGTCTCAGCGGCACCGCCGTCAGGCTCCTTATTGATCTCATTGTTGAAATCACGAGATGATCTTGCTAATGTGAAGCTTTGAGTATCGACAAAATATGAGTACACGGTAAAGAACGGTCCGACACAGTTAAAGCCGAGGGTTTCTGGGTAAGCGGAAGCGCTACTGAGGATCGTCAGGTCAAAAGATTAAGCTACACGATGAAGCCGCGCTTGCGGCTCATTTCAAATGTCTTTAGCTTCGTTGTAAGAGCCCAAATTGGGCCTATTGCAATCGGAATCTCGTGCGGAAGATTTGAAGTGGGTGACTTTTTCCGACCGCCCATCAAAAAATCACGTGTTTCTTCACCCAGTTTGGATTGTCAAACGACCGACTCACGTACAACGTTGAAGTACTTCGCCAACGTACGTCTTGCTGACATGGAGGAAAGAAAACAAGCCATGGATTGGAATATTTAATCAATTTACGGATAGGAAAGAGAGTGGCGTGCGCCTTTGCTGGCACATGCTGGAGAATTGTGTTCAAACAATACTATAACACCGGTTCCGTTTTCAACGAGTTAGCATAGCGTGATCAGACTTTAAGCTACGATATACATAAGGTAAGGTAATGAAGCTTCTTTGTTGATTCTATTTATGTCCGTTACACGTACACTCCGACTCCAAATATCACTACACCCTCAGCTTCAGCCATTCAAGCTGGGCTACGGCGTCACAGTTCCAGCGTTCAAATATCAACACCCTCATCAATATCTCCAGCCCGTCTTTTTGAATCCTCGGGATCCTCTTGGTGAGAGCAACATCCCATCATCTCCCTCCCCTCGAGTCCTCAATGCGTCAACCGAAATATCGATGCCGACCGCACTACCAAGTATCAAATTCCGCGTCGCAATTAAGCAGGCCATCGGCATAGTCTTTACCATCACTCTAATGCTCGCATTCATGCTCATCACAAGCTGTGCGTGTCGCTTTGCGGGTTATTCCGACAATTCTAGCCACAGGCGATTCAGCTAATCTCTCCTATGGATCTGGGAATCTCGGTGCTTCTGTGGCGGTCTAGCGGTCGCAGGCAAACGCACATTC
>Ga0335073_10014395_pt1 | contig 11082 bp, 6 predicted proteins | sample Lox_Sample_22_FD_207093 | JGI IMG/M metagenome (GOLD analysis project Ga0335073, IMG submission 207093) | Soil microbial communities from Loxahatchee National Wildlife Refuge, Florida, United States - Lox_Sample_2.2 | ecosystem: Environmental > Terrestrial > Soil > Wetlands | place: USA: Florida... | reverse complement strand
AGTTGGCGAGCGAATCCACGTCGCCGGCGTCCAGCGCCTCGGCAGCCCAGTGATCGAACTCGGCTGACCAGCCTGGGGCCGGCGCGTCGAAGCGGAAGTCCCGCAGGAACGGCAACCCGTGGGTGAGAAAACCACTGCCGATGATCAGTACGCCGTCGTCGCGCAGCGGGCGCAGCGCCTCGCCGATTCGCAGCAGCCGCGCAGGATCCAGGCTGGGCATCGAGATCTGCAGCACCGGGATGTCGGCGCCGGGGTACATGACGGTCAGCGGCACGTAGGCACCGTGGTCCAGGCCACGGCCGGGCAGGTCGGTGACCGGTTCGCTGCCCGAGAGCAGCTCGCGAACCTCCGAGGCAAGGGCGGGCGCGCCGGGGGCCGGGTACGTGGCCCGGTAGTAGCGCTCGGCAAACCCGCCGAAGTCGTAGACGAGCGGCACGCCGTCGTCGGTCGCGCCGATCGCGAGCGGCGCGGATTCCCAGTGTGCCGACACCATCAGGATGGCCCGGGGCCGCGGCAGCGCGCCGGCCCACGCCGCAAGCTGGACCACCCACAGCGGGTCGTCGACCAGCGGCGGCGCGCCGTGGCCGAGGTAGATCGCGGGCATCCGGCCGGGCTGCACCGCCGCCGCGGCGACGCTGGTGACCTGGTCGGCCGCGTCGGGCGGCACCGGCTCATGCTCGGGCTCCCGCGCGGAAAGTTCTTCGTCCATGTCTCCTCCAGTGCGCGGTGCCGGCCCCACGACGTGTGGTACCCACGATCCATGGTGCCGACATCGGGGCTTCCAGCGCTGCCCGGGAGCGTGCTACGGGTGGTGGCGCTCTCCGACACGCACGCGCCACGGCGGTGGAAGTCCTGCCCGGCCCCGGTGGCCGCGCAGCTTCGGCTGGCGGACGTGATCGTGCACGCGGGCGACGTGTGCACGGCCGCGGTCCTCGACGAGCTGTCCGAATACGCGCCGGTGCTCGCCGTGGTCGGCAACAACGACGGCCCCGACGTGGCGGCCTGGGGCGCGACGCCCACACTCGAAGCCGATCTCGGCGGCCTGCGGGTCGCGATGATCCACGACAGCGGCCCGGCGCACCGCCGGCTCCAGCGGATGCGGCGCGAGTTTCCGGGCGCGGACCTGGTGGTGTTCGGTCACTCCCACATCCCGATGGACGCCGAGGATGGCGGGCTCCGGATCTTCAACCCCGGCTCGCCCACCGACCGCCGCCGTCAGCCGCACGGCACCGTCGGCGTGCTGCTCGTTGAGGCCGGCCGGCTGACGGCCGCCCACATCATCGAGGTCGCCTGAGAACGGGCCATGATCCTGGTCAGTCCTCCGGCGCCAGCCAGAGCACCCCGAGCGGCGGCAGGTTGAGCGACGCCGAGGCTGGCTGGCCGTGCCACGGCTCATTCACGGCCTCGGCGACCCCGAGGTTGCCCACGCCGCTGCCGCCGTAGTCGGCGGCGTCGGTGTTGATCACCTCTCGCCAACGGCCGACGGCCGGCAGGCCAACGCGATAGCCGAGATGCGGGCCGCCGGAGAAATTCACCACGCAGGCGACGGTCTTTGCCCCGGGCCCGGTCTCGTCTGTTCCGGCGAACCGCAGGAACGCCAGCACGTTCCCGTCCGCGTCGCTCGCGTCGATCCAGTTGAACCCGAGCGGGCTGAAGTCCTGGCGCCACAGCGCCGGGCTTTCCCTGTATATCCGGTTCAGGTCCCTGACCAGGCGCTGCACGCCGCTGTGGAACCCGCTGCCGTCGCTCAGCGCCTCCCAGTCCAGCCCTGCTTGCTCAGACCACTCGCTGTCCTGGCCGAACTCTGATCCCATGAACAGAAGCTGCTTGCCGGGGTGGGCCCACTGGTAGGCGAGCAGCGCCCGCAGGCCGGCGAACTGTTTCCACTGGTCGCCGGGCATCTTGCGCAGGAGCGATCCTTTGCCGTGCACCACCTCGTCGTGTGACAGCGGCAGCACGAAGTTCTCGCTGAACGCGTACACCATCGAGAATGTGATCTCGTTCTGGTGATAGTTGCGGAAGATGGGGTCGGTGGACAGGTAGGACAGGGTGTCGTGCATCCAGCCGAGGTTCCACTTGAGGCCGAATCCGAGCCCGCCCATGTGCACCGGCTTGGTCACCCCGGGCCAGGCCGTGGACTCCTCGGCGATCATCATGATGCCCGGCAGCCTCTTGTAGCAGGTTGCGTTCGTCTCGCGCAGGAACGAGACGGCGTCCAGGTTTTCTCTGCCGCCGAGCGCGTTCGGTGACCACTCGCCGGCCGCGCGCGAGTAGTCCAGGTAGAGCATGGACGCGACAGCGTCCACCCGGAGCCCGTCGGCGTGGTACTCCTCCATCCAGTAGATCGCATTGGCGACGAGGAAGTTGCGCACCTCGGGCCTGCCGAAGTCAAAGATGAACGTGCCCCAGTCGGGGTGCACGCCCCGGTGCGGGTCGGCGTTCTCGTAGAGCGGCGTGCCGTCGAACCTGGCCAGCGCCCAGTCATCGCGCGGGAAGTGGGCCGGAACCCAGTCGAGGATCACGCCGATGCCGGCCTGGTGCAGCCGGTCTACCAGGTACCGGAAGTCATCCGGCGACCCAAATCGGGCCGTGGGCGCGTAGTACGAGGTCACCTGGTAGCCCCAGGATCCGCCGAACGGATGCTCGGCGACCGGCAGGAACTCGACGTGCGTGAACCCGAGCCCGGTGACGTAATCGGTGAGCTGGTCGGCGAGCTCAGTGTAGGAAAGCCCGGGCCGCCACGAGCCGATGTGCACCTCGTACACGCTCATCCGCTGGGCCAGCGGGTCGCGCCCGGCACGCTCGGTCATCCACGCCTGATCGGCCCACTGGTAGCCGGAATCGTAAACCACCGAGGCAGTGGCCGGCGGCCGCTCCGCCAGCGCGGCCATCGGGTCGGCCTTGCTGTGCCAGGTGCCATCCGGGCCGCAGATGTCGTACTTGTACCGGGTGCCGGGACTGACCTCAGGAACGAAGAGCTCCCAGACACCCGTGGCGCCCAGCGAGCGCATCGGGTGCGCGCGCCCGTCCCAGTGATTGAAGTCTCCGATCACCCGCACGCCGCGCGCGTTCGGCGCCCAGACCGCGAACGCGGTGCCGTCGGCCTTCTCGCTCACGTGCGCACCCAGCACGCGCCACAGCTGCTCGTGCCGTCCCTCGGCGATCAGGTGGAGGTCGATCTCGCCGAGCGTCGGCAGGTGGCGGTACGGGTCGTCGGTGACGGTCTCGGGCAGGGTCTCGGCGCCGTCTGGCGCCGGGTAGGCCACGGCCAGCCGGTAGTCGGAAACGCCGCTGGCCGGGAGCGTGGCCGCGAACACGCCTTCGTGCACGTGCGCCATGGGGTACCTGTGGCCGTCCGGCAGCACGACGGCGACCGACGCCGCCAGGGGGCGCAGCGTGGCTACGACCGTCCCGGCCGGGCCCTCGTGCGCGCCGAGGACCGAGTGCGGGTCGTGGTGTGTTCCCGCGACGATCCTGTCGATCTCGGCGTGGCTGATCTGGGTGGCCGGGTCGGCCTGCTGGCCGGTTTTTTCCATAAGGACGCCGCAATCGAGTCGAGTGGCACCGAAAGCCAGGACGGGCGGTGCCTGGCCTCATAAACCACCTCATATACCGCCTTGTCGAGCATCAGGGCCCGCAACAGCGTGCCGTGGGCCTGCGGATCCATGCCGCCAGCCTCGGCGTAGCCCTTGCAGAACGCCGCCTGGCTGCGCTCCGCCCACTCGTCGGCGAGGTCACGGAGCTTCTCCCCGTCCGGGCGGTCGAGCAGCTGATGACGGGCAGCGTAGTCGAACGACCGGAGCATGCCGGCCACGTCGCGCAGCGCGACCGACGGCGCCCTGCGCTCCTCGAGCGGAACCGCTGGCTCCCCCTCGAAGTCCAGAACCACCCAGCCTGTCGCCGTGCGAAGCACCTGGCCGAGGTGATAGTCGCCGTGCACCCGCTGCAGCGGAATCGGCCCGCCGGTGGCGGCGAGGTCGGCGTAGTAGCCGCGAACCTTGGCGGCATACGGGTGCAACTCGGGCACCTCGGCGTCGGCGATGTCGAGCCTTCGGGCCATCTGCCCGGCCAGGTCTCTCAGCGCACCGGGCTCGAGTTCGGTGGTGCCAAAGGCCGCTGCCAGGTCGGCGTGTACCTCCGCCGTCGCCCTGCCGAGCCGGAATGCCTCTCCGGCGAAGTCGCCGCCCGCCTGGTCGGGCCGGATCGTCCCCGGTTCCGCCGCGCCGTCTCCGGAGTACAGGTCGCGCAGGCTGGTGGCGGCCAGCGACCAGCCGTCGCTGGCCCCGGGCAGGTACCTGGACAAGATCGCGAGCAGCGCCGGCTCGCCACTGTCGGTGGCCGTTTCGATCCATCCGAACGGCTCGGCCACGTGCCTCGAGCCCCGCCGGGCCAGGGCGCTGGTTACCTCGAGCTCGGGGCTGCAGCCGGGGAAGACCCTGCGCAGCACCTTGAGGATGGCCGAGTCACCGAAGATCAGGCTGGTGTTGCTCTGCTCGGCGGTGAGCATCAGGCTGTCCAGGCCGGTGTCGATGACCGCGCCGGGCTCCCGGTCGAAGCGCACCCGGCCGACGGTCGCCTGATCGGCGATGGCGCGCAGCAAGACCTTGGTCAGCTCCGGGTCGTGCAGCGCCTCATAGGCAGTCCGGCCCGGCCCGGCTGGCCCCATGACCGCGTGCCGCAGCGAGTCGGGCACGTCCGAACGAATGCCGGCGAGGACCTGGTAGCGCGCTGTCTGCCCGTCCGAAGACACGGAGACGATCAGGTGACGCAGTTCGGGGTCGCCGGCGGCCAGGGTGGTATCGGCCGTTATAGAGAGGTCACGCACCGTAGCGCTGCTGCCCGCGTACCAGCGCTGCGACGGCAGCCACGCCGCTAGTGTGTCCTCAAATGTCATGACTCCAGGTCTACCCCGCGACTCGCCAGTCATCCCGGAAACGGCACACTCCGCCATACGGCGAAGATCAGTCAATCAGATCGGATCCGGCCCAGCTCGGCCACGAGGCTTGCTGGGCCCGCGCTCAGTCGGTCAGGACCACCTGTGCCCTCAGGGGCTGCTCCGAGGCGGCCGTACAGCGGCGGGGCAAGACCCCGCCGGCGTCCCGGCTGGCAGCAGAGGTTATGCGGCTTCTGGGCCGCCGGCGCCGTCCGTCGAGGGCTGGCAGCGCCGAGGTGATCCCGTGGCAGCGGCTGGCTGAATGCGAACCAGATTCCCAGATACGAATCAGATCCCGGCGATCATGGAGAGGAATGCTCCGTAATCCGGTCGGCCCAGATGAGAAGGGCGCAGGAAGTGGAGGCTGGCCAGGACCCATCGTTCGCACGAATAAGCGTGGCCAATTAACATGGCCCAAGGGTGACTCGTTTCTCTGAGTGGCTCATCACGGCAGCCAGCGACGGCCGGCTCGTCACACATATGTAAAGACGCAGCGGGCATGGACGCGCCAGCCACACGATGGTAAACTATGCCCAAAAATTTTCATCACCAATTCATCCGGCTGCTGCTGAAGAGGTGCCGTGCATGCTCCGAAGGTTTAGCGCTAGCCTCAGGCGCCGAATGCAGCTCGTCTCCACCATAATATTTGGCATAGCCCTCATCTTGTGGACAATCTCGCTATGGCTGCCATTTGTCTCAGACTGGCTGGTGCAAAAAAATCTCTTCACACTTATTGTTATTGGCTTGATGGTCCAGATCCTGGCAGTGCTGGACGAAGTGCTCAGGGGTGGTGATGTGAAATCAGGCATCGGCAGAGATCAGGGTGAAGATCTCGATAGGCTGAGAAAGTATGTCCACGACTTTCGGCCAGAGAAAGCCGACCTTCTCGAGTACAGCTCGTTCATGGTCACCCAGCTGCTCGAGGACCTCATGAGAAAGCGGGCGACCATAAGACTCCTTATCTGCGACCCTGACCATGCGATAAATGACTGGCAGGCCCGGCGCATCAGAAACTGCATCTCCACTCTCTGCGATTTTACGTTTGCGGATTATTCTAAGGCAACCGTGCGCTGCTATCGGATACCGGCATCGGTTCGGGGCCGCCGGATTGACGACCTCCTGAACGTCGGCTGGTATTTCTACGGTCATGACTTTTACGGCGTCCAAGGAACCAACACGATGATCACGGTCAATACGAAAAGCCCGGATGGGATCCTTTTTCAGAAACTGTTCACCGATTCCTTTGAAATGCTGTGGAACCATCCGCAGACGCAGCAGCTTGACCTGGCGACTGGGCGCCTGCAGGAAGCGGCCAGTGAAGTCTAGACCGCCAATCGTCTTGTACCTGGATAGCTATACCCTGGACAACGCAGAAGGCGGGCAGGTTCCGTCGAGCATGTCCATCGGGTACGGGGTGACTGCTGGTCGCGTCATACGCGAATATCTCCTGGAGCATGGATTTCGGCTAATTCGGCCGCTGGCCGACACCGAGCCGTTTGATGACGGATCCAGGGAGGCGCGACTTCGGTGGGTGCTAAGAGGTTACGAAAGAATCGTCGATGCCGTCGTAACGGACCGACCTGATTGTGTGTTCTTTTTCCACTCCTTCAATGCTTTCCCCACGGAAGTGCTGCGCATACTTATCGAGACTGGCATAAGGATTCCTATGGTGGGCTATACGCACGGCAGCCACTGGGACCCGTCGGACGGCGAGCGCAAGACGAAATATCCAGGGCTTAAGGTGCTTGATCTCGCAAATCTGACCGTGCTCGACTGGGTCTTGTTTGACTCCGAGTTCATGATGAAGACGGTTCTTGATAATGTGCGTGATTATAACCTTGGCACAGCGGATGTTATTGCCAGCAAGTCGCGTATTGTCGGACTCCCTATAGATACCGAATTCATCGATCTGCAGCGGCCAGATCGGCGCTTCCCGCGTACTACCGTTGTCTTCAACCATGCCCCCGTGACCGCCAAGAATCCTGCCGAGTTCATTCGTGTCATCGAGCGGGTAATGTCAAGATTCGACATCGATGTCCTCTTCACCAGGGCCTATGGCCCCGGCGCGGCCGGCGCTGCGGAGATTGACAGATTGCGCGGGCGGTTCGGCGATCGTGTTATCAGCGGCAACAACATGACGCTAGAGAAGTACTTCCGGGCGCTGTGGATGTCTGATCTCCAGGTATCAACTGCTATTCACGAGAGCCTTGGCATCGCAACACTGGAAGCAATGTACACAGAAAATTGCTGCCTCTTGCCCTGGCGTGGCAGTTATCCTGAGATTTGCGGCGGAAATCCTGACGTTCTATATCGGGGAGGCGCTGACCTGGAACGCAGGCTTGCCTTTTTCATTGCGAATCCCGAGCGCAGGCGGGCGATCGGGCGGGTGCTGGCTGACCGGGCGCGGCTCTACAGCGCGGCGGCCGTCGGCCCGCGGATCATCGACGTGATCCGCGAGGCTCTGGGGCGGAGCAATCGGGACGGGGGCTGGCCAGATGGGCGGATGCTGGCCTCCGAGGCGAAGTTTATCGCTCGGCCGTGAGCGGGAGCTGAAACCAGTAAAAGCCGTGGCCGGGCAGCGTCAGCAGGTATGTGAGTTCGCCAATCGGCGGGAACGCTACGCCACCCATGCATTCTATTGGGGTTACCCCTTTGAATCTGCGCAGATCAAGCTCGACGGGCTGTGGAAACCTTGAGAGATTGTTGACGCAGAGTATGGTGTCGGTGGCCTCAGCACCCTCCGGCTGGGACCCCGGCCGGTGTTCACGCACGAACGCCAGCACGCTCGGGTTGGAGGAGTTCAGCTCTTCGAACTGACCCAGGCCGAACACCGGGTGCCGCTTCCTGATCTCGATCATCCGCCTCGTCCAGTGCAGCAGAGATCCGCCGTTACGCTCCTGGGCCTCGACGTTGAGGGCCTGGTAACCATAGATCGGGTCCATGATTAGCGGCAGGTAGAGCCTCGCAGGGTCGCAGCTGGAGAATCCGGCGTTCCGGTCAGGTGACCATTGCATGGGTGTGCGCACCCCATCGCGGTCGCCGAGCCAGATGTTGTCGCCCATACCGATTTCATCGCCGTAATAAATCACCGGCGAGCCCGGCAGCGACAGCAGCAGCGCGGTGAAAAGCTCGAGTTGGTTCCGGTCGTTGTCGAGGAGCGGCGCAAGCCTGCGGCGGATGCCGATGTTGGCCTTCATCCGTGGATCCTTGGCGTACTCCGAGTACATGTAGTCGCGCTCGTCGTCCGCGACCATCTCGAGTGTCAGCTCGTCGTGGTTGCGCAGGAAGATGCCCCACTGGCAGCCAGATGGGATCGGCGGCGTTTGGGCCATGATCTCCGAGATCGGATAGCGCTGCTCCCTCCGCACGGCCATGAAGATGCGCGGCATCAAGGGGAAGTGAAACGCCATGTGGCACTCGTCACCGCCGACGGCCGTGTCCCCGAAATACTCCACCACGTCGGCCGGCCACTGGTTGGCCTCGGCGAGCAGCACCCGGTCGGGGTACAGCCGGTCGATCTCGGCGCGGACGCGCTTGAGGTATTCATGCGTTTCCTTGAGGTTCTCGCAGTTGGTGCCCTCCCGCTCGTACAGATACGGGACGGCGTCAAGCCGGAATCCGTCGATGCCCAGGTCCAGCCAGAACCGGAGTACCTCGAGCATGGCGTCCTGAACCTTAGGGTTCTCGTAGTTCAGGTCCGGCTGGTGCGAGAAGAAGCGGTGCCAGTAGTACTGGCCGCGTACCTGATCGAAAGTCCAGTTCGAATGTTCCGAGTCGACATTGATTATCCTGGCCTCGCTGTACCGGTCGTCCGTGTCGGACCATACATAAAAGTCGCCAAACGGCCCGTCCGGCTCGGTGCGGGAGGCCTGAAACCACGGATGCTGATCGCTCGTGTGGTTCATTACCAGATCGGCGATGACCCGAATGCCCCGTTCGTGAGCTGTCTCCACCAGTTCGACGAAATCGCCGATGTTCCCGAATTCCGGCAGTACGGATGTGAAGTCGGCGATGTCGTATCCGCCGTCGCGCAGCGGCGACGAGTAGAGGGGGAGGAGCCAGAGGCAGTCAATCCCGAGCCACTGCAGGTAATCGAGTCGTGAGATGAGGCCGCGAATGTCGCCGGTACCGTCGCCGTTCGAGTCGAAGAATCCGCGGACGAGCACCTCGTAGAAGACCGCGTGCTGATACCAGTTGGGATCACGGGGCCTCGCAAACGAGAACGAGTCGGGCACCGGATCGCTGGGCGCGGCCGCCGAGCCAGGTTTGAAGGCAGGCGGCGGCTGGCCGATCGTGCCCAGTGACGCTGGCCAAGGCTGTGTGCCCACTACTGTCTCCCGCTGTCTCCGCTGGCCGAGCTAACTCAAGTTACGAGCCCGTTGTGCTGCTGTTCGTTACATGTCTGCAAATCGTTACGTCCCTGGTCCGCCAGCTGCCTGGCCGGATTTCACGGTGAAGATGTGCGCCGGAGTCACCGCCGGATCTAGCCGCACGTAATTCGCCTGGCCCCACCGGAACTCCTGGCCGGACAGTTCGTCCGCCACAACGAAACCCTCGCCCGCGCTGACGCCGAGCGCCGAGAGGTCGAGCCAGACCGTTGCCTCCCGGGGATGATGCGGGTCGATATTTACCACGACCAGAACCGTGTCGAGCTCGCCGCCCCCACCTTCCGCTAGGACGCTCTTCGAGTAGCAGAGTATCTCCGGCTGGTCGCTGTAGTGAAAACGCAGGTTCCGGAGCTGATGCAGGGCTGGATGTGACTTACGGATCATGTTGAGGCGGGTGATGAACGGCCCAATATCTGCCAGCGGCGGAGGAACGTATTCGGCATGCTCCCAGTCCCGCGGACGGTACTGGTACTTCTCCGAGTCCAGGTATTCCTCGCTGCCCGGGATCAGCGCGGCGTTCTCGCACAACTCGAAGCCTGAGTACACGCCCCAGGTCGGGGACAGCGTTGCGGCCAGCGTGGCCCGGACGCGGAACGCCGGCGGCCCGCCGTGCTGCAGGTACTCGCTGAGGATGTCCGGGGTGTTGACGAAGAAGTTGGGCCGCATGTACGCCGCGGCAGCGCCGCGGAGCTCCTCGAGGTACTCGGTGAGCTCAGCGGCCGAGTTGCGCCAGGTGAAGTACGTGTAGGACTGGTGGAAGCCGATCCTGCCGAGGTTGTGCATCATCGCCGGCCTGGTGAAGGCCTCGGACAGGAAGAGCACGTCCGGGTCGGTGCCTGCGATCTCGGCCAGCAGCCGCTCCCAGAACGGCAGGGGCTTGGTGTGCGGGTTGTCCACGCGGAAGATCCGGACGCCGTGTGACATCCAGTGCCGCACGACGCGGAGTATCTCGGCGTAGATGCCCTCGGGGTCGTTGTCGAAGTTGACCGGGTAGATGTCCTGGTATTTCTTCGGCGGGTTCTCCGCGTATGCGATCGTGCCGTCGGCCCTCTTGGTGAACCACTCGGGGTGCTCGGTCACCCACGGGTGATCCGGCGAGGTCTGGATCGCCAGGTCCATGGCGATCTCCACGCCCAGTTCGGCGGCCCGCCCGACGAACGCGTCGAAGTCGGCCATCGTGCCCAGGTCCGGGTGGATGACGTCGTGACCGCCCTCCGCTGACCCGATCGCCCATGGCGACCCAGGATCCCCCGGTCCCGCGTTCAAGGAATTGTTTGGTCCCTTTCTGGCGGTGGTCCCGATCGGGTGCACGGGCGGGATGTAGACCACGTCGAAGCCCATCGCGGCGATCGCGTCCAGCCGGCGGGTGGCGGCTCGCAGGGTCCCCGACTGGGGGCGCTGCCCCGGTCCCACGTCGACGATGGCCCCCTCCGACCTGGGGAAAAACTCGTACCAGGAGCCGTAGAGCGCGCGCTGCCTGTGCACGATCACGGGGCACCTGCCGGACCGGGTGAGCAGATCACGGAGGGGGAACGCGGCGTTCATCGCGGTGGTCTCCTCGCTGTTGGCCGCCGCGAGGCGGTCCAGGGCGGGGACGGCGGTGTCCCGAAGCGTCGCGGCCACGATCTCGAAGGCCGCCCGCGCAACGGCGGCGTCGTGCTTGTCGCTGGTTCCGGCCGACCGCGGGAGCCGGGTGGCCTGGGCGGCCGCGCGCTCGAAGAGCAGCGCGCCTTCGGCCAGCGTCAGCTCGACGTCCTGCCC
>Ga0335073_10014394_pt1 | contig 11083 bp, 10 predicted proteins | sample Lox_Sample_22_FD_207093 | JGI IMG/M metagenome (GOLD analysis project Ga0335073, IMG submission 207093) | Soil microbial communities from Loxahatchee National Wildlife Refuge, Florida, United States - Lox_Sample_2.2 | ecosystem: Environmental > Terrestrial > Soil > Wetlands | place: USA... | reverse complement strand
CCGCGACAGGCTTGACGCGGCTGGTGCCGCGGCACTCGATCGCGCGAAGGCGACGCGGATCAGCGAAAGCCCGCATGGATTGAGGCGTGATTCCGCATCGTATAACCATCTGATAAACAATGCCTTTTATCCCGCTATTCTTGCAGATTCGTTACCAGCTTGCAGCCCCGTTCTCCTTGCCAATCCGTTACCGGTTGTTCCGCCAGCCGCCTTGCATATTCGTTACCACAAAACCCAACCGTGCTATAGAGTCCGCATGCCCCGCGCGACCAAATCAGCACGAGCCGCGAATCCCCGATCGCCGATCAAGCCGCCTGAGCGCTGTCCGTCATGCAGCAGCCGGAAAATCGCCCCGAAGGGCAGCCGCGTAAAAAAGCTCGAAACGATTCGCCGCTATCGCTGCCGGTCGTGCGGACGCACCTTCACGCCCGGTCCGCGCGCACTGCGCTACAAGACCTATCCGCTCCATGAGATCCTTGACGCGCTTTCGACCTACAATCGCGGCTTCACCCTCGACGAAACCAGCCGCCTATCCTCGCGTTACGGCCATGCCATCAATCCGACGACGATCTCACGCTGGCTTGCCGCGCACCCGCGTCTTACGACATATCTCAGGCTGCGCGACCGGGGCCTCAAACTTTTCGCGCCGACGCAGCTCACACGCACGGTCAAGCTGTATCACCGCCAGGTTTATGAATTCTCCTTCCATCGCGCCAAGCTCGCCTTCGTTCGCGCGGGCACGCTCGATGACCGCCGCAGAGGCGACACAAGTTTCGCGCCGCTGGTGGATTTTCTTGAGCGCGTGCACCACGACTGCCCGCATGAGCTATTTCTCCGCGAAGACGGCGCGCGCGGGTCGCAATTGGCGTCTGGATTCTTCAGTCTTGCCCGCCTCATGGTGGTCAAAAAGCAGAACACCGCAACCGACACGGCAGCACTCATTATTCCGAGTGTCGGTTCCAATTACGACCGGCATTCCCGGCTTCAACGCTTTATGCTTTTGAACGACAGCACGACCGTGGCCGTGGAAGTTCCGATTTTTCTTCTTGAAGACGATATCGTCGCACTTGAAAAGTACTACGGTGTCATGATCCTTCCCAAGGAACCGGTCCACCATGCCCGCCCGGCGCTCGGTCATAAACCGCGATTTATCACGGGGCACATCGATTTCCTGCAGGTGCGCAACGGCTCGATTCACATACTCGATTACAAGCCAGACGCCCGCACCAACAAACCCATTGCGCAGCTTGCGATTTATGCGCTCGCCCTCACCCGCCTCGTGCCCGGCCTTACTCTCGCCGATTTCAGGTGTGCATGGTTCAATGAGACTTGCTACAACGAGTTCGCGCCAGGCCGTTTGTTGCCCAGCCTCGCAGAGAAGAGATTTCTCGGCGAAGACTTCTAGATTCCGTTATCAAGTCCTGCCCGGATTCGACGAACCCCTTGCTAAGTGCGCCGGGGAATCGGAAACAACGCGTTGAGATCGAGCGGCACGCGGTGTGAAATCCGGCTCGGCGCGCACGCGCAAGGCTGGCCGGATCCGGATAAGGGGGCTGCGACCTCCCCGCTACAAATCGCCCGTTCGAATAAGAACCGTTCCGTCTGTTTCGGTATCTCCAGCCAGATATTTCCGTCGCGCCTCCTGTTCTATACGCGCACGGTTAGCCTCGAATATTTCCAGTTTGTCCCTGGCATCTCCGTTAAAGCGATCGTGCAGCGCTTCTCTGCTGACGGCGCACCGCACGCGCATTTTTCCGTCCTGTCCCCAGAAGGCCACGACGGCGCGATCAAAATCGTATCTCGCCTCCGGCTCGGGAAAAACCAGATCGTGTTGCTCAAGAGACCAGCGCACGCGCTGTACGACAAACGCCGCGAACGGATTGATGTCCATATCGACGCTGGCGCGATCGAGTGCAGTGAGGTAAACATTGCGATCCCTGACTCGGATTACTGTCCAAGGATATCCGCCCGAGGCCAGCATGACGTTCATCAGAAAGCGGGCCATTCGTCCGTTGCCGTCCGGGTAGGGATGGATGTAGCCGAACAGCCAGTGACCGAGCACGGCGCGCACGCTCGGTTCAGATTCCTTTTCGAGCAGGTCAAAGAACGCCGGCATGGCGTCGCGCACTACCTCCCAACGTGGCGGTACATAGCGCGAGTTCCGCAAATAGACGGGGATATTCCGGTATCCCGCCAGCGCTCCCGGTTCAATCAGGCCTGCCGCGACGCAGGGCTGGAACATTTCGCGATACCACTCGTTATGCGCCACGCGCGCGCGCGCGCCGGGGTTCTCGCCCGCGATCACTTTCTCGACGGAAAGTTTCACGAATTGGAACGCCTGCCAGTATCCGCGCGCCGCCAGGGCGTCGCGGCTCCTGCGGTCGTCTTCGTGATGATCAGGATCCCAGTTGCCTTGCCGCACTCGCTCAATCAGGGAAGGCGTCACGGAGTAGCCCTCGATGGACAGCGAGTGGTAGGCATCGCTCTTGTAAATCTCGTCGATATGGCGGAGATAAGCGCCCGTGTCTTTCGGCAGCCCTGGAGGCTTCGGGAAGGTTTCGATGATCGCGCCGCGCGTGGATTCCCAGAGCATTTCCAGCCGTCCGACGATGGGTGCCGCAACCGGGCGCAGCTTTCCGAATGTCTGCCCGCCCGCGAAGGGATCTTTTTCCCGCACATCGTATCGCGCGCTCTTCATCGCGCCGACGATCTCATCAGCCAGTTCGGCGCGGCCGATCCGCCGGAACGCTCCGGCAAGATAGCCTGCTTTCGCGGAATGGCCGCCGTTCAGGAGCAGCCGCAGCAGCTCCGACGCGTCGCGGAGGCTGCTCAGCACCACCTGCGATTCGACCGGATTGCGCGCGAAGAAGGATTCCCCCACTCTCACCAGCGTTGCCGCCGGCGAAAAAAGCCGCATGCCGTCCCGCGTGACCAAGTCCGCTGCGGCAGGCATTTCCGTCACTTTCAGATCGTAGAGCGACGTCTTGAACAGAAGCGCCATCACGTGGTTGGCGCCCTTCGGGCTGCACACGACGACCTGCTCGGGGATGACCGTTCTCTCGCCGTGCAGCCAGAGCGACTGCTCCGGCGAAAGGTGCCACTCCGTGCCGAACCGCTCGCCGCAGTACCGGGCGCAAAATTCCCAAAACGAGGCGTACCAGGGCGTGCTGTCGCCTGCCCGCGCGCTTGGGCTGGAAGAGATCAGCCAGCCCTTCACCACCTCTTGCAGAAAACCGTTCTCCACGAGACGTTCGCGGTGAACGCGGCTCAGGTCATCTGACCGGAACACGTGCCCGCCTCCTTCCTGAAGCGCTTTGAGCACATCGAGGGATTCAGCCAGTTTTTCGTTCGGCGTCGCCATGAAGCCTCCCACCGTTCCGGTTCATTACAAGCATTTCATGCCGTGCAAGCGCAAGCATATTATGTCGTACCATAGCAAGCATATTGTGCCGTTCGAACACAAGCATATCATGTTTTTATAAATTTAATCACTTAATTTCAATGGTTTACAAATCGATCCGTGTCCAGACGAGATAAGACGGGGTCAACTCAAACCGCAACTCCGGCCAGCGTTCGCGCATGTGCAGCAGCGCAACCCAGGGCGACCAATCCTCGCTCAGAAAGCGAAACACCGCGACCGGCTCGACGCCGCTAGCGCGACGCTCGATCGCGAAGGCGACGCGCCGGATCGGCCAGCGCACGCCCCAATTTCCCCACATCCACTCCTGTCCGGCCTCGACGAAACCTGTCCTCAACACGCGCTGCGGAATCGGAATGAGCGCATTGAGATCGAGCGGCACGCGATGCGAGTCCAGTTCCGCGCGCGCGCGCTCCTCTTCATGCCGACGCCAGAGAATGTCCCGCAATGTGCGGGCGAGGTGCTCGGCCGCCTCGCGCGTGGGCGCCCCTCCCCTCGCCGCGCTGAAGTAAATCTGTTCGTATACGCTGTGCCACTCCGGACGCCAATCGACGAAGCCAGGTCCCGACGCCGCACCGATAAAATCATAGAGCCGCTCATGCGGCCCCGAGACCTCAAGGCGGTTGAAGATAAAATCCGTTCCGTAGCCACTCATCGCAGCGATCTCCGCCGCCCCATGTTGAGCGACGCCCTCTCCCGTCAGTGCGCCCCCGCGGCTAGCGGTCACAAGCCTATCCTCGACGAGCTGTTGTTGACGACGAGATTGGTTTCGCGCGCGCATAGCGGTCGAGCATGGCATCTGAGCGATGGCCGGTCTGGCGCTTGATGGCGGCGCGATCGACACCGTGCGCAAGAGCCTCCGTGACATGGCCCGCGCGCAGAAGATCGTCGATGCCACGGCCCGCCTGGCGGCGATGAACCTGTATCTGCACGGCATTGGCGGCGTGAATGCCTGATCACGGTGGCCGACAGCCTGAACCAGAAGCCCGGAACGGCGTATGACATGGTGCTGACGAATCCGCCGTTCGGGAAGAAGTCCAGCATTACGGTAATCAATGAAGAAGGAGAAGAAGCCAAAGAAAGCCTGATCGTAGTGCGCGAGGATTTCTGGGCTTCGACCAGCAACAAGCAGCTCAACTTCCTCCAGCATGTGAAGAGCTGCCTGAAGATTCACGGCCGCGCCGCCATTGTGGTGCCCGACAACGTGCTGTTCGAGGGCGGCGCCGGCGAGACTATCCGCCGCAAGCTACTGCACGAGTGCGATGTGCATACCTTGCTACGCCTGCCGACCGGCATCTTCTACGCGCAGGGCGTGAAGGCGAACGTCCTGTTTTTCGACCGCAAGCCTGCCAGCGAGAAGCCGTGGACGAAGAAGCTGTGGATCTACGATTTCCGCACCAACCAGCACTTCACGCTGAAAACGAATCCGCTGAAGCGGCCCGACCTGGACGACTTCGTCGCATGCTACAACCCGGAGAACCGCCACGACCGCAAAGAAACCGACCGCTTTCACGTCTTTGAGTACGAAGACCTGGTCAAGCGTGACAAGGTAAGCCTGGACATCTTCTGGTTGAAAGACGACAGCTTGGAGGACTCGGCCAATCTGCCTGACCCAGACGTAATTGCCGCCGAGATTGCCGAAGACCTTCAGGCGGCGCTAGATCAGTTCACGCAGATCGCAGCGGAACTGCGTAAATAACCCGTTTCTTTCTTGCAATTGAAGAACATTGCGGCTGCTACTATCAAGACGGAGCGCGAGGAACGCGTGATGCATGACAAGGATTTTTGATCTCGACTCTCTGTACCCTGGGGGACCTGAGGCCCTAGCGGAGCATCGCCGTGTGAGCTTGCTCTGGGAGAACGAACGGCGACAGAAGCTGAAGGCTGTTTGATCGGTTGTCGACATCAGCCAGCACCGAGATGCGATCCAATCCCTGGTAGCAGAACCGTGGTATCGAGCGCCTTGTCGATTCGCTTCGCCATCTCGGCGCCACGAGCCATCATGGATTATGGCTCGGCTCTGACCGACTTTTATGCAGTTTCGCGGGCCACCGGCCCGAGCTGACAGCAACCATAGTCTCAGAAATAGCAAGTGCGACCAGTCTGAGCAGCCCTCGCCTCCAGCGGTCTCGGCTTCGCCCGCGACCCGAGCGCCCCGACACATATAAGGTGGTGATGGGCGAGCTCCCGGACACGCTCGACCAGCTTGTAGCGGCGTTCGAAGATCCCCCGGCAGACAGTTGTTCGTGTCCAGGCCGCCGCGTTGCGGGTGGCCTTGAGTCGATATCAGATCGCGTGTAAACTACCGCCTGCATTCACCCAGAATCCTTGCAACCTGGGACACGCACTGACTTCTGCCTAGCAGTGGAGTACCCTCCATGCAGCCGCTATCTGTCTTTCAGCCTGAGCGCAAGAGTGAAGAGAAAGTTGTCATTGCCCACATCTCCGATTTGCACTTCAAGTCGGGCACCAATCCGCAAGAGGCGGTCTGGAAGGCCCTTGTCCAGGACCTGACCCGGCAGGACACGAAGATCGACATTCTTGCTGTGACCGGGGACGTCATCGACAGCTCTGTTGGTGACAATCTGGACGAGACGGGCGTATCCACCGCGCTGCAAAGTGTGAAGCAATACCTGCTGGACTTGTGCACGGCGCTAACCGTCGATCCACAGAGCTGTCTGTTGGTGGTGCCGGGCAATCACGACTTCAGAATGAAAGGGCTGATCTGGAAGGATTATCTTTTTGATTTGTTCTTTCGCGAGTTTGCCGAACAATTCACATCGCGACTGCTGCTGCCGCTGGGCATCTCGCTGTTTGTCTTCGATTCCAACACGCGCGACCGCAGCGTCGCTTTCGCGACCGGACTGGTGAGCGAGGCCGACCTCGTCGACCACGCTGCCCTGACCGAGAACATTAGCCCCGAGCACAAGGTTTTCTGGGGCTCCAGTACGCGCGTGGTCCTGGTCCATCATCATCCCATGCCGATTGCGCCCACGCAGCACCGTGGCGGACTCAATACCGGGGGCGAGGAGTTCATGCTGCTTAAGAACGCGGGGCTGTTTATGGAGCAGATGGTGAGGACGCGGATGGACCTCATTCTGCACGGCCATCGCCACTATCCCGCATTTTCACGAGTGAGCTTTCCGACGACGGAGGGGCCCGAACACTCCATCGCGATTGTGGCCGCCGGCAGTGTAGGAAAGAACGACGATCATCCCTTCTCCTACAACCTCATCACCATCTCGCGGAGCGGCGAGCTCTCGCTGGAGCGAAGGGTGCTGAAGTCGGCCACTTACGAGAGCGATATTAAAAAACCCATAAGCAATTACGCCGTTGCCCGGGCAAACCGCTTCAATCGTGGCGACCCGTCCATGGCCAACCGAATGGGGGCCAGGAAGTACGTTCGCATCGATACGATCAAGCGCGGATCGGGGGACGCGGTCACGGAGGAAAAGTACTACGATGCCAGCGCACTGGGCGACAAACCGGTGCACTTCATCGCGCGCGAGCTGACTTCCAAATCAGGCGTCTTCGGCTGGTGGACCTACGATGCGCCGGCGGGGAGGAAGATTGAATGGAAGTGGGATGGTCTGGCGAAGGATGGCAAGCGAACCGGCAAAACGGAATTCAAACCGCCGCTCGACAAAAACCCGATTACGTTTACCCGGCGAGGAACCGTCTTCAACGCCATCCAGTTCAACCAAAGGGACCGGCTGGATACAACCGAGGGTGAAAGCTCGGAAGAATCGGCGCAAGCGCAAACCAGACATGCCATCGAACAATTGTTTTTGCAGATCAGCTTTCCGGAGGGACTTTTTCCCACGGACTTCCGGCTGGAGGTCACGAATGGAGAGGGAACTCGCGATGTCCAGGAGGAGGATTTTGCGCGTCCCTATTTAACGCAAGTGGCCAGCAGCCGGACGGTGCAGTTCATCCTGGAAAAGCCGCAGCCAAACTTCGTGTACCGGATTGTTTGGGACCTGCTCAAGGACGAGATTGAGGAACTCGGACTGACGGACGAGGATTCGGGTTTCGCCGACGAGATCATCAAGCATCTGCTCGAGGTGCGCAAGCCGGGCAATGCGCGCCAGGCGCAGGTGAACCAAGCGCTAGCCGATCTCAAGCAGGAGATCCTGAGCGCACCGGCGTTTCACTCGCCCATCGGCGATGTTGATCTTGATGTTGAGTTGTTCGCCTACGACGTAAATGTCCGTGGCCTGGTATGCGTCACCACCACAGGTGTTGGCGATGCCGACTTTCAACGGCATATGGCCGAGTGGGTCATTAAGCCGGGCAAGTTCGTTGTCGGACAGGCGTTTCGCAGGCGAGAGGAAGTTTTGTACATCAATGTCGGGGGAGGTGGGTCGGAAGCAGCCAACTACTACGAGGCGGTCCCCGGATTGGAGGGCCTCCCCCCTCACACCGTCATTTTTGCGATACCGTTGTTTTATCCGGTGCAGAAGGGACGCAAGGTTGCGGCGGTGGCATTAGCGAGCCGCTCCAGTACGTCCGTTCTGCTTCGCCTAGGTAACGATCGGGCTGCTTTGCGTGCACTGATGGACGAGATCGTGAAGTGGTATATGACCAAGCTGTCACCAGCCATCGGCCTGGGGATGTTGCCGGCGCCGCAGCGTCCCTGAGAACTTTGAAGTTGGGAGCTGCCCTGGGTTGGGTCCCCGCGCCCGCGTCTCGGGGTCGCTCAGGAGCATCCAAGTGACATACAGAGCGATGCCATGTAAGCCCTTGACATCGCGCTCAGATGTTCGCTACGATCAGGATCCGACCATGGTAAAAATTATTGAAACTACGCAACTTATCTCTGGCTTGACCAGTTTCCACACGGAAATCGAAAGCGTTGACACCTCAGCCTCGTTGCAGGAACGCTACGAGCGGTATAAGAACATGGCCGAAGGCGACTCGACGCCGGACGCCGGTAGCGTGACCACGTCCGAATCGGCCAGCAGGGGCTAAGAGGCTCTCTTCTCTCCCATCCTTTCCCATCTTTTGGGAAAGGATGGGGCAGCCGCTTTACACTAGAATACCCCAACCAAGCAAACTCGGGTGGCCATCAGCACCGTCTTCCGGAAAAACTCGAACGAAGCAAAAGGAAGCTTGGGTGGGCCACCGTCCGGTGAAGCGAGGGCTGGTTGCCGCTCCGGGAGAGTGGAACTGGAGTAGCTTTCGGAGTTATGCGTTCCATGAGGACGGTCCGGTGAGGATCAATTGTCAGGAGTGGTCGCTGAAGCTCACCTACTCTCCGCAGAGAGCTCAGTCGCTCCACGCTTCTGCGCTAGCCCATTCGTGCGTAAAGGTCCGATGAGAATCGAGTGGAGTGCACCCTTGGGCTGAGACACGAAGTTAAGTGGGTTGGCGCCGTTCGCTGAAAAATCATTGTACGGCGAGGTTCGGTTTCGGAAAATCGCTCGCAGCCGGCGAAGCGGAGGCAGGCGCTGCTGGAGAGCAACCTGCCAAGGAATAGTCGGCTGGAACTCATCGAGGCCGATGAGCACTGGGAGTGAGCACAACGGCTTGCTCCCAGTGGCAAACAAAACATCGGATTGATAGATTCCCCATGCCTCAGAAAAACTCATGCTCGTCTTTTCTCCATCGCCTGGGTGCGCGGCAAACTGCGCTCGAACTCCACCGGCGGACAATAACCGAGCGCTGAATGCAAGCGTTTCTTGTTATAGACATTTTCCAGGAACTCTCCGATCGAAGCCTGGGCGTCTTCCAGATCGCGATACTCGCTACGGTAAACTTCTTCGTACTTAAGAGTCTTCATAAAACTCTCGGCTTGCGCATTGTCGTAGGGTGCGGCCGTGCGGCTCATGCTGATGCGGACGCCGTGCTGTTGCGGCAGCCGGGTATGGTCGTGCGAAGCATATTGCACACCGCGATCGGAGTGATGCACCAGGCCAGGCTGGGCCGGCGTTGCCCGAGCGCCATGCGCAAGGCTTCCAGCGCCAGGGCCGCTTCCAGGCTGCGCTGCAGTGCCCAGCCGATGCAGCGCCGGGAGAAGGGGTCCAGCAAGACGGCCAGGTAAACAAATTCCAGTTGCAAGCAGATGTAGGTGATGTCCGCCACCCCAAAGCTGATCAATGCTGTTCAAGGCCAAGTCTTTGGCTAAGTTGGGATAGATAGGAAGGCTGTGGCCAGAGTCGGTGGTGAGAATAAACTTGCGCCGCCGCACACAAAGCAAGTTGTCGATGCGCAGCAGGCGCAGCACGCATTTGTGATTCACCTTTCAGCCGCCGCGCACCAGCTCGGCATGTATCCGACGATAGCCGTAAGCAGGCCAGCACAGTGCGATTTGCTGGATCTCATTCCGCAACTCCATACTGTCAGCGCTCGGTGGGCGACGTCGCTGAAAGCGGTAGTATCCGGCCCGGCTCACGCTCGCAAGCTCGCAAAGCCGATTCACGCCTTTCCTCGTTTCGCTCGCTTCTTGGACCTGCTGGTAGATGTGCTGCCGCCATTGTCGGCGAGTGGCATAGGACGTTCCTTGAAGCGCTGCAAGACTTTTCTTAGGAAATCAATCTCCATCGCCTGCTGGCCGATCTTGCGCTCTAATTCAGCGATGCGCTCCGCCTCCAGCCGAGGCTGCGGGCGCGCGCCTTTGCCGGGGAATGCCAACTCGTCTTTGGCTCGCCACTCGGCCTTCCAAGTCTCCAGAGGTTTCCGACTGAGCTGATACTGTCGCGCTATTTCAGCCATGCTCTTGCCCGAGTCCAGCTCGCGCATGCAGGCAATCTTTGATTCGCGGGGGTATTGTTGTCGGGGCACCAGCATCGTTCTCCTCCGTTCAATGTAGCCGGCCCCTTAATTTCCTGTCTCACTTTTGGGGTGCAGTCCACTGACGGCGCCCCCGATCGGCGGGATCATTATCGCACAAGTTGTATATACTTAAATTAGAAACGATCTAAGTTCCTCTTCGGTGTACTGCTTCATTGGGAGGAGCTCCAATTTGTAGTGTCAGTCCCAGCGATCTCGAATTCAAGGCCAACCCCATGTGCGAAATCTTGACCTTTCGTTTGCCGGTGCACGCCGCGCGGCCTGCTCCGGCTTTCGCTGCACCCGCGCCGGCACTCGCTTGCTGCTGTTCACCCTCACCATCGCGCGCTCAGGTTTCTTGGCAAAGCGGCTGTGGGATCGCGTGAGATCGCGACACTGCGGCAGGTGCTGACGGCTTCGGAGAAGAACAAGCTGTTGCGAGATGCGCTGCGCCGTGGACTGGATTTATGACGTGGCAAAAAGGATCGCGGAGAAGGCCGCATGAACCGGATTGCGCGGATGTCCTGCGAAGAACGGGCGGACCGTTGCTGAGCTACTGCACGCGCGACTGCTCTCGGCCGGGGGACGATCCTAGCACCAACAGCAAGTGCGCACCAAGGACGGGTTGCTTTTGCTATTGGTGATCCTGACGCTGTTGTGCGTGCGCCAGCAGCACTACGTCTTCGAGCGCCGCGCCGCTTTTAGTTTTACGGTGCGAAGTATCCCGAGATGTCCAGGATCAGCTGTGTGTAGCCTGACCCTGCACCCGGATATCCCGGTGCGGCGAAGGCGTCGGTCGAACCGTCCAGGTTGGGCACAATCGCCAAGTTTGACGTGATAAATCCGTCGTAGGCATTCAACGTCGAGACCGTCGGCTGGGTTTCACCGTCCGGC
>Ga0335073_10014393_pt1 | contig 11083 bp, 8 predicted proteins | sample Lox_Sample_22_FD_207093 | JGI IMG/M metagenome (GOLD analysis project Ga0335073, IMG submission 207093) | Soil microbial communities from Loxahatchee National Wildlife Refuge, Florida, United States - Lox_Sample_2.2 | ecosystem: Environmental > Terrestrial > Soil > Wetlands | place: USA: Florida... | reverse complement strand
GCCTCCGGGGCCACCGGTACCCAACGCTACTTACACTAGCACCGTGTTCGAGGCTGCCATGGATGAGGGCGGCGGTGGTCTCAACACCCGGCAGAACATCATGTTCCGTTCCACCGACGGCGGTAACACCTTTACCGAGGTCATGGTAGGTTCGCGCTTCAGCCCGGCGGGGGACAGTATTTGCTCCTCCGACAGCTACTTCGCCCAGATGAATCCCATTTGGCGGTACATGAGTTGGGGACAGCCCGCGGTTGGCCCTGGCGGCGTGGTCCACTATGCCTATTCCCAGAAAGGTGTACTTTCCACTGGCGACATCGCCTACACCCGTTCGCTGGACAACGGCCTGACCTGGTCCACACCGATCGTGCTCAACGATGCGGAAACCAACCAGTACCAAAGCCACTTCTTTCCGTCCGTATCGGTCAACTACAGTCCGGGCTCGTTCAGCCAGCCGGAGGATGTGACGGTCAACTGGATCGATCGTCGCCAGGCCACCAGTTCTTGCACTTCGGTCACCAGTCCGGGATGCAACTACCAGGTCTTTGGCGTTCAGTCGTCGGACAATGGCAACACTTGGGGAGCGAACTTCTCCGTCAGCGATGCCGGTGTGATCATCGACGAACCAGCCCAGGATAATCCAGACATCGTGGCCTGCTATGCAGGCGACTATAACTACGTCACGGCGCTGAACAACACCGCCTACGTTACCTGGACCGACGGCCGCGTTGCCGTGAATGGCGTTCAGGTGCAGAACGTGGACTTAGAGGCTGTTCCCGAGCCGTAAACCGTTTCCAACCATTCGTTCAACCGGAGGGCAAGCAACCAGTTGCCCTCCGTTTTTCTTGCGCATTGTGCTGCTCAGAGAAGTCGTCGGAAAAAACAACCGAAACGGTATACCCGAAGGATGTGCTGTTCTTCTTTCTTGCTGTGAACTACGTAGTTAATAGTTGTCTATTCGCTGCGATTGTGATGTAATCTCTGCCACCTGCCAGAATCTCTCCGGGTTGTTCGGGCGAACGTAAAGCCACTTTTCGATCCACACCTGAGGCCCAACCACTACACGTGCCTGCCGAACGGCACGGCAGCGCGGCCCAATGCCCTGGAAACGAAAAAAGGAGTGATCGGCCATGCCCCCAAAGAAACTCATTGGCGTTTTGTTAATTACTCTGAGCATGCTAACGCTGTTTCTGATCTCCACGGCTGCTCAGGAAAAATCCAACCCACCTATGACGGTTCGCCATGCCGAGAATTTCGCAATCTCGCCCCCGCTGCGGGAGCTGATTGCCAACCAACCCCCAAGCGCAATTTATGGTTTGCACGAAGCCAATCCGGTACGTTGGGTCAACTTTCATCCAGGCAGAAAGCTGGGGCCGGCGGTCGATCCGGTCGAGCAGAGCTCCCCGGGTGGTCCGGCCAGCATCAATCTCGGTCTGAACCTGCTCGGCGTCGGATACGGCTTCCCTAACTACAGCGTTCCTGATGCTCCTCCCGATACCAACGCCGCGGTAGGTGACACGGAGGTGGTGGAATGGGTGAACGTCTCGTACGCGATATTTAGCAAGACAACCGGCACCCTTCTCGCTGGGCCCGTCGAAGGCAATACGCTATGGTCAAGCCTGGGTGGCATTTGCGCCAGCCAGAACGACGGCGACATTATTGCCCAGTGGGACAGGACCGCTCATCGCTGGCTGCTGGCGCAGAACACGTTTGTGACGCCGTACACGGCCTGCATCGCGGTCTCGCAAACCAATGACGCCTTGGGCGCCTACTATCTTTACTCCTTCTCGCTCGGCAGCGGCTTCCCCGACTATCCCAAGTATGGGATCTGGCCGACGGGCTATTTCGAAACTGTGAACAACTTCGGTCCCGGAGGTGAGGAATTCGTAGGAGCAGAGGTTTGCGCCTACAACAGCGCCAAGCTCCTGGTGGGAGACAACACCGCCGAACAGATTTGTTTCCAGCTCACCGACAACGATTACAGTGTGCTGCCCGGGGACCTGGATTCCACCGTCGCGCCGCCAGCCAATCAGGATGAGTTCTTCATCGGCAGCTACGATGTGGATCCCGACAATGACCACTTGTACCTCTACTCCATGCACCCGGTCTATTCCAACCCGTCGCAGTCTACATTCGTGGGCAGTGGTTTGGCTGATCCCATTACCGTTCCCACGTACACCCCTTTCTGCGACAACAACCCCATACGAGGGGCATGCATTCCGGAACCGGGCGGTTCGGGAGTCGCTTCCTTGGGCGATCGCGTCATGTATCGCTTCGCCTACTGGGATGACGGGCCACTTGCTAATGTCCCCCCGACCCCGCCACTCCCGGCGCCTGCCCAGCACTGGTACGTGAACCACGTGGTGACCGCATCGGGCGGCCAGGCCGGCGTGCGCTGGTACGAATTCACCGCCCCGATACGAACCACGACAATCAGCGGATTGACCCTGTTCCAGTCGGGGACATTCGCGCCTGATTCCAATTACCGCTGGATGGGCTCGCTGACCCGCGACAAGATGGACGATGTTGCCCTGGGGTACAGTCTGGGCAGTTCGACGGTGTATCCCTCGGTGGCCTTCACGGGCCGCACCATACACGATCCGCTTGGGCAGATGGAATCCGAGCAAGTCATCGTCAATGGCGCGGGCTCGCAATCGGATACCGACAATCGCTGGGGCGACTACAGCAGCATGGCAATTGATGCTGCCGATGGTTGTACCTTCTGGTATGCGCAGGAGTATTACCTGGTGAGCGCCACATTTGACTGGAGTACCCAGGTGGCGTCACTGAAGTTCAGCAACTGTCAGTAAAGCATTGCGGTGCGTCAAAACCTTGGGGCATCCGGGCAACTGGATGCCCCAAATCAACTAATCAATCTCCGCTGCGCCTTGCCGGAGATCGTTTGCCGCTTCGAGTACGCTCTCCGGCTTGCCGACATCACGCCAATAATATTCATCCGCACGAAAGCCGAGGACCTTCTCGCCCTGCGCGGCCAGCCGCAGATAGGTGGTGATGATGGAGAATGCGCCTTCCTCGGGCATCATCGCAAAAATGCGCGGCGAGATGACGTGAATACCGCAAAAAGCCAGCGTCTGCCAATGAGGCGCCGTTCGCACCAACTCCGCTTCGCTCCCGCCGGATTTTCGCCCACAGAGCTGGACCTGATCGTCGAAGAGCAACTGGCGCGATGTCTCGCGTTGCTTCACCGCTAGTGTCGCCAAAGCATCGCGGCCGCGATGGAGATGCACCATCCGGGGCAAGTCGATCGTGCTGAGCACGTCAACGTTGTGCACCAGGAAAGGTTCGTCGGAGTTGTCCTCCAGAAAAAAGCGCGATGCGCGTTTCAGTCCTCCGCCGGTGTCCAGTAGCTCCTGTTCGCGCGAAATCTCGATCCTCATGCCGAATTCGTTTCGCTGCACATATCCGATGACCATGTCGGCGAAGTGATAGACGTTGATGACGACATCGCGAACGCCGAAGTCGCGTAGGCGCGCCAACGTAATCTCCAGCAAGGTGCGGCCGTTGATCTCAACCAGCGCCTTGGGCCGATCGTCGGTCAGCGGCCGCAAGCGGGTGCCCAGGCCGGCGGCCAGAATCATGGCGCGCATGGGGTCAGCTCCTCGCACTCGCGATGTTGCACAATCACGTCGAGGTCGTTGCACGCGCGCAGATGCTTGGCCAATTGCTCGGCCAGGTAAACCGAGCGATGCTGGCCTCCGGTGCAGCCGAAGGAAACCATCAGGCTTTTAAAGCCGCGCTGCCGGTAGTTGTCGAGGGTCGCATCCACCAGCGCGGTTGCATTCGCCAGGAAACGGCCTACGCTGTCGTGCTGTTCCAGATACTGGATGACGCTTGCATCCCGTCCAGTCGCGCGTTGGAAGCGCTCCTCGCGTCCGGGATTCGGCAAGCCGCGCGCATCGAAGACGAAACCACCGCCATGTCCGCTGTCGTCCTGCGGCATGCCGCGATGGTAGGAGAAACTGCACACGCGCACCGTCAACTTGTCAGGGCTGGAGGCCACTGCGAGCAGCTTCTCTGAAGTCAGCATCTTCCGGAATACCTCCATCAGTGTTGGCAAAGCGATGGGCAGTTCGACGTTCTCCAGCAGCCAGCGGACATTCTTCAGGGCGAAGGGAACGCTTTGCAGGAAATGCGATTTGCGTTCGTAAAAGCCGCGAAATCCGTATGCTCCCAGCGCCTGCATGATGCGGACATAGACGTAAGCGTAGTAATGGCGCATGAACGCGCCGCGGTCCAGCTCGACATAGCCGGACAACTGATCGAGGTAGAAATCGAGAAGTTCCTCACGCAGTGCCGGCGGCAGATCGGCCTTGCCGTCGAAGAGCAGGGAAGCGATATCGTATTGCAAAGCGCCCTTGCGTCCGCCTTGATAGTCGAGAAAGTAGGGTCCGCCATCGCGCAGCATCACGTTGCGCGATTGAAAGTCGCGGTACAGAAAGTATTGGCGATCGGCGGCCAGCAGGAAGGAAGTCAGCCGCCTGAAATCGGCTTCCAGATCTTGCTCGTGGAACGGCGTACCCGACAATTGCAGGAAATAGTACTTGAAGTAATTCAGGTCCCAGGCAATCGACTGGCGATCGAAGCTGCGCCGCGGATAACAAAATCTGTAGGGCAGGTCACAAGCTGCTTCAACCTGAAAACGAGGCAGCACCGCGATGACCTTGCGATAAGCCTCGACCACCTGCGGCGAGATGTTGTCGCCGGAGCGGTTGCGGGAGAGAAATTCATACAACGTAGTATCGCCGAGATCTTCTTCCAGGTAAGCGCCCCGGTCCAGGTCCTGGCCGTAGATTTCGGGCACGGGCAGACCGTGTCGCCGGAAATGCCGCGAAAATTGCAGGAAGGCGACATTCTCCTCGCGCATGCCATAAACAACGCCGATCACCGAGTGCTGCGCGTTGCTCAGCCGAAAGAGCTTGCGTTCGGAGGCGCCGAGCGTAGTGCGGAGCGGCTCGATTGTCCTGGCGGGCGCGCCAAAATGCTGCTCAAAAAGTGTTTTGAGGACCTGTATCAAAGTAATCTCGCGCGAGGCCTGTTGCACATTCCTCTAGCATCGCCGATTCATTGCGCAAAGACAATGTTCCGGAATCCATTCCGGCAATCGACGGCGCTGGAGCGAAATCGCTGGGTAAATCGCTTTTATCCGATCTTGGGGAGGGTGAGCTGGCGAAATCGGCGGGGAAAAAGAATCCGGCTGCACGATTAGCTTTGGGTTGTGACCCGGCTTCAGAGGCTGCCGTGAGTCTTTTCGGCAGCCTCTTCAGCCAGGCCCTGATACGCAACAGAGGGCAGCGTCGCTAATTTACCGTGATGCTCACCGGATTTGACGGAATGCCGTTGGCGACCACGTACAAGGTGCTCGCCCCGGTTTCCATTCCAGCCGGAACATCGAAACTGGTGAAGGTCGGAACATTGCGCGTTTGCACGGCCAGAGTGCTGTGGTCGTGCGTCTTGGCATAAAACACGTGTCCGGTGGAGTTGTTGACGATGCGCACCAAGGGATAGTTCGTTGCCGTCTCAAACTCATCGCCAAACGAGGCGGCTTGCGACCATCCGTTAAACGCACGTCCCGTCACGCGATAGGTCTGGCCGCGAGTAACGCTGGTGGGAACGTTGGTGATGATCGGCTGCCAGATCTGTAGCCCGTCTCCTCCCGAGGTGTAGACCTGCGATCCTCCAACCAGTACTTGTCCCGTCGGCAGCACGATCAAAGCATTGCCGAAAACGTTCACCGTGGCCCTGAAGGTCGTTCCGTTGTACTCGTACAGCTCACCGCTGTCGCCCTCCACCACTACTGTGCCGTCGGGCAGCAACACGGCGAAGCTATCGCCGGCAGAGTCGCCGTTGGGGAAATCCGGCCCCGGTGTCCAGGTTCCCGGCTCGTCGGGGTTGGCACCGGGAAGGTAGACTGACGTGTGACCCGTAGGCCCTCCCGGGGGATACGCGCCGGTCGCAAATACCGATCCGTCAGGACGCAGAATTGCGGGACCGATTTCACCCGGCGGACAGTACTCGCCACCGCCGTAGGGAATGCAGCCTTCCTCCGGTGGCCCCATGAGGTTGACGATGGTGCTGCCGTCAGTCTGCCAGCGTTGCTCGGTGTAAATGTAATGCTCCGACAGCGGGCTATCCAGCACGTCGGCCGTCAGCACAATGCCGTCCGCTCCCGGCATCAGGGTCCAGCCCTCTTCCGCGTTCCAATCCTGTTTGCCGGTATGGTTCAAAAGGGTCCACGTCATCGTGCTGGGATCGAGGTCGGCATCCTGCATGTCGAGCTTGCGGCCGATCAGGAAGTGTTCGTTGGGCAACATGGTCGAAGGCGAATCGCCGATGTAGTCCCAGCCTGGCGGCGGCGTCAGTGGCGTCCAGGTATTGGCTGCAGGATCGTAAATCTCGCCCAGGTTGGTCAGCACGAACTCCCCGAAGTTGTATTCGCCGCCTTCAATCAGCACGCGGCCATCGGCCAGCACCTGCGAGGCGAAGGCGTCGGGATCGTAGTTCGACTCCAGGCTCGCTACCTGCGACCAGGTGCCATTCACATAACTGCCGGTGATGTCGGGAGTAAGCTTCCACCAGTCCTGGCCCTGGTAGCCTTGCACCAGTACGGTTCCGTCGGTCAACAGAAACTGCACCTGGGCCCCATCGGGAGCGGAATGTGTGAGGTTCGTTAATGTCTGTGCTTGTGAGGCGCAGCAGGCCGCAAGCAGGAGCATGGCAACACCAGAGAAGAATCTCTTCAAAACAGTCCTCTTCTTTCTCAGTTTCACAACCTGTTGGCAATTCTTGAATTGTGGGTACAGCCCCGAGCGTGTCGACTCGTCCTAGCAGGCGCAATAGGTCAATGCTGGGAACTCTCGTGGGGAGTGACAGCAATGCAGTACGAGCTCGGCAAACAGAGCGACAGAATTCTGCTTCATCACAGAACCTTGTGTCAATCATTTTGGACGGGAGGACAATAGCCAGAAAACTACATCCAATAGTAGCAATCCCTAGGTGGACATCAAGACAACGCGCAGCTCCACGATGCATGACAGCAGCGTCGAGGGGATTCGTCTATTCTTCATCGTGCGCGGCGGTCGGCGCCAGTACGATCTGCCCGCCAACCGGGCCTTCATGTAGGTGGCCGCAGCCGCGCACGCAAGCCTTCGCAATATATCGGCAATATCGAGCGTCGCAGAGTCCATGCTGACGCGCATCGCCGGGCTGTACGCCGGTCGTTGTGTCGGCCGGTACTGGCGGTTGCTGTTGCTGATCGGCGAGAACGCTACGGCCGAGATCTCACATGCTTAAACCATGCATCGCGTCCGGCTCGCTGCACGCGGGATGATCGCACTCGCAGGCGATCTCCACTTCGTCGGCGCCTGCGTCCCGGCAGAAATCACTGCAAAATTTTTCGCCCGCCGGCACCACGCACTGGCACGGCTCATGGGCGCAGATTTTTCCTTTCTGCTCTGCCATCGTATTCTCCTTCGTGCTCTGTTGGAAACGCGATACTCCGGCAATGGACGCCGGACGAGCCGCAATTGTTGCCCGCGGCGGCAAGCAAAGTCAAGCCGGAGAGCCGGTTTTGCGGATCAAGTTCTCGCGACAGGAGCCGGCGAGTTGGCCAGCGACATGCGAACCGTGAAGTAGAAGGTGCTGCCACGGCCGGGCTCGCTGTCCAGCCAGATCTTTCCCCCCATCAGTTCGACAATGCGCGACGAGATGGCGAGTCCCAGGCCGGTGCCTCCGTAGCGCCGCGTCGTGCTGCTGTCGTTCTGCGTGAACGGCTCAAACATGAGGTGGTGTTTGGCAGCAGGTATGCCGATACCGGTGTCCGACAAAGTGAACAGCACTTCGACTTGCTCCTCGCTGCGCGAGCGGGCTTCCACCCGCAAGGCAATCCTGCCCTGATGCGTAAACTTGATGGCATTGCCCAGCAGGTTCACCAGCACCTGGCGCAACCGCATGGGATCGCCGATTACACCGTCGGGTAATTTTGGGTCCAATTCGCATATCGTTTCCAGTCCCATCTGTTCGGCCTGAGCGAACAGAGGGCGCACGGTTTGCCGCAGGGTTTCGCGCAACTGCAGGGGGATGGGTTCGATGTGCAGGCCGCCGGATTCGGTGCGGGTAAAGTCCAGCAGGTTGTTGATGAGCGAAAGCAGGGCATCGCCGGAAGACTTGATCGCCAGCAGATATTCGCGCTGTTCGGTGGTCAGCTGCGTATCCAGGGCCAGCTCCGTCATTCCCAGGATGCCATTCATAGGAGTGCGCAGTTCATGACTCATGTTGGCCAGGAACTGGGTCTTGGCGCGGTTGGCGTCCTCCGCCACTTCCTTGGCCTCCACCAGTTCCGCCTCCGCGCGCTGGCGTGCGCGCTCCTGGGCATCGCGCTGGACGCGGGCACTTAATACCGAAGCCAGATAAGTGGCGATGCGTTCAAGCATTTGCTCATCTTGCTGGCCGTAATCCGTCTTCCGGTTGGCGACCGCCAGTAGCCCAATCACGTTCTGTTGAAAGAGCACAGGCATGACGAGCGACCGCGTGATGGAAACATGATCCTGGGGGACCTCGGATGGAGAGTTGCTGCAGAAGCAGCGTTTTTCCCGCAGGGCCCGTCCCCAAATACCGCTCCAGGCGGCACGCGGAAAGCGCAGGGGCCGGTCGGCGGCCCGCAAGACGTGCGACATGTGTGCTGTGGTCGCCGCGACCTCGAGAGCGCCGCCATCCTCCGCGATATATCCGAAGAAGCCGTCCTGGCTGGCGGTAGCGGCGAGCGCGATATTCAACACTTCGGTGTAGGTCTCGTCTTCCGGCGCGGTCAGGAACACATTGAGGATGCGGTTGCGAATGGCCAGGTCCTGTTCGGAGCGGCGCAGCGCCTCCTCAGCCTGTTTGCGTTCGCTGATGTCGTGCGCGATGGTCGAGATACCGAGGATAGTTCCTGCCGTGTCCACGATAGGCGAGATGGCGAGCGAAACATCAAACCGGCTGCCATCTTTGCGCACGCAAACCGAGTCGAAACGCTCGATGCGCTCGTGGCGCGCAATCTTCTCCAGCACCGCGGGTATCTCCTGTTTGCGCTCCGGAGGAATCAGCATCGTTATGCTGTTGCCAATGGCTTCTTCCGGCGTATAGCCGAACATCGATTCGGCGGCTGGGTTCCAGGATTGGATTATGCCATCTGCGCTCTTTCCGATAATGGCGTCAACTGACGAGCGGACAATGGAAGCTAATCGCGCATCAACCGCCTCGGCTTCCTTACGCCGGCTGATATCGCGAAGCGTGCCATCGGCGAAAAGGGTGCTGTCGCGGCGGTAGGTTCGTACCGCACGGTTACGTACCCAGATCCAGCGTCCGTCTTTGTGCCGTACGCGGTAGTCCACGTCAAACGTGCAATCTTCCCGAAAAAGCAAATCGAAGCTCTGCTTGGCCCTGGACAAATCCTCGGGATGAATGCGCGACAGCCGCAGGGCCATTTCGCCTCCGAGTACGTCCTCGGGCGTGTAGCCGAGCAAGTCTTCGATGTTGTTGCTGATGTAATAAATTCGCCCATTGCGATCAATGGTCCATGTGACATCGGGGAGGTTGGACAGGAGCCTGCGGTATTGCTCCTCGCTTTGGCGCAGCGCTTCCTCGGACCGCTGGCGTTCGCTGATATCGACGCCCATGCTGAGAATGCAGGCATTCTTGCCGACGAAGACCGGCACTCCTGTCATGTAGCAGGGAACCTTCTGGCCGCTCCTGGTAAGCCAGGCCGCTTCCACCTCGGCGTGGCCGGTTTCAAAGGCCGTCCTCATGCGGCTGGGAACTATTTCCCGGAACTCCTCGGCGAGGGTTGCGCTGGCGGGCATCTCCGCTAACTCAGCGGCCGAGTAGCCAAGCACCTCCTGGAAGCGTGAGTTCCAGCGCAGAAACTTGCCGCCATCGATGATGCAGGCCAATCCCGGCAGGTGCTCGATGACGGCTTCGAAGTTCGCCCGGTCGGTTCGCAGGATGGCTGCGCGCTGCTGCAGGCGCAAAATAATCAGGCCGAAGATCAATACGCATAGCGTGCAATACACGATGGTAATCGTGTGCCACTTCCACGCCGATAAATGGGAGAAATAGGCATACTTGATTGCCTCGCAGATCGAGGTGAGAACCATCGCGGCCAATGCGCCATAGAATGCTTTGACGAGGGTGGACGCTCTGGGCATGTTTATGAGACCTAGGCAGGCGTGCAGAATCCGGTGCCTCTATAGATCATCGGCGGAGACGCCGAAAGTCCATGTGACCTTGGTCACATAGGTCGCGGTCATTGAGGCTGACAGGCGGAAGGAATTTGCGGACTCAAAGCGGCGGGCCGGCAGACCGCCGCCTTCCCCAACGTGGTCTATTTCACAACCTGTAGATCGTTGGTAACCGAGAAGAGGCTGTGTACTTGCTTGGCAGTAATGCTGGCGAGGTTCTTGTCGCCCTCGCTGTTCACGTAGCCTTTCAGGGTGAGGTGCAGATTGTCCACAATGATGTGAATGCCGGGGGCGGCTTCCCAGAAGTACTGCGATAAGCCGCCGGCGTTCGCCAGCTTATGGTAAACCTCTTCCCGCGCTCGTTCGTCCAGCGGGCTGGGAGGCAATACCTTGATGTTGTTGATCACCTTTTCAACACCCTCGATGCGCTTCACTGCTCTTTCCGCGTCCTGCCTGGTCTGGGAGTGAATGCTGGTCAGACTGCCGGTGAGGGTCACGGTCCGGCCTTGCACGCAATACTCGAGGTCGTCGAAGAGCGAGTAGTACGGCAGCAGGAGCAACTGGTGCCGGACTTCTATAGCAATCTTGTCCTCGGTCGTGTTGCCGAGCCTTTCGAGCTGGCGCCCGTAGTCGGCCACTACGGGGCCGTTGCTGCATATTTCGGGCTCCGAGGATTGCCCCATTTGCATCGTGGCACTGGCTATTTCCAGATTGAGACGGCTGGCCGGCGCTTGGGATGTTTGCGCTACCGCTGCCGCACTCAGGGCCAGCACGCAGGTGAGTAAGAGTCTTTGCATGGTCTTTCCTCCAAATTAACGTTACTTGGATGTAGGTAGAAACCCTGCGGGTAC
>Ga0335073_10014392_pt1 | contig 11083 bp, 8 predicted proteins | sample Lox_Sample_22_FD_207093 | JGI IMG/M metagenome (GOLD analysis project Ga0335073, IMG submission 207093) | Soil microbial communities from Loxahatchee National Wildlife Refuge, Florida, United States - Lox_Sample_2.2 | ecosystem: Environmental > Terrestrial > Soil > Wetlands | place: USA: Florida... | reverse complement strand
CGAGGAAATCAGCCGGCTGCTGGCAGGTGGTCACGATGTCCCGCCCGTTCCGCACTCGCGGGAGCCGGGCGTCCGCAACAGCCGGCCCGGCGCACCGCTGTGGAAGGTGACTGATTTCTGTCCTGACGTGGGGGAGGATGAGCGCGCGGGGATCGAGGCTGCGCTGGAGGCGGCGGGGATACTCGACGCGTGGGTTACCCCTGACGGGGATCTGGTCGAAGGAGACACGACGCTGGTCAGCGGACTCAGCCCGGTGCTGGGCGCATCGCTGGCAAGCGCATTGATCCCCGCGGTGGACTCGGGTGACCCGCAAGCAGCTCCCTTGTCCGAGGGAGCCATCCGCGCTGTCCTGGCCGCAATTGGGCTCGGAACGGGGGCCGGGGTTACCTGGGTGGCCGGCGACGGGCAGTGGGCGAATGGCGTAGTGGCGGGAGCCTGGCGCAAGGACACCGCCGGTTACATCGGGGAGGGAGCCCGCGAGGGCGCGCGGCGCGCGCGGATCGCCCGGCTCAGCGATGAGCTGACCCAGATCCGCGCGGCGATCGCCGGGCTCGACATGGAACTGGCGGAGCTGACCCGGCGCAGGGATCGGCTCACTGCCGAACACCGCGCGGTGCCGCAGGACGCCGCTGTGCGCGACATGCACACGGTAGCTGCGGCCCAGCGCCAGCGGCGGCAGGAGCTGTACGAGCAGCACGATGAGGCGGTGGCGGTCTGCGGGCGGCGGCAGGAGGAGAGGGATGCAGCCCAGGCGCGGGCGGATGAGTTCGCGCTCGATGTTGGCCTGCCCGCCAAGCCCGGTGACCTTGCCGCGGTCAAGGCGGCCGTCTCGGCCTACCGGGTGGCGATTGCCGGGCTGTGGCCCGCAGCAGAGGCGTTCCAGGTCGCGCGGCGGACCCTTGCCGAAGCGGACGAGGAACTCACCGAAACCCGGGAGCGGCTGACGGAGGCTACCGAGCGGGCCACCGCGGCGAGAGAGCCGGCGGCCGCCGCACTCGCCACATATGAAGCACTCCGGGAGACAGCCCGAGCAGCGGTCGACGAGCTGTACCGGCAGTTGGATGAGGTGCGCCGCCACCTGGAGCGGCGGAACGCCGCCGAGAGTGCGGCGCGCGCCCGGGAGCGGCAAGCTATCGAAGACCGTGGCAATGCGCGAGGGCAGCGGGACACGCTGCGCACAGAGATCGACGAAGCGGTGCGGGCACGGGACACTGCAGTGCGGGAGTTCCAGTCGTTCGCCGTCACCGGGCTGCTGCGCGTCGCCCTGCCTTCGCTGGAGGTTCCCGACATCGCCCAGCCGTGGGCGGCGACCCCGGCCGTGCTCCTCGCCCGCGCAGTGAACACTGCGCTGGAAACGGTGGACGACGCTGATGGGCCCTGGGACCGGATCCAGAAGCGGGTTACGGAGGAACATAAGCAGCTTGCTGACGCCATGGCCCGGCACGGCCACTCGGCAGGGCTGACCCTGCACGACGGGATCATCGTAGTGGACGTGGTCTTCCAGGGGCGCAGCCATGACATCCCCGGGCTGGCCGAGGCGCTCCGCGAGGAAGCCGGGCAGCGGGCACGGCTGCTGTCGGCCAGGGAACGGGAGATCCTGGAGAACCATCTCCTCAACGAGGTGGCCGGCACGCTGCACGAGCTCATCAGCGCCGCCGAGGCTGAGGTCAGGGCCATGAATGACGAACTGGAGTCCAGGCCGACGTCGACCGGCATGAAACTGCGCCTGATCTGGCAGCAGGCACGGGACGCGCCGGATGGGCTGGACCAGGTGCGGCACAGATTCCGGCAGACGATCGATGCCTGGTCTGCCGATGACCGGGCCGCCGTCGGGTCGTTCCTGCAGCAGCGCATCGCCACCGAGCACGCGGGCAATCCCGCGGCGGGCTGGGCCGAGGCGCTGAGCGCCGCGCTGGACTACCGCAGGTGGCATGAGTTCGTGATCCAGCGCTACCAGGAGGGTCAGTGGCGCCCCGCCACCGGCCCGGCCTCCGGCGGCGAGCGAGCGCTGGTCGCGTCCGTTCCGCTGTTCGCTGCAGCGTCGGCGCACTACAAGTCGGCCGGCAACCCGAACGCGCCGCGGCTCATCGCGCTTGACGAGGCCTTCGCCGGGGTCGATGACGATTCCCGCGCGAAGTGCCTCGGGCTGCTGGCCAGCTTCGACATGGACGTCGCCATGACCAGCGAGCGGGAGTGGGGATGCTATCCGCAGGTCCCCGGGCTCGGCATCTGCCAGCTTGCCCGGCAGGACGGGGTCGACGCCGTCCTCGTCACGCCGTGGCGGTGGGACGGGCGGGAACGCCGACCAGCGGAACATGCGGTATGACCGAGACTGACCTCAGGCTGCACCGCCTGCTCGGCGGCGATCCGGTCGCGTGGCTGCTGCAGCGGGCACGGGACCGGCTGGAAGCCGGGCGTCCCCTCACCGGGACTGTCACATTGTCGGCCGCCACGGCGGATCAGCGGCGCGCGGTGGAGCGGCTGACCGGACGGGCCGCCGGTTCCGGGACGTCGCTGTCGGTGTCGCTGGCGGAGGTCGACCGGATCCTGCGGGACAGCGGCGCAGCGGCAGGCGGGCTGGCCGAGGCAGTGACCCGCCTGACCGGCCCGCTCCGGCATCGCAGCAGGGAACGAGCGGATCTGGCGGCCGCCTGGGCTGTGGCGTTTGCGCCGTTGGACGCTGCCGTGGACGGCCGTCACGAGCTGGCGCCGTGGCGGGCGTGGCTGGGCACGACCGGCGTGGTGCGACGTCTCACCCCCGGACCAGATCAGGCGCGGCTGCTCCTCGCGCAGGTCGCGGCCGTTCTGCAGCGGCTGCCCTCGCGCGGCGTCCCGCTTGGCCGGCTCGCCGCCGAATGCTGCGGCGATGCGCATGCTCTGGACGAAGGCCGCCCGGCCGGGACGCTGGTGCTGTCGGCGGTCCGTGCGCTGGCCGGCCTGCCCTTCGCGGCGGATCCAGCAGCGAGCTCTCGTCGCGCCGCATGGGCCGCCGCCGGAGTCCATCTCGACGAGCTCTCGTCGCTGGTGCTCTGCCTCGGTCTCCCCGGCAACCCGCACACGGTGCTCGGCAAGACGCTGGCAGCATGCCGGGAAGCAGGACAGCCTGCGGTGCTCACGCTGCGCCAGCTCCGCTGTCATACGGAGCCGCTGAACACGGGCCCGTTGCCCACCGGCTGGGTGCGGATATGCGAGAACCCGGTAGTGGTCGCGGCTGCCGCTGACGAGCTGGGCGCCCGATGCCAGCCGCTGGTATGCGTCGGCGGCCAGCCGTCCGCCGCCGGGTGGCGGCTGCTGGAACTGCTCGCAACCGGCGGTGCGGAGTTCGCTTACCACGGCGACTTCGACTGGGGCGGTGTCCGGATCGCCCGCACGGTGCGTCACCGGGTGAGCTGGCAGCCGTGGCGCTATGACCACCTGGCCTACGAAGCCCTAGCGTCGGCGGCGCATCCGCTCGCGCCACTCCCCGGCGAGCCGGTGGCGACACCGTGGGACCCAGAACTCGGCATCGCGATGCGGCGCCGCGGCATCCGCATCGAGGAGGAACTCACACTCGACGCCTTGCTCCAGGATCTCAGTCTCTAGCTCGCATGCAGTAACTGTGAGTCTCCTCGACTTGTCCGAGGAGATATCAGTGGAGAAGGCGCTGAGCGTGAAGGCGATCAGCTGAGATCCGCGATACAGCCCGGAGATCAGAGCAGCAGTTCTGTGAACGGCTCCGCACCTGAGTGCTGGGCTGCAGTTTCGTCGGCGCAGGTGGAGATATGGGCGCGTATTCAGCGTCGCGGCCGCCAGCGAGATGCCCGGCTGGGACACCGCTCCTGTGGCAGGATGCTGTGACCGTCGGCGAGGAGGAGGGCTGTGGCGCAGTGGCGGAAGGGCGAGCGCGCCGTCCGGTTCCTGCTCGATCGCGGGCGCTTGGACAGCTTCGAGGCCGCGGACCTCGCCGGGCTAGCGGGAGCGCAGGTTAGGCGCGCAACTCTGCGTGTGGAGGCAACCGCGACTGCGGCCCTCAGCATGGGCGACGTGGATGGTGCCTATGCGGCGGCCTACGATGCCTACCGGATGGCGGCCGAGGCGTTGCTGGCCTGCCAGGGGTTGCGGGCGACGGGGGGGGTGATAGGTCGCACATGGCTGTGGAGGATGCGGTGTCGGCTCAGTTCGCCGTTGATGTCCCCGCCTTCGCCAAGCCGACGTTCGAGCGGCCACGCTTGCTAGTCCCACCATAAGAACCAGCGCCGGGCAGGGACCTGAAAGAGCTGCGGGCGCACCGGGGGTGTGCTCTCCTGTCGATGACCTCCCGCAGCACAGTACTGGCTCGCAGAGCGACCACAAGGCTGGTGGGCGGGTCACGCCCACGCGCGAGGCCCCGCCGGACACGCTGACCGACTAATCACAAACGCAACCGGCGTACCCCGTAACTGGGCGGTCCGCGCTGCCAAAGTACGCCGCCCGAGTCGTGCCACGGAGTGCAGAACGGTCACGGCTGATCCGCTCTCACCGCGGCCATCTCGTAGGCCGCCTGGTCAAACGGATCGCGGCCGGAGGCCGCTGGCAGGTGGTGTGCCTCGGTGCGCCGCTTCAGGCTCCGCAGCATGCTCATCGCCATGACATAGTCGGCCGGGACGATGGCGGCCAGGTACAGCGTGGTCAGCCACCACGGAGCCGTCCTGGCGCGCACCCTCAGCCGCACCCGGGTTCGCCGCGGCGCTGTCCGGCTCAACGAGAAGCACCACGTCCAGTCGATCGCTGCGCCGTACCGCTCCCAGCCCGGCGGGAGGTGCGTGGTCGAGCGCAGCACCAGCACGTGCGGCGGCCCAGCGATGGCGACCCGGAAAAACGCCGTGCCGGGCGGCCCGTCGGGGATGAGGTCACCGGCCCGCAGGTCGCGGACCAGCGCGGGGTCGAGCCGGTCCAGGCTCGGCCAGTTGCCGGGGAACAAAAGCCGGTCGACCCACTCCGGGGTGTAGTAACCGCCCAGATGCCAGCCCAGCTGCGCCAGCCAGGGCCACACCTCCTCCGGTTCCCCGGCGACGTCGATGGCGTGCTCGGTGACGAGCGTCGCGGAGCCGACTAGCTCGTCGCCCGGCAGCCGCTGCCGCCGCTCCGCACCGGTCGTCCCCGCCACCCGGCCCAGCACCTGAAGCCCGGCGTACGCCGCCACGGTAACCCCGGCCAGCGACGCCACGGCCAGCCTCGTGGCGCGAGCCATCGTGCGCCTCCCCGCAATCCAGCACGCCGGCCGGCTCCAGCGCCCATCCCACCGCTGACACTCCCACTACCAGATTTCCGGCCGATCCAACAGCGGACCAGGGCCGATGGTCCCTGCCCGGCACGCTCCGCGCAAACCCGGTGCACAACACACTCCCCAGAACTGTGCATGGATCTTCGGTGACGGGCTGCGGCCGTCCGCCGGGGAACATGGAGTAGCTTCGGTCGCCGCTTACCCGCCGGATCCGGGCAGCAGCACCGAGACTCCGGAGGTGACGCCGATGGCGATGGCCAGCACGCCGAAGGTCAGCAGGTATGCCTTGCGCCGGCCGAGATCGGGGCTGCGGCGCTGGGCGATGGCGATCCCGAGGGCAAGCGCGAGCGCCAGAGAGGTGAGCAGAGCCGCTGTATGGGGCAGGTAGAAGAACGGCGGCGCCGCGGCGATCACGCCGAATACCGAAGCAAGGGCCATCACTACGGCGCGGCCGGCCAGGTCGGAGCCCTCCGCGGAGGCTGCTTCGCCGCCGCCCATCCCGGCTGCGGAGGCGATCGCCAGCCCGATGATGGGGGCCACGAATGCCGCGGCGGCCGGTGCTGGGCGAACCTCGCGAAGGTCGCCGCAAGACCGCACCGGCTATCACCGCGTTGACCCGATGGCCTGGACGGCAGCCATGGCCGGCCCGCCCACGGGTCGCGGATCGCTGGCCAGGTCTCCGGCGTACCGGCAGCCTGGATTACGCCGCGTGCGGGAAGGCCCGTCCAGGCCGTGGCGTATCTTCGGGACGGTGAAGACCGCGTTGAACGCCGCGACCACGATCAGCCCGCCTGGCCTGAACCGGAAGCTGGTCTTGCCTGCTGACCAGCTCACGTGCACGGTCACCCTAGGTGACGGCGTTGCGCATGACCTTCAGCGTGGAGCCTGACGTCGCGCTGACCCGGTGGCCCGTGCCGAGGGCGCCGGCGTGCCCTGGTCGCGGGAGACGGGTGTGCCGGGGCGTTGATCGGGACTTGGCACCGGGCTATACGGCCGGCGGATGAATATGCGCCTGAAACGTCTGCTGCTGGGCTACGGCTGGGGAGGTGGCCGTTCAGCCGTCGATGCGGATGATCTGCTCGGCTACCGCGGCCAGGTCCGGGCCGGTGATACCGGGCGGGTCTGCGAGTGGGCTGAGCACCATGCCGGGGCGGGCGACGAAGGCAGCCTGGCATCCGGCGGCCAGGGCTCCGGCGATGTCCCAGGAATGGGCGGCTACCAGGCGTACCTGCCCGATGGGTACGGCGCAGTGCTGCGCGACCGCGTGGTAAGGCTCCGGCGCGGGCTTGAGGTGGCCAGTGGCATCGGCGGACAGCACAGCCTCGAAGAAGCCGGCCAGGCCGGCGCTGGCCAGTTGCGCCTCGGCGACGTGCTGGACGGAGTTGGTCAGGGCCACCAGCCGCAGCCGGGTACGGGCCAGGGCAGCCAGCGCACCGGGCACCTCCGGATGCGGGGGCAGCGAGCTCATCCGGCTCACCAGGCCGTCGATGTCGCCGGCCGTCACGGGGACGCCCTCACGGTCGGCGAGCATGGCCAGCGCGGCCCGCTGGGCGGACGTGAAGTCCACGTAGTGGCCGGTGAGGCCGCCGGTAAAGGCCAGCTGCAGCATCAGCGAAAACCACTGCGGCCGCAGCGAGGCGCTGCCCAGCAGCGTCTCGAATGGCTCGTCGAGGGCCTGCAGGTCCAGTAGCGTCTCATTCACATCGAACGCGATCACGCTGGCCACCGCCACCTCCTTCAGACAGCGCACCAAACCTGAGCCTGCTGGCTGTTCACACGCGGCAGCGCAGCCCTCGCCAGCCATCCGACCGTACCCGCCCTGGCTGGCCACGACGAACCACCACCCGCAACCCGAACTGTCCACGGAAGCGCACGCTGCGCTTTCCGCCAAGCCTGGATAGTTCAGCCTGTCGCACAAACAGCGCGTCCGTGGCGGCCTGCCTGGTCCTTGAGATCATGGTGTGTGCCGCACTTTATCCGCAGCGTGATCAGCCGTTGCTGCAGGCTCAGCTGGCTACGGCCCGGCTGACGAGAGCTCAGCTGATGATGATCGTGTACATGCTGCCGCTGTTCGCGGTGTCGGCGTCCGGGCCGAGGCTGACCTGACCGGCTGGGAACTCCTTCTGGTACACCTCGAACGTCCGGGTACTGCTGCCTTCGGTGTCGGTCAACTGCAGGCCGGTGTCCACCCAGCTGGAGTCCATCCAGGACCGGCGGCCCACCCGGGTATCCACGGCCACCGAGACCGTGGCGGGCACGTTCAGGCTGAACGTGACCAGCGGGTTGGTGGTCACCGTCTTGGAGCTGTTGGCGGTGCGGATCCAGGTCGCACCGGCCAGCCCGGCCGGGACGCTGGCCACGGTGAACGTCCGGTCGCCGTACAGCAGATCGCCCGGCTGCAGGTTCTGCTGGATAGACCAGGAAGCAGCGTTAGCCGGGTCAGCCACCGACAACCCCGACACGGAGAGCGTTTCACCACCGGTGATGGTCAGCCCAGCATCCGCGTACTGGGTCGCCGACGCGTCGGTTCCGGTGATCTCCAGCGGATAGCTGCCATTGCGCTCGGCCGCAGGCACGGCCACGGTCAGCACCGACGACCGGCCAGGCTGCACGCTGGCCGGGCTGAACGACGCCGTAGCGCCCGGCGGCAGTCCCGTCGCGGCCAGCGTGACCGGCCCGGGCCGCCCCGCCGTGACCTCCGTGTGCACCGTGTAGGTCCCGGACGACCCGGCGCTGACCGTCGAGGCGGACGGCTGCACGGACAGTGCGAAGTTGCTCAGCCCGGCATTGCAGCCCGGCGAGTGATCGGGCGTGGAGCCCGGGGTGCTGAGCCGCAGCGGCCCGTCGCCAGACACGTGACTGGCGCGCAGGCAGTACCCGGACACGTCCTGGAACCCGGCGTCGAACGGGCTCCCGGCGCTCGCACCCGAATCCGCGGTGACGTGATCGAACGTGACCGCGCTGCCGTCGTTGGTGATGAACGCGGGCCGGGCGTCCGGCGCCACGGTCGCGACTGAGCTGTCCACGAACCGGATCCCGGCCACATTGTGCAGGTAGAACCCGTACGCGGGCCGGGTGCCCAGGCTGTCCGGGTTGTAGTCGCCGTTGTCGGTGGGCACCGTGTTCGGGTCCATGGCGGCGTGCCCGCCGGGCAGCGTCAGGTGCACGTTGGTGAACGTGATGTCGCTGACCGGGTGGCCGGGCTGGCCCCACAGCGTCGGGCTGTACGCACCCGCATCGGTGCCGGTGATGTTGGTGTAGTGGATGTCCCGGATGCTGCCCACCGTGGGTGTGCCGCCGCATCGGAGTCTGGTGCCGACCTTCTCCATGATCGGCGACTGGGTGCCGGACATGGTGACGTTGTCGTAGTACACGTCGGAGATGTTCGCGCCGTCCTCGGACACCATGCCCAGCCCGGACTTGCCCGCGTCGGTGATGGTGATGTTCGAGAAGTGGTAGTTGGTGAAGTTGCCGCACGTCTCCGAGCCGAACATCAGCCCGTTGCAGCACTTGGACGACAGGATGGCGTGGTCCACCGTGACGTTCCCGCTGTTGAACGTCTTGCCCAGGGCCCAGTCGCTCTTGAACACCAGCGCGTCGTCGTTGGACGACACGTTGATGTTGGTGATCTTGACGTTCCGGGTGTCGATGATGTTCCAGCCGTCCCGGTAGTCCGCGGTCGAGATCGTCAGGTGGTTGGACGTCACGTGATCGCAGTCGTCGATGAGCATCGCGAAGTGGCCGCCGTTCTTCAGCGTGATGCCCGAGACGGTCAGCCCGTTGCAGACGGCCAGTGAGATGATCTTGTCGGCCTGGCCGGTCTGCGGGGTGCCGGAGATCAGGTGGCCGTTGCCGTCGATCGTGCCCGACCCGATGAACCCGATGTTGGACAGGTCCTCGCCCCAGATCATCGCGTCGTGGAAGTGGCTGTGCCCGAAGTCCTGGTACTGGTCGTACGGATTCGGTTCGGGTGGGTCATAACCAGTGGCCGCGCCCAGGATCGTCGAGCCCGCGCCGAGGTCGAGCGTGACGTTGCTGAGCATGTGGATCGACCCGCCGGCCAGGTAGCTGCCCGCCGGGAACTCGACGATCCCGCCGCCCGCCGCGTTGGCCGCGGTGATGGCCTGGTTGATGGCCGGGGTGTCGTTGGTGGTCCCGTTGCCGGTCGCGCCGTAGTCCATCACGTTGAACACCGGCCGCTGGGCGGCCGCCGGGCCGGCCGGCGCGGCTAGGGCCAGGGCCGGCGACGACGTCACAAAGCCAGCCAGCACCAGGCCGCACAGGCTGGCCACGGCCAGCACCACACGGGTGGCCCACAGCTTCTCACCGAACCGCATCAAGATCTCCTCAAGGTGTGTGTGCCGCCGTCAGCTGACGGCGATGGCGAAGATGTGCATGGCTGGGCTGCCCGACGTGACCGTCCCGCTGACGGTGGGCAGGGTCACCCCGGTGACGGTCTTGCCCGCCTGGAGCGGGACGGTGAGGTAGTAGACGTTGATTTGGTGCGACTGCTGAACGTTGCCGCTCCGGTTGCGGTACGTCATCGTGATGGCCGGGTCGCTGCCGGACGGCGGCGCCGCGTACCAGTCCGGCACGGTGAGGGCGAACGGCTGGGTGGTGCCGTCGCTGTAGCTGATCGTCCCGGTGCCGCTGGCCGGACCGTAGGTAGCGGTGGCCAGGAAGCCGAGCGTGGCCCCCGTGGCGGGCTCGGCCCAGCAGTCGTCGATGTTCACGTACTGGTAGCCGGCCGCCTTCATGCCATCGGCCACCATGGCCTGGGCGGTCTGCTCGACCAGTTGCGCGCTGACGTTGCAGCCGAACGCGTTCCAGTCGTTCCACCCCATCGGCGGCGTCAGGGCCAGGCCGTTGTCGAGCGCGGCGGCGGGGGTAGCCCACGACACGCTCAGCACCGCGAGGCCAGATAACGTCAGCACGGCCGCCACCAGGGCAGCCAGCAGGGTGCGCACAGCAGACTCCTCCCAGGGGCGGAACCCCCGCGGACAACCCACCACGTCCGCACAGTTCCGATCAAATCCGCACACGCGGAGGCTGTCACTAGAGATCCGATGTGTCAAGAGTCACCCAGCAGCTGACCGGCGGCGCGCACGGCGGGCACGCGGCTCATATCGTTAAGTAATCAAAGGTCTGTGATCTATCGAAATAGACAGGAGTATTGACAGTAGGCTCATGCGCTCTTAGCGTCGCCGACTAGACATCGGATGTGTCGCTCCCACCTGCGTCCAGATCGAGTGACCAGGAGCACCGCGGGGCCAGCCTGATGGACGTCGGCCTGGACCTCAGGGCCGGCGCCGACTTCGGCAGCACCCTGATCCGGCTCCGCCGCCGCTAATTCTTCGATCGCCGCACGCCAGGCCCGGTATAGCGATTCCCGCCTGGGAACAGGGTCCGCGGTGCACGTCGCGACCAGGAGGACGCTTGCGCTGCCCACCTCGAGACGCTGTACACAGCGGAAGCCTAGGAAACCGCCATCCGGCCCGGTACGTTATCGAGCAGACCGGAGGGGAGGTGCCATGCCGATTTTCATGGTGGAACGCCGGTTCGCCGACGACCTGGAGACCTCGGCTGAGGAGGCCGACCAGATCAACCGAATCAACGAAGAAGAGGGCGTGCGCTGGCTGTATTCGTTCCTGTCGGCGGACAAGCGCAAGACGTACTGCCTCTACGAGGCGCCGTTCGCGGACGCGATTCGGCGCGCGGCGGAGCGCGCGGGCCTGCCTGCCGACGCTGTCGTCGAGGTAGGTGGCATGGTCCTGCCGAATGGCTCGGCGGCGGGCATCCCGAACGAGGTGCCCGCGGGCTAGGTCAATCCGGGGCAGCCGC
>Ga0335073_10014391_pt1 | contig 11084 bp, 8 predicted proteins | sample Lox_Sample_22_FD_207093 | JGI IMG/M metagenome (GOLD analysis project Ga0335073, IMG submission 207093) | Soil microbial communities from Loxahatchee National Wildlife Refuge, Florida, United States - Lox_Sample_2.2 | ecosystem: Environmental > Terrestrial > Soil > Wetlands | place: USA: Florida... | reverse complement strand
AAGGAGAATACCAGTGAATGGCTTGAATTGCCGCCACCTGCGCCATTGGCCGCTCAGCAGGAGCAAAGGAATCGCCGCGCCAAGAAAGAAGACCGGGGCGATCAGGCCCTTGGTGAGCGTGGCCAGCGCCAGAGCAGCCCACATCATGTAAAAGCGCGCGGGGCGGCGCGACTCCATGCCGGTGAGAAAGCAATAGAGCGCGAGGAGAAAGAAGAAACTGAGCAGCGCTTCGGGAATTGCGAATCGGGTGTACAGGAACGGCCCGATGGCGGTGAGAATGCCGAGCCCGGCGTAAAGAGCGGCGCGCGGTCCCCATGCGCGTCCCGCCCATAGCCACGCCAGCCAGGCGCAGCCAAGGATGGCGAGGGTGTTCTGGAGATGCGTGGCGAAGACGTTTTGTCCGAAAACCTTGTAAAGACCCGCGTCGATCCAGTAGGGAAGCAGGGGTTTCTCAAGATAACGGATGCCGTCGATCTTCGCGGTGACGAGGTCGCCGGTCTCGACCATGTGCTGCGCAACTTCGGCGTGCGATGCGTCGGCATCGTCGAGCAGCGGCGGTGTAAACAGCGAGGCAAACTGCACGGCAACAAAGATGGCAAGCAAAAGCGCCCAGGCAGCGCCGGACGAGAGGACCGGCAGCGGGCGAGAAACGGGTGTCGAATCAGTCTTCATGGTTGGTTGCGGCCCGCATGGCGACGTGGAACGCGATTCCTGAATCCAGCCCAAGCGTGAAAAAAACTGCGAACTGGCAGAGAGATGCCTGCCGAGGCGGCGCGGTCTGCTGTAGCGGGGCTGAACAAGCAGACAAGGATAAGGATACCAGCCGCAGATTCCCAGAACTTTACTGCGCGAATCTGTTCCTCCTCGAGAATCTGGCGGGAATGGGAGGCGCGATAGGCGGCCGCGAGCCCCAGGGTGCAGAATAGGGATACGAGAAGGTTAACGTTCGATGAAGAGGGGCCCTTATCTCCTGAAAAAACGGCGACGCAGACAGATTCTTCCTTCCGACACGCGTGGGCAAATCGAGAGCTGGCGCCGCCTGCTTGCCGAATGTGGCCGCAAGCCCAGCCGCAGGCGCGTTCACGCCCTGCGGGTCGCTACCCTGCGTCTGCAGGCACGAATGGAACATGGGTTGGGGCAGGTGCCGGAGGAGGATCCCGCGAAACGGACCTTGGGGCGCTGGAACAAGCAGGCGGAGAAACTGCGGGATGCGCTTAGTCTTGTCCGGGAGACCGACGTGCATCTTGCCAAACTGGACGGCCTGCGCAAGTCCGTGGGCGACGGCGCGGCACACCGGTCCCGCTTGAGCCGCGTCTGCTTGAAACAGATCGGAGCGGTCGAACGGCGTCTCGAGCGGACTCGCAAAGGGGCTGCAAAGAAGCTTACCGAGGAAATCTACAGGCGCACGGAACGGCTTGAGCGACTCAGCAAAGGGCTGACCAAGAGTCCAGAGGCCGCGGACCAGTTGAACGCGCGTTCCAACCCCGCCGAGTTGCACACCTTGATCGCCGGATTGGCCGCAAACGTTCCGAATCTGGATGCAAAGAGCCTTCACGAGTTTCGGAAACGCGTGAAGACAGTCCGCTACGTGGCGGAGGTTGCAGCCGGCGATCACGCCAGGGCGGCACAACAGGTTGCCGCGTTACGAACGATGCAATCTGCGCTCGGTGACTGGCACGATTGTCAGTCGCTTTCGAAAGAAGTGCGCCGGATCGTCAAAGGTGACGCAGAGCAGGGCGGACTTGTGGAACTGCTGGAGACGTTAACCGGAGAGTCCCTGGAGAATGCGCTCGCAGTCTGTCGGCGAACGATAAAGCGCCTGATCGGGCTGGATATGGAAGAGCCGGCCGATGCCGGGTTGACCAAGCGGCCTGTCAAGAAGGCAGAGCCAGTGATGCGGTCCGCTCCGTCGCGCCTGGCTTAGTGCCGCCGAAACCTGCCGGAAATCGTCTAATTCTTCAAAGTGGTCGCAAAATGTCTCTCGAAGATTGGAGGCATGCATGAAGGCAATTCTCCGGGGGCTTGGCTTGGCAGCGAGCGTCTGTTGCACGGCGGGTGCCGCGAGCGCCGCAGGAACGTACGGAATCACCGCGGCCAATCTGACCATGCCGATGAGCGGTAATGGGTCGACGACGTTCACGGTGTCCGGAATTCCGATGACGGGGACACTGTCGGTGGTATGCGCGTATTCGGGCCCGAAGACGACCGCAAGAATTCCCAATTGCGATTCCGGTCCGCTCATTGCCTATCAGGTGACGGCCGGCCAAACGCTCAAGGGAAGTATTACGTTCTACCCCTATGGAGTCTTCGTGCCGCTAGGCCAGGAACGAGCCTCGGCAGGTGTGGCGACAGCGTTCATGGCCCTGTCGGCGGCATTCCTGATACGACTGCGACGCAGGAACTGGCGCTGGCTTTCTTTGATGGTCTTCAGTTTTGCGGCGGTGGCGGGCGTTTCCGCATGCGGCGGCGGATCGGGCATGACGGCCGGGAGCTACCAGTACACGATTACGGCGAATAACGAAGGCACTCTGCCGCTGGGTCAGGGCGTGAGCACAACGATTATGGTCAACGTTCCGTAGATCGATGCAATCGATCGGGATGCCTGCGCCGTTCGCGCATAGGCTGAGTCAGGATGTGCGAAATTGTCCCGACCAGATCGTGTATCTTGACCGCAGAACCAAATCTCAGATTCGCCGAGAGCGAACGCCATCCCCATGCCTACGTTTGCGGCCATCGATATCGGATCGAATTCCTGCCGACTCAAGATTGCGAAGGTTGTTGCGCACCGCCTGAAGACGTTGCACGAGGATCGCGAGGTCACGCGGCTGGGCGCGAGCGTCTTTGACGAGGGGCTGGTGTCTCCTGACGCCATGGCGGCCACTCTGCGCGCCATCAAGCGCTTTCAGCGGGCGGTGCAGGTGCACGGCGTCGATCGGATGCGCGTGGTTGCGACCTCGGCAATGCGCGATGCGCGCAACGCGCCGGCTTTTCAGGCGTGGGTGAAGGCGGAAACCGGCTGGAACATCGAAACCATCTCGGGACTGGAAGAAGGCCGCCTGATCCACCTTGGACTGATGGCGGGCGAGCCTGGCCTCGGAGGCAGGGTTTTGCTGGTCGACCTCGGCGGGGGCAGCTGCGAGATTACGCTGTCGGAGCATAAGCGGATCAAGGAGACGATCAGCGTGCCATTGGGCGCTGTCCGGCTCAGCGAGCAGTTCTTGCAGATGGACCCCGCTCCCGCGGAGGGACTGGCCCAGATGCGCCACCTGATTGCGCGCGAATTGCGCCGGGCGCACCGGCGGATCCAGGCAGGCAAGCTGTCGATGGTGATCGCAACATCTGGAACTGCAGCGGCTCTCTCCGAGGCCTGCTCCGCGATGGGCAAGCTGGGAAAGCCATCGGGCCGAGCGAGGGGATTCCCGGGCGGGATGCGCGGCGTCGCTCCGGTGCAGGCCATTCGCAAGCTTGCCAACCGGCTTGCCAAGATGACACTGCCGGAACGCGAAGCGGTTCCCGGCATCGGACCACGCCGGGCGGAGATCATTGTGGCTGGGGCGCAGGTGTTTGCGGAATTGCTGGAGAGTTTCGCGCTCCCTGGTTTCCGCTATTCGCCGCTAGGATTACGCGACGGCATCCTGGTGCAGATGCTGGCGGAGCAGGATCTGCGCGCCGCCAGCCATCGCGAGTTCGAACAGGAGCGGTGGCAGAGCGTGCTGGCGACAGCGCGGAGGTATGGTGTCGATCCCCGGCAAGGCGAGCCGGTGCGCGCCCATGCGGCACAGCTTTTCAACGAGTTGAAATCGCTTCACCAATTGCCGGCGGAATATGAAAGCTGGCTTGCCGCAGCGGCGCTGCTTCGCGATACCGGAAAATTCATCAATCACCAGGGACACCACCGGCACACCCAATACATCATTTCCAGCTCGGAGATGTATGGGTTTACCCAGTTGCAGCGCACCGTGGTCTCGGCGATCGCGCGCTACCTGGGCAAGAGCAGGCCGCAGCCGGGCGACCGCGCCATGCGCAACATCCCATCGGATGAGCATAAGAATGTGCGCCGGGCGGTGGTGATCCTTCGCCTGGCTTTGGCATTGAACCAGGATCGAGCCAGCGATGTGCTGCGGGTTTCAGCCAAGGTCTATCCCAAGCGCGTGTATCTGGAAGTTCGCCCCGGGCGCACCGGTGCGGAACTGGAGTTGTGGTCGCTGAGAAAAGAGGCGGACTACTTTCGCGAGGTTTTCGGGCGCGAGCTCTTCCCGACGCTTTCGTAGATGGAACGGGCCATGCGCGGATCGACGAGCCATTGAAGCAGGGGCGGGTGCTTGGACATATCGATGCGGGCCACCGACCCTTTCCGCATGCGCACGCCGGCGGCGCCGTTTCCCGTGATGATGCGGCCGATAAATTTGAAAAGGTTGGGGTTGTGGCCCACCATCAGCACATCATCGCGATCAACATACTTTTCGATGAGTCGCTGAAATGAGATGTAGTCGGCGTCTGGACCGAGAGCTGAGCTGACCTCAACCTTGGTGTCGTAGCCGAGCTCGGTGCCGACGAACTGTGCGGTCTGCAGACATCGCTTGAGTGGGCTGGAAATGATGACCTCCGGCTGCACCTTCATGCTGCCGAGCAGACGGCCCATCAACATGCACTGGTCCTTGCCTTCCTTGATCAAGCCTCTCTTGGCGTCAAGAGTGGGATTGCCGCGAGAAAGTCCGGCGTTGGCGTGGCGCATCAGGTACAGATTCATGGGGTCTGGGTGATAAAAAGGGGAGGTTTTTGCCCGCTCCTTAAACGTCGATCTTAACATGTTCGTAACATGGCGATGGGGTTAACCAGTTTGGCAAACGATGCCTCAGAGAACGGCAATTCTGCGTATAATCACCCAACGGGCGGCCGTTTCGTCGCAGAGTTCAACTAGACCGACTATCAACGCGCATGGCGGTGCTCCCAAGATCGATCGCGTATGGAAGCCAGGAAGTACTGCGTATATAACCGGGCGAAGGAGAGCACCCTCAGTGAGGGAGTTACGGTGATCGATACCACCCTCGAACCGCTCAAGGTTTTGCGGGTGATGATCGAGGGGTTGGCAAAGAACACAGACACCGGCCTTTGGCTCACTCCCCTGAATGAAATCCCAAGAGTTCCGCGCCTCGCGCCCTTCGATCTGGTTTACCTGGACAAAGACAGGAAGGTGATCCAGGGGGCGGAACTGCTTCCCGGCATCGAGTTTCCAGCGTTCGAACATAGCGCCGAAAGCGCCCTGGTGCTTCCGTTCAAGTCCATGTCCACCTCGAACACGCAGGCGGGCGATCAACTGGCCATCGAGGCCGCGGAAGAACCGGCAGCTGAAATCGAGGGCTCGAGCACCTCCCCGGCGGACGGCGCCGCTGTCGACGAATCGAAACAGAGCGCGAGCCCCAGGGGAACGACGGCAGAGACCCTGGACACCAAGGCGCGGGCAGAGAAGAGCGTGGCTGCTTCTCTGCTCGAGAAAAGCGATGAGTTCCGTGCGGTCGAGACTCCAAGGGACAAAGAAGCCCGGACGACACGGCCTCCGGGAGGTTCCAAGGCGCCCCGCATTCTTGCGCCCAAGCCGAAGACGGCGATTGCACAGGACACGCCCGAAGCGGTCGCGCAGGCCCCGGTTGCAGAAGCCGCAGATGACGCGACCGAAAAGGCGGCTGAACGAGCCTTGGAGCGCGCCGCCCGGAAAACGGCTGCCGAGAACCCCGCTGAGGTTTTCTTCCGGAAGCCAGCAGTCCAGGCTCCTGAAGCGGAGCCGGCGAAACCCGATGCGCCCGCCGGGATCAAGCCCGTACCGAGACGGACGCCGCCGAGTGCTGAACCTGGCGCTGTTCCGGTTCCCGCCCGAGCGGCGAAGGCAGCAGAGCCGCCCGAAGCCGAAACGGCTCCGCCGGAGGCGGACGCTCCGGACAAGCCAAAACCCCACGCCGTTCCACCGAAACCAACCGTGTTTGTTGGGAAGCATAGTGAGGCCACGGGCAGACCGGAGCTTCAAGATGAAGAGAAGGTGCCGGTAGTGACGCGCGTCTTGCGCTGGCTTTATCCGGACCTCAGTCCCCCTCAAAACTCGAGGCGTGCGATACGGCGGCCAGCGCATGAACTCATGGCGTACTACTGGGTTAATGGCGAGCCACGCCCGCTCGACATCAGAGATATCAGCTCGTCCGGTGTTTACGTGAAGACCGAAGAGCGGTGGCAGCCTGGAGAGCGAATCTCGCTCATTTTGCAGAGAAAGGGACCGTTGGAAGAGAGTCCTGAACGGCAATTCCTGGTGGACGCCGGCGCTGCGAGGTGGGGCGACGACGGTGTCGGCCTGGCATTCATTCTGCCGCCGGGCATGGACATTCATATCTGGGAAGGTCCGCTGAAACGCAGAGACGATGAGAAAGAACCGGAATATGTTCTCAGAGAGTTTAGGAAGGCACGGGCGCTCTCATTCATACGCCGTATCTGCCCATCGGCGGTGGAAGAAATTGATCTTTTCTTCCACCGGGAATTGAGCAACTACCGGCTCTCGAGCGCGGTGGAGATCGTGCTGAAGGCTGAGATGATGCTCATGAATGAGCCCAATGCCGATCAGGTGAGCGCCCTGCCTGAGATGGTGGTGCGGATTCTGGAGCTAGGGTCCTGGGCTGAAGGGGATCTCCTCCACCAGTTGTGGGCAGGACTGCTGGCGACCTGTTGCACAGTCGAGGGCAACGACAGCTCAAACGCCTTGTTCATTGACCTGCTTACGCCGCTCACGCTGACGCATGCGCGCATTCTGCTGGCGGCCTGCACAAAGGCGAGCAAGGTGATCTCGCCACGGGGTGAAGTCACATCGTACCCGTTGTACTTCACCGCAGACGAGATCATGAAAATTGCGGGTACGAATGACTTGAGCAAGATTCATCGCGCCGTGGCGCTGATGGGGGATTTTGGCATCTTCGAGAAAAGCGCGAAGTCGTCGTTCATCTCAGCCACCGAGAAGTCGAAGACAACACCGACCAGTCTTGGGTTTCAGCTGTACGCACGCTGCAGCGGGCATCGGGAGGTGCAGCCGTAGAGCCCGAACTTCATTTTACGATTGAACGAATTCCCGTATCGTATTAGATTAATTTGAGTTGGATTCAATCTGTTTTCCGAGACGATCGCGCTGTCGAACCGTCTCCCCCGAGCTTCCTTCAGAATTTGTGGGCGAAAGACAGCGAGGATGAGTTAGGCTAATGACAATTTTGGAGTCTTCCCCCCAAGGCTCCGCGTCTGTTGTCGCAGGCTGCGATTCGATGGCGTGGCTTGGCCTGCGTGAAGTACTTTCAGTTTTGCCCAGCTGTCCAGATATCCCTTGAGATGGAATGAAGGCCCAACGGGAGCCTGCCGCTTGACCACGATTTCCACATGATTGAGGGCATCATGGAATCCAGATATTGCGTCTACAACCGCACCACGGATCGTTTTCTAAGCGTTGGCGCAATCGTGGTGCACACGGTGATTGAGCCATTCGAGGCCCTGGAACTGCCGGCGGATGTGAAAAACGTCACGGCCGAGTGGGGGCTTTGTGTGGTTCCGCCTGAAGCTCTTTCAGCAAAGCGATTCTCGATCCCGATTGGCGTGGTGTATCTGGATGCCGACCAGAGAGTGTTGCAAGGTTTTGAGTGGGCTCCTGGGGAGAAATGGCCGGAGGAGACCGTTGCGGGTGCGGCCACCGCGCTCGCACTGCCGTCTCAAAGCGTGATTTCTTCGCGCACGCATCCCGGAGATCAATTCATCATTTGTGCGGCTGAAGAATTGGTGCGGCATCTCGCACGGATTCCATCGGTAAAGAACGGGCATTCTCCGGCGCCTGCCACGCCGCAGGAAACCGTTTCGGAGCCGGAGCCTTTGCTTGCGGCGGAGACCGAGACGAAATCGAAGAAGAAACGCCGGGTGCCGATGGAGCGAGTGGCGACTCCCCGGATCCAGGAGTTCAATGGGAGGCCGGATACGCCCTCCCATGCCCCAATCGCAAAAACCGGCCCGGATACCTGGCAAATCGACGAAAGCTATCAGAGGGGCAACCTGGCCAGCCTCGAGATGCGGCAGACCGACCTGGGAGCTGATGAGATCGAATCGGTGATTGCGCAGGTACTGCAATGGTCAAGACCCGCCGACGGCAGGATGCCGGCTCCGGACGGTGTTCCGACGCTGGATCTGTCAACGATTCTGGAGCAGCCTCTGCCTGAACTGCCTGCCCGGGAAGAAGCGAGCGGCGGCGCGGAAGACGTTGAGATGGACGATGAGGAGGAACCGCTGCAGATTGAGACCCTGAGCGAAACGGATGATCAGGGTTTTGCGGAGCATGAAGCGGCCAAGGATGAATTCGACCGGCACGGGATCGATTCTGTGGTTTCCCAGGTGCTGGAGTGGGCTGAACAAACCGGCCGTCCGGTAGCGCGCTCCTCCGGTGCGGCTGCGCAGGCACAACAGCCTGTGCAAGGCTCCAGTGGGAAGCACGATGCGGCTCGCGAAGGAAACCCGAATGGACGCAGGCCCGTGATCGGCGCAAATAGGAAGAACGGCGCAGGGCGCACGGGGCAGTCGCGGATCGGGCGTTGGGCCGATGAGGTGACGCAACCGCTGACTCACGGGCTCAAGTCGAAGCCGGTAATCCGGATCAAGATCAGAACGAACAACCCGGCGCAACGCCAGAATGGAAACGGGCATCCCGGCCCGCAGACAGGTTTCCGGCTGGGCGCGGTGCTGCAGAAGTTCAAGGAAAACGGCAAGGGTCTACTTTCAGTCGAGGGGATCCATACTCTCAGGAGCAGATTCACGAAGTGGCTGGATTCGGACAACCCGAGGGCCAAGTCGATTGGGCCGGTGGACAGAAGACGGTCGAGCCGGCACGCCCTGCCTGATTTGATTGCGTATTACTGGACCGGTGGAACACCGCAGGCCCACCGCGTGGGCGACATCAGCTGCAACGGGTTTTACCTGCTGACAGACGAACGCTGGGTTCCCGACACGGTGATCCGGATGACGCTGCAGCGAACGGGCGCAAACAACAAAGAGCAAGCGATCTCGGTGCTCTCGAAGGTGGTTCGCTGGGACAAGGACGGCGTCGGACACGAATTCATTCTGTCCGATTCAGTGAACATGAGAAGCGGAAAGCACACTTCAGGGAAAGAAAAGGTGCGCGAAGCGCTCCAGGAGTTCATCTGAATTCTGGCTGGGCCGGCGCCCGGCCTAATCGCTGTTGAGTCTTTCTTACCAGTCATTCCACGGCTTAAAGTCAATCTCTCGCGGCGCGGTGGTCTTCGGAGCCCAGAGCTCGCTGACAAGGAGGCCGCCGAGCAAGGTTTTGTCCTCGACGAGAACGAAGTCGGCCTCAGCGAGTGCCTTGCGGTAGTTGGGGAGACGGTGTACGGACAGACCTGTGAGAATCCAGAAGGCAAGATAGAGAGCTGTAATCAGCGGCCTTGCGATCAGCCAGCCCACCCATCCAGGCGGTACAGCGAACTCGGAAACGACCCAGCGCGCCTCGGGATGTACGTGACGACGAATTTGCGCGGCGAGGGCGGCGATTTCTGCGGTGGTCAGGCAATCGAGAAAAAAGTGGGTGACGATCAGGTCGAATGGAGTTGGCGGGAATTCGCACAAGCGCGCGTCGCCCAGGTGGATCCGCACGCGACCGATGAAGATGCCCGCATTGCGAGCCAATTCCTTGAGCATTTGCTTGCTGACATCTACTGCATCCACGATGACTGCCGAGTTTTCCTGGAGCAAACGAGCAGTGAAGCGCCCGTCGCCATCGCCCAGCACCAACGCTGAGCGGCCGGAGCACAGATTCTCAAGGAAAGCGCACCGACAGCGCCAGAGCCAGGGACCGAACGTGATTCGCTCCATCCAGCGATACGAACGAGCCAGAGCGTTGAAGTTTGGAGGAGCTTTCATCGCACCAGAAGGAACAGAGGGGTGAGCAGGACCAGGTCCGCCGCGGCTCGAAGCGTGACCGGAGCGAGCCGGTCTCTGCGAGCGTCGAGCAGCAGGATGAGGAACGCGCTTGCCGTGCCTGCCGCAGTGAGTGCCGCAGCGCGAGCCTGATAGTACGAAAGCGCAAAAGCCAGCACCATGCCAACTGCGGCGAGAATCGAGCCAGCCAGGCGAAGACCGCGGTCGCGTCGCCCGGATTCCCAGTATTCAATCGCGCGGCAATTGAACCAAGCGAGCGCGGCAAAGAACGCGATGCAAGCGAGAAGGGGTAGCCATCTCAACAAGGCTTCGCAGCCGATCGAAAGTCGAGAAAGAACCGGCAGGCAACATCCGGCGGTGAAGATGACGCCGACGAGGAATTCCTTTGATACAAGCGGCCGCAGCCACGAGGGCTTTGATCGCCGGGAGTGAACGCCGGAAAAATAAGCGAGAGCCGCCGCTCCCAGCAACGAATCATGCTGACGGAGGGAGACCGGCATGAGGGCGAAGATCATTGCTGCCGCGGCTGCCGCCGAGACGATTGCGAGGGGAATGAGCAGACGGCGATGCCGCCAGTGAAAGAGATGGCGCGCACGCAAGGGCCCGCGGTTGGGAGCGCGGGCATCGAGCAAGCGATCGGCGACGTAAAAGGCCCAGGTAACCAGCGCGAGCAGAAGCAGCATCCAGCCGGGTGCGCTGGTTCGAGCAACCCAACTGAATCCAAGCGCCCAGATCACCGCAACCGTGGGAGCATCCAGGCTGGTGAGATGCCAGAGACGCAGCGGCGCGGCAGGTTTCCAGGCGCGGATCCTGACGGATTGCGCGGTCGGGCAACCACATACCTCCAGCAATGGCAAGGCGGGACGGGAGGAATCGTGCCGAGCCGGAAACACTTGGGAGAGCGGCATCGTCTTTTATTTTAGATTGCGCATGGCGCCGCCGTGGTTTCTGGTCGGTGGCTCGATTTTTCCCAATACCATTGGCATCGTGGATGCGACCTATCCGTTGACCGCGCCGTGCACGGACACAAGCGGAAATTCGCTGGCCGGGTTTTTGAATCCGGCGGATGCAGAAGGCATGAATGTGCTCCGATCGGCTGGAGATAGGCCGGGAAAGTGGTAGAAGCC
>Ga0335073_10014390_pt1 | contig 11084 bp, 7 predicted proteins | sample Lox_Sample_22_FD_207093 | JGI IMG/M metagenome (GOLD analysis project Ga0335073, IMG submission 207093) | Soil microbial communities from Loxahatchee National Wildlife Refuge, Florida, United States - Lox_Sample_2.2 | ecosystem: Environmental > Terrestrial > Soil > Wetlands | place: USA: Florida... | reverse complement strand
TTCACCCTCGCGGCCGCCGAGCGGCCGATGCGGCTCGAGGAGGTGCTCGCCCGGTTCGACGAGTTCGCGGCGGGCAACGAGCACTTCGAGTTCTACTGGTTCCCCTACGGCAAGAACGCCTTGCTGAAACGGAACAACAGGATCGCGGGGCCGGGCAGCGCGGGCGCGCCGCGGCCGATGCCGTCCTGGCGGCGGTTCGTCGAGTACGAAGTGATGGAGAACGCGGCGTTCGGCGCCCTCTGCCGAACCGGCCGCCGGGCGCCCCGGCTCATCAAGCCGCTCAACAAGCTCGCCGCCGCCACGCTGTCCAAGCGGGCGTACTCCGCTTCCTCTTTCGAGGTGTTCGTGAGCCCGCGCCGGGTGCGGTTCGTCGAGTCGGAATACGCGGTGCCGGTCGAGGGCGTCCTCGACGTGCTCGCCGAACTGCGGGCCGCGGTGGCCCGGCTCGCCAACCCGGTCATGTTCCCCGTCGAGGTCCGGGTCGCCGCGGCCGACGACGTCTGGCTGTCCACGGGTTACGGCCGGGAGAACGCCTATGTGGCCATCCACCAGTACCTCGGGCTGCCGTACCAGGAATACTTCAGGCTTTTCGAGTCGATCGTCACCGCGACGGGCGGCCGCCCGCACTGGGGCAAGATGCACACTCGGGACGCGGACTACTTCCGCCAGGTCTACCCCAGGTTCACCGACTTCCTGCGGGTCCGTGACGAAATGGACCCGGGACGCCGGTTCGCCAACCCCTACCTGGAGCGGGTTTTCGGCGTCTGACTAGGAACCGTATTTCAGGATCACGGTGTCCAGGCCGGTAGCGGTGACGCCCTGCGCGACGCCCCACAGGGAGCGGGTGCCCGGGATCCAGGTCAGGTTCTCCGGGGCGTGGTTCCACACGCCGGCCGGGTTGTCCGCCTGCGTCCAGTGGCCGCCGGTCAGGTGATAGAAGTCCGCGAAGCCGCCCGGGTTGATGTCGATGCCAGTGGCCCAGAGGCCGCCTGCCCCGTCCGGGACGGCCGAGTAGATGATGTCGGCCGGGGTGCCCGCGACCTGCTGCCACTTCGCGCCGTTCCAGTGCAGGACGTCCGCCACGGCGTCAACGCCGGGCACGAGCAGCGTGCGCCACACCCAGGCGCTCTTCGCTCCGGTGGCGGACAGGTTCTGGAAGCTCTCCGGGGGCCTGCCCGCGGCGGCCGGTATCTTGACCACGGCCCAGGCGTGACCGTTCCAGTGCAGGGCCGTCTTCCCCGCGAGCGCCCAGATGTCGTCCGCGGCGACGGGGCTTACCTCGCTAACCGCGGCGGGCAGCCGCACCTTCGCCCACCCGTGACCGTTGTAGTGAGCGGCGTAGGCCCCCGCCCCGAGGTTGAAGACCCAGACGTCGTCCGGGCCGAGCACGGCGGCGTCCGTACCGGTTGCCTTCGCTGGCAGCACCCATGCGGGGAGGGCCGACATCCGCCACGTCGTGCCGGTCCAGCGCAGTGCCTCGGTCCTGCGATAGGAACTGAACAGCCAGAAGTCGCTGGGCGAGTCGCCGCCGAACGCGAGCGGCGACTGCGCGTAGGAAGCGACCTCGCCGGTCAGCGGCACCTTCGCCCAGGCTTTCCCGGTCCAGCGGTAGACGGCGGCGAACTTCGCGCCGGTCAGGACCGACCAGGCGTCGCCCGCCGAGTTGGCGGCGATCGCGCCGCTCAGCACGAGGCCGCCCACCGGGGGGAACGACGCGACGATGCGCCAGCCGGTCGTCTTGGCAGCGGGTGCCTTGGCGGCGCGCGTCTCGCTGCCAGATGTCTTTGCCGTGGTTACGACGCTGCTGGTGTGTGCGGTCGGCCGCGTCGCGACATGGGTGCCCGCGATCACGCTCACCGCGGCGGTAGCCAGCAGGGCGGAGGCGAGAACAGCGGGGCCGAAGAGGATGTGCGCCCGCGCGGCGGGTTGCCGATGGTAAGACCGGGCCATGCGCACGAGCAGCTCCCTCACTCACTCACGCGATGCAACGCCGACATCGTTGTACCCATTAGACGGGTGTCCGAATAGTTCCGGTTCCATGGTTCCGGCCCAGTCGCCGCCGATGAAGCTGGCCAGCACTTCGGCGCTGACGGAGGCCCTGCCTGTTACCTGGCCGGGAGCCAGCCACTCGGGCTCGTCGAGGCGGCAGAGCCACGCGCCGCGCTCGGTCCGCGCGCTGAGCGCGGCGGTGACGTGGACGGTGAGCGCGGAGATAATGCCGGGGCTGGCCGCTGCCGCCGCTTCGACCGCGTGCGACAAGGCGCACTGGGTTACCCGCGCGGGCAGTGCCGCGAAGGGGGCGAGCACCTCCGGTTTCGGCACCGGTGCCGGCCACCCGGTGAGGTGGGCGAGCACGGACAGCTCCGCCCAGGCGGCGACCCAGGGCATGTTGTCGAGCGCCCGCCGCGCGGTGCGCAGGTCGCGCAACGTGCAGGGCCGCGCCGCGCACTGGCTGCCGCAGGTCGCCGAGCGCGGGTGGACTACCGAACGGGCGTCGGCGGTAGGGATGGCCGGGGCCCGCTCTCGTTCGGTGCCGTCTTCCATCCGCACGAGGACCGGGAAGTCCATTCCGTCGCAGAAGGCCGCGGCCTGGCCAGGGCGCAGCGTGACCAGGTATCGGGACTGTGCTGGCGTGGCGTTCATCGTCGCGCCGACCGCCTCGCGATCATCGGCGGCCGGGAGGCGGTGCACGACCTTAACCGCGGTGTTCTTGATCGCGTCCTGGCTCAGCCGAGCTGGGATCTGCTCGGCGATGACCAGGCCCTCGCCGTACGCGCGGATCTCCGCGAGCAGGCCGGCGAACATCGCGACCGCGTGACCGGCCGCTCCGCCGCCGGCGTTACCCGCCTCGGACCTGCGCAGCAGGCGGTGCGCCTCCTCAACGACGGTCAGGTGGCACAGGCCCGCCGCCGTCCGGCGGGTGAGGCGGAGGTACTCCACGATGCGGATGAGCACGGCCCCCATGAGGAAAGCCTTGTCAACGTCGTCGCCGACGTCCTCGATCTCGAGCACGACGTTCTTGCGCAGCACCGCGGCGAAGTCGAGCGGGTGGCCGCCCTCCAGGAAGCGGCCGGTCGTGCCGTGCCGGAGGCTGGCGAGCCGCACGCGCATGAAGCCGAGCACGTCGTCGGTCACCCGCTGGCTGTAGCCGACCTCGCTGACCACGCGCTCCGCCGTCCGCTGGAGATCTGTGAGGGTGGGGAAACGAGCCTCGCCGCGCAGCGGCTCGCCGAGCGCCAGGTCCCAGCCCGCATCCTCGTACACCCTGCTGAGCGCCGCGCTGAGCACCTGCGGAAACGGTTCCTCGGCCTGGAAAGAAGCGATGAACAGCGCCCTGATCAGATCCGCGTGCGTCTGGAGCGGGAACCGGCCGCCGTCGGAGCCGGCCGGCTCAAGCGGGTTCAGTCCGGCCGCGATCGCGTCAGGCTCGCCCGGCCTGATCCGGATCACTTCGGTGCCCGGCAGTCGGCTGGCCATCAGCCGGTACTCAGCCTTGGCCGGCTCGATTACCAGCCACGGAACGCCGTGGGCGGTAGCCGCCTCAAGCAGTGACCGCACGGTCTGCGACTTGCCCGCGCCGGTCGCGCCGCAGACGAACATGTGCCGGTTGAGTGATTCGGACGGCACGGTGAACGGACCGGCGGGCATGAGGTTCCGGTCCAGCACGGTGCCGAGCCGGACTCCGTCCGTTCCGTCCGGCTCCGGGGTGACGTCGAATTCCGGGCGTAGCGCGAGGCGGACCCCCGGCACCTCTGACGCTGGCGGCCGGGTGAGCGCGGCGAGGAGTTCCGTCGACCCGTAGAACGGCGAGGCCGGCATCCCGTCGCCGCCCGGTTCGAGGTCACCGGGAGCCGGCTGCGGCGACGGTGCGCGCCCGGGGTTAAGGGCGTAGGGCAATCCCTGGAGATCCGTCGCCGCGCACAGCAGTCCGGCTACCCTCGCGGCGCACGCCTCGTCGGTGCCGCCGGCGGTGATGCTGATCCGCCAGAACCCGGCGGAGATACCGCGTTCGAGCTCCGCGTGCCGCTCTTTTAGCCGTCGCGCCCGGGCCGCGTGCTCGGGAAACCGGTCCGCCGAGCCCTCGGCGAGCCGCTGCCGGAGCCCGGCCGCCTCGGCAAGCGCCCGCAGTCGCGCGGCGGCGAGCGGCTCGGCGGTCACCAGCCAGCCGAACGGCCCGGTCCAGCTGCCAAGCAAGGCCTCGTCAAGCGAGAGCGCGGCGCCTCGTCCGCCTTCTTCGGAGCCCCGCCCGCCTTCGTCGCCATCGTGCCCACCCGGACCGTGGCCGCCCGGACCGTATCCGGCCGCGCCGTGACCGACGGCGCTGAGCAGCCCATCACTGATCCCGGCGATCTCCCGCCAGCACCCGAGCCGCGCGACGAGATCGTCAAGCTCGCCAGGCGCGAGCGCCGCGCCGCGCCCGCCGCTCGGCAGTGCGAGCAGGACCGAACCGCCCGCCGGGTCGGTGCTCCCGGTTATCGCGTCCCCGGCCACGATGATCCGCACCGGCTGACCCGGTGCGGTCCGCACCCACCCGAACCTGACCACTCCGCCCGTTCCCCCCGCCTGGCCGGCTGCCCCGGCGAGTCCGGCGTGGTAAGCGGCGGTGAGCGTGGCGGCCCGCTGTGCCCGGCCACCCGAGTGAGGGCCGGCGTGCCGCGGCAGTTCGGTGACGCGGTAAGCGCGCGGCTGGCCGCGATCCCGCTCCATACCCATAGACACGGAGCAATGAAGCTTTTGGCTCAGGTCTGCGGTTGCAGCACCGGTGGGCTGACGTCGGCTGGTGTCCGCCGGGGATCGCTGATGCCCCAGCGGCCGGTCACGCACATCCAGATCAGCGCGGCGGCACAGAGGAAGCGGACGCTCGAAGTGATCCACTGCCCCTCGAAGAACTGCACGTGCTGGAACCATGCGAACTGGGAGACGGTTATCGCTTCCATGTACGTGATGGCGGTGAAGCAGAGCCGGACGACGACCAGGATGTCGAGTCGCGATGCCGGGTAAAGCGCGATCAGCGCGATGATCATGACGTCGTACCAGGGGCGCTGGAACGGCCAGAAGAAGATCCAGGCCAAGCTCAGCGCCAGCGACGGCGTGACCGCGGGGAGTCCCGGCACCCGATCGGGCAGTCGCACGAACGCGGCGACAGCGACAGCCAGGAACAGCGCGAGCGAGAGCCAGAACACCCAGCCGGGGTAGTTGTCCGCGCCGAGGGGGCCGGCGAGCCCGAACGGCCGGTACAGCACCTGATAAAGGTTGTCCCAGGTGATCTGGGACCCGCGCTGGAAGAGAACGTGGACCGCGGGCCCCCCGGCGATCCCGTACGCGATGCCGACGGCCCCCGCCCAGCCCGCCAGCAAGCAGCCGATCCGCGCGGGCGAACGGCGCACCGCCCACAACGCGCCGACCAGGAAGAGCGCGTACGGCGACTTGGTCGCGGCGGTCACCCCCAACAACACCCCGGCCAGGGCACAGCGCGACAGCGCGGGCTGCGCGGTTTTGGTAAACCGGAGCGTCGCGAGGCCGCCGAGGCCGAACGCGATCGCGAGGCCGTCGATGTGCCCGCCCGCCACGATCTCCCACAACAGCAGCGGGTTCAGCGACCACAGCAGGTGGGCGCGCAGTCGCATCCCCTGGTCGTCGCGGAGCAACCGGTCGAGCAGGAGCACGACCGCGCCGAACGCGAGCCCGATCCAAAGCTTGAGCCAGAACGTGATCAGTGCCATCGAGGACCGGCCCAGCAAGGCCGACAGGTACTCTTCGGCCGTGGCGACCGGGCCGTAATCGGACAGGGAATGCTGCCAGGTGGGGGGGCTGCCGACCGCGAGCTTGTCGCCGAGGCTGACCATCTGCGCCGGCGTGTACACGTACGGGCTGTAGTGCATCACGACCATGTTGCCGTCGATGGCGTAGGACGACGTGTCGGTGGTGCCCGCGGCAGGCAGGAAGACGAAGGCCGCGATCGCGATGAACGACACTACGAGCAGCGGCCGGACTGGCGGCCGGGCGCCCCGGCGCACGGCCAGCAAGCCGGCCAGCACGCCGACGGCCGCGACCACCGCCGTGGCCCACATGGTGAAGAGCACCCAGGGCTGAGACAGGTTGAGCGATACCCACCATGGCGGCAACCCGTGCGGCGCATGCGCCATGGCCGGAACGCTGATCGACGGACCCGCGGCCGAGACAAGCACCATTACCAGCAGCGAAAGCGTGATGCAGGCCGCCGCGGTCCAGACGAGCCCCCGAGTTGCTGTGGTTGCCCGTGTGGTCCGGTCACTCACAGACCGACGGTATCCGACGCGCCCTTCAGGAACAGTTAATAGACCCTTCAGCAAAGGTAAAGGAATAACTCGGCTGTCGCTAATCGGTCAGGTCGCGGTCAATCGTGATCTGACCATGCAGTTGCTCGCGCAGGGTGCCCTCGTCATCGGCGTCCACCGTCATGACCCGCCCCGTGGCGAGATCGGCGCGACCAAGGACAGCGCCCGTCCGGGTGGCCCACCAGCGTCCAGCGTTGCTGCGCCAGATGTGCCACCCGGGAAACTGGGCTTGAAGCTTGGCTGTCTGCTCGTCCCACCCTGACACGGCGTTCCTCCACGGAGTGGGACTGCAAGCCCCCGTACCTAAAAATGAACGTGCATCCGCACGGTGTCAAGCGACACGTGCATCCGCAATCACCACCCGGTAGCGGAAACCCGGCCGTTCACCGATGTTTCGCCGCTCTCGCTCGTACCGCCCGCGGGCGCGTTCGGCATGCTCTCGTCCATGCGCGCCGCCGGGCTCACCATGTCTTCGTCCATGTCGGTGGCCATCTCGGTGCGGTACCGGTAGCGGACGAGCGCGGCCGCTGCCCCGATCGCCGCGAGTACCGCCGCGCCGAGCAGAGACCAGGCGACCGCGGATGGCACCCGCCTGCGCGGTGCCACCTCGACGGGCCTGACCCGCTGCGCGGTGGACCGCAGGGCCGCGTCGAGCATCGGCGCGAACCTGTTTGTGGCGTAGTCGGCGATCATCTCCAGTTGCGGAGCGGTCCACCTGCGGGCGCCGAGCACTGCCGACTGTGACGCCAGGTTCGCGCTCTGCGCGTAGCTCGTGGCAGCGGTCGCGGCGTTCTGTGCCGCGACCTGTGCCGCTGCCGCTGCGTTGCGCGCGGCGGCCGCGGCATTCTTTGCCGCGGCCGAGCTGTATCCGTTGGCAGAGCCGCCGGTATCAAGGTCGGCACTGTCTGTCTTCGAGAAGAACACGATTTACCCCCTCATCTGCACCTCTCGTCACCACAAAGTTCCCTCTGGCACGGCGTTCAACCATCGCACCCGGTAGCGGGTGCCAGGTGGACGGACCCGGTACGGTGAATCAAGACAGGACCAACAAGAGATCCGGAGTCATGTAATGACCGAAGCGCTGACCGCGACGCTGACGACGACGCAGGGGACGGTCAAAGTCCGGCTGTTCCCTGATCACGCGCCGAAAACCGTGCGGAACTTCGTCGAACTCGCCGAGGGCGGCCGTGAGTGGACCGACCCGCGGACGGGTGCGGTGACCAAGGACAAGCTCTATGACGGCACGATCTTCCACCGGGTGATCGCTGGCTTCATGATCCAGGGCGGCGACCCGCTGGGGACCGGCACCGGCGGCCCGGGGTATAAGTTTGCCGACGAGATCCACCCGGACCTGCGGTTCGACAAGCCGTACCTGCTCGCGATGGCGAACGCGGGCCCCGGGACCAACGGCTCGCAGTTCTTCATCACCGTTGGCCCAACGCCGTGGCTCACCGGTAAGCACACGATCTTCGGCGAGGTCGTCGGCGGCGCCGACGTGGTCGACAAGATCAGCCGCACGCAGACCAGGCCAGGCGACCGCCCGGTGCAGGACGTGGTGATCGACTCCATCACCATCGATCGCGAGTAGACGGCGGTTACCCCCCATGACCGCACCGGACCAGGCCGCCCAGGCCGGGCCTGACACCCCGCCAACCTGTTACCGGCACCCGAACCGAGAGACATGGGTCTCCTGTGTCCGGTGCGGTCGTCACGCGTGCCCCGACTGCCTGCGCCAGGCCGCGGTCGGGCAGCAGTGCGTTGATTGCGTGCGCGGCGCGAGCCAGGGCACCAGGGTGCCCAGGACGGTCTTTGGCGGCCGCCCGACCGGGTCCGCTATCGTCACCTGGACCCTGGTCGCCATCAACGTCCTGGTGTTCCTGGTCGAGATCGCCCGGCCCAACGTGCTCTACGCCTGGGGCATGGTGGGCAGGCCCACCGACTTCCTCGGGGTCGGCGTGCAGTCCGGGGTCGCCGGCGGGCAGTGGTACCGGCTGCTCACGTCGGCCTTTACCTCCCCGGGAACGTCGCTCGGCGGACTCGGGTTCCTGGACATCGCGTTCAACATGTGGGCGTTGATCGTCATCGGGCCGGAACTTGAGCGGCTGCTCGGGCGCTGGCGGTTCCTGAGCGTCTACCTGCTCAGCGCCATCGGCGGCTCGGTGCTGTACTACTACCTGCAGCCAGTCGGCCTGGCGGCAGGGGCCTCCGGCGCCATCTACGGGCTGTTCGGCGCCTGGTTCGTGGTGTCCCGGCGGCTGCGCCTCGACAGCCGGGGGATCATCCTGCTGATCGGGATCAACCTGGCGTTCAGCTTCATCTACCATTCCACGATCGCGTGGCAGGACCACATCGGCGGACTGATCGTCGGCGCCGTCACCACCGCGGCTTACGCGTACGCGCCCCGGCAGAACCGGGTCGCCTTCCAAGTGGGGGCCACCATCGCGGTAGCGATCGTGCTGGCCGTCGCCGCGGCGATCAAGACCAGCCAGCTGTTACCGCGGCCGCCGCCCGGATCGGGACTAGCGCCACTTGGTGGCGAGGACCACCCCGACGACGATCAGCAGGAAGCCGCAGACCAGGTTCCAGCCGCCGAGCGTGCGCAGCACGACCATGTTCGCCTGGGTCACGTAATACAGCGAGATCCAGGCCAGCCCGAGCACGAAGCAGGCGACCATGGTCGGTGCCAGCCACACCGGGCTCACCGCGTGCCTCGACGACTTCGTCGGCGGCGGCGTGTAGACCGACTTCTTCCTGACGCGGGACTTGGGCACCGCGCACCTCCTGCTCGAGACTGCTTTACTTCGCGGTAAGCGTAGTGCACCGCGCCCGCTCCGGCGTCCGGACAACCCCCGCATTTCGCTGAAGGTTAGCTGGACGCCGGAACCGCGCCTACGGCTTGACGTCGGGTACCGCCTGGACGGCCGCCCCGCCGCCCGGGCCGGGGTTAGGCGTGCTGGTGGCGGTGCTCGTCGGGGTTCCCGTTGGCGTCCCGGTCGGGGTTCCGGTGGGCGTCCCCGTCGGTGAGCTGGTCGCCGTCCCCGACGGGGACACTGTGGGGCTCGCCGTGCTCTGCGGCTGGACGAAGACGAGGATGGACTGGGTCGTCGGGATGACGGTGCCCGCCGTCGGAGTCTGCGACCAGACCGTCCCAGGCTCGTACATCTGGGACGAAGGGGCCGGAGCGACCTTGATCGTGAAGTTGGTGAACTTGTCGTTCGTCAAGATCGCCTGTGCCTCGACGGCGGTGTCGCCCACGAGGTTCGGCATCGCCACGGAACCGCCGGAGACGTAGAGCGTGATCTGCGTGTTCGACGGGTACTGGGAACCGGGCTGGGGCGACATATGGTCCACTTCGCCCGCCGGCAGCGTCGAGGCCGAATCAGGCGCCTGCGTGATGTTATTGGGGTTGAAGCCCGCTTTGGTCAGTTGCTGCACCGCCGCGGCCGCCTGTTGCTGCGTGACGTTCGGCAGCAGGATCTTGGCGGCACCCGAAGAGACGTAGACGACGACCGTTCCGCCCTTGGCGATGCTGTTTCCGTTGGCCGGGTTGGTCCTGATCACGGTGCCCGGGGTGACGCCGGAATCGGCCTGCGGAACGACAGACGCCTTGAGTCCCGCATTGTCGATCAGCTGAACCGCCTGTGCCTGCGGCAGGCTGTCCACCTGCGGGACGAACGTGCCGCCGCTGCCGCGGTTCAGCATGAGGACGGCCACGACGATCGCGGCGACCACAACAAGGCCCGAGATGACCCATGGCAGCCACTTGCGGCCGCGGCGCCGGTCGACCTCGCCGTTGTCGTAGCCGTCGTATCCGCCGCCGTGGTCGTTGTACCCCTGCTGGTAACCGGTCTGCCCGTACGGGTTCACCGTGGTCGGGGCGGCGCCCATCATCGTCTGCGGGCCCATTTGCTGGGTGCGCTGCGGGTAGTCGTAGTACTCGGCGCGGGTCGGCGGCGGCGGGACCGCGGCCACCCGCATGCCGGAGGCGGCCCGCTGGATGTCCGCCTGCATTTCCGCGGCGGTCTGATAGCGGTCATTCGGTGACTTGGCCATCGCTTTGAGCACGATCGCGTCGCCCCACGGCGGGATTTCCGGGTTCAGCCGCGACGGCGGAATCGGGTTCTCCCGGACGTGCTGGTAGGCGATCGCCACGGGCGAGTCGCCGGTGAACGGCGGACGCCCGGTGAGCAGCTCGTACATGAGGCAGCCGGTCGAGTACAGGTCGGACCGCGCGTCCACTCGCTCGCCTCGCGCCTGTTCGGGCGACAGGTACTGCGCGGTGCCGATCACCTGCGCGGTCTGCGTCATCGTGGCTTGGGCGTCGCTCATCGCCCGCGCGATGCCGAAGTCCATCACCTTGACGTCGCCGTTACGGGTGACCATCACGTTGCCGGGCTTGATGTCCCGGTGCACGATGCCGGCCTGGTGGCTGTACTCGAGGGCGCGCAGCACGCCGGAGATGATCTCCAGGATGCGCTCCGGCAGCAGCCGGTGGCCCTCGATCAGCAAGTCCCGCACGGTCCGGCCGTCCACGTACTCCATCACGATGAACGGGACGGGCATCCCGGTCGACATGTCCTCGCCGGTGTCGTACACCGCGACGATCGACGGGTTGTTCAGGGAGGCCGCCGACTGCGCCTCGCGGCGGAACCGGGCCTGGAAGGTCTGGTCCCGTGCGAGATCGGCGCGGAGCGTCTTGATCGCGACGGTCCGGTCGAGCCGGAGGCCGCGGGCGCGGTACACCTCCGCCATCCCGCCCCGTCCAAC
>Ga0335073_10014389_pt1 | contig 11084 bp, 11 predicted proteins | sample Lox_Sample_22_FD_207093 | JGI IMG/M metagenome (GOLD analysis project Ga0335073, IMG submission 207093) | Soil microbial communities from Loxahatchee National Wildlife Refuge, Florida, United States - Lox_Sample_2.2 | ecosystem: Environmental > Terrestrial > Soil > Wetlands | place: USA... | reverse complement strand
CGGCCGCCGCGGCGACCTCCACCTTCGTGCCGAGGTTGTCGGTGTTGTTCGCGCGGGTCCCGCGACCGATCGGGACGCGCCCCGCTAAGTGGCCGGGGGCCGCGAGCGGCCGGCCGTGGTCGGGCCGGGGGCGGAAGCGGACCTCGGCGAGCAGCCGCCGCAGGGCGGCGTCCCGCGCGTCGACGTCAACCCCGCTCCGCGCGTAGGTCCAGCCGCCCCGGGCCCGCGTCGGCCGCGCCACGATAGGGCGAGTCGAGCGGAGGGAAATAGACTGGGGGGGGCACGGTCGCCTTCTTTATCGGGGCGGGCGTGGGGCGATCGATGCCCCCTCCGCCGGTCCGGCGCGGCCGCGCGGAGCGACGTACCGAGGAGACCGTCGGGACCTCGTTGATCCTGGCCGGGCGCGCCCTTATCCGCGGCCGCCTCGAGACGGTCGAGGTCGCGATCGGAGACGACGGACGGATCCTCTCGGTGGGAAAGACCCGCGTGGGCGCTCCCCGGCGCGACCTCGGCGAGGCCGTCCTCCTGCCCGCGGCGACCGACCTCCACGTGCACTTCCGGGACCCCCCCGGGAGCGACGACGTCGAGGACCTCGCGACCGGGACGACCGGCGCGGCCCTCGGTGGGGTCGGGCTGGTCGGAGAGATGCCGAACACCCGGCCGCCGGTCGTCGACGCGGAGGAGGTCGAGGCGAAGTCGGCGCGCGTCCGGGGCCGGGCCGCGGTCGACGTCCTGCTCTACGCGTTCGCGCCCACCCGCCGGGTCGAGTCGCTCGCGCGGGTGGCTGGGGGTTTCAAGCTGTACCTGAGCCCCACGACCGGCACCGACGAGGGGATCCCCATGTCGGAGGTCCCCGACCGGCTCCGCCTCGTCGGCGCGGCCGGGCTCCCCGTGGCGGTCCACGCCGAGGACCCCGCCCGATTCGACCCTCGCCCGCGCGCGCCCGATCCCGTCGGGTGGAACGCGGCGCGCCCGCCCGGGGCCGAGGAGTCCGCGATCCGGGCGCTGGCCGACGCGCCCGCGGCCCTTCGACTGCACGTGGCGCACGTGACGACCGCGGCCTCGGCGGCGCTCGTCCGGGCGCAGGGGGCGTCGTTCGAGGTCACCCCGCATCACCTCCTGCTCTCGGAGCGCTCGGGCCACGACGCGCGCTTCAAGGTGAACCCCCCGCTCCGGTCCGAGGTCGAGCGCGCGGCCCTGTGGGAGGCGTTCCGCACCGGCGAGGTGCCGATCGTGGCGAGCGATCATGCGCCGCACGCGGCCCCGGAGAAGGACCGTCCGTTCCCCCTGGCGCCGAGCGGGGTCCCGGGCGTCGAGACGATGCTGCCCCTCCTGCTCGCCCGGGTGCGGGACGGGAGCCTCGCGCTCGAGACGCTGGTCCGAACGGCCTGCGACCGACCGGCCCGCTGGATCGGGCAGCCGATGGGTCGCCTCGCCGCCGGGCACCGCGCGAACCTGATCGCCGTGGACTTCCGGGAGCGCCGCCGGGTCGAGGCGGCCCGGCTGGCGAGCCCGAGCGGTTGGTCGCCGTTCGAAGGGTGGGAAATGGTGCCGATCCGGGAGCACTACCGGGACGGGGAGCGCATCGTGGAGTCCGGGGAGTACGTCGGACGGGCGGACGGCCGGGTCGTCCGACCCGAGTACGCCCCCGGGGTCCGCGCGCCCTAGCTCGGTGGACCCCGCGGGGGAACCGGGGGCGTCCCGGGGGAGCGGCGCAGCCGGCGGGGTGGCCAGCCCGGGCTCACGACCTCGGCGGCGACGAGCGCGAGGTAGGCGATCGCGGCGATCAGGAGCGCGCCGAACACGAGATCGAACGGCTGGACGTACCCGACGATGATCCCCCAGTGGCTGCCGAGGACGAAGCCGGCGTAGATCAGGCCGAGGTTCCACGGGACCGAGCCGAGGAGGGTGTAGAGCCCGAACCGTGTCGGGCTCATCCGGGCGGTCCCCGCGGGGTAGCTGATGTAGCTTCGAAAGAGCGGGACGAACCGAGCGAAGGTGACCGTGGCCTCCCCGTGCGCGGTGAACCAACGGTCGACCCGGTCGAGATCGGCCTCGCGCAACCGCAGGGCCCCGACCCCGAGCCCGACCAGGCGGGATCGCCACCAGCGTCCGATCGCGTACGCGGCGTACGCGCCGATCACGCTCCCCGCCGTGGCGATCCCGAAGGCCGCTCCGAACGAGAACGTGCCGTCGGCGACGAGGAACCCCGCGAACGGGAGGATCACCTCGCTCGGGATCGGCGGAATTCCGAAGCTCTCGACGGTCATCAGCGCGAGCAGTCCCGGGAGGCCGAGCGTGCCCATCACGAGCGTGATCAGCGCGACGGTGGTCCCGATGAAGCTGAACGTCACGGTCGACCGTTCCCTTCGTCCCGCACGCGATCAGCGGTCGGTGGCCGGGTCCCAGATCAGCCGGAACGGGGCGCCGAGCCGAACGTTGGTCCGGGCCGGGATCCCCTCGAAGTCGAGCGGGTTCTGGCAGCCTCCGCACGAGACAGACGGCCGACGGCGGCCGAGGGCGATCGAGAGCGCGATCCCGACCTCGATCTCCCGGGGCGGGCGATCCGCCGCGTGGACGGCCGTGCGCAGCTCGTCGAGGAGCCGGTCCTCCTCGCTTCCGGTCGCGACGCTCGCCATCCCACGAACGACCGGGCCGGGGGCTCTTAAGGAGCGGGGTCGAGCGCCGGGCCTACGCCGATCCGCCGCCGGAGCCCGAGCCCGCCGAGCCGCCGCCCGCGCCCGGCGGTGGCGTCTTCGGTCGCTTCAGGATCTCCGTGCTGATCTTGTCGAGCTCGGCCATGAGCGAGTCGATGTCGGGCTCGTTCGCGCCGGCGGCGGGCGGCTTCGCGGCCGTCGCGGCGCCCGCGGCCGCGCCGGCCCCAGCGGCGGCCCCGGCCACGGCCGTGGCGGGCAGCGCGGGCGGCGCCGCCCCGACGTCCTCGGCGGTCTCGATGTACGGTGCCGACGCCCCGCCCGGCGCGGACGGGCTAGCGGGAGCCGCGGGCGCGGCCGCGCCGCCTCCCATGGCGCCGGCGGTCGGGCCCGAGTACGGCTGGACCGGGCTCGGGGGCGGCCGGCGGCCCCGGCGCATCAGGAAGAGCGCCGCGCCGAGCGCGGCCACGATGATGATCGCGATCGCGGCGAGGACCCACCAGGGGACCCCCGTCCCCGCAATGCACTGGTTGTACTGGCAGTAGCTCTGCGCGGGCGCCGCCCCCACGTTCGGGGAGAGCCCCGCGGCGACGACGATCGCGAGCATGCCGACGCCCAACGCCGCCGGCACGATCCGGGAGGTCGCCCACGTCCGAGCCATAATCCGGACGCCACCTCGGCGTCCTTGCCCCGGGATGAGGTCCGACCACTATAAACCTGACTGACTCCGGCGCCGACGGGGCCGACTTCCTCGGTTATACCTCGAGCGCCCAACGTGATGTTCTCACCGGGGCTGCCGGGTCCGTGGGATTCCCGTACATCCCGGTGTTCCTCGCGCTCCTTCTGGCGTACATGGTCTACTCGCAGTGGGCCCGTCTGGACTCCCGGTATCCGATCGCGGCGGCGCTCGTGCTCCTGGTCGCGACCGCCGGGGTCGACGCCGCCGGGGCGACCGCGACGGCCAACACCCTTGCCGAGTTCGTCTTCTTCCTCCTCGCCGCCGGGATCGTCCTGCTGCTGCTCGACCACGCCCGATCGGGGCGACCGCGGCCGGCCGGCTCAGCGGTCGCCGCGGGGGACTCCCAGCCGGCCGATCCGCCGCACGAACGGCAGGGGCCGACCGAGGAGGCTCTCGATCGCCCCGAGCAAGAGCCGGTCGCCCTCGTCGATCGACCGGGTCAGCAGCATGATGAGGACGAACAGGGCGGCGATGCCGACCCCGATCACGGGGAGCGTCCATAGCGGGTAGTGCACGGGGGCGAGCGCGAGGAACGCCGCCACGGGCACGGCGGTCAGCGCGAGCGGCACGACGAAGTGGGGGCGGAACGGCTGCACCCGGTTGAGGTAGGCGAGCTGGACGAGCGAGAGCCCGGTGTAGGCGACGTTCGCCGCCGCCCAGGCCGTCGCGGCGCCGGGGATCCCGTACCGGGGCACCAGGGCCAGCGCGAGGACGATGTCCAGGATCCCCGAGGCGGTCGCGTTGTAGGCGAGCAGCCGCGTCTGGCCGAACGCGACCTGCGCGTTCGCGGCCGGCCCGAAGACCGTGCTGACGAAGGCACCGAGCACGACCAGCTGCAGCGGTACGACCACCGTGGCGTACTGCGCGCCGTACACGAAGTCGAGCGAGCGGCTCGGGAGGAAGAAGAACAAGAGGAGCAGCGGCAGGGAGAACAGGATCATCCACTTCGTGACCGTGACGTACGTCAGCTGGATCGAGGAGAGGTCCTTGGACCGGAGGAATCGGGCGGCGACCGGGAGGAAGATGTACGCGGCGGCCCCGATCCCGACCTGCAGGAGACGGGCGAGCGCGAGCGAGGCGGTGTAGGTCCCCACCGCGTTCGGATGGAACGCTCCGAGCACCAGGGTGTCGCCGCTGCCGGCCACCGTGCTCATGACGCTGACAAAGAGGAGGGGGACGGCGAACCGCATCAGCCGTCCGGTCGCGCCCCGGGCCCGGGGCCCCCCGGGGAGCAGCCGGGGGAGCCGGCGCACGGTGTAGACGACCGCGAGGACGAAGGCCGCGATGTTCGCGGCGACGTACGCGAGAAGCGCCGACTCGTACGTGAGCCCGATCGACGGGGCGAGGTAGACGGCCCCGAGGAAGACGACGAACAGGCCCGGTGGGAGCACCTGGACGAAGAGCGCGTTCGGGGCCACGTCCTCGTAGCCCTGGAAGATGGCGGCGAGCAGGCCGACCGCGACCGTCGTGCCCACGGCGATCGGGAACACCTCGAGCACGGGGGCGAGGTTCGCGAGGCCGAGGCTCGACGTGATGTACGGCCCGAGGGCCCAGAGGACCAGCGACGAGCCCACCGCCGAGACGCAGCCGATCAGCAGCGAGCCCCGGACGATCTCCCGGCGCTCGTCGTCCGAGGGCACGTACGGGAGACTGCGCGCGATGGCGCTCTGCAGCCCGAGCGTGCCGACCGCCGCGACGACCCCGACGAGCGTCAGGCCGAGGGAGAATGCGTTCCAGTCCTGCGGCGTGACGTTGCGGATGATGACGACCCGCGCGACGAAGTTGAGCGCCACGTAGCCGAGGGTCGCGAGGAGGAGGTACAGGGTCCCCCGCGTGACGCTCGAGAGGCCGTCCCGGGCGCCCGCGCTGATTCCCACGACCGGTCGCCCGGGGCTCGTCCGGCCGCGCGGCGGTAAAAGGGTGCCGTTCCCCCGGCACCCTTCTAGTATCGGACCCGGTTGGGTCCGGCGTGGCCCTACCCGGACCGGCCGGGGCGGTGTGGTCGGTCGAGCTCCTCCTGTGGGCGGCCGGTGCGGCGGTCCTCGGCGAGCTCGTCCGCGGCGCCGCGGCTCGATGGGTCGCGCTGTGGCGGGATCTCCCGACGATCGAGCGGGGGCTGATCGACTTCTATCTCGGCGGCGCGGTCGTGTTCCTCGTCGCGGCGCTCCCGATCGGCGCCTTCGTCCCGCCGGTCCTCTTCGGCCTTCCGATCGCCGCGGCCGTCCTCGTCGGGATCCGCGAGATCGCGGCCGCGCGGCGCCGTCCTCGGGTCGGTCGAACCGGGGGTTGGTGGCCGTCGCCGACCGTGGCCCTGGGCGCGGCCGTCGCGCTCGCGCTCTTCCTCTACGAGGTCGCGATCGCGCTGCCCGTCGGCACGGGGAACACGTACGACTCGAGCCTGCTCACGACGTACGTCGCGCTCCTGCTGCACCATGGCTCGTTGCCGTTCTCGTTCGCCCCGTACGCCCCGACGGGGCTGCTCTACCCGCAGGGCTCGACGGCGTGGATCGCCTGGGCCCAGGTCCTCCTCGCGCCGCCGGCGGCGCGGGCGACGCTCCTCGTCACCCCGCTCTTCCTCGGGCTCGCCCCGCTCGGCGGCTTCGCCTTCGCGCGTCGGGTCTTCGGGACGGACGTCGCGGCCGTCGGGACCGCGGTGTTCCTCGCCGTGCTCGGCTCGTGGACGCGGGTCCTCGTGGGCGGCAGCAACGACTTCGCGCTCGCGTTCCCCCTCGTCCTCGTGCTCGCCGGTGAGGCGGTCGCCTGGACCGCGCCCGCGTCGCTCCGGCTGACGGACGCGGCCGCGTTCGGGGTCCTGTTGGGCTACTCCGCCGCCTTGAATCCGGTCGGGGCCGAGTGGCTCCTCCCGACCGTCCTCGTCCTCGGGGTCCTCGCGACCGGCGCGCAGGCCCGCGCGCTCGGCCGATGGTTCGTCCGGTGGCTCGTCGTGGCGGCCGCGTCGTGGCTCGCCCTCCTCCCGACCCTGTACGTCCTGGCTCTCGGCTGGAACAGTCCGGGCCTGACCCCCGGGGCGGCCGGACCGCCGCCCGGCACGCAGGTGGGATTGGACGCGGGCGGGTTCGTCGGCGGCATCGACCCGTACCTGCTCCGTCCTACGGACGTCTGGCTGTCGCCGGTGCCCGTCCTGCGCGCCGAGATCGCGGTCCTTCTCACCGTCGGCCTCGCGCTCCTCGTCCTGGCCGGGATGTCCCCTCCCATCGCGCGGTACGTGGCCCCGTTCCGGCGCTTCGCCGCGGTCGCGTTCGGCATCCTGGTCGCCCTGCTTGGGGTCCTGTGGGGCGCCGCGACCGGATGGGGGCCCGCGGTGCGCTTCGCGTCGCTGTCGAGCGCCGCCGAGCTGTCGATCTGGCTGTTCACGATCTACGGGATGATCGCGGCGATCCCGCTCCTCCTCCTGCTCGAGCACGCGCGCCCTCCGAACCCGCGGCCCCTCGCGGCCCCGCGCCCTCGGCGCACCGTGCGCTCGGCGTCGGGTCGGGCGACCGGTCCCGCGACCGGCCGCGCGACGATCGCGTTCGCCCTCGCGCTCGTGATCGTGGTGCCGGGGGCCGTCCTCACCGGTACCTCGCTGCCCCCCGCGCTCTCGGGCCTCTATCGCGACTTCGGGAACGTGACGGCCGACGACCTCGCGCTCCTCGGCTACGCCGGGTCCCACCTTCCGCCCGGCGCCCGCGTGCTCGTCGCGCCGGGGAGCGCCGCCCTGTTCCTGCCCGGCTACGCGACCAACCTCGTGCTCGTCTACCCGATGGTGCCGGGGTGGATGTGGATCAACGCTTCGTACGAGCTCGTGGTCGACGAGCTCACCCACGCGACCCTCGACGCGTCGGGCCTCGCGGCGATGGCGGCGCTCGACATCGGGTACGTCGCGGTCACCGGGTGGAACACCGTCCTGTGGCCGCCGTTCGCGCCGGGGCCGCTGCTCGCGGACCCCGCGGAGTTCCCCGTCGCGTTCCACGCGGGCGACGCGTACCTGTTCGAGCGGACGGACGGGTGACCGGGGGCCGGATCCGGCTCAGACGAACTCGTCGAGCACGCTCTCGTGGCCCTTCAGGCCCGCCGGCTGCTGGACCAGCGGCCCGGCGTGCAGGACCTCCTCGAGGTCCTCGTACGTGGGGCGCTCGGTCCGGTAGAACAGCCCGATCGGGATCTTGTCGCCCCACTCGAGCGAGCGTTGCCAGGCCGCGACGATGTCGCTCGGGTCATGTCCGGCGCTCTCGAGCTTGTAGACGCGCTGCCGGAAGAAGTCGAACGTGTTGACCTTGTTGTAGGTCACGCAGGGGCTGAAGACATCGACGAACGCGAACCCCTTGTGCTGGATCCCGCCCGCCACGAGGTCGGCGAGCTGCTTCACGTCGCCCGAGAACCCGCGGGCGATGTAGGTCGCCCCGCTCGCGAGCGCGAGGGCGATCGGGTCGATCGGGTTCTCGATGACCCCGGTCGGCGTCGACTTCGTCTTCTGGCCCATCTGCGAGGTCGGGCTCGCCTGGCCCGTGGTGAGCCCGTAGATCTGGTTGTCCATGGTGACGTACGTGAGATCGACGTTCCGCCGCATCGCGTGGACGAAGTGGCCCGCCCCGATCCCGAACCCGTCGCCGTCGCCGCCGGTCCCGATCACCGTGAGACCGTGGTTCCCCCAGCGGATCCCCTCGGCCACGGGCAGCGCCCGGCCGTGGATCGCGTGGAATCCGTAGGAGGAGAGGAAGTGCGGGAGGTTCGACGAGCAGCCGATCCCCGAGACGATCACGACGTTGTGCGCCGGGATGCCGAGGCGCTTCAGCGCCATCTCGACCGCGGCGACGACCCCGAAGTCCCCGCACCCCGGGCACCAGGTCGGCTTCGTGTCGGACTTGCCGATGACCGGGAGCGCCGGACCGGTCGGGACCGGGGTCGGACGCGCGCTACTTTCCGCCATGGTTCAGCACCTCGACCGCGCGGGCCACGACCTCGTGCGGATAGACTGGTTCGCCGTCATACTTCAGCAACCGCTCGGTGAGGTGGATGCCGGTCTCGGCCCTCAGGAGGTGGCCGAACTGACCGGAGTAGTTCACTTCGACCAGGAGCGAGCGCTTCGCCTTCGCGAACTCGGCCGCCACGCGCTCCGCGTCGATCGGGTAGACGGTCGGGAAGCGCAGGAGGTTGGTCGACACCCCCCGCGCATCGAGCTGGATCCGCGCGTCGCGAATGGCGCCGATCGTCGAGCCCCATGCCACGAACGTCAGGTCGGCGCCGGCCGGCCCCTCCCACTGGGGCGGTTCGGCGGCGGCCCCGATGCCGTGGAGCTTGCGCATCCGCTTGTCCATCATGTGCTCGCGCTCGGTGACCCAGAGCGGGATCCCGCTCTTCACGTCGGAGATGAGGTGGCCGTGCGCGTCGTGCTCGTCGGAGCCCGCGACGAACTGGAGCCCGGGCTGCCCGGGGAGCGCGCGCGGGGAGACCCCCGAGTCCGTGTACTGGTAGCGCTGGTAGTCGTGCCCGTTGGGCTGGACGGAGACGAGGGAGCGCACCGCGACGTCCGTCGGGATCTCGGACCGATCGACGGTCGCGACGTTCTCCGACAGGTGCAGGTCGCTCGCGACCAGGATCGGCGTCTGCCAGTCCTCGGCGAGCTCGAACGCCCGGATCGTTGCCCGGTACGCCTCCGCGGGGTCGGACGGCGCGAGGATCGCCCGCGGGAACTCGCCCTGCCCGGCCCCGAGCATGAGATTGAGGTCGCCCTGCTCGGTCTTGGTCGGGAGACCGGTCGACGGCCCGGCCCGCTGCGACTCCACGACGACCAGCGGGGTCTCGGTCATGCCGGCCATGCCGAGCGCCTCGACCATCAGGGAGAAGCCGCCCCCGCTGGTCGCGGTCATCGACCGCACGCCGGCGAACGAGGCCCCGATCGCCATGTTGATCGCGGCGAGCTCGTCCTCCGCCTGCTTCACGACGATGCCGAGGGAGTGGGAGTGGGCCGCCATCCAGTGCATGATCGACGACGCCGGGGTCATGGGGTACTGGGCCAGGAACTTGCAGCCGGCCGCCGCGGCGCCGAGCGCGATCGCGGCGTTCCCGCTCATGAGGAGCTTCGGCTCGCCGCGGCGCGCGAGCGCATGGTCGTTCGCGCTCGCGTGCGCCTGGGCGAACTCGTAGCCCGCCCCCGAGGCGCCGAGGTTCCAGTCGACGACGTCGCCGGCCTTCTTGCCGAACGAGTCGCGGAGGACCTCGTGCAGGAGATCGAGCGGGATCCCCGCGAGATAGGCGATCGCCCCCATGCCGCCGGCGTTCTGGAGGATCGACTGGCTCGTGTACTTCCGGGCGAACTCGAGCGTCGGGACCCCGAGCGCCCGCACGCCCGCCGGCAGTTCCGAGTCGGCGACCGCGAACTTCTCGGGATCGTAGACGATCGTGCTGCCCTGGCGCAGGGACGGGGCGTGGACGGAGATCGTCTGCTTGTCGAGCGCGTAGAGGAGGTCGGCCTGGTCGCCCTGCGAGTACGGCCGCGGGTCGGCGGCGCGGGCCTGGAACCAGACATGCCCACCGCGGATCACCGACTGGTAGGCGTTGAGCCCGAAGACGTGCCAGCCCATCCTCGAGAAGCAGCGCGAGATGGTCTCGCCGATCGACTGGATTCCGTCGCCGGCCTGCCCGCCGGCCCGCACGGCGAGGTCCTGCATCGGCCCGTTCTATCGGCCGTTCGTATTAATCGCTAGGGGTGCCGCGCGGCCGCCGGCAAGGATTAGGTGCCCCGCCGTGTGCGGACGGGCATGGGGCGACCCGTGCGCGTCCTCCTGTTCGCGATGGCCCGCACCGCCGTCGGCCGGTCGGAGCTGGAGTGGACGGTCCCCCCCGAAGGGATCCCCGCGACCGAGCTGGCCCGCCAGCTCGTCGCTGCCCATCCCCGCCTCGCGGCACCGCTGCGGTCGAGCCGACTGGTCCGAAACGGTCGGTACGTGCGGCGGCCGACCGAGCGCGTGCGGCCGGGCGATGAGTTCGCGATCCACCCGCCGTACGGAGGCGGCTGACGATGTCGATCCGACTGACCCCGCGTCCGCTCCCGGTCGCCGCGGCGTGGCGGGAGCTCGAGGGGCCCGGGGCCGGTGGCGTGGTGGTCTTCGTCGGACGGATCCGACCGGACGTGAGCCCCCGGGGACGCGTGGTCGCGGTGAACTACGAGGCGCACGCGCCGGTCGCGCTCGCCCGGTTCCGCGCGCTGGACGCCCGGGCCCGACGGCGCTTCGGGGCGATCCGGGTCGTGCTCTGGCACCGGGTCGGACGCGTCCGGGCGGGCGAGGCCTCCGTGGTCGTCGGGGCGGCGTGCGGACATCGCGCCGAGGCGTTCGCCGCGGCGCGCTACCTCATCGAGGACCTGAAGGCGACCGTGCCTATTTGGAAGACGGAGCGAGCACGATCCGCGCGTCCACCGCGACCACGCCGTGGCCGGCGGGCCGCACGATCATCGGGTTGAGGTCGAGCTCCGCGATCTCCGGTCGCTCGACCGCGAGCTGGGAGACCCGCTCGATCGCCTCCTCGAGGGCCCCGAGGTCGCTCGGCGGCTCGCCGCGAACCCCCTCCAGCAGGGGGAACATCTTGATCGACCGGACCATCCGCTGCGCGGAGAGCGGCCGGAGCGGCGCGAGCCGGAACGTGACGTCACGCAGTACCTCGACGTAGATGCCGCCCATCCCGAAGACGAC
>Ga0335073_10014388_pt1 | contig 11084 bp, 13 predicted proteins | sample Lox_Sample_22_FD_207093 | JGI IMG/M metagenome (GOLD analysis project Ga0335073, IMG submission 207093) | Soil microbial communities from Loxahatchee National Wildlife Refuge, Florida, United States - Lox_Sample_2.2 | ecosystem: Environmental > Terrestrial > Soil > Wetlands | place: USA... | reverse complement strand
AACACTTGGACCACCGATACCACAACCACGACCACCACCTGGACTGGACCTACCGGCCGCCCAAGCGGCAGCGGATTCCCATCAGGCAGCATCCTACCCGAATCTCGCAGAGGAACTCAGAGTCGCGGAGGAAGTCGCACCTCTGGAGGTCCAGGTAGCCGCCCCTCTGGCGGTCCCAGCGGCAGCCCGTCTGGCGCTCCCGGCGGCAGCCAATACCCCTCGGGCTCTTTCTCTCTCACGGGTACCATTGGCGGTGTTAATGTCGTTCTCGTTGCCCTTGACGGAAAACTCGTCGGATCCACCGACCCCAACGCTGTCGGAACTGCGTTCCTCCCCATCACAGACGGCATCCTCACAGATACTGACGGCAACGTGTACGGCCTTGTTGCTCTCAACCAACCCATCACGTACATTGCCGGCTCTCTCCGACTCGCCAAACGTGATCTCGATATCTTTTGGTTGCCAGGCCCCGTCGCTACATACGACAATTCTACCCTCTCCTACTCTGCTTGCAACGGAACCGGTGTCCCCACGATCGATCTCGGCTTTGGCACCATCTCTGGATGCAGCGGCTTCACCCCCACCGTGGCTGACCCTGGCAGCAACCCCGCTGGCGTTCCTCCCTCCAACACCTCATCTGGTTCTCCCTCAGGTCCCACCGGAACCGGTGCTCCAGGTAACGGAACTTCCCCAAGCGGCCCCACCGGTGGCTCGGGCCCTCACCAAACCTCATATCCTTCAGGCTCCCCATCCGGCCCTCCATCTTCTGGCCCTACCGGTGGCAGCAACGGAACCCACGGCAGCCCAGCTCCCGCGCCTGCTCCTGCCCCAGCACCAGCCGGAGGAAATAACTCGACCAACAACTCGACCGACAACTCTACTGCGCCGTCGAACTCGACTGTCTTCCGCCGCGACTTCCAGCGCCGATTCGTCTACTAAGCGTATCAACTCCACATTCCGGGGGTGGATATGGATGGGATCATCCATTGAATAGCCTAGATATTTACACAGTCTAGCTTTCTATTTCTACTATTCATGTAATTAATCTGGTATTAACGAGGTTTTGGATTATTTTATATCTTACTATACATAAAAAAATGGTCTGGTAACCTTTAGTTGGCTTATCTCAAGCGATCCAGCTCCATCACTCATGCATTCCTTTCCAACGGCTGGAATTTAATCTATTCTCGCCCCAATCGTTTTGCGACATTCCACAAATCTTGATCGCTACCCCCTGCGCATTCGTGGTGGGTATCAGAAACCTATTCTTAGCACAGTTCGGTCATCGCAGATTACAGCAGTCACAGTCAAATGGACATAACGGCGTGTCTCCACCTTGTCCCATTTTCAATTCATCCTCTTTGTACATAACAAGTCCGTCCGTCGTCCTTTTCCCTGCCGATTAGCCACTACCAGAAAATCGCAGGAGTAGATACTTTTGTTCGTGCCTCGAAGGTCTGCAAACTCGTCATCCCTCACGCTACATAACGCGGCAGTAGTGAGTTTAGATTTTGCATCTTGAACTTGCTTTCGGACGCTTACAAGCTCGCTCCCTACGGGGACCGCGTTTGGCTTTGATTCCCGCGACAAGTTGCCGACGCCAGCAGAATCTAGGGGAGACTTTGTTGGGGCAGTGGGACGCTTTCTGGCAGCAAAAATGTCGTCGATGTCTTTGGCGACATCTGTTTGCGACCGCGGCGGCTCTAGTAGCGTCTCTTTCGCTTTCCTCTTCTTTCCCATTCCTGGGGTTGGCGAAAACTTTACCCAAACAAAAAAGGTGCTAGAAAATTGTATTTACGACAATTGGTTGATCGGCGTTGAGGCGCAGAGTACACAAGGATCCTGACCACGAGCACTGATACTTCCTCCCTTCCATCCGACACCGAGGTTATTATTACGGAACCAATCACGGATTTCTGACAACAGAAGTTTACAATGGGCTCGATAGTGGTGATTGGGTAAATGAGGCATGTATAGAAAGCGAGTTGCTAATATGGGCAGGGCCGGCGTTGCGGGTCTAACAACAGCGCTGGTTCTTGCACGGAAAGGGTATAAGGTCACCGTAGTCGCCAAGCACATGCCGGGAGATTTATCCATTGAGTATACATCTCCATGGGCGGTAAGAATTGAGGTGAACTCTAAGCTGAAGTTAGGGTGCAAACTGGTTATCCGCGGCTCTCTCGTCCGAACCCCCACCCCTGATTATTTATACATGATGTGTTGACAGAACTAGACCTGCGGAGGAGGAGTACGACAAGATCACCTACCCAATCCTTTGGAATCTTGCAAAAAATCACCCAGAAGCGGGCATCGAGATCATGACATGTGTGGAATACCATGATATCCCGTTGTTTGAGTCGGGGACCGTCCGCAAAGGCGAAACGGAGGTGTGGTTCAAGGATTTTGTTCATGATGTCTTGCTCAATCCATAAACCGTTTCTGAAACCTAGTTCCAAACCATACCGTCGGAGGAGCTTCCGGAAGGTACAAAAGCAGGATTCACTCTAAGGTCTGTCACAATAAATCCCCTCATCTATCTCCCCTACCTGCAATCTCAACTCCTCCTCCATGGCACACGTTTCGTTCGAAGAAATCTCGCACATGTCAACGACGCTTTCGGAATAACAACCTCGACTCCTCTTGCCGTCGTCAACGCGACAGGTATTTCAGCATCGAAAATTGGTGGTGTTGCTGATAAGAACGTTTATCCCACTCGGGGACAAACGATTCTTGTGGCAAATCAGTGTTCGAAAATGTACTTTCGCAGCGGAGATAGGTTGGGAGAAGAGCCAACGTACGTAATTCCAAGAGCATTTGGAGGTGGCACCATTCTTGGGGGTTGTCGACAACGCGAAAACTGGTGCTGATTACTGGTTCTTCGGTGGCTAATTTCAGGAGCGGAGATGTTGATCTCAAGCTCGCGAGCCGGATTGCAGCGAGATGCGTTGCCCTCGCGCCAGAGCTGAGTAGTGGTGGCAACGGTGTGGAGGGTCTGGAAATTATAAGACATAATGTAGGACTTCGTCCATCCAGACATGGAGGGCCCCGCTTAGAAGCAGAGAATATGCCCGGTGTGGGGCTGATTGTCCACAACTATGGTATTTTAATCTCTTTGAGCTGGCTAATTGCAGGCGCAAGCGGTGCAGGGTACCAGAGTAGCTGGGGCATGGCTCTCAAAGCTGCTGACATATTACAAGAGGCTCTAGCCGGGAAAGATATACAAGTCAGTTCTACTATGTAAACTCGTAAAATCCTACGCCAAACGCCAACCTATTCCGTTGCCTGTGCGTGTTCCCCGATAACTTTTCAGCGTCTTCGGAAACGGCCGCCGCCATATCCACCGCGCCCGCGTTGTCCTTTTGAACGGATTTTGTAACTAACAAAGTTGCCACTGACTTGTTTTCCGATCGAGTATCCACCTTTGGCCTTCCTAGGGGCTTTTGGTTTAGGGGGTTTCTTCTCCTTCGCTTTTGTCTTTCCCGCACGATCTTCATCTCGAGCGTCTTCCAAATCACTTGGCTCTTCCTCGTCTTGGAAATCATCACCGAGCTCAGGACTTCGGTGGCGGTGAAGCTGCATGTATGGATTCTGGGCAGCCCTTGGCGACGCATGCTCGATAGATTCGTCGTCGCTATCCGGGACCTCGAGTTCGGGAACTGGACGCACTAATGTGTCAGCGCCTGCCTCAAAGAGATTATACTGATTACTCTGCGCTTGGAGCGCTTTGCCCCCCCCTTTACCCAAGGCTTCCGCCCCGCTACACCTGGACTTTCATGTTCTTGCGTTATCCTTAGTTCGTCCTCGTCATCCTCGTCCTGCCAGGTTTCGTGATCCACGTCCTCGATACTCTCCTGTTGATTGGCGCGGAAATCACTGATGAGTGCACTCAGACCTTTGACCTTGGTAGGAAGCCTCTGCCATGGGAGCGATGGAGATTGAGGTGACTGGATAGGAAGTGCAGTTGGTCGTAGAAAAGCTGGCGTAGCAAATATATGATGATTCCCGATTGGCGACGGTTGCGTAACTGGCGTAGTGTATCTGGAAGGGAATGATGATGTTGACTTTGTGGGTGTTTCCTGCATTGGGGAACTTGAGGTCAGATGCGTTGTGAAAGGGAACAAGTTACTCTGGATGAAATGCACCGCTGAGGAGTCTCTTGCGAGGAGTCGCTTTGGCAGGACTGTTTCTGCGGGCTTCGGCAAGTTGTTCTCCCCAATCCAGCTTTCTTCGTTTAGTAAGCGGTGTTGAGTCTGGGATGCCATCGAACAGACCGAGTATGCGCCCGTTGAGCTGAGGAGTGGGGCCAATGGTCTCGATATCGTCGCTGATCTGTTCTGCCTTTGTTGGAGTCTGGACAGATTCAGCCCCTCGAGCTCTCTTGTGGGGAGTGATATGTTTGAGGGCGTGGACTGTGGACACATATTCTGGCTTTGAACGGGCGTTCTCTGACTGCGTGTTTGATTTTGCTCTGAAAGTTTTGTGGTAGAGTTTGTATTTTGCGTTGATGCCTGAGTCTGCCTTCACGTCGTCCGGAGTCGGTTTGTGTCCGTGCTGCTTTTGGAAGGCGCGCTCCCATAATTTTAATTCGGTGCGGAGACGTTCTTTGAGTTGTCTGTCTTGCTGCATCTCGTCTTCCAAGCCTGTCGACGCCATCATCTCCTTTTCCTTTCTCTTTCGGCGAGATCGAACCAAGGATCCGCAGCGTGTACTTGAATTTCCGCGTCCACAAAAAGGACCTTGGCGCGTGTAGCCGATGCACGTGATGGAAATCTTCCAATTTGGACGCGTCGCACACAAATTTCCACCACAGCGACGAACGACCAACCGACAGTCTGCAACATGCCGACCACTGGCCCTGAAGAAGAGACATACGCGCCGCAAGCAGAAAAGTCGCTCGACAATCTGTTTGATGATGATGATGATGATGATGACGAGGATGATGTCGACGGCGATGCAGACATGATGCTCATCGATACGAACGACATCACAAAGGCGGCAGCAAAGTGAGCCAACAAATGATTCATGATTTCTCTAATAGCAGTGATATGCAGGCCACAGTCGACTATTCCGACCCTACCGTGATGCTCGTATTCTATCAACGCCTCTTCCCGTTTCGTTATCTCTTTGAATGGTTGAACCATTCGCCCAATCCGGGCAAAGCTTTCACAAACCGCGAATTCGCATTCACCTTACAAAATGACGTGTATTTACGCTATCTGTCCTTTACTACCCACTCTGCGCTCAAAGCCCAAGTCATCGCCACAAACCCCAAACGATTCGAAATAGGTCCTGTGTACTCTGCCAACCCCCGCGACAGAAAGGCTCTACAGAAGAAAGCCTTCAAACCGCTCGAAAAAGAATTAGTCTTCGACATCGACTTGACGGATTACGACGATATCCGCACGTGTTGCACCAAAGCCAATATATGCAACAAGTGCTGGGGTTTCATCACCGTCGCTATTCGAATCCTCGACATTGCCCTAAAAGAAGATTTCGGATTTAAACACGTGCTTTGGGTGTACTCAGGTCGACGTGGTGCCCACGCCTGGATCAGTGATGCGCGTGGACGCAAATATGATGATCACATACGAAAGAGTCTAGCATCCTATCTGGAGGTCATCAAAGGAGGAGCGCAGGGCGGAAAACGAGTAAACGTCTCAAGACCACTACATCCCCATTTACAGAGGAGTTTGGACATCTGCAAGCGGGACTTTGGACGGATGATATTGGAAGAGCAAGATCCGTGGAGAGAACAAAAGGGATATGAACGTCTTCTCCAATTACTACCAGATAAAGGTGGCCCTCTGGATGGAAATGTTTTTCTCATTGCAGATTTGACGATTGCTTTACGGAAGAGATGGGAATCACACGACGGCAGGTCCAGTCTCCAAAAATGGGCCGATATCGACACCTTGGCGGAAAGCGGCGTGTCAAAGGCAAGAAGACGTCCGACACAAAGCTGACTGACTTAGACCTTGAACACCAAGCTACTTGTCCAGGCAAAGCAGGATATTGTATTGGAATACATGTACCCGCGTCTGGACATCGAAGTCTCAAAGCATCTCAACCATCTCCTAAAATCTCCCTTTTGTGTTCATCCAGGCACAGGTACAGGCTCTCGTCTTGCGCTGCTGACTTGCAAGGACGAATTTGTGTCCCCATTGATTCGGCCGATCCCGAAGCATTCGATCCACTCACAGTGCCGACTGTCACGTCTCTACTGGGTGAGATTGATTCCTGGGAGAATGGACCGGACGCCAATTCCAGTGAGAGAATCAGCGACTGGGAAAAGACAAGCTTGAAAGACTACATACGTTATTTCAAGAAGTATGTCGATCGAATCATGGCAGATGAACGAGGTGTCAAGAGAGAGAGGGAAGAGGAGATGGGGGGTATGGCTATAAGTGGAAAGGTGCTTGACTTTTAAGCTGCATTTTAATATCGAAAACCCGTTAATCCCAACCGTCAATGTTTTTATTTGAGGTTGGAAACACCGGACTTTATGAAGAATGTTGCAGATATTATCTACCGCGAAAAAGTATATACAACCCAACTCCAAACACCCATCACCATCCTCAATCCTTTGTCATCGCCTTTGCTTGATTCACTGCGCCGACTTTTGCCGCATGCGCGGGCGTCGGATTATACTTTTTGACACTCCTGACCTCCTCACTCGAATAGCCTGGAATCCGTATATTCCAGTTCCGTTCTAGATGCAGCTGGACGTCTCTGACCTCCAGCATCTGTCCCTTTCTATGTCGCGCAATTTTACACGACTGCTGCAATACCGAGTCAATAAACTCGTCGGCGACTTCCATCAACAATTCCTCAACATCGGGTTCGAGTCGTTCATCAGGGTCGATGGATTTTACGAGATCTTGTAATTTTCGTTTCGATAGTAATCGCGCGTCACCATCTTGCGCAATCTGAAAGGCGTGGGGCATGCCGGCAGGAGAAGGAGTCCCTAGTAAAGGATTTCCAACAGGATAACCTCCTGTTAGAGTTGGCCGCGCTGGCGGAACAGAGGTGTTGACGGAGGGACGAGGAAGAGGACCCATGGACGCGGTCGGCGGTAATGATGCAGACTGTTGCATTTGAATTTGTTGGGAGGAAGGGGCGTTGCGGATGGTTGGAGTTGCGGGTTGGGTTTGAGATACCGGCGGAGTGGCTGGCTGAGTGGATGTAGTACTGTCGGGCTGCGAAGAAGGGGCTGCAGCGGCGGCCATCCGTGCTTGAGCTTGATTATTCTCCACCAACTGCTTTAGAGCCTGGAACTGTTGTCCCGCTCGCTGATACTCATTTCTCAACAGGTTTCTGTCATCGTCAGAGATTCCCGGCTTTTGCATCATCCCCTCGAGCTCCTTGAGTCGGGACGTAAGTTGCTGACCTCGCGCTTGAAAAGCACGAACTTGGTCTGGTTGACCCAAACTCGTAGAATTGCTGGCGCCGGTGATTTCGGCTCGACGTTGCTGGATGGTCTGGTGGTATTGGTTGACGTACTGGGCGAAAAGCTCGGGTGTTGGGTATTGCTTCTCGTTCTGGGCAGCGGCGGCGGCGAGTTGGCCGAGCTGGGTGCGGGCTTCGAGGATGGCGGCATCGAGTTGGAGATTGTTCGGCTCTTTTGCCTTGCGACTCTGGAGGTCGTTCATAGCTGCAAGGTGTTTTCGGTACTGGTCTCGTTGGTGGGGCAGCATGTACTCGAGGTTGATGCCAAGAGCATCCTGGACGGAGGCCTGCTGGGCAGGGAGCGGCATGTTCTTGGGAGGCATCCCGGGGGGGCAGAAAACTGGAGGGAAGGTCACAACTTGAGCAACGTTCTTACTCTGCTGTTCAATCTCGTTAACCAGACCCTAACCCTTAAAAGCCAAAGACATTTGCAACAGCCAACAGATTCGCAGACGATCGATCGCCATTTTTTGTTCCTTCGACGGTGACTCTCGACGACTCAACCCACATAGCTCGCAATGGGCGCATTCGGGTTCGATATCTGCTGATAGGATTATACTCATTTGTCAGGTCTAAGGCCGCAGCAAACCCTACATGGCATTCTCGAGAAGGATACAAACCGTCTGTCCCATGGCTCCGAGCTCGCGAACGGTATCGTCTACGGAACTCCATCACCGGAATCGTACTGCTTGGATTCATCGGCGGAGTGTGTAAATCCATTGCCCTTCACTGTGTTGATTTCAGACTACTATACTATCCGAGCAGTCGACCAGGACACCTTTGAAGACGTTCCCATGCCACCGCCACCGCCTCTACCCGCAGATTATGCAGGAGTACGACACAGGAACGTTTCGGATTCATTGGAGGGCTCAAAGCAGAAAAAGGATGTAGCATAGTGTATAAACGGAATAGCATAATTGGATTGATCCTCGGTCGAAACTGATCTGCCGAACTTCGAAGACATAATTGAAGCAACGTCGGTGTCATCGACTCAAATATTGTCCATTGAAATATTCTGAAATCGTGCTGTTGTTTTCTAGCTCTACATCAGGAACTCAGTGCGTGACCATCGCGTACCAGGAGCGAACTATTCAAGTCAGGCTTGGTTGCGATTTTTAGTTTCTATACTATGAACGAAGACGAACTATTCCGGACTATGGGGAGATTACTAAAGTTCATTGCTACCACATTGGCTATTTGAAGACAGTATGAACAATACAATACAAAAAGTTCACTGCCATAGTCATCTCCCACTGAGACGTCCCATCACGATGGGGTGTCAAATCACTGCGAAGGGTCACATCCTTCCCTCCGTAAAACCACAACCACAATCATAGCATTAGCATGCGGTTGCGAAAGATATCGGCATCGAGTACGTCCAGCTTGTTGATAGCGTCGCCGCCGGGCCAATCTTTGATTGTAACCCCGAGCCTGGCGGCGAGGCTAAGCTTGAGATCTTTTTGGTTTCCTTCCGTTTCCGGTAATCTATGCGAGCGCGCACGTGATCGCGTTGATCGCTCGTTTTCTGCTAGCAATTTCTGGCGTTTTCCAGGGGCAACAAAAAAATCCCGCCAGCACATTCTGCATCCACCCAGTGCCTTCTGGTATCTTGAGTATCTCGAGGTATAAATTCTCGTCCTCTCCGGGATAATCCGCTCCTTCATCCATCTTCACAAAACACTAGACACACTCATCGGTGCTACAGACCCGCACAACTACAAGCATTACTTTACTGCATCTACGTCTATACCCCAATCACCATCACATACACAAACCATGTCCGCAGAACAAGGAAAAGGAATCGGCATCGATCTTGGGACGACTTACAGCTGCGTCGCTGTATGGCAGAACGACCGCGTTGAGGTCATCGCCAATGATCAAGGAAATCGAACAACTCCGTCCTATGTTGCCTTCACCGACACTGAACGTCTCATTGGAGATGCCGCCAAGAATCAAGTTGCCATGAACCCGCACAACACCGTATTTGACGCCAAACGACTCATCGGTCGCCGATTCGCAGATGCGGAAGTTCAGGCCGACATGAAACACTGGCCATTCAAGGTCGTCGACAAGGGCGGCAAACCAACCATCTCGGTCGAGTACAAGGGAGAACAGAAGACATTCACGCCCGAAGAAATCTCCTCCATGGTCCTCACAAAGATGCGTGAGACTGCAGAGGCATATCTCGGTGGACCCACCAAGAATGCAGTCATTACCGTCCCGGCATACTTCAACGATTCGCAGCGTCAAGCCACCAAAGACGCTGGCCTAATTGCCGGTCTCAACGTCCTTCGTATCATCAACGAGCCAACCGCTGCCGCCATCGCCTACGGTCTCGACAAGAAAACTGTTGGCGAGAAGAACGTCCTCATCTTCGACCTCGGTGGTGGGACTTTTGATGTCTCACTCTTGACCATCGAAGAGGGTATCTTTGAAGTCAAAGCCACTGCCGGCGATACACATTTGGGTGGAGAAGACTTTGACAACCGTCTTGTCAATCATTTTGTTCAAGAGTTCAAACGCAAACACAAGAAGGACCTCTCCACCAACGCCCGTGCCCTTCGACGTCTCCGAACTGCATGCGAACGTGCCAAGCGAACACTCTCTTCGTCTGCTCAGACAACCATCGAAATCGACTCCCTCTTTGAAGGCGTCGACTTTTACACCAGCATCACTCGCGCTCGATTTGAAGAGTTATGCCAAGATCTCTTCCGCTCGACAATGGACCCCGTCGAAAAGGTCCTCCGTGACTCAAAGATCGACAAGTCCTCCGTCGACGAAATCGTTCTTGTTGGCGGTTCGACCCGTATTCCTCGAATCCAGAAACTCGTCAGCGATTTCTTCAACGGGAAGGAGCCCAACAAGTCCATCAACCCCGATGAGGCCGTTGCTTATGGTGCCGCTGTCCAAGCCGCCATTCTCACCGGAGATACCAGCGAGAAGACCCAAGACCTCCTCTTATTGGACGTTGCGCCTTTGTCCATGGGTATCGAGACCGCTGGAGGTGTCATGACTCCTCTCATCAAACGAAACACCACCGTCCCGACCAAGAAGTCTGAGATCTTTTCCACCTACTCCGACAATCAACCCGGCGTCCTGATTCAAGTCTTCGAAGGAGAACGTGCGAGAACCAAAGACAACAACTTGCTCGGGAAATTCGAGTTGACCGGCATTCCTCCTGCACCCAGGGGTGTTCCTCAGATCGAGGTCACGTTTGACATCGACGCAAACGGCATCCTCAACGTACATGCCATGGAGAAGGGGACGGGAAAGTCAAACAAGATCACCATCACGAACGACAAGGGACGACTTTCGAAAGAGGAGATTGAGCGGATGGTCAACGACGCCGAAAAGTACAAGGATGAGGATGAGAAGGAGAAATCCCGAATCACCGCTCGAAACTCTGCCGAGTCGTACGCCTATTCGTTGCGCAACACTCTAGCCGAGGAGGGTCTCAAAGACAAGATTGACTCTGGGGATAAGCAGAAATTGGAGTCTGCTATCAACGAGATGATTTCGTGGTTGGATTCGAATCAAACCGCCTCCACGGAAGAGTTTGAAGGGCGTCAAAAGGAGTTGGAGGCTGTTGCAAGTCCCATCATGATGAAGATCTATCAACAACAGGGTGGAGCCGGAGG
>Ga0335073_10014387_pt1 | contig 11084 bp, 9 predicted proteins | sample Lox_Sample_22_FD_207093 | JGI IMG/M metagenome (GOLD analysis project Ga0335073, IMG submission 207093) | Soil microbial communities from Loxahatchee National Wildlife Refuge, Florida, United States - Lox_Sample_2.2 | ecosystem: Environmental > Terrestrial > Soil > Wetlands | place: USA: Florida... | reverse complement strand
CGTCGTGGCGCGAAACCGCAGGCCTGCTGGCCCAGGCCGCGTTTCATATCGACGGCGACAGCGGTCTGGTGCATCTCGCGCGCTGTCACGGCGTGCGCTCCGGCGTCGTGTTCGGTCCGACCCCGGGTGATTATTTCGGCTATCCAGACAACGTCGCCGTCAACCCGGCGCACTGCGGCGACTGCTTTCTGGCGCAGTCGATCCTGGATGGATGTCTGCCCCGATGGCCACGCGGCGCCGCCGTGCCTGATACGGCAGGCAGTGGGCATGACAGTCTCGAGGCGCCTGCCACGCAATCAGTCAAATGATGCCGGTGACCAAATCGAAAGCATCAGCGAAAACTCATCATCACCATGGGTTGGTGACGCCGTACTGCTACGCCGCTCGCTGGATTTGCCGCGCCTCGACAAAGCTCTGCACCGCCGCCCTCGCGCTATCGTCGAACGCAATGTGCAATTGACCGTCGCCGGCGCTACGGACAATGAAGGGCAGAGCAAATCCGATACCGCTGATGCCGAGCGTACCGCGAGCACCTTGCGGCAAATCGGGTGCGCCACGCACGCTGGCGCCGGCCTCGGAAATATCACAAAGTTCAGCAGCAGTCACGTTGCCGCCGGGCAGGTTCAACCGGCATGGGCTTGCTACCGCAATACGAGCCGTCTGGCGGCGGTCCACGTCAGCGGTAGATGTGCGAACCGCGCGGACCACGGCATGCCTCAGGCCCTCCATCGCCGTCGTCAGAGCGCTCGCGTGGTCACGCACTTGGTTGGAATGCCGACCGGTCTCTTCCGCTTCGGCGGATACGTCGCCCACCCGATCGGCCATCCCGTTCGCTGCCGATGCGGTCTCGGTCACGTTCCGGGCAATTTCCGCGGTTGCTGCCCCTTGTTCCTCCACCGCGGCCGCAATAGAGCTGGAAATGGCATTCACTTCGGCGATGGTTTGCTCGATCCGACCGACAGCCGAGACCGATGCCTCGGTGGCCGACCTTACCTCGGCGATATGCCGGGCGATTTCCTGGGTGGAGCGTGCCGTTTGCGTTGCCAGCGCTTTCACCTCGCTCGCAACGACTGCGAACCCCTTCCCTGCGTCCCCGGCTCGGGCCGCCTCAATCGTCGCATTCAGCGCAAGCAGGTTCGTCTTGGCTGCTATTTCACCGATCATGTCGGCAACCGCACCGATGCGACCGACCTGAGCGTTCAGCGTCTCCATGGCCGTTCGCGTTTCCGCCGCGGCCGCCACGGCACGGGATACCACGGAATTCGACTCCGCCACCTGCCCGCTGATTTCGCGTATCGAGCTGGAGAGTTGCTCGGCGGCACTGGCCACGGTTTGCGCGTTGGCAAGCGCCTGGCCAGCCGCCGCGGCAGCCGTCTCGGCGGAGGTTTTGGTCCGGGTCGCCGACGCTTGCATCGCATCGGCTGTTGCCGCCATGGCGCGGCTACGGCTGTCGACGCCGGTCAGCGCCCGGTGCGTCTCGACTTCTATCGTCTCAGCCATCTCCCTCAGCGCGGCAGCTTTCTTCTCCTCAGCCTCTCGCCGCTCGATCTGTTGCTCCGCCTGAAGTCGCTCTTCATGAACCATATGCTGTTTGAACACCATCACTGACGCGGCCATCTCACCGACCTCGTCACGCCGCGTCGTCCCGGGTATCATGGTTTCAAGGTCACCTTTCGTCAGAGCGGTCATCGCCGCCTTCAGACCCGACACCGGACCGGTGATGTCGCGATTGACCAGCCATCCCAGGAGGGCGGTCGTAACTATGACTATGCCGGACATCCCGATCAGACGTTCCAGGGTAGCGGAATAGGCGGCATCAATATCGTCGATCCAGCTTCCTGCGATGAAATCCAGCCGCCATGGTGCGAAGCGCGCGACGTAGGAAAGCTTCGGCAGCTTCTTCGTACTGCCCGGCTTGGCGACCGAGTAGGTGATCTTGCCAAGGTCCCCATTGCCCAACGCCAGGTTCGCCAGCTCGGCGCTGGTATGTCCGGCATCGTCCCTCGCCGTGGTCAGCTTGGCCTCGCGCGACGGATCGCCGCCATGCATGACCACGATTCCCGCCGCGGTCTGGGCCAGGAAATAATCGTCGGCCGAGCCGAACCGGATGTGGTGAATGTCGTCGCGGAATTCCGCGATGGCGTCCGCGCGGGTGATGCGGCCCGCCTGCACCTGCCGTTCCAATGCGCCGGCAAAATCGCGTGCCGTCAGTACCAGTGCGCGCAGCTTGTCTATGCGATCGTCGAGCATTCTTTGCCGCATGGTGGACGCCGCGATGCTTGATAAGGTAAGTAACGCCAGAATGGACATGGACATTAACAAGGCAAGTTTGGTCCGAATCCGTAGACGCCCGAGAATACTCATCGCCGCACCGTGCACCTGGTCTGCGAGGAATAAGTATGCTGCGGAATGTTAATATCCGGTAAACCCAAGCCATGCGGACCCGAGTGGCCGCCGCTGCGCTGTCACACGTGGCCGCCATGGGTCGGAACCAGAGCGCCCGCACCGGCCTTCGCCTGCGGGCCAGGCAGTCCGGCGGTGCCTGTCCGACGGTGCCTGTCCGACGGCGCCTGCCATGCAGCCGGTCAAAAGCCTCGTGCCGGGATTCTCCTGGGCCCCGCATCAGGATGGCAGCGCGGCTAGCGTCCCATGCGCTCGAGAAATTCCAACTGCCAGCGCATTTCCTCGATCGCCAGGGGAAAGCTGCCGCCCGGACCGGGCAGCAGGACGGCATCCGGTTCGAGACGTCCCAGCAGCGCCTGCAACGCTCCCGCCGCGCGCATGGTGAAGCCGGCTTTCCAGGTCAGGCTCGCCAGTCCCTTGGCACTGCGCAGCGAGGCGGCACGTTGCACCACCGAAATTGGCATCCCGGCCGCCACCGCCAGCAAGGCCGCGGCCAACGGAGCATTGCCGTCGCGGGTCGCGGCCAGCACCGAGGCCTCGGTCAAGGTGCCGGCATGCGCCAGTTCCTGCGCCTGCACCAGCGCATCGTCCATCGTCGGATCGCCGCGCGCGAGCGAGGGCCGGCCGGCATTCAGCCGTTCCGTCAGCCTCGCGCGCAACGCCGCGGTCAGCGCCGCCGGCATGTCGGTGCGCCTGGCCAGGACGTCCACCAGATTGGTTGCGACGATCTCCGCCAGCGCCTGCGCCGCCCGCGGCGGCAGGCTCGGGCGATGCACCAGCGGCTCATGCCATTCCGCATGCTCGCCGGCCTGTGCAATGAGCATATCGAGCGTCGCCTCGCGGATCTGCGCCGTGCCATTGGCGAGCAAGGCGCGGATTGCCGCGCTGTCGGCGGTGGCGGCGACGGCGTCCGACACCCGTGCATCGATGCCCGGGCGGCCGGCCACCGCGACGACCGTGCCGGCCGACCGCGCCGCCGCGATCAACGCCAGCAGGTCCGCGGTGGACAGCAATGGCGAGAAACGGATGATCGGCGCGGCCACCATCACCGCCGGGTCATGCGCAAGCTGCATGATCAGCGCACGTGGCGCCTCCGGCATGTCCTTCACCACGTCGGCAATCACCGCCCGCACGCGCACCGCCGCGTCGCTCACCAGCACGGTCAGCGTCTCCAGGGTCTGGCGCTGTAGCTCCGCCTGATCGGCGCGGGCGAGATCGGGCAGCAGGCCCGCCAGCCGCCGCGCGAGAAGCATGCGCACCCGTTCATCGGGATCGTCTGCCAGGATCCGGTCGACCGCCATTGGCAAGGCTGGGTTCAGCGCCAAAGCCGCCCTGACCGTGACCGAGCGATCGGAGGCGAGCGCTTGCAGCATCTCCGGTTCGGCGCGCGCATCGGCGCCCTGGCGGACGCGCCGCACCTCATCGATCGGCAGATCGTGGGGAGCGGCGTTCATGTCTGGCCTTCAGGGGCCACGCGCCAATGGCCGCGGCCCTCGCGCTTCACCTGGTACATCGCTGCGTCGGCGCGTCGCAGCACGTGGCCGATTTGCTCCTCGCTCTTGGGGCTGCGCATGGCGATCCCGATCGAAACGCCGAGACGCAGGGCGTCGTCGCCCGACATCTCCGCCATCGCCCTGGGCACCTCGGTACGCAATTGTTCGGCACGCTCGGCGGCAGTCATGTGGTCGGCGCCGTTCAGCCACATGGCGAATTCATCGCCCCCGAGACGCGCGACGAGGTCGGTGGGGCGCACTGCGTTGCGCAGCAGGATGGCGAACTGCACCAGCACCTGGTCGCCCATCTCATGCCCATGCACGTCGTTCACCCGCTTGAAGTTGTCGAGGTCGACGAAGATCAGCGTCCCGGGCAGCTCCTCGCGGTCGAGCCGTTCAACGCAGCGTTCGATTTCCGCCATGAAGGCGCGCCGGTTCAACAGACCGGTCAGCGGGTCGGTGCGCGCCTGGTGGGCCATGTCCTGCTGGATCGCCTCATGCTCGAGGGCGAAGCGGATCAGGTTGGCGGCGGCCGCGAGCAATAGACGGTCCTCGTTGTCCCAGGGCCGGGTGCCGGCGACGCGCCAGACCGCGAGGCCGGCCGGGTCGCCGAAACGAGCCTGACAGGCCGCGGTGAGCACGCGCCGGCCATCGCCGTTGCTGGCCTGGGCTGCCGCGGCCGGCGCGCGATGCAGCAGGGCCGCGGCGGTTTGCAGAACAGTACCGGCGCCGCCGCCCGCTTGATGGGCAAGCCTCGCGGCGTCCGGATCGTCGGGGACCAGCACCACCGCGGCACCTTCCGCGCCGAGCGCGTTCATCAGCGCGTCCAGCGCGGCTTGCAGCATGCGCGGGGCCAACACCTCCTGGCCCATACGCCAGAGGATATGGTCCAGCACCTCGCCGCGGCGCAGGGCGGCGGTGACCTGCGCGTGCTGACTGTCATATTCGGCGAGGTCGACGCCGATGCCGCGCGCGCCGACCACGCGGCCCTGGTTGTCCAGCACCGGCGCGGCGGCGAAGGCCAAGGTGGCGATGCCGCCGTCGCCGCGTTTCAGCCAGACCCGGCGGCGGCGCACCAAGCCGGTGGCACGGAACGGATTGAAGATCGCATCCTCCGCCCCGCAGGCCAGCAACAGCTCGGCCGGTTGACCGATCAGGGTGGCGGCCGGCCAGCCGAGCACTGGGTCGGGCACAACGAAGGCGAAGCGGCCCCGTTCATCCGTCTCGAAAGCCAGGTCCGCCACCTGGATGACGAGGTCGCGCCAGCGCTGGCGGCTGTCGAGCAAGGCGTCGCGCAGCCGTTCGGCCGTGGTCGGGACGGGCGAGACTTGCTCCGCTGTCGCCGCGGCGAGGTGTTCGGCCGGATCGGCGGCATTTGGGTCATCGGGACGGATGGGAGCCGTGGTCTGGGGCATGGACGCTTCCAGTCCTTGTCGCGCCACGCCATTTTGAGCGTGAATCTCCTAACGAAGTGTTTCCGCCGGCATGAATCGCGGGCCGGAATGGGTACAACCCCTGCACAGGAAGTGCTCGGCACGCGGCGAGAAAGCAATCACGCAGCGACGTTTCCCAACTGCTCCCGGAGCGACTGCGCCCGACCCCCTGTCATCGCGCGGAGCTAAGCGGTCCTGACAAGGAACCATGCGTCATGGCCAGGCCTGGCCAGCCCTCACGGCAGCGGCGAACCGCCAGCGGCAACCCGATCAGCCTCGCGGCGACGCGACGGCCGGCACAAGGACGGCGGCGACGTGAAGCAGCGCCACATGCTGCCGTCATGCCTTCGCCTGGCGCGGGTCGACCGCCTCGGCCGGTGGGCAATTCGCGTGGGCAACTCGCGGTGACAGCGGCAATGTTCCGGGGCAGGATGGTTACGGCTTCCCGGCAAGTGCCTTCACCTCGTCCATCGCCTCGGCGAAGCGTTTGTTGATCAGCGCCAGCGCTTCGGTGTTGGACTGCTGAATCAGGTCGCGCAGCTCCTGCATGTTGGCGACGGCGCGCTCGTAAGCCTGCTTCAGCATCTCTGCCTGCTTCACTGCCTTGGCCTGCGGGCCTTCCGCCGCGGCGAGCGCCTGCATGCACTCGGTCAGTTCGGTCATGTTCTGCTGCATGATTTCCATGTTGCGGCGCGCGACGGCCTGGGCGCCTTCCATCGCGACCCGGTTGGCGGCGGTGAACGTCTCGATATTGCGGCGGTTGGCGGCGACAAACGCTTCCATGTCCGGCAGCGACGGCAGCTTCATCTCGCTGAACAATTTGGCGAAGTCGCCGGCCGCGGCGGCGTCGCCGAATGCCGAGGAGCCCGACTTGGACTGCGGTCCGCTGGCCATCGCTCGCCTCCTGATTTTGCCTGCCTGGATTGCGCCGGCGATCTTACGGCGGTCCACGCAGTCCCGCCAGCCGGCGACGGTCAGCCAACGACGGTCAGCCGGCGACGGTCAGCCGGAGACGGTCAGCCGGAGACGGTCAGCCGGCGACGGTCAGGCGGAGACGGTCAGCCGGCGACGGTCAGCCAACGGTCAGGCGGGCGGAACCTCCGGCACCGGGGCGTGCGGCTCGGCGCCCAAATCGGCAGCCGATGCGTCCGCCGTCGGCGATTCGGTGTCGCTACCTGGCTTGGGGGCGCCGCCACCCAGCCAGTCGGCCAGGCGCTCGGCCCGCCGGAGTGCCACATCGAGTGCCGCCATGGTCCCGGACAGATCGGCACTTTCGTCGCGTTCCCAGGCGCGCAACGTCCAAAGCCAGACGGCGACCAGGCCGCGGATCCGCAGCTCGCCGCGCAATCCGGCGGTGGCGACGCCGGCCGCATGCAGCATCCAGCGCATGCTGCGGCGGGTGGCGCAGGCAAGCAGCAGAGCGATCGGCGGTTCGGACGGCAAGGCACGCATCAGGGCGATCACACCGGCGCGGTGCGCCTGCAATGCGTCGAACCGCCGCATCAGCAGGTCGAACAACTTGTCGCGAACCGAACCGTCGCTCGGCACGTCGGCCAGGGCCGCCTGGTCGACCTTGCGTCCGAAGCGGAGCAATACCGCGGCACGGCTGGGAAAGCGCGCCCGCGCCTCGGCCAGGGACAAAGCCGTTGCTCGCGCCGCCTCGGCCACGTTGGCGCGGGCCAGGCCCTTCTCCGCCACCAGACGGAAGAACGCCGCGATCAGCGCGCTGTCGAAGTCCACCTCGCTCATGGCCGCAGAATGGCGCCAAATCAGCGCCCTGTCAGCCCTAAGCAGGGTTTCGCGGCCTGATCAACGCTCCCACCGTCGGCGCGGGCATGCGGCAAGCATCGGGGGCGTTCCGCCCCCAGGCCCCCTGACCAAGGGGCACTGCCCCATGGATCCCCGCCAAGGGCGCGGCCCTTGGAACCCTGGGGTTGCGTGGGTTGGAGAGGGGGCCGTTCCGTGGTGCTGGTAACACCCGTGCCGGCGCGGCCCCCTCTCCGACCCAAGCAGTCTGGGATTGCAAAGGCTCCGCCTTTGCCGAAGGTCCAGGAGGCAGCGCCTCCTGGTGGGGTTTGGGGCGAAGCCCCAATACTCGCTGCCCGCCCACACCGGCGATGGAACCGTTGGGCAGGCTGTGAATCTCTGCTTAGCCGGCGATCAGTCGGATGCATCCAGGAAGGCGGGCACGCGGCGCATTGCGTCCCGCCTCGCCGGCCCATTGGTGCCGGTATGGGCACGGCCCGTGCCGCCCGGCGGCGTGGCCAGGCCGGCGTGTTCTGTCACGGGGTGATCAGGTGCGTCGAAATCATGATAGGCGCCGGGATACACCACCAGAGTGACGCGGTGGGGGAAGCGCGCCGCGACGCGGCGGCAGGGATCCGCGGGCGTCCAGTCGTCCAGGGCACCGACCAGGATCATCAGCGGGCCGGAGGGCCGCCAGGCAGCGTCCCGCGATTCCGTGTGGCAGCCGGGGTAGAACGCGACGAAGCGGCGGAACAAGCCGTGTGGCGGCGCGGGGTCGGTGGGGACGGTCCACATCACCGTGGTGCCGCCATTCGACCAACCGAGCAAATCGATGCCCCCCGGCGGCGTGCCGCGCTGGCGAGACAGCCACGCGGCGGCGGCGATGGCGTCGCCGCGGCGGACATGGCTGGCATCGGCCGCGCGGCGCGCGAGCTTGCATTGGGGGCCAAGCCCGCGTGAGCCGAAGCTGTCCGGCAGCAGCACGATATGGCCGGCATGGGCCAGGGCGATGGCCCAGCCGCCGTCGCGCGAGGCGATCGGCCCGCTACAGCCGTGCAATGCCACCACGGCGGAGCCGCGCGGCGCGCCATCGGGCCGCACCAGAGCCGCAGCCAGCACGACGCCCCCCGGTGCGGGTATTTGCACCCGCTGCACATCCACTCCGGCGTGAGCGAGGAAGGCCAGCAACAGCAGGAATGGCTTCAGGAATGGGTTCACTGGGCCAGCAGGCCCGACTCCCGCATGCGGTCTCGGGCCTCGCGCATGGCGGCGCTCACTGCCAGCGCGGCCGCCAGTGCGCGGCGCCCCGCGGCGGCATCCACCAGCACGGGGGCCCCATCGAGCACCGCGGCGACGAAGGCGGCATGCTCTGCCGCGAGCGAATCATGCTCTTCCCAGGAGATCTCCTCCATGCCGAATCCCGCCACGCCGGGCACCGGCTGGCCGCGGTCGCGCGCGATGGCGGTGAGGCGGCGGTTGGCGAAATCCACCGCCAGGTAGCCGTCCTGCGCGAACACCCGCATGCGGCGCTCGGTGCGGGCGGAAATGCGGCTGGCGGTGATGGTCGCCACGGCGCCGTTCTCGAAGCGGATGCGGGCGTTGGCGATGTCCTCATGCGCGCTGGCCACGGCGGCGCCGACCGCATCGACATGGGCGATCGGGCTGTCCACCAGCGTCAGGACCAGATCGAGGTCGTGGATCATCAGGTCGAGGATCACCGAGACGTCCGTGCCGCGCGGTTTGAACGGGGCGATGCGGGTGGCCTCGAGATAGAGCGGCGGGCCGATGCGCCCGGCGAGTGCGCCATGCGCGGCGGAGAACCGCTCGAGATGGCCGACCTGAAGCACGCAACGGTTGGCGATGGCGAGGGCGGCGAGGTCGTCGGCCTCCGCCAGGGTGGCGGCGATCGGCTTCTCCACCAGCACGTGCTTGCCGGCCCGCAGGGCGGCGGCGGCGAGCGCGTGGTGCGCCTCGGCCGGCGCGGCGACGATCAGGGCGTCGCAGGTGGCGAGCAAGTCTGGCAAGTCGAGGCCGGGCGCGCCGGCTTCCCAGCCGACCGTGCGGGCGCGCTCCTGGTCAATGTCGTGGATGCCGGCCAGCGTGCTGCGCGGCCCGGCAGCGGCCTTCAGCGCGTGGTAGCGGCCAAAATGGCCGGCGCCGGCGATGCCGATGCGGAGTCGCTCAGGGGGCATGCGGTGTGTATCGGGCCGGCGGCCGGGCGGTGCAAGCGGCAGCGGGCAGGACGGGCAGGTGCTCCAGCAGGGCTTGACGGCGGCCGCGCGAACCGCGCGGAGCATGCGGTGCGTGTGCCGTATCCCGATCTGTTTGACGGCGGCCGCGCGAACCGCGCGGAGCAAGACGCTCTGCCTGTGACAATGTGGCGCCGCATCGCTAATCTTCGGCCATGCCGGACGACCGCTACGACCGAGACGTTCTCGCCTGGTCCCAGCATCAGGCAGCACTGCTGCGCCGTCTCGCGCATGGCGAACGGGTAACCGTCGTTGACTGGGAGCATGTCGTCGAGGAGATCGAAGACGCGGGCCTGTCGCAATTCAACCTGGTCCAGAGTTATCGTCGCCTGATGCTGGTGCATCTGCTGAAGGTCCACGCATGGCCGCACAGCGTCGCGGCCGGGCATTGGCGGGGTGAGATCCTGTCGTTCCAGGCCGGTGCGGCGCAACGATATCTCCCCTCGATGCGGCAGAGGATCGATCTGGCCCGGCTCTACGGGCTGGCTCTGCGGCAGGTCGCGAAGATTGCCGACGGCGACGGCGATCCGGTCCGCACGCCGGACACCTGTCCGTTCACGCCGGAGCAACTGCTGAGGGAGGACAGTGACGTCCTGGAGGCTCGTCTGCGCGCTTCTCCAGCCGATCAGACGGAGTGATCGTTGCCCGATACCGGGGTCACCAGACGATTTGCTCAAAACTGCACGCTAACGATGCGTCCGAAGCTGCAGTGGAACATTGACCAAGTTGAAAATCCGAGCAGCATGCGGGAGTCTTCGAAATGACCCTGGCGCAGGGCACCGACCAGCTCGAAACGGCTCGCCTCTTGCTGCGGCGGATCACGCTGGATGACCTACCGTTTTTCACTCACATCCACGCATTGCCCGAAGTCGCCCGGGGTCTTTGGCCCGGAGAACTGCCACGCTCGCCGGGGCAGACGGAAGCATACATTCGGTCCACGCTCGAAAGCTATGAGCAACACGCGCTCGGCTATCTCGCTGTCCTGCGCAAGGCGGACGGAGCGCTGATCGGGCGTTGTGGCCTGACGGAACTCGCAGTCGAATCCGCCCCACCTGAGTACGGGATTCGCAAAGGGTGGTTTGGCGACGCCCAGGTGCCCTGCGGGGTCGCGCTGACGTTCGAGTGTGAGCTTGGCTACACGTTCGACCCCGCCGCCTGGGGTAATGGTTACGCCAATGAGGCGGCGTGTTGTGTCCGCGACTACGCGCGCGACGTTCTGCAGCTATCGTACGCCGTCTCGGCCATTCTTCCGTCGAACGCCCGCTCGCGGCGAGTCGCCGAACGGCTCGGCCTGTGCTCTGACGGGCAAATGGAGGCGGCCGGGATGACGTTTGATCGCTACATATGGCAACTCGCGATAGCCGGTACGACTCGACCGCAACCTGCATCCACGAAATAGGTCTCTGCCGTCCATCCAGGCCCGCGGGAACCGAGGCGATCTGCCGACAAATCAGACGCCATTCGCGGACGTCCGTTATTGAACGACATCGCGCCGCCACGCATTTCCAGGCCGTTCGGGCTTTCACAGTCCAAGCGTGCGATTCTTTACAACTCGTGCGGTGACCCGATACCGGTGATCGGCGCGCCACGGCAACGATTCGAAAACGCACGCCGATGGTCAGCTCTCGCGCATCTTGACCACCACCTTGATGGCGTCCTCCACCCGGTCGCGCGCATAGCGCAGCGCGGTGGGCAGATCGTCCAGCCCGAATGTGTGGGTGTGGATCGGCCTGGCGTCGAACTTCCGCTGTCCCATCAAC
>Ga0335073_10014386_pt1 | contig 11084 bp, 9 predicted proteins | sample Lox_Sample_22_FD_207093 | JGI IMG/M metagenome (GOLD analysis project Ga0335073, IMG submission 207093) | Soil microbial communities from Loxahatchee National Wildlife Refuge, Florida, United States - Lox_Sample_2.2 | ecosystem: Environmental > Terrestrial > Soil > Wetlands | place: USA: Florida... | reverse complement strand
GGGGAAGGCGCCGGAGCCGCCAGAGCACTGGGTGCTGGCTGAAGTTTGCGAGCACAGGCCCGGTGTGTTGCGACGGAGCTAGGTGGTGGCTGAATGTCGGTGCTAGCCCGGGCGGTGACTTTGCTGGTGGCCTTTATTGCCGTGGTTGGGCTCGCGTTCTTCGTCGTCGTCCACATCCTGCTGGCCGAGCCGCCCACGGTGGATTTCACCGCGAGCCATGTGAACGGCCAGGTGGATATGACGATCATGACGGACCCGGTCAATGATGTGTCTGATCATCCGGACTGGGTGTCGTATTTCGTGCGGAGCCCGCAGACCGGCCAGTGGATCCACTCGACGATCTGGCAGCTGCCTGCCCACACGCGGATCAACGTGACCAACTATGAGTTCGACACCTGCGACCCGTTGCGCAACCAGTTCAACGGGCGGGTGGCCGGCACGATCGGCGATGTCATGACGGTCAGCGGTGAGGCCGACGGTGTCAACGGCAGCGGGATCTCGGTGGTCAACTCGGACACCACCTGCGGCGTGGCCCACACGTTCAGCGTCCCCGAGCTTGGCATCAACGTCCCGTTCGAGGGCGTCCTGTACACGGCCAAGAACCAGTGCACCCAGGGGCCGTGCGGGATGTCGTTCACCCACACGAAGACCACGTTCAGCTTCATCACCCCAGGGCCCGGCGATTACCGCTGGCAGTGCTTCATCCCCTGCGGCCTGGCCAGCGTGGACGGCAACGGGCACGCGATGTCGACGATTGGGTTCATGACCGGGTACCTGGACGTGGTGTCCTGATGGCCGCCGCCGAGCAGGCCTCCACCACTGCGGCAGGCCCGGCCGAGCCGAACCACGGGCTGCGGGTCTTCTCGATCTGGCTGCCCCTGGCTGTGGCCGCCGATCTGGTGATCTGGTTCGTGTGGGGGCCGCATCTGCCCCCCGGTGACATGTCCACCTCAGCCGCCAACCAGCAGTTCGACATCAAGGTCATGGGCGTCATGGCCGCCCCGGTGATGCTGGCCGTCCTGGTGTACGCCGGGTACGCGATGATCACCTGGCGGACCAGGGACGGGGACGAGGAGGACGGCCCGCCCATCGAGGGGAACACCAGGGTCCAGCTGTCCTGGATCACGGTCACCTCGGCGATCGTGCTGGCTCTGTTCGTGTTCGGCACGGTCGAGCTGGTCACCACGAACGGCGCGGGGGCGGGTGAGGGACCCTCGCCGATCTGGAGGCCGGACGGCAGGCCGCTGGTGGTCCAGGTCATCGGCCAGCAATGGCTGTTCACCTACCGCTACCCGCAGTACGGCGGGTTCGAGACGACCGACCTGATGCTGCCGGTCGGGCAGGAGGTCCAGTTCAACGTCACCTCGCTAGACGTGATCCACAGTTTCTGGGCCTACCAGCTGGGCGTGAAGGCCGACGCCAACCCGCAGGTCAACAACGTCGCCTACACCACGGCCACGCGCACCGGCGGTATCACCGTGCGCTGCGCTGAGCTGTGCGGGCTGTGGCACGGCGCGATGTTCGACTACGGGCAGGTGGTATCGGTCGCCGCGTTCCGTTCCTGGGCGAGCGCGACCGAGACGCGGATGGCGAAGATCACCAGAACTCTTCCGCGCTACGCGCTCGTCTACTACCCGAACGAGATCGCCGGGCTGGCCAAGTTCTACTACGAGGCCGGCCTGCCCGGCGCGGGCGGGGGCTTCTACGGCAACCAGTACTACCCCAACGAGCCCTGACCCGTGGCTGCACACATGGGCGGCTCACTTATGCATCCCGAGGGACGAGGTGACTGATGGCCATCGAGACGCGCCCGGACAAGGCCCAGCATCCCGGCGGCGGGGAACCGCCCGGCCCCCGGGCCAGCCGGCCGTGGTGGATGCGCCCGGCGATCCACACGGCGATCATCGGCGCGGTGATCGGGTACCTGTTCGGGCACTGGCTGGGTAACGCCCTCGCCTCCGGCTATCAGCAGGTGCACGAGGGCGACCTGAACGACACGGCGATCGTTCTCGGCTATGCGTTCGGGATCGTGGGGTGGCTGGCCGGGCTGGGCGTGTTCAACGATCTGCTGGTCGCGATGACCGGCCGGGACCTCCCGGCGCGGGAACTGTCCGACGCACAGCCGGGCCTGGCCCGCTACTTCCGGTTCTCCCTTGACCACAAGGTGGTCGGCGTTCAGTACCTGGTCGGCATGATCATCTACTTCTGCACGGCCGGCCTGTTCGCGATGGCGATCCGGGCCGAACTGCTGTCGCCGAGCTACCACCTGTTCAACGCCGAAACCTACATCGAGATCGTCGGCGAGCACGGCACCATGATGATGATGCTGATGACCTCGGTCATCCTCGGGCCGTTCGGCAACTACTTCGTCCCGCTGATGATCGGGTCCAAGCGGGTCGCGTTCCCCCGGATCGAGGCGCTGTCGTTCTGGCTCACCCCGGTGGCGTTCATCATCTTGCTGTCCGGGCTGCTGATGGGCGGGTTCCCGTTCGGCTGGACCGGGTATGCGCCGCTGTCCATCCAGGCCACCGAGGGCGCCGACTCCTACGCGGTCGCGTTCGGCCTGATGGGGATCTCGATCATCCTGGCCGGGTTCAACATCATCGTCACGGTCATCTGCTACCGGGCGCCCGGCATGCGGTGGAGCCGGCTGCCGATGTTCGTATGGTCGATGGTGGCGACCTCGTTCCTGATGGTGCTGGCCGCTCCGGTGCTGGTCGGCGGCATGTACATGATGATCACCGACCGGACCGCGCAGACCGCGTTCTTCATCCCGGACCTGGGCGGCAGCAGCTACCTGTACCAGAACCTGTTCTGGTTCTTCGGCCATCCCGAGGTCTATATCCTCGCGCTGCCCGGGTTCGGGATCGTGTCCGAGATCATCCCAGTGTTTACCCGCAAGCCGCTGTTCGGCTACAAGGTCGCCGCGGCTGGGATGATCGGGGTCACGCTGCTGAGCTTCTTCGTCTGGCAGCATCATCTGTTCGACTCCGGCATCAACCCGGACATGCGGCCGGTGTTCATGCTGACCACCGAGCTGATCTCGATCCCCACCGGGTTCATCTACCTGGTCGCGCTGGGCACCTTCTGGAAGGCCAAGTTCAAGTTCACCGTGCCGATGCTGTTCGCGCTGGGGATGTACTTCAACTTCCTGATCGGCGGGATCTCCGGGGTGTTCCTGTCCGACGTGCCGGCCGACACCACCGAGCACGGCAGCTTCTTCGTGATGGCCCACTTCCATTACACGATCATGGGCGGGCTGATCTTCGCGTTCATGGCCGGCTGCTACTACTGGCTGCCCAAGATGATGGGCATCAAGCTGAACCAGAAGCTGGGCAAGTGGCACTTCTGGACCATGTTCATCTTCTTCAACTCCACGTTCCTGCCGCTGTTCGCGGTCGGCATGGATGGCCAGCCGCGCCGCGTGTTCGAGTACGCGCGGAACCTGGAGACGCTCAATGACTGGGTCTCGATATCCGCGTTCCTGCTGGGCGTGTCGATCCTGATCTTCGTGATCAACTTCGTCTGGTCCACCGTGTTCACCCGGGTGCCCGAGACCGGCAACCCGTGGCGGTCACGCGGCCTGGAATGGCAGGTGCCCTCGCCGCCGCCGCCCGGCAACTTCGCCCACGTCCCCGTGGTGCTGTCCGGGCCGTACCTGTACGGCTTCAAGGGCGCACCACCGGTCGCCGACCTGGACCCGCCCGTCGGGGTCGTCAGCGCCGCGCTCGCGTCGGCCCCGCCCGCGGAAGCGAAGGCGTAGCGATGGCCGAGGCGACCGCCCAGCTGTACGTGGAGTTCACCAGGCCGCACGCTGTCCCCGGTCTCAGGCACCCTCGGCCGCCTGGCTGATCACAGCGGCTACGACAGCCGGGCGCGAGACGTACACGGCGTGGCTGCCGGGGGTCTCGGTGACGGTCGCCTTGGCTCGCTCGGACATGGCGCGCTGGGCGGCGGGAGGGATCATATGGTCGTCCGCGGAGACCAGGTACCAGGACGGCTTGCTGCGCCAGGCGGGCTCGGTGACCGCCCCGTCCAGCGCCTCCGTAGCCGCCGGGAGCTGGGAGTCGGCCATGAACGCGGCCAGTTTCCCGGGCACATCGGCGGCGAAGGCCGCGGCGAACTTGTCCCGGTCCAGGAGCAGGAACCCATTGACCGGCGGCAGGATCGGCGGTAGCGGCGCGCCCGGCGGCGCCCCGGCGATCAGCGAACTGACCGACTCCCCCGTGTCGGGCGCGAACGCCGTGATGTAGACGAGCGCGGCGACATTGGGGTGGTTACCGGCCTCGGTGATGACGGCTCCGCCGTAGGAATGGCCGACCAGCACGACCGGGCCGTCGAGGCTGTCGACAACCTGGCGGGTGGCGCCGACGTCGCCGCCGAAGGAGAGGTTGGGGATCTGTACGACGGCCACCCGGTAACCGTCGGCGGTGAGGTGATCGTAGACGCCCTGCCAGCCCGATCCGTCCACGAAGTTGCCGTGCACGAGCACGACATTCTTGATTGCCATGGTCGCTCCTGATCTTGGCGGGACAGGCCTTGACGCCGGTCCCGGTGCGCTCAAAGTCAACTAGCGGGGAATCGGCGGCACCACGCAGAACAGCACGCAGAAGTAACTGCGCCAGGACTGTGCGGGGGACGGTTCCGGCCCGGGTCAGGGTGCCGGAGTCACCGCGCCGTGACAGCGGCTGCTCGCCTCGGCGTCCCCGATCACCTCGTACACCTCGGCCGCGCGCGCGTAGGTACTCCGGCTCTCTTCGGGGCGGCCTTCCTCGGCCAGCAGGGCAGCCAGCGTCTCCAGTGCCTCGGCTTGCCGGAAGTTTGGCTGAAGCGTCTCCATGAGCCCGATCGCCTCGGTGAGCCTGGAGATCGCTTCGGTCCTGCGGCCCAGGGCTCCCAGGCACTGGGCGATGCGGAAATACGCATAGGGCCGGCTCTGAACCGCGATCGTCGGCGTCATCCCCGACCCCTCGTCCTCGATCAGGGCGAGCGCCGCGGCGAATTGCTCCAGCGCCTCGGCGTAGCGTCCCTCGTCACGACGGCAGAGCCCGATGAGCGAGAGACACTGGACGTAGTCGTCGATGTTGCCGATGGCCTCGAACGTCTTCGCTGCCGAGAACGCCGACGCGGCGGCCTCATCGGGCCGTCCGAGGAGAAGCTGCGCTCGCGCGGTGTACTTTCCAGACCCGGCGATCTGCGCTTGGGCGCCGCTCCTGGTCGCCAGGTCCAGCGCCTCGGCCGCGTACCTCAGCATGGCCTGCGGGTCGCCCGGCGGTATCCAGTGAACCCACGCGAGGTTGTTGAGCTGGGCCGCCCGCCGCGGCAGATCATCAAGAGCGGCGGCGGCCTCCACGCCGAGTGTGAAGACCAGACCCCAGTGCGCGGCGTGCTCCCACCGGTCGGAGAACCAGTGCATTGACTCCGCGCAGTCCGCGACGGCGGAGTGCTGGCCGCGATCCGCCGCGGACCGCAACGCACCCAGCCAGTTATCCACGTTCGCGCGCAGCCAGTTCTCGGCCTCTTCCGCGCTGGGCAAGACGGCAAGGTCCGGGTCGGGCCGGCCGGGACGGCCATAGCCGGGTTCGAACCACCGCCCGGCCATCGTGGCCATCCGCAGCAGCCATGACGTCACCCTCGCCGTCAGTGCCTCACGTTCGGCTGGAGTTTCCTCCTCCCCGAGCCGCGTGCGAGCGAACAGGCGGACCAGGTCGTGGAACCGGTATCGTCCCGCGGCGCCGTCCAGCAGCAGGCCGAGTTCGACGAGCTCGTCCAGAGCATCCCAGGCCACCTCCACCGGCACCTCGCCAGCGACCGCGGCCAGGGTCGCATCGAAGTCGCGGCCCGGTACCACCGCCAGCCGCCGGAATACCCGCCGCGCGTCCTCTGCGAGCTGCTCGTACGACATCCCGAACGCGGTTGCGATCTTCAGATCACCGGCCTTGAACTGATCCAGGCGGTGCTCCTCGTCTGCCAGCCGGGCCGCGAGTTCGGCGGCGTCCCAGGCGGGCCGGCTGACCAGCCGGTTCCCGATGATCCGCAGCGCCAGCGGCATGCCCTCGCACAACTCGGCCAGCTGGTTGAGCGCCGGTTGCTCGTCGCCGACGGCGCGCTGGCCCACAATCCCGGTCAGCAGCCCCGTGGCCTCCGGCAGCGAAAGGGGCCCGAGAGCGAGCCGGCGCACACCCTCCAGGCCGGCCAGCGGCCGCTTGGCCGTGATCAGCGCCCGGCTCGTGCCGTCTCCCGGCAGCAGCGGGCGCACCTGTTCCTCCGACCCGGCATTGTCCAGGACGACCAGCGCCCGCCGGTCCCGCAGCAGCGACCGGTACACCGAAGCACGCCCCGGGACATCCCCCGGGATCTGCTCGTCCGCGACCCCGAGCGCACGAAGCAGCAGCCACAGCGCGTCGGCGGCGGCCGCAGGCCGCGGGGACATGCCGAGCAGGTCAACGAAGAACACCCCGCCGGGGAAGCTCGGCCGCAGGAGGTGAGCCGCGCGGATAGCGAGCGTGGTCTTGCCCATGCCCCCCGAGCCGGTGATGAGCCCCACCACACCGGCACCCGGTGCACTCTCGGCGTATACCAGCTCGCTCATCCAGACCAGTTCCGCGGCCCGGCCGGTGAAGTCGTTAACCAGCCGGGGCAGTTCACACAGGCCGGCCGGGCGCGTCCAGTGATCCCGCAGCCTGCCATCACGCGCCAGATCGACAAGCTCCTTGCGGGCGTCCCCGTCCAGGGCAAGCGCGTCTGCCAGAGCAGTGACAGTCCGGTGCTGAGGCCCCTTGCTTCGGCCGCGCTCCATGTCCGACAAGGTCCTGGCGCTGACCCCCGACAACTCGGCCAACTGCTCCAGCGTCAGCCGCGCCGCGCGCCGATGACCGCGCAGGACGTCTCCGAAACCCACGGCGGTCAGAGCCTGGCTTCGGGCCGGGTCGGCTCGAACAGCTCGACGGGGTTGCCCGACGGGTCCTCGGCGATGATCTGGTTGCCGCCTATTCCGGTGACGATCTCGTTGCGGAACCGGACGCCGCTGCCGCGCAGCCGCTCGACGGTGCCGGCCAGGTCGGCGACCTCGATCGCAAACCGGTTCCAGCCGCCCGGCCGGGGCAGCGTGCCGTCGGGCATCGCCTGGCCGCCTCCGGCCTGGCCGCCCGGTGCGCTGAGCACCAGGCGCAGGTCGCCCCGGGAAAGCATGGCGAAGGCCGGGGCGGGGTGCATCACCTCGGTGAAGTCCAGGTTCTGGCAGTAGAACGCGATCGCGGCATCGACATCATCGACGATGTAGCGGACGCTCACGGTGGCCATGGGTGTACCTCCTGTCGGATACGGCCGGCACCGCTTCGTTAGCCGGGCCTGCCGCCCGCAGCCGGCCCGCTCGCGACCAGGCTAGCCAGGGCTGCGCGCGAGGGAAGGTTCAGCTTCCGGTACACGCGCGAGAGGTGAGTGTCGACGGTCCGCGGGCTCAGCGAGAGCTGGGCCGCGATGTCGCGGCTGGCCCGCCCGGTCGCCGCGAGCTGCGCGATCTGGCGTTCCCGGCCGGTGAGCCCGGCCAGCGGGTCGCCTGCCCGGTCATGGCCATGCTGGTCCGCCCTGATGCGCTGCCTGATGTCCTCGGCCGCGTTGAGTATCGTCAGCGAGTCGGCCGCCTGGGCCAGGGTGCGCGCCGCGTCGGTGGGCCCCGCCTCCAGTGCGCTCGGCGCGCCGAAGGCGAGCGCCCAGGCCTGGCCCACCCGGATCCCGGCCGTGCCCAGTGCGTCGGCCGCGTCCTGGAAGGCGGCCGCGCTCTGGCCCGGCTGGACGACCTGCGGGCCAGGCAGATGATCAGCGATGCCGAGTATGTGGAGCAGCGCCGCCGCATCATCAGCCAGCTCTGAGGCGGTACGACCCCGGGAGGAGGCAGGCTCGCCAACACCGAGCCGCTAGTCCGGCAGCGCGCGGATGATGACCCGCGCGCTGCCTGGTGTCTCCCCCAGCCAGTGCGGTCAGCCCGGCACGGCGTCGGTTCGGGCGGTGCGGACGCCGGCCGGGACCGGGCGGGCGGCCGGGACCGGGCGGGCGGCCGGGACCGGGCGGGCGGCCACGCCCGGGCCGCGCAGCCGGGCCACGGTGGCCCGGAGTTCGTGCACCTGGCGGGTGAGCTCGGCGATGCGGCGCGCGTCGTCGTCCGCAGCGTGCGCCTTGACGATGCGGCGGGCGTCGTCATCCACGGCGTGCGCCTCGGCGATCTCGCGGATCCGGCGCACTTCGCGGTACAGCGGCTCGAGTCCGGCCCTGGCCGGGCCATCCGGCTCGAGTGCGGCGTTCGCACTCGCCACGCTTGGTGCTGAGCCGCAGTATGGGCAGCGGCCTGTCTCGCTCACGGCGACTCCGGCGACGACCTCGCAGTTGCTTGTGGAGGCATGGCGGCACGTCGGGCGCGCGGGCCTCCTTTGCGCGCACGCTACGCGCCGCCCAGCCGGGCGAGCCATGGGCCATTAGCCAAATCAGCGCGCCCTCAATCTGGGGCACGGCACAAATTCCAGGCCGCGGCACCCCCGGCGGCCAACGCCCGGCCCCACACCCACCAGAACCAATGAGGTGGTGGGCACCACGCTGTTCCTCCAGCAACAGCGTGGTGCCCACCACACCGCCCCGGGCCACCACACCGCCCCGGGCCACCACACCGCCCCGGGCCACCACACCGCCCCGGGCCACCACACCGCCCCGGGCCACCACACCGCTCGGGCCGCCGCCCTGGGCCCGGGAGCCGACGTGAGGCGGGGAGCGCGGGGGCGTTGACACGGGCGGGCTGGGTCCTTAGCGTTGGATGTAACCGGTTACAAGCGTAGGTTCTCCGGGAATGTCTCATGGTCACTGTCTATGACATCGCCCGCCAGGCCGGCGTCTCGACCGCCACGGTCTCCCGCGTCGTACACGGCTCGGACCTCGTCCGCCCGGAAACCCGCCAGCGCGTGGTCGACGTGATCGAGCGGCTCGGTTTCGTGCCCGACGCATCGGCGCAGGGCCTGTCCAGGCGGCGCAAGGACATCATCGGCCTGGTGGCGCTGGAGCGGGGCGCCGACGAGATCGACATCGAGCGCAGCAGCCTGCTGTACATCGATGAGATCGTGCACGCGGTCGAGGGCGTGCTGCGCGGCAGCGAGGTCTCGCTGCTGCTGTCGTTCGGCCCGCGAGGCGAGTCGTTCCAGCGGCGGATCCGGACCCTGTCCGGCAAGGTCGACGGCCTGATCATGGCCGAGGATGTGCTGCCCCGCGGCGAACTGGCCGCGCTGGCCAGGCGGGTCCCCGTGGTAGTCATCGCCGGCCCGGCCGACGTGGCCGGCCTGGACACGCTCGCGGTGGACAATGCCGGCGGCATCCAGGCCGTCGTCAGCCACCTGGCCTCGGCGCACGGATACCGGCGGCTGTGCTTCGTCGGCGGTCCGGCCGACTCCCCCGACGCGCGCCAGCGCCTGGCCGCGTTCGGCGACGTGGTCCGCACCACCGCGCGGTGCACCGCCGACCGGCCGATTCACGGAGACTTCTCCGAGGCCAGCGGCTCGGACGCGGGCCGTGCCCTGCTCGCCCGCCCTCGCCTGCCGGAGGCCGTGGCGTGCGCCAACGACCAGATGGCCATCGGGCTGCTGCAGGAATTCCGCCGGGCCGGCGTCGCGGTGCCCGGTGACGTGGCCGTCACCGGATTCGACGACATCTACCCGAGCCGGATGACCGATCCGCCGCTGACCACGGTCAGCCAGCCGCTGCGTGACCTGGGGAGCATGGCTGCCCGCCGGCTGCTCGACCGTGTCGGCCGCATCGACCGCGACGACCGGAGCCACGGCAGCGACGACCGCGACGACCGGAGCCACGGCAGCGACGTGCCGCCGACGGCCGAGGTGCTGCCCACCCGCCTGGTGATCCGCAGTAGCTGCGGCTGCCCGGCGCCCGGCGCGGGCTGAGGCCGGGCCGTGCGGGCTAGGGCGCCACCGCGGACCGTCGCCAACCAGGCACGGGGCCAGACCGGAGCGGGACCGATTCGCGATAGCAAGGAGGAGAACGGACCATGCTCACCAAGATCCACTGGCCGCACGCACCCAGTCCGCGGAGCCGGCTGATTGCCGCATTAGCGTCGGTCATGCTCGTGTCGCTGGGCGTGACGGCCGCGGTCATCGGCCGCGCGACGACGGCATCGGCCACGGCCGTGCCGAGCCCGCCGCCCGGCTGGACCACCACCTATAGCGACAGCTTCTCCGGCGCCGCCGGCTCCGGGGTCGACCCGGGCTGGACCTATGACACCGGCACGCAGTACTCAGGCACCGGCTGCACGGCCAACTGGGGTACCGGCGAGGTCGAGACCGACACCAGCTCCACCGCGAACGTCGCCGAGGACGGCAACGGCCACCTCAACATCACCGCGCTGGACAACGGCGGTTCCTGGACATCGGGCCGCATCGAGACCGTCGCCGACGACTTCGAGGCCCCGGCGGGCGGCGAGATGGAGGTGAGTGCCTCGGTCGAGCAGCCCAACCCGTCCAGCGGCGTCGGTTACTGGCCGGCGTTCTGGATGCTGGGCGCCGGGTTCCGCGCCAGCGGCGCGGGTACCTCGGGCACGATGGACTGCTCGAACTGGCCCTCCACCGGCGAGATCGACGTCATGGAGGACGTCAACGCCCTGTCCGAGCATTCCGGCACCCTGCACTGCGGCACCGACCCGGGCGGACCGTGCAACGAGACCACCGGCCTCAGTAGCGGCCTGCAGGCGTGCTCAGGCTGCCAGACCGGCTACAACACCTACTCGGTGATCGTCAACCGGACGGACACCAGCGATGAGTCCATCACCTGGTACCTCAACGGGAACGCCTACTACACCGTGACCGAGAGCCAGGTCGGCGCCGCTACCTGGCAGGCCGCCGTCGACCACGGGTTCTTCCTGATCCTGGACCTGGCCATGGGCGGCGCCTACCCGGACGCGATCTGCGGCTGCACCGCGCCCACCTCGTCAACCAGTTCCGGCGCGTCGATGAGCGTCGGCTACGTCGCGGTCTACGAGACCAGCGGCAGCTCTCCCAGCCCATCACCGTCGGCCAGCCCATCACCGTCGGCCAGCC
>Ga0335073_10014385_pt1 | contig 11085 bp, 4 predicted proteins | sample Lox_Sample_22_FD_207093 | JGI IMG/M metagenome (GOLD analysis project Ga0335073, IMG submission 207093) | Soil microbial communities from Loxahatchee National Wildlife Refuge, Florida, United States - Lox_Sample_2.2 | ecosystem: Environmental > Terrestrial > Soil > Wetlands | place: USA: Florida... | reverse complement strand
AATCTATCGCCCCTATGTTCAGGACGATTGGCGTGTTACCAAGAATCTCACGTTGAATCTGGGCTTGGCCTGGGACTTGACCACGCCTATTTCCGAAGAAGCCTGGCGTCAGGCTAACCTCGTCGCCTCCACCGGGACATTAGTAATACCGGGAGAACCTGGGATTAATGGTACGGCTGGCATCCAGATGAACTGGACCGCCTTTGAGCCCCGCATCGGCGGTGCATGGAAGGTCATGGGCAGCGACAAAACGGTGTTCCGTGCCGGCTATGGCGCTTTCCACGATTCGGCCTGGAGCATGGGCGCGCAAGGACTGTGGCAGAATCCTCCTTTCTTTGCTGAGTCCGACGTGTTTGGCGCATCGACGGCGCCCTATTGTCCTTTCACGACTTCGTATTGCTCAGCCACTTTGGGTCAGTCTGCAACCGCGATAAATATCTCCGACGGCTTCCAAATCTTCCCGACACGCCCCGATCCCGCGACCTTCACTGGCGCACTGCTTTCGCAACCCACCAATTTCAAGTTGGGCTACGTGCAGCAGTACAACGCCAACCTCCAACGCGAGTTGCCAGGCCAAATTTTGCTCACCGTTGGCTATGCTGGATCCAAGGGCCGCCATCTCCTGATTTACGGAAACGACCTGAACACCAGCAGTCCCAGTGCTTGCGTTCCAGGAGGCGCCTACACGTTAGGCTGCCTGCCGAATGGCGCCGCCTTCGCTCCCTTCCCCAGTACATACCCTTATTTTTACAACACCATCTACTGTGTCTGTGACAGCGGCCAGACCCTCTACAACTCGGTTCAGGTCAAAGCAGAGACCAAGTCTAGTCGCCACGGCATCTATGCCCTCATCAGCTACACTTACTCCCGCACTTGGGATAACGGCTTGGCCGACGGATTGGGCTCCGTGCAGAGCGCGCCGTACTTCCCGTTGCCTAACTGGTCGAAGTTGGATTGGGCTCTCTCTCAGATCAACCTCGACAACAACTTCGTAGCCAGCGTCATCTACGATCTGCCCTTCGGCAAGGGCAAGAAGTGGGGCAGCGACTGGAATAACGTCACCAACTCCCTGCTCGGCGGTTGGCAACTAACCGTGATCCAGAAGATCACCTCTGGATTCCCGGTGCCTCTCATTGATAGCAACAATCAATCCGGCACTTTCTTCCAGAACGGTAACGGCGACAATTGGAACCGGCCGAACTATTCTCCCGGTTGCAACGTCACTGCCGCCAACCACAGTGCGTTGCAGTGGATCAATAACAGCTGCTTCTCTGCGCCACCTAATGGTCAGCTCGGCAATGCCAACCGCGTCGCGGCCACCGGCCCGGACTTCGTCAACACGGACTTTTCAGCCATTAAAACTTTTGCCTTGCCTTGGGAGAACATGGGGCTTACCTTCCGCGCCGAGTTCTTCAACCTGTGGAACCACGCGCAATTTGGCCAGCCGGTCAACGACATCGCTGCCGGCTCTGCCTTCGGTTACGTGAACTCTACGGTCAACAATCCGCGCCTCGTGCAGTTCGCGCTGAAGCTGACCTTCTAAGTCATACGGATTGTGTAGTGGCCAGTCTTTAGACTGGCCAGCTCGACACAGCGAATCACCCTTCCCGCCCCATCAGACACCTGTTGGGGCGGTTTTCTTTGGTGCCGATCCACCGCCATAACCCCGTGTAGCAGCGGCTTTACGCCGCTGCCGTTGTTTCGGGGGCGCGCCACACCTTTGGGATCCCAATCGAAAACAACCCCTTGTCATCCCAACCCTCAGGCTGCGGGACATCTCTTCAGCTTGGGCATTTAGCCTGTAATAACGTATTAGTGGGAGTCCGTCACGGGCGGTGTACCGCTTTGTCCCCGCAACGTATACACAAACTGCGGAATCTCGTGGCGTTCACGCTCGGCTTGCTCGTTCTTCTGCTCTTCTAACTGCTTAAACAGCGCAATCTCCTCGCGGGCTTTTTCCGTTTCCCCTGTGCGCCGGTAAATCTGTGCCAGCCGATAATGCGCATCATCGGGAACGGGCGTGTTTTCGATTGCTTTTTGCAGCGCCGAGATGGCCGCCGGAAAATCTTCCCGCTGCGTATACAAGATGCCCAATTGCAAATAGGCGTCCCCCAGGTGCGGATCCAGTTCAATCGCTCGTTTCAGCTCCGCTTCCGCCAAATCCGCATGTTCCCGATGTGCGCCCTCCTTGATCAATACAACACCATAGAGATAATGCGACATGGCCATCTTTGGTCGCAGCGTGGCGAAGCGCTTCATGCGATCGACCCACGCCGCCGGAATCACCGGCTCCGTCACCAGCAGCCGGCCCAGAAACAAGTACGGCGTAGCATCCGTTGGATTCACATCGCAAGCGTCCAGAATGATTTGCTCCGCCTGTTCCTTGGAGCGCTGCGCGTATAACGCAGCTCCCAGCCCCAGCATCATGCGGCTCGATTGCGGATACAAACGATGCCCCTTCGCGAAAACTTCGATGGCCGGTTCTGGTGCATGATGCAGCAGCAATTCGGCGCCCCACGCAAACAGATTTGGCTCGCTCGGTTGCATCTCCGCGGCGCGCTGGTACTCGTGAACCGCGTCGACCGGGCGTCCTTCTCGTTCCTCGATTTCCGCAAGTTGCTCGTGCAGTTCGGCGCTGTCTCCGTGCGCTAGCTTTTCCCGAATCGCGGCATCTTCGGCAGCATCTGAAGCGGTAGACCCTGCCGATGATCCCGTCGCTCCGCCATTGTTGTTCGCTAACGAAACCGTTTCCTTGGAAAGCGCATTGCTGTTGCGAACGATCGGGCCGGAGCCATGCCCGCCCAGCGCCGTTGTATCCGTAACGCCAGCCACCGTGAAGGCGGGTTCGTCCGAAAACGTAAAGGATGCTGTGTTTGTTTCTTTCGCCAGCGACAGCACCGCCGACTTGGTTTCCTGCTCCCCCAGCACAATGGGTCCTTGCACGCATTCTTGATAGCCCTGCAACTTCACCTGCAGCGTGTATCTGCCCGCCGTCAAGGCAGCAAAGCGAAACCGACCCTGTGTATCCGTTGTTTCAGTTCTGGCTCCTTCAGAATCCCCCTCCTTCAGCGAAACGACAACTCCTGGAACCGCGTGCCTGTCGGAATCCTGAATCATGCCTTCGATCACCGCCGTGCCTGTCTGGGGCGCACTTTGCGCTCGCACGGGTTGGAAAGCGATCCCGCACAGCACAAGCACTGCGCCCGCGGCACGAAACGATTTGGCGAATGACCTAATCATGCACAAAGGAACTGAAATGGAAGCGAATTTCAATTCTAATGGCGGAACCCGGTGCAGGCAATTCCGTTTGAGTCCCGGACGCTATTCTTCAAGCTGCTTCAGTTCCGCTTTAGCTTGCGCGTGATCTGGCTGCTGCTCAAGCAGCGCTCGCAGCACCGTCTTAGCCTTTTCGCGATCCCCCTGAATTGCGTACACACGCGCCAGATTCAGGTAGGCCTGGTCGTAGGCGGGCGCCACGCGGATCGATTGCTCGAAATTCTGGATCGCTTCGGCCGGACGCCGCGTCCGCAAATACAAAATACCCAGGTTGTTCAGCGCCTCGGGGTACGCAGGCCGCTCCTCAATTGCCCTTTGCAGATACTCGGAAGCATGTTCCATATCATTTTGCTGCGCATACACCATCCCTAGGCTGTAATTCGCTTCCGCATTTTCCGGGTTCAAGGCTAGCGCGCGCTCGAGTGTGCTCTTGGCCTGCGCCCAATCCTTTTTTTGTCGGTAGGCGCTCCCTAAATTCTGCAACGCGACCGTATGCTCGGGATCAATTCGCAGCGCATGTTGGAAATCTTGAACGGCCTCGTCGTAATTCCCTTCCCGTGCTGCCAAAATACCCAGATTGTTCCAGCAATTTGGCACCGTGCCGGGGTAAGTCGCGGTAAGTTTCAGGGCGCGCTCGAAGCAGTCGTGCGCCACATTCGCTTTTTGTAACTGCAGATACGCGCTTCCCAGCCCATAAAGCGCTTCCGCACTGCTCGGATCGTCCTTCAACGCTTGGCTGTAGAACTGTTCGGCCTGCTCGTAATAACCGCGCTCATAAAACACAAAACCGAACGAAAGATAATTGCGCTCGAATTCGTACGTTTCTCGCAGCCCTGGGAAAGGGAGCGCCTTAGCCAGCCGCTCCGCCTCGTTCTTCGGAATGCGCTGAAAGTCCGCTTCCACGCTCTTCACTGAAAGCTTGCCTTGATAGACTTTCACAATATTTCCTGCCGGGTCGATAAGAAACGAGATCGGCACTCTCATATCGCGATGGCGATCGAACAATTGCCGGAAGAGCAGGTTGTACACCGCGATTGCATCCGAAGATGCCCGAAGCACTGGAAAAGAATATTGCGCGATCTGGGTCCCCGGCGGGTCGACATTCAAAGTTACAAGGTCCAATCCCTGATTCGCCCATTGTCCGTAAGTTCGCTCCAGTTCGCGTAAATTTTCGTCCGCGCCTTCCACCGAGGCCGACCAGAAGTGCATCAGCGTTGTTTTTCCGCGACCGGTAGCTAAATTCTGCTCATGACCAGTGCTATCAGGTAAAGAAAAGTCGGGCGCCAAGACCGGCACCAGCAGCCATGTTTCTACCTGCTGCGGCAACGCCTCGGCCGGCGGTGCTGTTCCCAATACTGTAGGAACCGTTGGCGATTTGCGATACGCATCTATCCTGGTCGGCGAAACTCCTTCTTCCACCCAGACGCGATGATTAACGGGCAATTCCGGCAGTTTTTGTGTGATTCCGCTGGGCCATTCAATGGTGGCCTGCACTACCGATGCGGAATTCCCTAAACCAAAGAAAAGCTCCTTAGTGTGCTGCGCCAGGAACCCTGATCCGCAGCGCACAATTTGCGTCTGGCGTTTGCCCTTCGTCTCTACCGTAACCCGGGCGCCAATCGCATCGCGATTGCTTTTTTTACCAGCCAGTCGAAAAGAAATCGACGGCGGCAAATCCGGCAAAATATTCTTGAGATATCTCACTTGTGGGCTGTTCCGATTCTTCAGCACAATTTCGGGTCGCCCGTCCAGATCGAAATCGCCCAGTGCGAAAGTCCGTCCGTCTTCCACGAAATCCAGCCCGCTGATCCCGGAAATATCTGAAAACGTGCCATCGCGATTGTTCACATAAAAAACGTTGCGTTCAAAACCGCTCCACGTGCGGTCCGAGCGAATCAGGTCATTAATGGCGTTCCAGGCTTGTTCGTATTCGTGGCTCGGCCGGGGAGCGTTCGGCGAATTAGCCACCACTTGCCGCCAAAAAAAGCTGTTCAGATCCTCGCGCGTTGTCCCGGTCACCATGCCGTTGGCCACATAAATGTCTGGAAATCCATCGTGATCAAAATCCCACGCGTCGCTCGACCACGCCCATCTCCCCATCGTCGTCCCCGAGCGCATGCCCACGTCCTGAAACGTCGCGCCTTTGTTCTGGAACAAGCTATTGCCCATGGCGTGCTGCTGATACCATGCGCGGGCGTTAGCACCCGCCTCCTTCTGAAAAATATCTTGTTCCGAGACACGCAAGCCCGCGGCTGTCCACATATTGGCCACATACAAGTCGTCGCGACCATCCTGGTCGAAGTCCACCCATGCGCCGCTCATTCCTGCGCCAATATCTTCCACGCCCGCCGGGCCCGCCACATCGGTGAACGTGCCGTCGCCATTATTGCGATACAAATTTTTGCGCCCGAAATCGTTCACGACATACAGATCCGGCCAGCCATCGCCGTTGCAATCGCCCCAGGTGCAGGCAAAACTGAACCGCGTGTTGTTCTGATCGAGCCGCGTCTGTTTGGTTGCGTCGCGGAACGTGCCATCGCGGTTATTGCGCATCAGGAAATTTGCTGGCCCATTTTCCGCGTCAAAATAAGGCATCGGATAACGATATTGATCCGCACCCTGATAGTAGGAATAAAGGCAAAAATAAATATCCAGCCAGCCATCGCGGTCGTAATCAGCGATCGCCGCGCCCGTGAATGTGCCTTGTGGCGGATTCGCGAACTGAAACGCGTCTCGTTTCCATCGGTATTTCCCGCCCCCCTGGTTCAGAAAAAGCAGCGGCCCGGAAGCGCGCACAACAACCAAATCCTGGCGTCCATCGTTGTCAACATCCGCAAACAACGCGCAGGCCGAGTATTCGAGCACGCCAACGCCCGCGGACTCAGTGATGTCCTCGAATGTGCCATCCCCTCGATTCCGGAAAAGCCGGTTAGGCAAACCCGCGGGCTGGCAGATGTAAATATCATCCAAACCATCCCCGTCCACATCGGCGACAGCCACGCCGTTATGCCCATATATATCGATTCCGCATGCACCGTCGAGAACCGTCCGCCAATAATCTGTGCCAGGAATCAACTGCGCTGCGTAGGAAGCGTTATGGCCGAAAGCTCGCTCGGTCACGTCCTCAAATAACGGCACCGCGGCGTGGCTGCGCTCTTCATTCAGTGTCACCCATCTCTGCAGTCGCAATTCGCCGCTACCGCTGCGTTCCCAATGCATCTCCCAATGTCCGATGCGTTGCTGCCGATAAATCTCCGTGCCAGTGCCCACCAGTTCAAAGCGGATCGTGGTCGTAATGGAAACCGCTTGGCCGCCGGTCATCGCCGATGCTGGCTCTGCATGAATACTCACAACCTGAAATTCCGCTGTGACGATTTTCGTGAACGCCGCGAGCGAAGCACTCAACTCCCCCAGAAATGCTTCGGCCGCCAGCATTGACTCTCCGCTGTACTGCACCCTCGACGCCCGAAGCGACGCCGCCTCATACGCCACCTGCTCCGCGCTTGGCTTAAGCGAACGCCCTTGAAAGTTCGCGGACATCACCTTCCGTATTGCGTTTGTATCTTGCGGCGACGCCAAAAGCTGCGAACTCCACTCCCGTAGAACTCCTTCAATTTGATCGTGGTATTTCTCGGTGATGAAATCGTCGAAGCCCGCCGGAACTTTACGCAGAATCGCATCCGCCCCACGTTTAACGCGATACTCAGGATGAAGCTGCAATTCAGGCAGGCCAGGTTTCGCGTCTCCGCCGAAATGGGTAAAAAACTGCAGGGGCATTCCCGCGGCGTAGAACGCTAGTGGTGCTCCCTGACAGTATTGGAGAAATTTGCGGCGGCTAAGATCGACGGAACGGCGTTTCTTCCACAACCGGCTCAGACAGATGCTCCCTGATATGTTTCGCTAGAAACGGCAATGTAGCATCGGGGTCAGAACGCGTCAAGTTTGCTCCTTGCGCACACCCGGCTCCCCGATTCGCTATGATAGTCTGAAATCAGCAGCAGCACTGCTATTGCAAACGAAATGACTTTCCCGCAAATCCGACGGGCCTTTTTGCTCCCGTTTCTCGCCCTGTACACCGCGTGCACCTTTGCGCAGCAACCCGCAAACCCCAGCGCCAGCGCTCTGCAGGTGCATCTCGGCAGCGGCTATGAAGCCCTCAAACAGGAACAGTATGAGACCGCCGAAAAAGAGTTCCGCGCTGCCCTCGCCATTGATCCTGACCTCGCCATGCGCGCGCGTTTTCCGCTCGCCGTTTCCCTTTTCGAACAACACAAATTCGCTGATGCCCGCCAGGAATTGCACACGGTTCAGCAAACCACCGGTGAACAATCCGGCATTTCTTATTACCTCGGCCGGATCGATCTCGAAGAACACAATTATCAAGCCGCCATCGACAATCTGAGCAAGGCGGCGCCCCACCCGCCATTTCCCGACACCGCTTTTTATCTAGGCCTCGCGTATGTCAAAAGCGGGGACAACACCGACGCCGAAAACTGGCTCAAAAAGGCCATTCAGCTGAATCCCGATGATTCTCGCGCCGAGTACGAACTGGCCACGCTGTATCGCAAAGAAGGACGCCAGGAAGATGCCAACCAGATTTTCCAGCAGGCTAAGGAAGCCAAAGCTCGCAGCGACAAGCAAAGCCAACTGAAATTCGCATGCGCTCAGGCGTTAGACCGCGGCTCTCTCGACTCTGCCGCTCCCATCTGCGACCAGTTGTACGATCCCAACGACGTCGATAAGCTTACCTCTCTCGGCGTTCTCTACGGTCAACACGGCTACCTCGAACAGGCTCTCAAGCCGCTGCAACGGGCCGCCGAATTGGCTCCGCAGTCTCCACAGATGCAATACAACCTCGCATTCACTTATTTCCAGCTGAAACGCTTCGAAGACGCCCGCAAGCCCTTGGCTGAAGCGATCCATCGTTGGCCCGATCTTTTTCCCTTAAATGCCCTCTACGGAACCGTTTTGTGGAATCTGGGCGAGGCATTACCTGCTTACGACGCGCTGCACCACGCTCACGAACTCAACGCGCAAGACTCCAGCACCACCGCTCTGCTCTACCAGTGCACACTGACTCTGGCATCGCGATCGGAGAGCGCGGGCGATCACACCGAGGCCCTTTTCTATCTTCAGGAAGCCGCGGCGCTCAATCCGACTCTCGCTGAACCCCATCAACAAATGGCTGCGATCTACAAACATATGGGGCGGCTTGAGCAAGCCAAGGCCGAAGAGCGTAAGGCCGCAGCGCTAACCCAGTAAGTACTAGGCGAAGCCCGATTCAACATCTCTGAAACGGGAATTCATCGTTTGACATTCCAACTCCCAAAGTATAACTTTCGCCCTATCACTATCTACCCCGCCCTGAAGTGCTCCGCCTGAGCTTTTCGCCCAGAAGTTCTACTTCACAACACACATTTGCTTACAGGGAGAACTATCTATGGCAACGACACGACCTATGAGTAGTTCGATATTAGATGGTGTTCTGGGCATGGTTTCCCCGGAAATGAAGCAAGCGTTCGCCTCTCGGCTCGGTGAGTCTTCCACCGCCGTTCAATCGGGATTAGGAACGGCCGTAGCCGCCACCTTGGGGGGACTGGTTAGCAAGGCCAACGACACCAGCTTTTTGAATCAGATCATTGGACTCGTAAGCGGATCTTCTGGGCAAAGTATTATGAACAGTCTGTCCAACCTCGGCTCGTCCGGGCCTTCCGGCACAGTGAGCGATATCGTTAGTCGCTTCTTGCCGATGGTCTTCGGTGGTCAACAGAACGTAGTGACCAATTTGATGACCCAGCGCGCTGGAATCAGTTCGTCCGCAGCCACCAGCTTGCTCCAGTCCGCGGTTCCCCTTGTTCTCGGTTTCCTGGCCAGATTTCACTCCTCTGGCGGTTCGCTGACCACCAACTCGCTGTCCAATATGCTCTCAGCGGAAGGCCCCAATCTACAAAAGTACCTCCCCACTGGGTTTCTGAGCAATTTGTCCAGTGCTGGTTCGGGACTCTCGAATCGCGCCGTCGCCGCAGAACGCACGGTTGAAACGAAAGCGAGAGGGTTCAACTGGATGGCGCTGCTTGGCGTGCTGGTCGCGCTCCTGGCCGCTTGGTTCGTCTATCGCGCGTTGCAAGGTTCGCGCGTCGACACCAAGCCCGTCACCGATGCCGCCTCAAACGCGGTGAATTCTGCAAGCAACACCGCCAACGCGGCCTGGGCCTCGCTCGGCACTTTCTTCAAGACCAAACTGCCCGATGGCACGGAGCTCAACATTCCGCAATATGGCGTCGAAAATAAATTGCTCCAGTTCATTCAAGACGGCTCCAAACCCGTCGATAGCACCACGTGGTTCGACTTCGACCGTCTGCTCTTCGATACCGGCAGCGCCACGCTCCAGCCCGCATCCGACGACCAGTTGCGCAACATCGCCGCAATCATGAAAGCCTATCCCAACGTAAAGCTCAAGATCGGCGGTTACACCGATAACACCGGCGATGCCGCGGCCAACCTCAAGCTCTCGCAGTCACGTGCGGACAATGTGCGCGCGGCTCTCATCCAACTCGGCGTGGCTCCCGATCGCCTGGAAGCCCAGGGCTATGGCGAAGAACACCCCGTTGCCGACAACACCACCGACGAAGGGCGGCAGAAGAATCGCCGCATTTCCATGCGCGTCACGGCTAAGTAAAGACGAAACTTCAAATAGATCCGGTCGTAGCGAGCCCCACGTTAATGTCCTGCGTGGGGCTTTGCATTGCCAATCCGTATCCATCAAAAACACGGCTGGCCGCGTTTCAGGTTACGGGGGAGAATTCAGTCGACCTACTTGGGAGGGAAAAATCCGCAGAAGATTGGCTGGGAGGCCTGGATTCAAGAGCAGCAAATTCAAAAAGCCAACAAAACTGATGAAATCCTTGCTTTTTCTTCCACTTGAGCGACGGAGAGTTTAGTACGCTCTGACCTACTTTCGTCTCCAGTCGCATCGAATTATGACAAAAGTGGTAACAAAACGGTAACAAAATATTGCAGAAAGAACTCCAGGCCGCAGATGCTTTCCTTGCTTCATAAGCTTCAACTGAACCTAACGAACCCAATATCGGGGCTTTGGTTGATGCGCAGTCACCGCTAAAGAAAACAAGGGGCGAGTCAGGTCCACTCGCCCCCAGCACTCAAGCGGATAGATGAAGAAGACACCTGCTCTTAGAAAAATGTTACGATATATCGTGAGACGATACAGTGCGTTTGGTCGTCGTTATGCTCAAAACGTAATCTCACTACCAGAGGATGCAAATGCGGGGAAGCGGTGTTAACCGAAAATCAACCATTGCTGAAAAGGCTTAATGATTGCTCTACTTTAGCAGTGCACTTCAGTGGTGCTGCTCCTTCACAGAGCAGATATACCTTGCCAGTCGCATTAATACTTTCCTTCGGTGGTGCTACGGAAGCGCCGTTGACGCTACATTTGCCTGGTGACCCTTGAGGCCGTTGTTGCCTTCGGCAGTGAGGCACGTGACTCTCGGATGCAATTTTCCATCGGCATCTATGCTTGCGGCTATCGTCTGAGTGGCAGTTTCGGATCTATTGCACCCTATGACAGCCAGTAAACAAATTCCGAGAACGGGAAGGTATCGCATGACTCCATCCTTCGTTGCCTTTTCGGGCATCGCTCTCGATTGGACTAGTTTTGCGGGGAAAACCTTTCTGTTAGCCCAAGTTCCGCAGTTTGAAGAATAAATACCTGTGTTTTCAACACGGACATGCCCGAGTCTTCACTACACTTGGGCCATTTCCAGCGAGTTGGGGAGATGTAGATTCAGG
>Ga0335073_10014384_pt1 | contig 11085 bp, 12 predicted proteins | sample Lox_Sample_22_FD_207093 | JGI IMG/M metagenome (GOLD analysis project Ga0335073, IMG submission 207093) | Soil microbial communities from Loxahatchee National Wildlife Refuge, Florida, United States - Lox_Sample_2.2 | ecosystem: Environmental > Terrestrial > Soil > Wetlands | place: USA... | reverse complement strand
GCGTGATGCCTGCTGCTGCCTCGGCGCCGACGTGTCGATGGCCATGACCGCGCCGTCGATGCCCGACCCGCAGGCCCAGTCCCTGTGGACGGAAGTCCTCGGCGCCGCGCAGCGCGCGGCCACCGACCTGAGAGCGGGCATGGAGCGGCAAGACGCGGCGCTGATCCGCCAGGGCAACGTCGAGATTCAGGCCGCCGCGGGTCACATGGCCGAGATGACCACCCGGATCAAGGCCATCCCGGTCCAGGAGACGGGCCGGCCCCGGCGGGCCGGCGGACGAGGCGCGCACGCGAGCCCGGCCTGAGCGTCGTCAGCCCGCGGGGCTCCCTCCGCGGTACATCACGTCGGTGTCCCAGTGCGTGAAGCCAAGTGACTCATACAGCCCGATGGCGGCGGTGTTGGACTCGTCGACGTACAGCATCACCTGGAACAAGCCCCGGGAGCGCAGATAGCGCAGGCCGACCAGGGTGAGCGCGCGGCCGAGGCCGGTGCCGCGCGCTTCGGAGGCGACGCCCACGACGTAGACCTCGCCGATGGGTTCGTGGGCCCGGGTTTCGTGGTCCTGTGCTTCGTGGTCCTGTGCTTCGTGGTCCTGTGCTTCGTGGTCCTGTGCTTCGTGGTCCTGTGTTTCGTGGTCCTGTGTTTCGTGGGCCCGTGGTTCGTGGTCCGGTGCTTCGTGGATCTTCGTCCAGTGGAACCCGATGAGCTTCCCGCCCCGCTCGGCCAGGAAGAATCCGTCCGGGTCAAACCACGGTTCCCGCTCGCGCAGGTCGAGATCCCCGCGGGTCCAGGCACCCTGCTCCGGATGGCCCGCGAAGGCCCGGGAGTTGAGATCGGTCCACTCATCCTCGTCCTGGCCAACCACGAACGTGCGGACGGTGACGCCGTCGGCGAGCTCGGGCCGGTCCAGCCGGGACTGCAGCGAGCGCCGCATCTGCCAGAGCGCGCGGACCCGCTCGAACCCGGCCGCGGCGGCCAGCCGGGCCGCCGCCGGCAGGTCACCGTGCGCCCACAGCCGCAGCGGCCGCTCGCCGGCCTCGGCCGCGAGCGCCCGCGTCAGCAGCAGGCCCAGCCCCTGCCCGCGGTGCGCGGGGTGGATGACCAGTTCGCCGCTCGGGCCCTCGACCGGGTCGGTCGGGTCCAGGTGGGCGTATCCCGCCAGCTCGCCGTGGCTGACCAGCAGCAGGTTACGGGCGCGCGGATCGCCGCCGTACCGCAGGTGCAGCATGACGTGCTCGGAGAGCGGGCCGACGCCGTCCTCCTCCGCGGCGGCCCGGACCAGCTCGCGGACGGCCAGCGATTCGGCCTCGGTCAGGCGCCCGTGGACGGTGATCTCCGGCGCGCCGGCCGCGGGGGACGCCGGGACCGCCGGGTCCGGGCCGTCAGACCTCGGCATGCGCGGGACGCGCTTTCCGGTCCGGGCTCACCGGCGCGCGCGCCGGGCCGCCCGGGGCCGCGTCCGAGCGGGCGTCACGGTCACCATCGCCCCGGCTGTCGTCGCCCTTGACCGGGACAAAGCGGTACCCGACGTTGCGGACCGTACCGATCAGGGCCTCGTGCTCGGCGCCCAGCTTGGCCCGCAGCCTGCGCACGTGCACGTCGACGGTCCGGGTGCCGCCGAAGTAGTCGTAGCCCCACACCTCCTGGAGCAGCTGCGACCGGGTGAAGACCCGGCCCGGGTGCTGCGCCAGGAATTTCAGCAGCTCGAACTCCTTGAACGTCAGGTCCAGCGCGTGACCCCGCAGCCGCACGGTGTAGGTGGGCTCGTCGATCAGCAGATCACCCGACCGGATCTCGCCGGACACGGCCGGCGCCATCCGGCCGATGGCCAGGCGAAGCCTGGCGTCGACCTCGCCGGGGCTCGCCGTATGCAGGATCACGTCGTCGGCGCCCCAGTCGGCGGTGACCGCGGCCCACCCGCCCTCGGTGACCACGGCCAGGACCGGCACGGTCATCTCCGCGCCGCGCAGCAGCCGGAGCAGCCGGCGCACCTGTACCAGGTCCCGCCGGGCGTCGACCAGGATCGCGTCGGCGCCGGATCCGCCGTCCGCGGCGCTGGCCGACGCCGGACCGGTGCGGACGGCGTGCGGCAGCAGGCTCAGCGATGGCAGGATCTCGGCGGCAGGCTCGGTTGCGTCAGTGAGCAGCAGCACGTTGCTCAACTGCCGCCACCTCCATCCCGCGGAGTCATCCGCGGGAGGCTGCCCTGACTCCCGCTGTACCCGGGGCCGGTGCCGTCCGGGTCCGTCATGAGCAAGGATAGCTGAATGGCCATCGTGACCCTCCGCTACTGGGCGGCGGCAAAGGAAGCAGCGGGGACAGCCGAGGAGACGATCAGCGCGGCAACCCTGGCCGAGGCACTGGCCGCCGCGCGCGGCGGAGACACCGGGCAGAATCCACGGCTTCGCGCGGTGCTGGCTCGCTCGTCGTTCCTGATCGACGGAGCGCCCGTCGGCAGCCGCGCGCCCGAGGCCGTCGTGCTCAACGATGCGGCCGTCATCGAGGTACTGCCCCCCTTCGCCGGGGGGTGAGACGCCACGCGGCCGGGGGCCGCGGCCGTCCCAGGCGGGCAGTACAGGACAGGAACCACGAAAGAGTGCGGAACGACTTTGAACCAAGCCGGCCGGCGGCGACGTTAGTAGCAGTGTGGCAGGGCTAGAAGGGGCAGCCAGCCGCGCGACGCGCGGGTCCGCCTCGGACGAGACGCTGGTGCGCACGCTCTACGCCGAGCACGCCGGCCCCCTGCTGCGCTACGCCATGCACCTAACCAGCGGAGACCGTCAACGTGCCGAGGACATCGTGCAGGAAACCCTGCTCCGGGCGTGGATGCACCCGGGCGCGATCGCGGACCGGCCGGCCCGGCCGTGGCTGTTCGCGGTCGCGCGCAACCTTGCCGTGGACGCCTACCGGGCGAGGCGGGCCAGGCCGCACGAGGTCGGCGAGGCCGCCCTGGAGCTGGTCTCCGCTCCCGACGAGGCGGACCGGGCGCTGGAGTCGTGGGCCGTGGCCGACGCGGTCAAGTCGCTGCGCCCCGACCATCGCCGGGTGCTCCTCGAGACCTACTACCGGGGCAAGTCCGTCGCCGAAGCGGCGCTGGCGCTCGGTGTTCCGCCAGGTACCGTGAAATCACGGACGTTCTACGCGCTCCGGGCACTCAAGCTGGCACTAGAGGAACGGGGGCTCGCACCATGACCGAGCTCACGGACTGCGGTGACATCCGTCGTGCCCTCGGCGTCTACGTGGTGGGCGCGATCGAGCCCGCCGAGCGCGCGACCGTGGACGCTCATCTCAGCCACTGCTCCGATTGCCGTGAAGAACTGGCCGGCCTCGCCGGACTGCCCGCCCTGCTCGGCCGGGTCCCGAAGGAGGACGCCGAGCGGCTGCTCCTGGACGACGAGCAACTGGAAGAGGCGCCTGCCGAGCTGCTTGACTCGCTGCTGCAGCAGGTGTCCGCGCGGCGGCGGGCACGCAGGTGGCGCGGCATCGCCGCGGCCGCGGCCGCGGCCGTCATCGCGATCGGCGGCGGGATCATCGGCGGGGCCCTGGTGTCGCACGCGCATAACGCGTCCGTCTCGGCGGACGCGTACCTGGCCAAGGGCAGCGACCGCGCGACGCACGTCACCGCGGCCGTCTACTACCGCTCGGAGTCGTCCGGGACCGAGATGCAGGTGGAGGTCACCGGCATCCGGCCCGGCACGCAGTGCGTTTTCTGGCTGACCACGTCCGGCGGCCGGCACGTCTGGGTCGGCGACTGGACCGTTACGGGCGCCGATCAGGGCAGCACGTGGTACACGGTCTCGTCGACGACGCCCCTGACCGGCGTGAAGAGCTTCGATATCACCGGCTCCGGGGGGCGGACGCTGGTCACGATCCCGGCCGACTCGCATTAGCCAGGAGCGGCACCCGCGTGGGAATGCGGCGGCGTCATCCCGTGCTTAGCAGGGCATGCCCCCCGGAGTCGTCGTGCTCATCGTGGCGCTCGCCGTCGCGGTGGCCGCCGGGCTGGCCTGGCGCAGGGCCAACGGCAGGATGCGCGCTGTGGCGGCACCGGATGGCGCGGCCGCCGCGGCCGGGCGGCCGGGGGAGCCGGCGGCCAGCCCGGGGCCGATGATCACCGGCGCGGAGCTCGGCCTGCCGCTGGGCGAGCGGGCCACGCTGGTGCAGTTCTCGACGGCGTTCTGCGCGCCGTGCCGGGCCACCCGGCGGATCCTGGCCGAGGTCGCCGGGATGACCGACGGGGTGGCGCACGTGGAGATCGATGCCGAGTCGCACCTCGATCTCGTCCGGCGCCTGGATATCCGCAGGACGCCCACGGTCCTGGTGGTCGGCCCGGACGGCCGGATTGCCAAACGCGCCAGCGGCCAGCCCCGCAAGGCCGACGTCATTGCCGCGCTGGGCGACGTGTGCTAGACCGGTATTCCTACCAGGCAGATCGGGAAGGAGGGGAGGTCAGGTGACACTGGGCCGGGCCACGCATAGCATCGGCACTGTGCCTGCCTGGGAATCAGCCTCGCCCGCGATCGGGACCGCGCGGTCGCCTCGGCCGATGCTGACCAGGCGGCGCGCGGTGGACTTCTGCCGCGTCGCGACCGCGCTGTGTCCGGCTGCTCACGGCAGGAGCCAGCCTGTCGCGCCACGGTCCGGCGAGGCCGCGAGCTGACCCCCTGCCTGCCCGGCCTGCAGAGTTACCGGGCAGAGCAGGCCGGCCAGGTAGCGCGCCACCGGCCACGGCCCCAGCCAACGGGACCGGGGCCGAGCGACCAGGCGAAGCGCAGGCTGGCCCACGCCACCGGCCGAACCCGCCAGCATCCCGGAAGGGACACCGCAGATGGACATCGACCCGAGAGGGCCTCGTTTCGGAGCGCTGATCACCATGGTGGTCTTCGCCGTGGTCCTGATCACCGGAAGCGTGTGGCTGCTCGCCGCGCAGGCGCTGGTCTTCGCGGTGGCCACCTCCTTCGGCATGCGCAACGCTCCCTACGGGCTGATCTACCGCTGGCTGGTGCGGCCGCGCCTCGGGCCGCCCAGCGAACTCGAACCCGAGGCACCACCGCGATTCGCCCAGGGCACTGGCCTGCTGATCAGCCTGATCGGGATCATCGGCTACGCAACGGGTGTCACGGCGCTCGGCATGGCGGCCGCCTCGGCAGGCGTGGCGGCGGCGTTCCTGAACGGAGTCTTCGGGCTCTGCCTGGGCTGCGAGATGTATCTGCTTATCCGACGTATCTGGCCGGGCCGCGCGCTGGTTCCGGCCGAAGCTGACAAGGAGGTTCCCATATGAGCCGAACCGACGTCCTGGTGGACGCCGACTGGGTCGAGGCACACGGCGGTGACCCCGGCGTGGTGCTCGTCGAGGTGGACGAGGACACCAGCGCCTACGACAAGGGCCACATCCGCAACGCCGTGAAGATCGACTGGAAGGCCGACCTGCAGGACCCCGTGCGCCGCGACTTCGTGGACAGGGCCGGGTTCGAGGCCCTGCTCTCGGAGCGGGGCATTTCCAACGACGACACGGTCATCCTCTACGGCGGCAACAACAACTGGTTCGCCGCCTACGCGTACTGGTACTTCAAGCTGTACGGGCACGACCAGGTCAAGCTGCTCGACGGCGGCCGCAAGAAGTGGGAACTCGAGTCCCGCGAGCTGGTGACCGAGGTGCCGCACCGGGAGAAGACCAGCTACCACGCCCAGGAGCAGGACGCCTCGCTCCGTGCGTTCCGGGACGAGGTGGTCGCCTCGATCGGGAACAAGAACCTGGTCGACGTCCGCTCGCCGGATGAGTTCGCCGGCCGGCTGCTCGCTCCGGCGCACCTTCCGCAGGAGCAGGCCCAGCGCGGCGGGCACATCCCGACCGCCAAGAACGTCCCCTGGTCGAAGGCAGCCGAGGAGGACGGCACGTTCAAGTCCGACGATGCGCTGCGCGCGCTCTACGGCGACGAGGCGGGCCTGGACTTCGGCCGGGACACGATCGCCTACTGCAGGATCGGCGAGCGCTCGGCCCACACCTGGTTCGTCCTGCACGAACTGCTCGGCCAGCCGAACGTGAAGAACTACGACGGGTCGTGGACCGAATACGGTTCCCTGGTCGGGGTTCCGATCGAGGTGGGGGACGGCAAGTGACGGCTGAGGGCTGCGGGGCGCCGGCCGGCGGAGCGCAGGTGAGCGCGGCGGCGGACGCCGGATCCCAGGCCGTGGTGCAGGGCAGGGTCACGCGCAACGGATCGGCGGTGCCGGTCGGCTACGCGCGCCTGCTCAACTCCGGCGGGGATTTCGTGGCCGAGGTGCCGCTCGGCGAGGACGGCGGGTTCCGGTTCTTCGCCGCGCCCGGATCCTGGACGCTTCGCGTGCTCGCACCGGGGAACGTCCGGGCCGAGCGCGTGGTGTCCGCCGACATCGGCAAGGTCACCGAGCTGGAGGTCGCCATCTAGCACCGCGGAACGCAGCCGGCTGGCCCGGCGGTCCGCGGCGGGCACGGAAACGGGAGGATGCGCGGTCGCGTCGGCCGCGCGTCCTCCCGCCGCGTGCCCGGGTCGGCCGCGTGTCGGGCTGGCCGCGCGGAAGCGGCCGGTACGGTGCGCGGGGTGCGCCGCGGCGGCTGGATCCGCCTGCGGGCGGACCGGACGGCTTTCAGCCCGTGTTCCTCTTCTTGCCATCTTTTCATCGCCTTCTCAGAACCTGTTGTTCAACTGCTCATCACCTTGGCCCCTTAGAACTGGTCCTGGCGGTGGGAATACGGTCGGCTTTATCGGGACGCTTGGGGGGCAAGGCGGCATCATGTCGAGCGAGGCAAATCTGGCCAGGTCCGGGACTGTTTCCGGATGGCAAGCGGGGCTGCAGTCCGCCGCGCCCGACGCCGGGGCCCGCCCGCTCGCGGCCATCGTGACCTCCAGCTCCTGGGTTGCCGGAACGACCTCCCGGCGCCATGCGGGGTGACCACCGTGCCGGGCGCCAGCGAGGAACCGGTTCAGGAGGGGGGAGGCAGGTCGGCATTCGTGCAGGCCCCCATGACGGCTAACGGCGACCAGGAGCGGGAGCGAGACGCCGTCCCGGCCGGCGCAGCCGGTTCGGGCAACGCAGCCGGCCCCGCTGGCGCGGCGAGCAGCCGGCGCCAGCCCGAGCCGCCACGGCCGGCCATCGCCGTGCTGGCGGACCGGATAGCCGCCGCGCTCGTGCACCACGAGCCGGGCTGGCGGCTGCCGAGGCACACCGCGCTGGCGCGGCGCTACAACGTCAGCACCGCCGAGATCGACGCCGCCGTGGGCGAGCTCACCTCCCGGCACCTCGTCCGCCGCCTGCCCGACGGCCAGCTGTACCGCGTCAGCCCGGCCGAGTACCTGATCTCGATCGAGGGCGTGCCCGGGCTGAGCTCACGGGCTGACCCGATGGGCGGGGAGATCGCCTGCAAGAGCCGGCAGGCCTCCTGGCGCCAGGTCCCCGAGGACATCGGGTGGGCGCTGCAGATCCCGCCGGCCGACTCGGTCGGCGTGATCCGGGTGCAGTGGACCTCGGGCGGCGAGCCCGCGGCGTTCTGCACCACCTACCTGGTCAAGGAGATGGCCGGGCCGTTGATCGCCGCCCAGGGCGCCGACGCGGCGGCCGGCCTGGCGCTGCTGCCGATCGCCGCCCCGGCCGCTCGACTGGACCCGGAGCGCGACGAGCTTACCCCGGTCGGCGAGTCGCGCGCGGTGCACGTCGAGATGCAGCCGCCGCCGCCGTCGGTGGCCAGGAGCCTGCGCTTGTCCGCCGGGCAGCCCGCGGCGCTGGTCACCGTGCGGTTCGACCATCCCGAGACGGGCAGGCCGGTGGCGCTGACCATCGCCGTGCTCCGCCCGGACCTGTTCCGGATCGTGGTGGAGTCCGGCGACCACACGCTGGCCGCGGCCACGGAGGGGAGTTTCACCGGAGCCTGGACACACGCGGTGGAGGACTGGGACCCTTGACCCCGTATGTCGTACTTCGCAGGTCGCGCCAGCCGGCGCCCGCAGGTTCCGGTCCCGAGGGATACCCCGCGCCACCGTGAGTTAACTGCTGTCCTGGTCGTGGCCGCGGTGCTCACGCACCTGCTGCTGGGGCAGCTGACGCTGGTGCTCGTGGTGATCATGTACGTGATCGACCGGGTCAGCCGGTGGCGGCCGCAGTGGCTGCTGGTCCCGGCCGGCATCGGGGTGGTGTGGACGCTCGCGATCGGGCCCGCGCGCGCCCTGGCCGGGCTGACGGCCGGGCCCCGGCAGGTGCTGACGTACCTGGGCGGCATCGACCGCTATCCCGGGCACCTCATCCGGCCGCTGGGCGCCTACGCCGGCCCGGGGCACTGGCTGCCGGAGCAGTTTCCGCTTGCGCTGATCCTGGCGTCCGCGGAGGTGTTCGGGCTGAGCTGGCTGCAGCGACGGCTGGAAGGCGGGCGCGTGTGGCGGACCGGCCTGATCGTGGCCGCACGGCGGCGGATGACGACGGCCTCGATCAGGTCGGGCGGCGTGGTCAGCCGGGACGGCTGCCGGATCGGCCTGGACACCGACACCGGGCACGCCGCCGGGATTTCCTGGCGGGAGGCCGAGGGCGGCGTGCTGTGCGCGGGCCCGGCTGTGGGCCGGGGGCTGGCGGCTGACGCCGGGACCGGGCTCGCTGGGCCGGTGCCGGCCGAGTGGGCGCTGGCTGGGACCAGGCCGGCCCGGCCGGCGCTGGCCGGGCCCGGGCCGGCCGGGGACGACGGCCTGACCGAGAGCGGCTTTAGCATGGCCCACGCCGCGGTCAGGCGCCGTAAGCCGGTGATCGTGATCGACCTGACCGGGTCGCCGTGGCTGGCCGAGTCGCTGGCCGCCGCGTGCCTCGAGCCGGGCGCGCCGTTCTCCCGCTTCGCCCCGGCGGGCCCGGGACACTACGAGCCGTGGCGCGGCGGCGATCCGGCCCGCGCCGCCGCCCTGGTCATGGCCATGATCGACTGGACCGGCGTCGGCGACCAGCAGCGCCGGTCCTGCGCCGCGTACCTGACCGACGCGCTGGCCGTGCAGGCGGCCGCTCCCGGTGACCGCCGGGTGGCCGTGCTCGACGACCTCGCCCGCCTGCTGACCCCCGACGCGCTGCGTCAGCGCGCGGCGCTGATCCCGGCCTATCACCCGCGCCGCAACGTGCTGGCCGACCGGGCCAGCGTGTCCGCCAGCCTGTTGCAGGCCGACCCGGCCGCGGTGGCCGTGCCCGCCGCCCAGCTGCCGGGGCTGCGCGCGTCGGCGCTGGGCCGCTGGCTGCAGCCGGGGCCGCCGGGCGCCCGGATCAGCCTGGGCCAGACGGTCAGGGAACGGGGGGTCACCCTGTTCTCGCTGGACCGCGGGGCCGACGCGCACGCTGCCAGGATGATCGCCGGGCTGGCCGTCGCCGACCTGATGGCCGTGTGCCGCGAGCTGCACGCGATGTCCGTGCCCGGCGATAGCCTGGCCTGGATCAACGGCTGTGAGGTCCTGGGACAGCAGGTGCTGGCTGAGCTGGTCGCGCAGGGTCGCGGCGCGGGGATGGGCGTGGTGCTCGGCACGGCGTCGGCGGCGGCCGCGGATCAGCTGGCCGGCCAGGTCGACGTCCTGGTCGCGCGCGGGCCCGTGGACACGGCCCTGGTCGGCCGGTTCGCCGGCGAGGAACCGGGCGCGCTGGCCGGCGGGAGCCAGGTTCCCGCGATGAACGGGTCCGCCCGCGACGCCGTCGCGCCGGGCCGCCTGGTCGCGGCGGACCTGCCGTGGCTCGCCGACGGCGCGTTCGCGCTGCTGGCCAAGGGGCCGCAGGAACGGGTGCTGGCGCACTGCCAGTACGTCGCGGCCCGGACGGGCGGGCGTCCGGGGTGAGCACCGCGCCCGCCGGGTACCGCCCGGCCGTCACCCCGCCGCCGCAGCGAGCCGTGATCCGGCCCGACCGGGTATACCTCGGCTGGCAGTACGCGCCGCTGCACCCCGACCCCGGCCCGGTCCCGCGCCGCCCGGTACCGCCCGCGATCGAGGAGATCAACCAAGGCTGGGTCGACGCGCAGCGCCGCGAGGACGGGCGGCTGACCCGGCCGCTCAAGATGACCTTCGCGGCCTCGGCGGCCGCGGCCTGCCTGGTGCTCGCGCTCGGCCTGACCGGGCTGCTGAACCCGTGGCTGACCGGGGTCGGCCTGGCCGCTTGCCTGGCCGCCGGGGCGGTCAGCGGGCGCGGCATCCGACGCGACGAGCAGGCGCTGCGGGAGCGGATCACGGCCGAGCAGCAGCGGGTGGAGCAGATCCGCGCCGTGCAGCGCCGCCGGCTGGCGGCCCGCCAGGAGCAGCACGCCCGGCAGGTTCACTCGTGGGAGTCGCGCCGCCAGGCGTTCGACGGGCAGACGCAGTGGTACGCGGTGTCGCTGCCCAGCCAGGTCGACCGGGTGGACGTGGCCGGCGGGACGCTGGCCGGCTGGTCCGCGCTGCTCACCATGATCGCTGCGCCGCGCCTGTCCGCGGGCGGCGACGTCACCGTGCTCGACCTCACCGAGGGCTCGGTGGCCCGGGACCTGATCGCGGTCGCCCGCCGCGCCGGGATCGAGCCGCTGGTCTGGGTCATGCCCGGCGACCTGCCCCGGCTCGACCTCGGCACGGGGCTCGGCGCCAGTGCCCTGGCCGACGTGCTGGCCGCGACCGTCGCCGCCTGCGACGAGCCGGGCGCCGGGGCCCCCGGCGGCGCGGGCGGGGCCGCGTCGGCCTCGGTCGACCACGCGATCCTGGACCGGGTACTCGGCGTGCTCGGCGATTCGGCGAGCATCGCCCAGGTCACGGCCGCGCTGCGGGTGCTGGCCGAGGTCGGCGACCCTCGCGAGGACCTGAGCGCCGGGCTGCTGACCGCTGCCCAGCTGGAGCGCGTGCACACCCTGTTCGGGCGCCGCGCCGCGGACCGGGTGGTGATCGAGCGCGCGTGGGCGATCGAGTCCCGGCTGCGCAAGCTGGAGCAGCTCGGGTCGGGCACGGCGCCGCTGCCGCCGAGCAGGCTCCGGGTCGCGTGGCTGGACCGGCGGGCCGGGGCGCTGGGCAACCGGGTGCTCGGCACGTACCTGACGGTGACCCTCACCCACCTGCTGCGCCAGGCGCCGGCGGG
>Ga0335073_10014383_pt1 | contig 11086 bp, 10 predicted proteins | sample Lox_Sample_22_FD_207093 | JGI IMG/M metagenome (GOLD analysis project Ga0335073, IMG submission 207093) | Soil microbial communities from Loxahatchee National Wildlife Refuge, Florida, United States - Lox_Sample_2.2 | ecosystem: Environmental > Terrestrial > Soil > Wetlands | place: USA... | reverse complement strand
TGGGCAAGCTATGGTTTCGCAACCGCGGCTGCCCTCTGTTCCTCGTCGCGGAAGAAGTACAGCATGTCCAGCGCCACGGTCTCCGCCCCGGCCTGGCGCAGCAACGTCGTTACCTGGCCGCGATGATACGTCCCGTGGTTCACGACGTGCTGCATCAGTTGTACCAGCCGCTCGGAGTACTCCATGCCTGCCATATCGCGGAAGGTCAGCGGCGCGCGCAGGCGTTCCTCCGTCAGCGTGCGGATAAATTCCCGCCGCTCTTGTTCGATGGAATCGCAGAAGTTGCGCATTCCCGGCAGGCCAGACAACATCTCTCCGGGGACGCCGTAGCTGCCGAGCAGATTGCGCAGAGTGGACGACGTGTAGGGACCGCTGGCCCGCGGGAAGATTCCCGTCCATCGTTTCAGCCAAAGCCATTCGGCGGCGAAGATGTGCAAGGCAGTTTGCTCGATGGAAGGGAAGCTACTCTGCACGCTGGCGGTCAGTTTCTCGCCGTCCAGCTTCTCTAGTACGGAGAACATGCGCCGGTTTGCCCACAGATTATATGCGAATAGAGTCCGGACATCTTCGAGGTTCATAGACGCACTCCGCCCACGCCTTATCGCGCCATGCAGCCGAACATGCGGTCTTCGGCGGCGCCGCCTTTGAAGCTACTGGGGAGTCATGGTCATGGTACCGCTGGAAGCGCTGCAGCTCTGGCTGGCAGGATTCGTATAGGTGCCCGAGAGAGTTGTCGTCTGCGTGGAGAGGCTGCCTTGCACGGTGATCACGGTTGAGGTGGTGGGGTCGGTAAAGGTCAACGTGAAATTGGTGCCGCTGGTCACGCCGCTGGCGCGTAATGCGGCGGTATCAATACACTCATCCGAAGGAACCGGTACCCCGCCGGTATACGCAATGGCAGAGCCGCTGTAGTTGTTCGTGCCTTCCTGCGAAATGGCCATGGCAAAAACGTAGGACGGATTAGGGTTCCCGTTCGGATACATCACGATGTTCCAATCGCCGAACAGGCCGACGTTGGTTGGGGTGTTATTCCCGCCGCCGCAACCGGCAATCATGAGCACTAAAAGCAGTCCAACGAGATAGGACACGCGCCGCATAGAAAGACCTTCTAGAATGGGGATTTTCAATTCAGACGCAAGACTCCGCTGCCAAGCTTACTATAACCCCCGCTTTCCATCGAAGTTTCGCGAGTAGCCGCCGTTTGGCCGGCGAAGGCGCCTCGGCAGTAAAAACTTGCCGGCAGACGGCGTTTACGGCTTCGGGGTCCCTACCGGGTTTCCGGTTTCCACGTAATTCTTAAGACGGGCCAGTTGCTCGGTCAGCATTTTGTCGACGGGTGCGGCCCAGACATTGAGCCCGTCGGGGAGATAGCCACCAACAGAATAGATCAACTGGACGCGGGTGTCCCTGTGCAAGGGTTCCAGCACAATCGTCAGCTTGCCAGTGGCGCCGAATTTCTGCATGGGCCCCAGCGCTCCCGACATCACCAGCATCTTGTTCGGCATCACGAAGATCACCTCGGCATGGCGCACGCCGCCGTTGTTGGGCAGCTTCTCGCAGAAACAGCCCATGGGCCGGTCGTCAATACTGAGGTTGTGGGCGTCGTTGGAGAAGGTGTGCGCCGCGCTCCACCAGTCGCCTACGTCGTGGACCAGCCGGCTGTAGACGTCCTCCGGCACGGCGTAAATAACGGTTGAGATTCGGATGGTGAAGCCGTTCGGGGCCTGATCGGCCACCTCCGCCCACAGCCCCATCGGCAACAGGGTGCAGGCCAGGGTCAGCAGCAAGCATTTTGAGCGCATGGTCCTTCCTTCCACAAACCTGAAATTTTAGCGATTGTGCGGCGTGAGGTACACGGTCAAGAGAAGTTCGGAATTTGGCTGGTCATGCCCGCCGGAACTCGCCCTCCGACGGCTCTGCCCCAGGACGGGAGCTTACCGGATCTCGATCACGCTGCCGCCCGCCGACTCCCGAACTTCCCTGGTGCGCTCGATCACGCGATGTGTAAACGCGAACATCGATTTCGCGTGCGGCGACTGCTCGCCTTCCATCACGATGGGATGGCCGCCGTCACCGCCCTTGCGGATCTCGGGATCGAGTTCGATGGAGCCCAGGAACGGCACGCCGAACTGTTGCGCTGTGCGCTGACCTCCGCCCTTCGAGAACACGTCGATCTCGTGATGGCAATGGGGGCAGACGAAGTAGCTCATGTTCTCGACGATGCCGAGAATGTCCACCTTCACCTGGCGGAACATCTCGATGGCCTTGCGCGCGTCCTGCAGCGAGACGTCGCTGGGCGTGGTGACGACCACCGCGCCGGTAAGCGGCACGGTCTGCACCAACGAAATCACCACGTCGCCCGTGCCCGGTGGCAGATCGACGACGAGATAGTCGAGCACGCCCCACTCTACCTGGCCGAGAAACTGCTTGATGATGGAGTGCAGCATTGGCCCGCGCCACACCAGCGGCTTGTCGCCCGGGCTGAGAAAGCCGACAGAGATGACCTTCAGGCCATAGCGCTCGGGTGGCAGGATACGGTTCTCGCCGATGACGTTGGGCGGCTCGCTGGAGCCGAGCATCAGCGGGACATTGGGGCCGTAAACGTCGGCGTCGAGCAGGCCGACTTTATTGCCCATGCGCGCGAGAGCGATGGCGAGGTTGACGGCGAGCGTGGTTTTGCCGACTCCGCCCTTGCCGGAGCCGACGGCGATGATCGAGCTGACGCCGGGAAGCGGCTGCGGCGAGGCCGGCGCCTGGCCGGGCATGTGATGCGAATGAGAGCTCACGTGGGTTCCTGATGCGCCTGGGATGGAATGCGCAAACTACGATTATACGACGCGCAGGATGCTCACTTGGTCCCTTTAGATCCGTGTCGAATTATGCGAACAGTAAACTTCGGCCGCGAGATTCGGTTGGTAGTGCTCCGAAACTCGCAGCCGAGGATGTTGCGCCAAAAAATCGCCCCGGAGCAGGAGGCCTTCTCCGGGGCATCCCTTCTATCAGAAGTGCCTAGGTCAGGAAGAACTCGCGGGTGATCTTGGTCCACTGCTCATCGGGCATGGTGCTGGCCAGATCGTCGATCGCCACGCCGCCGTCCTGCGCCAGAGCTCCCAACGCGTTAGGCACAACCCGTTGCAGCCGCATCGAGGACTCTTCCGTCCACCAGCGCGCCAGCGCGCCGCCCAGTAGGTTGCGGAAGTTGGTCTTCGCGTCGGGCGATTGCACAGTTACCATCCAGCCCTCGCCGTACGGGTCTTTGCTCGCCAGCGACGGATCGTTGACCACCGCCTCGTTGATGTCCGAAACGCTGCCCTCGATCGGCGAAACCATGTCAACCTTTACGCCGTTGCGTACGATGCTCCATACCTTCTGGCCTTGGCGGATCCATTGTCCGCGTTGCGGCAGCGTCACGTGCTCCACCTTGCCCACCAGCTTGGAGGCGAAGTCGTCGATGCCGATGCGCACCAGGTTCGGACTCTCGCTCAATGCCCAGGTGTGTCCGGGATGGTAGCGCAGTTTGTCAGGCACCGAGAATCCGCCAACCAGACTGGGCTTCAGCCGAGGCGCGGTCGCGGCCTGCTTGCTCATCGCCGGCGCAACCCGAAGTGCTGGATGTTTGGCTTTGGCATAGAAGTAATCGATGGTAAGAAAGATTGCGAACATTAAGAGAACGAGTAGTACGGTCATGGCCTGCCTCCTGTATGAATCTTGCCGCGCCTTGCTTTCTTGTGCCCGGCTCTTTCTATAAGGCATTCGGCATACCAAACAAGCGAGCGATGAAATTCGCTGCGGTATGTACGTGCAAGCGACTAATCCAGAGGAGGTTGCGATGCAGTATGGTGAAATTCATCTGCAGCAAGGCTAAATTTTGCAGCAGTGAATTCCGCTGCGTTGCGCAACAGAAATTCTTGTGCAGCTTGGCTGGGGTGCCGTAGGAAATCGCTGAAGATAGGTTTCTAAAAGACTTAGCTGATGCGAACTATGATCTCAGGGTAGTGTTGCAATTCACATCGGCACTGATGCGCTTTGCTACGCCTCATTGCCGAACACCACACCGGGAAAGGCGAAATTTCCATGACATCAAACAAAATTTGGGTAATGCACTGTTTTGAGAGTAGCGCACTGGCGAAAATTTGTCAGGAATCGTCACAAAAGAACCGTCATTGCCTATCTCATCTCCAGCCGTACTGCCTGGACGCCCTCGATAGTCACGGAGTTGGGCGCTACCGAAAGCCAGTCGTAAGGTGCGACAAGCAGTGTTAGTCCAACTATGTTGGGACGCTTGCCGGATGGCCACGCCGACCGATCTGCCGCAAAGTAGCTCCCCATCTCCTTCTCATCCCAGGGATACATCCAGACATCCGTAGTACGGTTCGGCTGAAGCACGAACGCGATGGTCTTTTCTGTACCGTTGTCGAATGAGAGTTGTAAGGCAAGCTTCGAGGGTTTACGTATTCTCCACCACAGGGGATAGGTCACCTGGAGGCGCAGCTTGAGGAAGTCAGCTCCGGCTTCGACCCGGCGGATGGGGAGTTCGACCGAGGCGTGCCGTTTACGAACGAGCACCCGGCTTCCCGCGCTAACCATCGGCTCTTGCACGAAGCTCAGCCGCGCCTCTCGAGCATCGTCTCGAATTAAACCCAATACCCCCGGCGCGGGACTGCCCTCCGCGCGATAATGTCGCAGCAGATAGAACCACACCTCCGGGCTGCGAGTGAAGTTGGGAACGAAATCGATCGGGGCGCTGGCAACGCCGTCTGGCAAGTACAGGGTCACGGGCGGGTTCGACCGGCGCAGACCTGCGACCTCCAAGCCGCTCAGGTACTCCCCATTCACCAGATAACTCTGCAACACTCCGCCTGCGACCTGGCGGCGCGAAGCGACGCCGAACGTCGTCTGGTAGGGAAATATCGCTATCTTGTCGCCGGGGCCGGCATGCAGTCTGACGAATCCGGAGACTTTATCCAGCAGATCAGCATCGGCGGGAGCGAAGCAGGCGTGGTCAAATTGCGCCATGCCGGCCGGGCAGCTCAGCAGCGGATGCCGAATCTGCCGCCACTGCTCAACCACGGCTGCGGGACGGTAGAGCGGGTACGCCGAGGCGAGCGCCACGCTGGCGATGATCGCAGCAGCGGGCGCGGTAAGGGACAGCCAGCGCGAGTCGAATGCATCGAACGCGATGGTCCCGCAGAGAAACAGCATCCCAAATACGCCGAACCGCACGTGTATGTGATCGGAGCGCACCAGCGCGCTTTGCATCATCAGAAAGCCGACACCAAAGCCGGCGATGAGGAATGCGGGGCGGCGCGTCCAACGGCCAGCTGGCTGGCGCTGCCACCAGGCGGCGGCGAAGATCGCAATCCCCAGCGCGAAGGTCGCAACTACCAGACGCTTGTCTGCCTTGAGCATGCTGGTCGCCTCGAACCAGCGATACCCGTGCACGATGCCTAGACCCCAGCGCCAGAGGCGGAAGTCCAGCGGAGAAGCGTTGACGGTGTTGGTGAGCAGCATCAGCGCGCCGAACATCAGTGCGGCTATACCAAGGAACCGCGCCATTCGTGCCGGCCGGGGATGGGCGAGGGTCGTTGCCGCAACCGTGAGCAACAGGGCTGCGCTGGTATAGATTCCGGTGTCGGCGGAAAGCAGAAATGCTGCAATGCAGATTGCCGCCGAGGCCGCCGCGCAAATTGCGATGCGCCGGGCGCCCGAGGCCGCGACATCCGTCAGCCGGATGAAGATCGCGAAGGCCAAAACACAGAGTGAGCTGCGAACATCGGGCGCCGACCAGAAGATGACCGCCAGCAGCACCAGCAGCCCGCGTTTCCAGGCCCCGGCTTCGGGCAGAAGCAGGCGCGCGGTCAGGAACGTGGCGATGATGAGGATGAGCGTGGGCAGCGTGTACCACGTTGCGTAGATCGAGCCCATGCTGAGCCCTATCCACCGCGCCGGCGCGCTCGACAGCCACTGAAATAGTGGCCCATACGTGAATGCCACGTCGCGGCCGAACCAGATTCCGCCGGCGGCTTTGAAGCTGGTATCGAGCAACCACGAGCCGTCGAGCAGGTCCAGAACGGGCACAATCGTTAGCGAAGTATGGCGGATGAGGAGCGACGGAATCGAGGCGATGACCAGGAACGCCAGCGCCAGCCACTCGGACGATCGAACAACAATTGATGCTGCGCGGCTGAGCTTCGCTCGGTTCATGACGGGAAGCAGTTCGTGCCACAGTACCCTAACATGGCCTTGCCAGAACGCAATACTTACGGTTACGCTCTCGGCCATGAAAATTCACGTCTTCCCTGTGCTGCTCGCTCTCTCTTGCGCTACTGCGCTCGCACAAGATGCCGGTAAAGCCAGCCCCGCCGCTTCGGTCGAAGTCGCGGCGGAACCATCGCATCATCTTAAGATCGACAACGAATACGTCCACGCCTATTTCGTCGAAATTGCGCCGGGGCAATCCACGCTGATGCATCACCATTCCTATGACTACCTGGCGGTTTCCATCGGCCCCGCCGAGATCGATAGTGCGGCCCCGAACGGAACCGTAAAACATGTGGTCTTTCAGGATGGCCAGGTGAATTACGCGCCGGCGGGCGTCGTTCATGCCGTCACCAACCGCGGGTCAACCCAATTTCAAAATGCAACCATCGAAATGTTGCAGAACCAGGAACACCCGGTATGCGTCAAGAATTGCGAAAGCGATCCGCGCGCGAAAGACTGGCCACCGCTGCCGGAAACCGCAAAGCTGGTTGGCTACGGCGATACTTTCCGGATTATTGACGTGACCATCAAGCCGCAGCAGACGATCTCGATCACTGATCCGAATCCGCATCTTGTAGTGCTTCTGACCGATGCGCAGGTGCGATTTAACGATGCGGGCAAACCGCCCCGGGAAGTGAGCCATCACACCGGCGACATTCTCTTCCACACACCGCATCCTGACACCACCTCGACCAACACCGGGACACAGGAGATTCGCCTGGTGGAAATCCAGTTCAAGCCGGTGAAGAAATAGCATTGGCCCGTGAACCTTATTCGTGCGAGCACGTGGTTCCGATTGACGAGGAGCCGCGGCACCATCTGGTCATCGCAAACGAGTTTGTGCGAGCGTTTGCAGTGGAGATCGCGCCACATGAGCGCACGCTGTGCCATCACCACCCCCACGATTACCTGCTCTACATAGCGAGCGATGCCGAGATCGTCAGCGCGGCGCGCGGCGAGGAGCCGAAGCGGCTGAGCTATCGCGACGGCGAATGCGAGTTGTCGTCCGCGGGTCTGACGCATGTCGTCGAAAATCTCGGCGACGCACCGTTTCGCAATATCGTGGTTGAGCTGCTGCCGCGGGCCGATGCGGTGCGGCGTGGGGCGGCTCCAACAGGGACCGGAGGCGTGGCAAATGTTTCGCAGATTTTCGATGACGAGCGGGCGGCGATTTTCAATATTGAGATCGGGCCGGGAGCGGAGGTGGAGTTGGCGGGACCGGCAGTTGTCGCCACTCCGTACGCAGAAAACCTGAATCCAGCTTTCGTCGGTGAAATCGACGTCAAGCAGAACGAAGTCTGCGACTTAGCCTGGATTGCGCCGGAACAGGATGCGAACTTGTTCGGCTGCTGGAAAGAGGCTGCGATAGTCATTGTCTTCCAAGTGGGAGGCACGGATGAGCAAAGATCACGCGTGACGATAGTCCGAGAACCTCTGAGGAGCCTGCGGGCTTCACGCCGAGGAGCCGGAATGAACTGCCTCAGCTTGCCGGGAATCATAATTTCTTGATGGTCCCGGTTGGGAGAGATCGTTCAGCAACTTCGCCTGCGTTAGGATGGGATGTGAGAGGCCTGTCCTGAATGTTTACCTCGCACCCGATCGGATTTGTCAGCAGCCCATACAAAGAAACTAGCGAGGTGCCAAAGGGCCTCGGCGCTCAACACGACGCCGAGGGCGTGCTGAAAATCCTGCCGGAGTACGAGCAGGGGCTGCTGGATATCGAGGGCTTCTCCCATCTCTTCGTGATCTGGGAGTTCGATCGCTCCGGCCGCTTTGAGCTGCTGGGCACGCCGCCTTCCGATAATCGGCCGCACGGTGTGTTCGCCACCCGGTCTCCGTATCGGCCTAACCCCATTGGACTTACGGTCGTCGAGCTGCAGCGCCGCGAAGGGCCTGACCTGCACGTTCGCGGCGTGGACATGCTGGATGGGACACCCATTCTCGACATCAAGCCGTACCTGAGCGGCGTTCCTCCGGAGAAGCTGCGGCGCGGCTGGCTCGCCGAAGCGGAAGAGCGGCAGAAGTACTAACCGCGTCTGCCGGCCCGCTGGCATAGAATGTGCATCGCATGCTGCTGAGACGGGCGCTGACAACATGGACAAAGTCGACTCTTTACCAATCGCACATGATAAGACCTTGATCCAGAGCGGCCGTAAGATCAGCCTCCTCATTTCGCCCGAATGGCGACGCGCTCTTTGTATGTTGGCCCTGGCAGTTGCCGTTCTCGTTGTCTATGCGCCCGTTAAGAGATATCCGTTTATCGTTCTCGACGACCTTGTCTACATCGTATGGAATTCCCACCTGCATCAGTTGAACTGGGATACGGTCAGGTGGTCATTCACAGCCTTCCACGCTTCGAACTGGCAGCCGCTGACTTGGCTTTCGCACGCCTTGGACTACCACTTCTTTTTGGTCGACGCGGGACGCCATCACCAAATGAACGTAGTGCTCCACGCAGTGAATGCAATCCTGCTATTTTGGGTACTCTGGCGGGCGACCGGCTATCTCGGCCGCAGCTGCGTAGTGGCAGGGCTATTTGCGCTGCATCCCATTAACGTCGAATCTGTGGCGTGGGTTGCCGAACGCAAAAACCTCCTCAGCATGTTTTTCTTCCTCCTGGCATTGGGGGCTTACCACTGGTATGCGAGGCGGCCGCGTGTGGAACGGTACCTCGTGGTTGCTCTATTGTTTGCCCTTGGATTGATGTCCAAGCCGCAAATCATTACTTTGCCATTCGTGCTGCTGCTATGGGACTACTGGCCTTTAGGCCGAATGTTTCCAACTGGCGAGCTGGATTCCTCTTCGGCCACGGTAGCCGAAACTGATTCACACAAGAGCTTCTCCTGGCTTGTGGCCGAGAAGTTGCCGCTGTTGGCGCTCTCTGCCGCTAGCGCAATCATCACCATGAAAGCGCAAACACAGGATGAGGCTAACGCCGTGATTGGGGCTGTGAACTCGTTCTCCTTTGTGTCCCGTGTGAGCAACGCCTTAATCGCGTATGTCCGATATTTGGGGAAGGCAATCTGGCCGGCGCATCTGGCGTTCTTCTATCCCCACGCCAGAAGTTCTCCGCCCGCTTGGCAGGTCGTCGGAGCATCGCTGTTGCTGGCGGTCATAACTGTGCTGGTCGTGGCCAACCGCAATCACCGCTATCTTACCGTGGGATGGTTCTGGTTCCTGGGAACGTTGATCCCCATGATTGGTGTGGTTCAGGTTGGTAGCCAAGCGATGGCCGATCGCTACGCCTATTTACCATTCGTAGGATTGTTTATTGCTGGCACTTGGGGCTTGGCGGAATGGGCTGGGCATTGGCCTCTTTCTGAAATCTGGCTACCGGTTGGCAGTGTCGTAATTCTGGTTATATTGAGCTTTGCCACGCGCCGTCAGGTCAGCTATTGGTCGGATGATCTGACCCTCTGGATGCACAGCAGCGAAGTCGTCAAGAACAATTGGATGGCGGAAAACGCGATCGGCGAAGACCTGCTGCGGAAAGGTGAGACGGAAGCCGCCATACCGCATTTCCGAGCCGCTGCGGCCATCGAACCGCTTGCTCTTTTTCCTCACTATCACATCGGCATTTACGAAGAGGAGCACAAGCATCCCCACGAAGCTCTTCAACAGCTTCAGCAAGTCCTTGACCTGACGCAGCCATATGCCGCTCAGACAGCGCCCATGAGAAGCAACGTGCTCGCGTATATGAGTTACGCATACAACGAGCTTGGCGATTATGTTGCCCAGCGGAAATGCATGACGATGGCAGCCCAGGAACTGCGGCGCTGACGGCCATCCAGACCGCTCTGACCGCCAAAATCGTGTCGGCTCGTAATGTGAGATAACGCTGAGCCGCGGAACGTCGGCCCGCATCACCTGGTCCCAATCAATTGGGCGATCGATGCGAGGATCGTGTGCAATTTGCGGCGTGGTCTCTGCAATTGCACCCGAACAGGGCATGGGCAAAATTTTTACGATTGCGAAATCCCCAGTGTTTATGCGGCTGTCGCGCACTCACGCCGCGGCCGCGCGCGAAGATTGTAGGCCTTGGGGTTGCATTGGCGCTTCGTGTCTGATATAAAAATAATGTCAGCAGGAAGTGTTGCTGTCGCCAAACCAGCGAGCGGTTTTTGAATCGTTCTTCTGAGGTGGGCGTCTAACAGTTAGCGCTTCTTACAAGCTGCCCCGGCCACGGGGCTGGATGCCGGGCCAAGTTGCTCGGCAGGGTTAGCGGGAATCCGAAAACCTCCAGAACAAGATCTTTAGTCAGCTTTGAACGCTCTGGTGCCTTTTGTGTGCAGAATTGTGTTTTGCCAAGGCAGGCCCCGGAGCGAAATGCTGCGTCGTTATTTGTAAGAGCGATCTGAACCGGCATTTAGCACTTAGCATTTTCGCACTTGGCCAAATGCTAACTGCCAAGTGCCAACTGCTGCGCGAGGCGTCCGGCGCTCCCCGATGACCGTTGGGGGTACTTGGGTTGACAGCGCGGAAAAGCGCGTAGTATGTTTGGAAGGTTTCGAGGACGACGGCCAAAACCGTACGGTTAGGTGCCGTCCGAGTCCGAAAGCGGCCGCCCAGTGCGGAGATGCGCGGATCTTTGACAAAAGGTTGAACGTGCCAGTCGTGAGAAGTCGTTCGAGTTAAGTTCGAGCGATCTCACATATTTTCCGCTGTCGTACTTCGGTACGGCGGTTGTCTGCCGACCTCCGTTGGCAGACGTTTTCAGGTTTCAAACGAGAGTTTGATCCTGGCTCAGAATCAACGCTGGCGGCGTGCCTAACACATGCAAGTCGAACGAGAAAGTGGAGCAATCCATGAGTACAGTGGCGTACGG